>Ga0065712_10067863_pt1 | contig 24476 bp, 19 predicted proteins | sample MisRhiReplicate1_FD_59099 | JGI IMG/M metagenome (GOLD analysis project Ga0065712, IMG submission 59099) | Miscanthus rhizosphere microbial communities from Kellogg Biological Station, MSU, sample Rhizosphere Soil Replicate 1: eDNA_1 v3... | ecosystem: Host-associated > Plants > Roots >...
GCCAGGTGCTCGCCTTGCGTCCGGCATGTGCCAACTGGACACCTGCAACGGCGCCCTGCGCAGTGATGAAACGCGTGATGCGCTGCAACGGCTCAATCTGCTCGTCGTTCCACAGGCCAAGGTCTTCCGGGGTAATGCGACCCTCCGGCGTCACCGCCATGGCTTCAGTGATAACGAGCCCCGCGCCACCGACGGCACGGCTGCCCAGGTGCACCAGATGCCAGTCGTTGGCCAGACCATCGACACTTGAATACTGGCACATGGGCGACACAGCAATACGATTACGCAGCGTCAATTGGCGCAGGGTATAGGGCTCAAGCAGCAGGCTCATGGCAACCTCTCAGGGTAAAAAATTCGGGTGTCCCGGCTCGTGTTCAGCGAGCAGTTTTCAGAGGACAGAGCCTAGTCGACAACCCATGAGTCTGAGGGGTTCCTGCTTATTCTCAACGTGGCGCGATGTGCACCACCATCAGCTGCACGGTTTCGTTGCCACGAAACTCGTTCAAATCCAGTTTGTAGGCCAGTTCAACCCAGCGAATGTTGGGGTTAGGCCAGATATCGCGATCCACGCTGAAAGCAATGCCATCCAGCTTGACGCTGCCGCACTCGGTCTTGAGCACCATCTTCAAGTGCCGCTCACCCACCACGCGTTGTTCCACCAACTGGAACACGCCATGAAACAGCGGCTCAGGGAAATGCTGCCCCCAAGGCCCTGCGTTACGTAGCGCGCGAGCCAGTTCCAGATGAAACTCTTCGACTGCCAGCGAGCCATCCGACAGCAAGCGTCCGGTCAGGTCCTGTTCATCAAGCTGACGCCGTACCTCCTGATCGAACGCCTCGGCAAACGCCGGAAAGTGCTCTTCGGGCAAGGACAGACCCGCTGCCATGGCGTGCCCGCCGAACTTGCTGATCAGGTGCGGGTGAGCCGCTGCCACTGCGTCCAGCGCGTCACGAATATGAAACCCCGGTACCGAGCGGGCCGAGCCCTTGAGCACGCCCTCCCCGGCGCTGGCAAAGGCGATGGTCGGACGGTGATAACGCTCTTTCATGCGCGAGGCCAGAATGCCGATCACGCCCTGGTGCCAGTCCGGCTCGAACAGGCACAGGCCGAACGGCATGGATTCGACCGGCAGGTCCTTGAGCTGGGCCAGTGCTTCACGCTGCATGCCCTGCTCGATGGATTTGCGGTCCTGATTCAGTTCATCCAGCTGCACAGCCATTTCACGCGCCAGCGTCGGGTCGTCACAGAGCAGGCATTCGATGCCCAAGCTCATGTCGTCCAGACGTCCCGCCGCGTTCAAACGCGGCCCGAGGATAAAACCCAGGTCGGTGGAGGTGATGCGCGACGGCTCGCGACGCGCCACTTCCAGAATCGCGCGCAAGCCAGGTCGTGCGCGACCGGCGCGTATGCGCATCAGACCCTGATGGACCAGAATGCGGTTGTTGGCGTCCAGCGGCACAACGTCCGCCACGCTGCCCAGCGCCACCAGATCAAGCAGTTCGCCCAGATTGGGCTGGGCGCGCTGATTGCGTTCGAACCAGCCGCTGTCACGCAGGCGCGCGCGCAACGCCATCAACACGTAAAAGATCACGCCGACGCCCGCCAGCGATTTGCTGGGGAACGTACAGCCGGGTTGATTGGGATTGACGATGGCGTCGGCTGCCGGAAGCTCGTGACCCGGCAAGTGGTGATCGGTGACCAGCACCTGCAAACCGGCTGCCTTGGCGGCTGCCACGCCCTCGACGCTGGAAATGCCATTGTCGACGGTGATCAGCAGTTGCGGCTTGCGCTGCAGCGCGACCTCGACGATTTCCGGCGTCAGGCCGTAGCCGTACTCGAAACGGTTCGGCACCAGATAGTCGACATGCTCGGCACCCAGCAGGCGCAGCCCCAGCACACCGACAGTACTGGCCGTTGCACCGTCGGCATCGAAGTCGCCGACGATCAGCATGCGCTGACGTTCATCCAGCGCGGTCACGAGCAAGTCGACGGCGGCATCGATGCCCTTGAGCTGTTGATACGGAATCAGTCGCGCCAGGCTCTTGTCCAGTTCGGCCTCACTCGCCACCCCCCTTGCCGCGTACAGACGGGTGAGCAACGGAGGCAGATCGCCGAGGAAAGGCAGGGTGTCAGGCAACAGACGAGGTTCGATGCGCATGCGGGTCAGCTGATTCTCTTGATGTGTCGATACAGGGTGAACAGTGCGGTATCAGCCGCGCTCGCCAGCGAGCCACTGCAGCTGGACTTCGTGCTGGCCACGGTCATCGGTGACGAACACAGTGCCTTCACTGATCATCACGTCCCACTTGATGACGCGCGGCATGTCTTTGGCCAGCACTTCGAGGACTTCCTGCGGAACGGCAGCGATGTTCACGTTCTTCAGGTTCTTGATCGCCGGAATGACCTTGCCTTCCCAGACCCGCAGACTGCCGTAAGCCAGCAGGCTGGTGCGCTCGGTACGACGCGAACACCAGGTCAGGCGGTCGGCATCGGGCTGGCCGACTTCGATCCAGTGCAGCACACGGTCATCCAGGCTTTTTTCCCACAGCGCCGGTTCGTCTACATCAGACAGACCGCGACCGAAGGCAAGCTGCTCGTTGTACCAGAAGGCATAGGCCAGCAGGCGCACGGTCATGCGCTCTTCGGTTTCCGAGGGGTGACGGGCGATGGTCTGTTTGACGCTTTCGTAAACGCCCCGATCGAGGTCGGTCAGGTTCAGTTCGAATTTGTAGGTCGTGGACGGCTGGGCCATGAACGGGCTTCTAGAGTCTGGAAGAAAGACGGCAAGTCTAACCGATGCAGGGCTGCGCAAACGAATCGGTTCATGGATAGGCTTGCCGGACATGGAAAATGAGATAGCCTCATTGAAGCATAACCACCGCGATATGTGACGCCAGCGGCGCGGCGCGACTCAAAAGCCTGTTACTCGACACTCCCTTTTCGAGAATGAGACAGACGAATGGTTTTTCGTGGCTCGCACTGCGCAATGATTCGCCTGCTGCTGACACTGTTGTGGCTTGCCATGCCCGGTACGGGTCAGGCGCGGGAAACACTGACCTGGCTGTTACGGGACCTGCCGCCCTCGACGATTTATTCAGGGACAATGCAGGGCCAGGGCGCCATTGATCAACTCATGCCCCTGCTGACCGCCGGGATGCCCGAATACGAGCACGTGGTGATGCACGTCAACAGGGCAAGGGCCATGCAAACGCTAAACGACAGCACAGCCCTGAGCTGCGACCCGACCATGCTCTGGACACCCGAGCGCGCCAGAACCATCGTCTTTTCCATTCCGGCCTTTGTTCTGTACAGCAGTGGACTTGTCGTGTTCAAGGCAGACATGGAGAAGATCGAGCCTTTTGTCTCGGACGGTAAAGTCGACCTTGACGCCCTGATGGCCAGCAACACGATCAAGCTCGGTGCCGTTGCCGAACGCAGTTACGGTGGCGTGATCGACAAGACGCTTCAGGAAAGCCATGAACATACGCTGAGCCTGCACTACGGCAGCGACGCGGTCGGCAGCCTGCTGCAGATGGCGCGGGCGGGACGTCTGCAAGGCTTGCTGGGTTTCTGGTTCGAGGCGCGCTATCAGGCACTTCAACAGGGAATAAACCCACAGGAGTTGACCTTTCTGCCCATCGCCGAAAATCCTGTGTACCAATTGGCCTACATCGGCTGCAGCAATACGCCTGAGGGCAGGCAAGCCATGCAACTCATCAATCGGGAGATGCGCACGTTGCGCGAAAGCAGCCTGATGGGGCTTTACGCACAATGGTTGGCCCCTGAACAGCGTGGCGATTACCTGCGCGATGTGAAGGCCATCTTCGACAAAAACTGATCGTCAGAAAAGACAAACCCCGGGCAGACAGCCGCTGCACGGGGCAATCAAATGCTTGACCAGGTGATGTTCAAGGGAGCGGCGTGCGTCCCTTGAGCTCAACGGTTGTCAGGCAAATGTCGGGGCACCGACAAAGGTACGGCTCATTGCTGCGTTGCGCATGGCAGCAATGACGCAGGGCTCGATCCTGCCTTCGGCAACCATCAGGTCACGATGAAGCCCATCGACCACATCCGTCAGTTGACGTTTGTCACCCAATTGATCTGCAGTGAACATACGCTCGATCACACAGGCACCCGATGCGTCTCTCAACGTCACAAGACGTTCGCCACGCGCGCCGGCCTGGCCGATGCTGGCCTTGTAGGGAGCCAGCGCTTCGCTTAGCAGTAAGCTGATATTTTCCATATGAACCACCACTCAACTGTTTGAATGCAAAGGTGCCAATCAATGACCGTCGGCGACGGCAGAAAGTTCTTTTCTGCGTTGCACTGCCGGCGACGTTCTCTGAATTCGAGCATGCCTGCTGAATGTGACAGGGAAAAAACCGGGGTTCGACAGACAGCCGTCAACGCCTGTCAGACGGCCCTCACCGACAGACAATGCAAATTGTTGTCAGCTCCGTAGGAAATTTCAGCAAAGATAAGCGCCATCGCCTACAAAGCGCCGCTCTCTGGTGCACCTTTGATAAACAATCGACTCAGATGAAATACCATTAGCCCCCCTCTGACGGAGCCATGCCTTGAGCGCATCCACCGGTCACCCTCTGCGTATCATCCTGGCTGATGACCACCCCATTTTTCTGATCGGACTGCGTGTGGTGCTCGAGCAGGACAACGCCGCAGCGGTGGTTGCGCAGGCGAGCAATCCCGACGAACTGCTGGCGGCGCTCAACGAACATGACTGTGATGTGCTGGTCACGGATTTCATGATGCCGGTCGAGCAGCAGAACGACGGTCTGCGGCTCCTGCAACGCATTCGGCGGGACTTTCCGGCGCTGCCTGTGGTGGTGGTGACAACCTTGAGCAACGCCGGACTGTTTCAGGCAATGCTGGATCTCAACGTTCAGGGCCTGTTGAGCAAAGCCAGCGTCGCCGGAGAACTGCCCGTTGCCATCGAAAGCGTCCGCCGCGGACGGGTCTTTCTGGCCGATTCGGTGCGTCGGGTGCTGCAGGACGCTCAGCAGTTGGGGCCTGATTCACCGCTGGCGCTCGAACAGTTGTCGCCCAGAGAACTGGAAGTACTGCGCCTGCTGTCGGCCGGCCATGCCGTGGGCAGGATCGCGATTCAGCTCAACCGCAGCAAGCAGACCGTCAGCGCTCAGAAAGTAAGCGCCATGCGCAAGCTGGGTGTGGCGAATGACGCAGCGTTGTTCATGTATCTGCAGGAACATGGTCTGTCATAAGTGCCGCGGCATGTGCGTGGGAAACCCCGCTGCGTTCGAACAGCCATCGTGCCAGATCCACCGGGGCCATCGGCCGGGCAATGAAATAGCCTTGAATGGCCGGTGTGCCGAGTGCCAACACGCTGTGAAAATCATCCAGGGTTTCGACGCCCTCCACCACCACGTTCATGGACAAGCGCTGAGCCATGACCATCGCACCGGCAACGACGGCAGCCTTGCGAACATCATCCCCTATGCCTCGAACGAAATCGGTGGGGATCTTCAACTCGCTGAAAGGCAACTGCAGCAGGCGATCGATGTTCGAGGCCCCCATACCGAAGTCGTCGATCGACAATTTGCAGCCCTGCATGCAAAGCCTTAACAGCTCTTCCAATTGCCAGTTCTGTGGCTGTTGCGCGTCCTGCTCAAGGATTTCCAGCGTCAGCACACTGGCGGGCAACTCATGACGCGCAAGCGTCTGCGTGATCTGTTCAGCGAAATCCATCTGCTGGAGTATCTGCGGTGCAAGATTCACCGATACCGGTAGCGCCCGCCCCTGCTCACGGTTCATCTGCGCCGAAAACGCCAGCGCCTGATCCAGCACGCGCCAGGTCAACGGCTCGATCAGTCCTTCGGCCTCGATGGCCTCCATGAACTGGCCCGGTGTCAGCAGGCCGTACACCGGGTGCTGCCAGCGCACCAGCGCCTCGGCACCCAGAACATCACCGTCGAGACTGACCTTTGGCTGAAAGTGAGCGACCCATTGCGGGGCGCACGCTGCAGGCTCCATGACGTCGCCGAACAACTGAAGGGCATTCAGCGCGCAGGGCGCTTGCCGCTCAGGAGCTGATTCTTCAACCTTGAGCGCAGGTGGCTGATAAGCCTTGAACAACTCGCTCAAGGCTGCGGCGGATGCAGGTTTGGACAGGCAACCCAGCACTTCCAGGCCCTGAGCAACGGCAAGACGGGCTACGCCTTCAAGTATCGAGGTGGCCGTACTGCTCAGAATGATCAGGGCATTAGCCATGTTTTCGGCAGCCAGATAACGAATCAGCTCCAGGCCATCCGGACCTTCCATCTGCAAGTCACAGATGGCGATATCGACGGGGCCACGGCTGTTCAGGGATTCACGGGCCGCTTCGACACTTTCAGCGGTTCGCACATCGAAAATCTGATTGGCGTTGAGCATCTGGTGCAACGCCATCAATTGAAAGGGGTGGTCTTCGAGAACCAGAACCTTGAGTGAACACACAATCATGCCTATCGGGGAAAAAGCCATCGGGCCCAGAGAGGCCGTACTCTAGAGGCTCGAGAAAGCGATCCCCATAGGACAAGTCCTAAAACGCTACACCCGGTCCCGGTGCGCAGTGTGTTCATCCAGGCTGAGGCGATATTTCGGGCAGCTCCACCAGATGCACTTCGATGTCCATGCGCAGGCTGCCGATGGCCATCTCCAGTGCCGGCCAGCGTTCAAGCGTATCGGTGTCGGCCTCGCGCCGGGTGGCGTCATCCAGCGCCATGCATGCCCTGGCCAACGGCATGGCATCGATCAGGCTGGCGGCGCCCTTGAGGCGGTGCAGCGATGCTCCAAGTGTCGGCCAGTCCCGCGAGTGCACGGCAGCTTCCAGCGCCGAGTGTTCATGCAGAAGGTTTTTCCAGAGTTCGGCCAGCAGACGCTGCATCTGTTGTTGATTGGCCTGGGTCATGCGCTGCAAGGTCTGAAGATCGAAGGTCGGCTCTCGGACCAGCTCTGCCAGTTCATGGGCCAGACGCTCCAGCGACAGGGGCTTTATCAGCAGGCCGTCCATGCCCGACGCTTCACAGCGCAGGTTTTCATCGCTCAGCGCATTGGCCGTGCAACCGATGACGGGGCACCGCTGGCGCCTCTCCTGCGCCTCGATACGCCTGATGGCTTCTGTCAGGGCATAGCCACTGATGCCTGGCATATTGCAATCGGTGATGACCGCATCGAATTCGCCTTCGCGCCACACGTTCAGCGCAGTTTCGCCGCCGTCGACGGGCACCACCTGATGGCCGAGAAACTCGAGCTGACGGGTCAGCACCATACGATTGGCGGACAGATCATCGACCACCAGCAAATGCAGACTGCGCTGGTCTGCAGGCGTCGCGACGGATTCTCCATCCGGTGCGACGGCGTGCTGAACTCTGGCGAACGAGACGTCGATGGCAATCCGCGTCCCGTTACCCGGTTCACTGTGCAGGCTGATATCACCGCCCATCAGCTCCACCAGTTGGCGGGAGATACTCAGCCCGAGCCCGGTACCGCCGTAACGGGCGGCCGTGTCGTCGCTGGCCTGAATGAAAGGCTGAAATACCTGTTGCTGGCGCTCCGGCTCGATACCAGGGCCGCTGTCCTCGACACCGATACGTATACGCGACTCCGTGGTGCCGTCAGCGGGCTGTGCCTCAAGTGTCTGTACAGTAATCACCACGGCGCCCTGGCCGGTGAACTTCAACGCGTTACCCACCAGATTGTGCAGGACCTGACGCAGCCTCAACGGGTCCAGCCAGTAATCGCCTTTCACTCGCTCGTCGAGTTCAAGACGAAGCGCCAGCCCTTTCGCCTCGGCCTGAGCGGCGAACAGATGAACAACGCCCTCGAAGAAGGTCTGCAAGGAGGTGACTTCAAGGGACAACTTCATGCCCCCGGCTTCGATGCGGGCCAGATCCAGACTGTCGCCCACCAGCGCCACAAGCTCCTGAGCCGAGCGATGCGCCACCCGAATGGCCTGGGAAGGCTGATGCCCGAGACGCAGCGCCTGCGCGCACTCAAGCTCCAGCAGACCGATGATTGCGCCCATCGGGGTGCGAATCTCATGACTCATGGTAGCCAGAAATGCGCTTTTGGCCTCGTTCGCCTGATCCGCCTGGCGCAGCGCTTCTTCCAGCTGCTGCTCCAGCCGCTTGCGTTCGGTTATATCGATCCAGCCACCCAACAGCCCCTGCAGCTGGCCATCCGCGCCGAAGAAAGGCACCGTCCATTGCCAGGCATCCACACGCTTGCCGTAAAGCTCCATGGTGCGATCGGCAAAAATCGGCTGATGATCCTCCAGCAGTTTCACGTAATCGGCGTGCATCTGCTCGGCTACGGAGCGAGGTATCAGATCGACATCGGTCAGTCGTCGGCCATTCAGTTGCTCGAAACTGACGCCGAAGCTTTCTTCGTAACTGCGGTTACAGGAAATCAGCCGACCCTTGAGATCGCGCACATAGATCGGGTTGGGAATGCCATCGAGCAATGCGCGCTTGAAGGCCAACTGGTCACTCAATTGCCTTTCCACCCGCAGACGTTGCCGAATCTGCGCCTTCAGCCTGCTGCTCCAAAGCAGCGATACCAGACCGGTCAACAGCGCCAGGATCACCGCCCATATGACCCATTGCGGTATGCGGTTCCAGAGCGAAGGCTGGGGTAAGGTCGAGCCCAGCCACTTCACTCTGATGGAGCGCAGTTCTGCGACTGGGAACTCTTCCAGCGCCTTGTTGAGAATGCCCAGCAACTCGGGTTGCGACTTGATCACTGAAAACCGGTCCGGCGACCATTTGCCGTCCACGCTGCGGCCGACCTTCAGCTCGCCGGACGGAAACAGATAGGCGCCCGCTTCATTCTGAATGGTTGCATCGGCAACACCGCTTTCCACCATCGACCGCGCCTGATCATAGGTGTTGGCAAGCTTTAGCTGAATCTGTGGATACTCGCGCCGTATCTGATCTTCAAGGGCATGCCGGGCGGGCAAGGCAAGTACCCGCCCTTCCAGGCTTGCCAGCGAGACATTGGAAGAACTGTCGGAGCGCACGACGAAAACCCAGCTGTTGCCGCCGAAGGAATAGGTGAAATCCAGAAAGCGCCGACGCTCCGGGTTTTCCGCAAGCGTGGTGTTCATGTCGGCCATGCCGGTGCGCAAGGCGTCTATGCTCTGCTGCGTGGAAGGCACTTCGCGGTGAATGAACTGCAGACCGGTCATGCGTGATATGCGCGCCAGCACATCGATATTGAGCCCCACCCACTGACCATTCCGGTCCTTGTAGATATAGGGCGGGTGTTGGGTGGTGGATACAGTGACGCTGGGATGCTTGACGATCCAGCGCCGCTCGGCGCCGGTGAGGCTGATGCGTTGCCCTGCCAGATCCGCACCCAGCCCCACCGTCCAGCGTCCGGTGACTTCGCGACAGACAGCGGGATCGATGCTGGCCAGCGCGCGGTCGATCAGGCCCAGCAGCCGTTGCTCCTGAGCACGCACAGCGAAGGCGAACCCCACCGGTGGCAGCGCGCTTTCGGACTTGATCTGCAGGCCCAGATAAGGTCGCAGCGCGATGTAGGAGCGGACGATGACCTCGTTACCGATAAAGACGTCCGCCTCGCCCTGGCTCAAGGCCTCGAGCGCACTGTAGAGGTTGGGAGCGATGATGATCTCGCTCTGTGGATAGACACTGTGCACGACGTCCGAATCGGCGTAGCCATCAAGCAGCACCACTTTTTTGCCAGCAAGGCTGAGCGAGGGGCTGAGGTCGTTGCCGCGCCCGACAACGACCGAACGATCCGGCATGTATTCCGTGGAAAACGCCAGCCCTTTCACACCCCGTTCGAATCCGTTGGCGCTGGTCAGGATGTCGATGCTGCCATTGCGCAATGCGTCAATGGCTTCCTCGCGCTGGGCGAATCCGGTGACTTGCATGGATATGTTGAGCTGATCGCCGACCAGCCCCAGGTAGTCGGCACTGATGCCCTGATAGCGGTTGCGGTCACTGGTGATGTCGATGGGTTCGTAATCGGCAATGGCGATACCGACGCGAAGCACCTTGCGCTGATCCAGCCACTGCCGATCCGAGACCTCCAGCGGCAGATCGGGAGAAGCCAGAAAGGGAGCAGTCAAGGTGAAGGGCAGGCTTTGCGCCGCGACCACCGCCTGAGCAAAAACAAGAATCAGCAGAAAAGCCATCGCGTGCCAGACGCGATCAACCGTTACTTTGCCTGTCCCCCTGACAACACCTTGCATACTTGCTTGCTTCACAACGACCAACTCATCTGTATGAACTGAAAACCCCAGGAAGTTTGGCACGTAGAAACGAGAAGGCCCGCTGGTGGGCGGGCCTAAAGTTGTTACACAACGATTCCGTCAGAGCGGTTTTCCGCGGTTGCCATGCTGGCTGACGAAAGCCTGTATGGCTTTCAGGTCATTGGGCAGGACCGTGCAGCGTTCGTCACGCTCGAAAAGATCAGACATATGTGCAGGTAGCTCAAGTGCTTTTCCTACGCCCGCTTTCTCGACTGCCTCGGGGAACTTGACCGGATGCGCCGTGCCCAGAATCACCATAGGCGTGTCCAGACTGCGGCGGCATTCGCGTGCAGCCCTGACACCGATTGCGGTATGTGGGTCCAGCAGTTCGCCGGTCTTTGCAAACACATCGGCGATGGTTTCGCAGGTCTCTTCGTCACTGACCGCCAGAGAATCGAAAAGCTTGCGGGTCTCGGTCCAGCGCTCTTCTTCGACGCTGAAACCGCCACCCTGCCTGAAGTTGCTCATCAGTTCGGCAATGGCCAGGCCATTGCGACCGTGCATGTCGAAGAGCAGACGTTCGAAGTTGGACGACACCATGATGTCCATCGACGGCGACAGCGTGGCGTGCAGGGTTTCCTTGACGTACTGGTTGCCGCTCATGAAGCGGTGCAGGATGTCATTGCGGTTGGTAGCCACGATCAACTGGTTGATCGGCAGGCCCATGTTGCGGGCCAGGTAGCCGGCGAAGATGTCGCCGAAGTTGCCGGTTGGCACCGAGAACGACACCGAGCGCGCAGGGCCGCCCAATTGCAGCGAGGCGTGGAAGTAGTAAACGATCTGGGCCATGATCCGCGCCCAGTTGATCGAGTTGACCGCGACCAGACGAGTACCTTTCAGGAAGCTCTGATCGGCGAAGCTGGCCTTGACCATCTCCTGGCAGTCGTCGAAGTTGCCTTCCACGGCGATGTTGTGGATGTTGTCACCGAAGATGGTGGTCATCTGGCGACGCTGAACATCCGACACGCGATTGTTCGGGTGCAGGATGAAGATATCGACGTTGTCACAGCGACGGCAGCCTTCAATGGCAGCCGAGCCGGTATCACCGGACGTGGCCCCCATGATGACGACGCGCTCGCCACGCTTGGCCAGCACGTAATCCAGCAGACGACCGAGCAGTTGCAGGGCGAAATCCTTGAACGCCAGCGTCGGGCCGTGAAACAGCTCCAGAACCCATTCGTTACCGTTCAACTGACGCAACGGTGCGATGGCGCTGTGAGAAAACACACCGTAGGTTTCTTCGAGAATCTGCTTGAAGTCCGCGTCCGGGATGCTGCCGGTCACGAACGGACGCATCACCCGGAAAGCCAGCTCATGGTAAGGCAGACCTGCCCAGGACGCGATTTCTTCCTGGGTGAAGCGCGGCAGGTTTTCCGGCACATACAAGCCGCCATCGGTGGCCAGTCCGGCCAGCAGCACATCTTCGAAATTCAGCGCAGGCGCTTGGCCGCGAGTACTGATATAGCGCATGGGATCAAACCTTTGGTCTGAGCGTCGAGCCCGCAGGCTCGCCGCCTTGATTAATTCAGATGTTCAACACGGATGCGAACCACCGGGCCTACCACGTCCTGCAGGGCTTCCAGCGCTTCAATGGCGTCGTTGATACGCTGCTCGATCACTCGATGCGTCAGCAGAATCATCGGTACCAGACCGTCATGCTCTTCGACTTCCTTCTGCATGATCGACTCTATATTGATGCCGCGCTCGGACAGGATGCTCGCTACCTGAGCCAGAACGCCCGGATGATCCTTGGCCTGGATACGCAGGTAATAGGCACTTTCGCAGGCTTCGATCGGCAGGATCGGATGAGCCGACAGCGAATCGGGCTGGAAGGCCAGATGCGGTACGCGGTTCTCTGGATCGGAGGTCATGGCGCGCACGACATCCACCAGGTCGGCGATGACCGAGGACGCAGTCGGCTCCATGCCGGCACCGGCGCCGTAGAACAGCGTCGAACCGGATGCATCACCGTTGACCATTACAGCATTCATCACGCCGTTGACGTTGGCGATCAGACGGTCGGCGGGGATCAGGGTCGGGTGCACGCGCAGCTCGATGCCTTGCGCAGTGCTGCGCGCCACACCCAGATGCTTGATGCGATAGCCCAGCGCTTCGGCGTAATTCACGTCAGCAGTGGTCAGTTTGGTGATGCCTTCGGTATAGGCCTTGTCAAACTGCAACGGGATACCGAATGCAATGGATGCCAGGATGGTCAGCTTGTGAGCGGCGTCGATACCTTCGACGTCGAATGTCGGGTCAGCTTCGGCATAACCCAGCGCCTGCGCTTCAGCCAGGACGTCCGGGAAGGTGCGGCCCTTCTCGCGCATTTCGGTCAGGATGAAGTTGCCGGTGCCGTTGATGATGCCGGCCACCCAGTTGATACGGTTGGCCGAGAGGCCTTCACGGATTGCCTTGATGACCGGGATGCCGCCGGCAACCGCTGCTTCGAACGCAACGATGACGCCCTTCTCGCGCGCCTTGGCGAAGATTTCGTTGCCATGAACGGCAATCAGCGCCTTGTTTGCGGTGACCACGTGTTTGCCGTTTTCGATGGCCTTGAGCACCAGCTCGCGGGCGACCGTGTAGCCACCGATCAGCTCGATGATGATGTCGATTTCAGGGTTGCTGGCCACAGCGAACACATCGCTGGTGGTAGGCGTACCGGTAATCTGGCAGTTGGGGTTAGGTGTACGAACCGCAATTTGCGCAACTTCGATTCCACGCCCGGCACGGCGGGCAATCTCCTCGGCGTTACGTTTGAGTACGTTGAAAGTACCGCCACCGACAGTACCCAGCCCACATATGCCTACTTTGACCGGTTTCACTGATGAACTCCCCGAAAAACAGCCGATCCTGAATCGGCTGTGGAAAACAGTCGCGTATCGCCACGCGACTACAATTTAGCGAGACGGCGACAAGGCCGTTGTGTCACGACGCAACGCGAAACTGCGTCAGGTATTACTTGGCACCCAGCGCAAGCTTGGCGACCTGGGCTGCAGGCTGATAGCCCGGGATGACCTGACCATCGGCCAGAACGATCGCCGGCGTGCCATTCACACCGATGGACTGACCCAGTTCGTACTGTTTGGTGACAGGGTTATCGCACTTGGCAGCCTTGATGTCCTTGCCGTCGACCATGCGGTCCATGGCACCCTTGCGGTCCTTGGAGCACCACACGGCCTGCAACTGCTCGTCACCCGGAGAACCCAGACCCTGACGCGGGAAGGCCAGATAGCGCACTTCGACGCCCATCTTGTTCAGTTCGCCGACTTCTTCATGAAGCTTGTGGCAATAAGGGCACGTGGTGTCGGTGAATACGGTGATGTGCGACTTGGTTTCACCCACGGCCGGGTAAACCACCATCTCGGCGGCCGGAATGGCATTGATGGTCTTGGAGATGGCCAGACGCTCGGTCTTCTCGGTCAGGTTGACCGGCTTGCCGTTCTGGACCTGAAACAGGTAACCCTGAACCACGAACTGTCCGTCGGCGCTGGCATACAGCACGCGGCCGCCCTTGAGCTTGACCTCGTAAAGACCATTGAGCGGACTGGGTGCGATGCTTTCCACCGGAAGTTCCAGCTTGAGCGTATCGAGGGTCTTGCGAATGGCCTGCTCAGGAGCGGCATCGGCCAGGACAAACGTGCTGAACGTACCAGCCAGTGCAACAACGGCGGCAGCAAAAATCTGGGGCAAGCGCATGAAAACTCCTATCGACGGCGGACAGGGCGACCACTGCGCAAACGTAGCAGGTCGGCCTGGTTCTGCGAAACCGGCAAAGCCTATCACATAAGGCCCGTAACACCGACCCGGACGACGTCAAGACGCCGGGTAATTTGCAACCGGAACTATCCTCGCGGATGGTGCCTGGCATGCAGATCCTGAAGCCTGGCACGTGCCACATGCGTATAGATTTGAGTCGTTGACAGATCGCTGTGACCCAGCAACATTTGCACCACACGAAGATCGGCACCGTGGTTGAGCAGATGCGTGGCAAACGCATGGCGCAGCGTGTGCGGGGACAGGGATTTATCGATGCCCGCGACCATGGCCTGATGCTTGATCCGATGCCAGAAGGTCTGCCGGGTCATCTGTTCCCCGCGCTGACTGGGAAACAGCACATCACTGGGACGACCGTTCAACAGCTCGTCCCGGGCACCGCGCATGTAACGCTCAACCCAGACAATGGCTTCCTCGCCCATCGGTACCAGACGTTCCTTGCTGCCCTTGCCCATCACCCGCAGCACGCCCTGACGCAGATTGACCTGCTCCAGCGTCAGACTGATCAGCTCGGTCACCCGCAGACCGCAGGCATAGAGCACTTCAAGCATTGCGCGATCCCGTTCGCCAATGGCTTCACTCAGGTCCGGCGCCGCCAGCAGCGCTTCTACGTCAGCTTCGGACAGCGACTTGGGCAGCGGCTTGCCCAGTTGCGGCATGTCGACCTGCAGGGTGGGATCAACAGCGATCAGCTTTTCGCGCAGCAGGTAGCGATAGAAACCGCGCGCGCCCGACAGAAACCGCGCGGTCGAGCGCGGCTTGTAGGCCTGATCCACCCGCCAGGCCAGATGATCGAGAATGGCCTCGCGCCCGGCAGTGGCCAGGTCCACGTTGCGTTCCTGCAGCCAGCCGTGAAACAGGGCCAGATCGCTGCGATAGGCGTCTCGGGTGTTGTCGGACAGGCCCTTCTCCAGCCAGAGGGCGTCGAGAAACTGGTCAATCAGCGGGTGGTCGATGGCAGGCATGGGTACTCGGGCTTATACAGCGGGAAGAAGACGCATCATTAAACACCAGACAATAAAAAAGCAGCCCGAAGGCTGCTTTTTTCATGCATCGAAAAACTGTATCAGGACAGTTTTTCCTTGATGCGAGCTGCTTTACCGGACAGGTCACGCAGGTAGTACAGTTTGGCCTTGCGAACGTCACCGCGACGTTTCACAGCCATGCTGTCGATTTGCGGGCTGTAGGTCTGGAAAGTACGCTCAACGCCAACACCGTTGGAGATTTTACGAACAGTGAAAGCACTGTTCACGCCACGGTTACGCTTGGCAATTACAACGCCTTCAAAGGCCTGCAGACGAGCGCGGTCGCCTTCCTTCACTTTCACCTGAACGACAATGGTGTCGCCCGGGGCAAAGGTAGGGATCTCTTTGGTCATCTGCTCTGCTTCGAGGGCAAGAATGATTTTGTTAGTCATGCTGGTGCTCCTAAGGTAATCCGTCTGGATCGACCATCGATACGTTAACTATCGTCCCGCTCGCGGATGTATTCCGCCAGCAGCTTCTTCTCTTCTCCAGAAAGCGAGCGGCTTTCCAGAAGATCAGCGCGTCGTTCATAGGTCCGCCCAAGGGACTGCTGTAAACGCCAACGCCGGATGTGCGCGTGATTGCCACTTAGCAACACGTCGGGAACACGCTGATCCGCATACACCTCAGGTCGGGTGTAATGCGGGCAATCCAGCAGACCGTCCGTGAAGGAATCTTCCTCCGCGGAGTCCACATGCCCTAAAGCTCCAGGCAGCAGCCGCGTAACCGCGTCAATCAGGACCATCGCCGGCAGCTCGCCACCGGAAAGAACATAGTCACCAATCGACCACTCTTCATCGACATGAGCCTCAATAAAGCGCTCGTCAATGCCTTCATAACGACCGGCGATGAGGATAATCGCGTCCTCCTGCGCCAGTTCGCGTACCGCAGACTGATCCAGCTTGCGGCCTTGTGGCGACAGGTAAATCACCTTCGCCGCATCCCCCGCCGCTTGCCTGGCCTGAACCAGAGCATCTTCAAGGGGCTTGATCTTCATCACCATCCCCGGACCACCGCCAAATGGGCGATCATCCACAGTGTGATGGCGATCAGTGGTGTAATCCCGCGGATTCCAACAGGTAAGCTGCAACAGCCCCTGTTTCACCGCACGGCTGGTAATGCCGTATTCGCTGATGGCGGAAAACATCTCGGGAAACAGACTGATGACTTCTATGCGTAGGCTAGCCATGGCACTCAGAAGTCCGCATCCCAATCCACCTTCATCTCGCCAGCACTCAGGTCGACTGCCAACACGCATTGCTCCGTATAGGGCAACAGGCGTTCACGATCATCCAGACTGCCCGCGCAGGGCTTTACAACCATTACATCGTTCGAACCGGTTTCGAGCAGGTGATCGATTTTCCCGAGCAGTTGCCCGAGTTGGTCAATAACCTTGAGGCCTTCAAGCTGGTACCAGTAGTACTCGCCATCGTCCAGATCAGGGAACAGGTTACGCGGCACGCAGATTTCGTAACCGGAGAGAAGACGGGCTTCTTCACGATCATCGAGACCCTTGAGCTTTGCGACCAGAAACTTGCTCTGCAAGCGTCCGCTGACCAGCTCAACCTGCTTCTCAACGCTGCCTTCGCGCCGAAGCGTCCAGGTTTTGTAGTCCAACAGGTTTCCAATCGGATCAGTAAAGGAAAAAACCTTCACTTCGCCGCGAACGCCATGAACTGAGTAAATCTTGCCAATGACGATCAGATCGTCGGCAGGTGCAGGCGTCGCGTTCATAAGACTCAGGCCGCGGCCTTTGCCTTGTTGTGCTCTTTGAGCAGCTGTGCAACGCGCTCAGAAGTTTGTGCACCCACGCTCAACCAGTAGTTGACGCGTTCTTCGTTAACGGACAAACGGATTTCCTGACCACGGGCAACCGGGTTGAAGAAACCAACCTGTTCCTTGTGGGAACCGTCACGAGCGTTGCGGCTGTCGGTTACGGTCAAGTGGTAAAACGGGCGCTTTTTGGAGCCGCCAAGGGCAAGACGGATGGTTAGCATTGAACATCGTTCCTGTAGTCGGTGCTGCAAATCTAAGATGCACAGCGGGCATAGGTGCCCGAAAGGCCGCATATTCTAAGGAATATCCCGACTTTTGCAAATGTCTTTTTCCGGCGCCTATAGGCGTGCCGTCCAGATTTGCTGGAGCGCTGTCGTTATGACAGCAGGTAGAAGCCCGCAGTACGCGGGCTGAGCGGGGGTCGCCCCCCATGCGGGACGCGCGCAAGACACTACGCGCGCGACACAATCACATCTTTGGCATGCCGCCGCCTGGGAACATTCCACCCATGCCGCGCATCATTTTTGCCATTCCGCCCTTGGCGGAGAACTTCTTCATCATCTTCTGCATCTGTTTGTGCTGCTTGATCAGACGCCCGATGTCCTGAACCTGAGTACCCGAACCCATCGAAATGCGGCGCTTGCGCGAACCGCTGATCAGATCGGGATCACGGCGCTCGGCCGGGGTCATCGAGTTGATGATGGCTTCCATCTGTTTGAACTGCTTCTCGGCCGCGCCCTGGGCATTGCCCATTTGCGAGAGATTGACGCCGCCAATGCTGGGCAGCTTGTCCATCAGGCCGCCAAGGCCGCCCATGTTCTTCATCTGTTGCAGTTGATCGCGGAAGTCTTCGAGGTCGAAACCCTTGCCCTTCTTCAGCTTCTTGGCCAGTTTGTCGGCCTTGTCCTTGTCGAGGGTCTGTTCGGCCTGCTCGATCAGGCTGAGCACGTCGCCCATGCCGAGGATTCGCGAAGCGATACGATCCGGGTGGAACGGCTCGAGCGCGTCGCTCTTCTCGCCCATACCGATGAACTTGATCGGCTTGCCGGTGATGGCCCGCACCGACAACGCAGCACCGCCACGCGCATCACCGTCGACCTTGGTCAGAATCACGCCGGTCAGCGGCAGCGCATCGCCGAATGCCTTGGCGGTGTTGGCAGCATCCTGGCCGGTCATGGCGTCGACGACGAAAAGCGTCTCGGCCGGCTTGACCGCCGCGTGCAGCGACTGGATCTCGCCCATCATCTCGGCGTCGATGTGCAGACGGCCGGCGGTGTCGACGATCACCACATCAATGAATTTGAGTTTGGCTTCCTTAATAGCAGCCTGGGCGATGTCCACCGGCTTCTGGCTGATGTCGGACGCAAAGAACGTCACGCCGATATCGTTGGCCAGGGTTTCAAGCTGCTTGATGGCAGCGGGACGGTAGACGTCGACCGAAACCACCATCACGGTTTTCTTCTTGCGCTCTTTAAGGAAGCGCGCCAGCTTGCCGGCGGTCGTGGTTTTACCCGCACCCTGCAGACCGGCCATCAGCACGACGGCTGGCGGCGTGACGTTGAGCACCAGGTCTTCGTTGGCGGCGCCCATCAGGCTTTCGAGTTCGGCCTGGACGATCTTCACGAACGCCTGGCCCGGCGTCAGGCTGCGCGACACTTCGGTGCCGACCGCACGTTCCTTGACGTTGTTGACGAAGTCCTTCACCACCGGCAGCGCGACGTCGGCTTCGAGCAAGGCCATGCGCACTTCGCGCAGCGTGTCCTTGATATTGTCCTCGTTCAGCTTGGCCTTGCCAGTTACGTGGCGAAGCGTCTGCGAGAGGCGGTCTGTCAGATTTTCAAACATGGGCGATCCTTTCAGGCTCTCGTCGAACCCCGGTTGATGCGGCCCGGCCCGTGATGCAGAAATGGCGCTCGGCGAGCCTGCGGCTTGAGCAGGTGGCGGATTATAGCGAAGACTCCGCTGCACGGACACCACGCAGACTGCTTCTGTGGTCTTTCGTGATTTGCCGGTTCTATGCCAAACTCAGCGTCTTTTCAGGCCCGTCCATCAGGATCTATGTCCCCTTTGTCATCCAGCCTGCTCCCCAGCCTCGCCGCCGCCAGTCTTTACGCCGCTGCGACCGTCTATCAGGGTCTTCGTCTGAGCCAGAGCATCAGGCCTGACAAGCGGCTGCTGTACCTGCTCGGCACGCTTGCCGTGATCGCCCATGCCATCGGCCTGTTCTCGCAACTGGCACGCCCGGTCGGCCTTGGTCTGGACTTCTTCAATTCGGCCAGCCTGATTGCTGCGTCGGTGATCGTCGTGACCCTGATCGCCACCACCCGCATCCCGGTGGAAAACCTGCTTGTCCTGCTGTTCCCTCTCGGCATGATCACCGCGCTGCTGGCGCAGTTTGCGCCGAGTGGCACGGTGCAGCCGATCGACGAAGAGCCCGGCATTCTCAGCCATATTCTGCTGTCGCTGCTGGCCTATGGCATGTTTACCATCGCAGCATTCCAGTCGCTGCTGTTGCTGGTGCAGGACTATCAACTCAAGCACAAGCACCCGCTGGGCCTGATCAAGAACTTCCCGCCCTTGCAGACGATGGAAAGCCTGCTGTTCGGTTTTCTCTGGGCAGGCTGGATACTGCTGTCGCTGTCGCTGATTTCCGGCTGGGTGTTCGTCGAAAACCTGTTCGCTCAGCATCTGGCGCACAAGACCTTGTTGGCCTGTCTGGCGTGGATCGTGTTCAGCGTGCTGCTGTGGGGCCGTAACCGCCTCGGCTGGCGCGGACACAAGGCCATCCGCTGGACCTTGGGTGGCTTCTGCCTGCTGATGCTGGCCTACTTCGGCAGCAAGCTGGTACGCGAATTCATTCTGCATATCTGACGGGCGACGATCATGGATAACCTGCCCATCGCCCCGCTCCTTGGCGTTCTGGCGCTATTGATACTCTGGTCCGGGCTGTTCACCGCAGTGGAGAACGCCCATCAGCAACTCAAGATCATGCGCGCGGGCAGCCGTCCCGGCGACTCGACGCTGCCCGAACTGGCCTTCAACCTCAACAGCCTGATTCTCTGTAATACATTGACCAGAGTGCTGATCACCGTGATTGCGACCCTGATCGCCGCCGATTACTGGTTCTACAACGGGCCGACCGTGGCCTGGCTGGGCACCGCCGCCGTGCTGTTGGTGTTTGGCGAGTACATGCCGCGTCGTCTGGCCAGTCGCTATCCCGTCTCGACACTGCACCTGGGCAACGGCCTGCTGCGCCTGCCGATGATGATCGTCCGTCCGGTGACCTGGGTATTCAACACCCTCGCGAAAACCCTTCTGCGTCCGGTTCTCAAAGGCAATGTGCAGGACCCTGGCCGCGAGTTCGACGAAGAAGCCCAGCAAGCCCCTCATCAAGATGGCGTTCAGGAATATTACCCTCGCGCCAATGTGCTGTCCGGCATTCACGCGCTGAACAGCATCACCGTGAACGACATCCTGATTCCACGCAGCGAAGTGGACGGCGTCAACCTGGATGACTCCATCGAGCTGATCATCGAGCGTTTGATCATTTCCCGGCACACGCGCCTGCCGGTGTTTCACAACGACATCAATCAGGTGCAGGGCATTATCAACACCCGCGATATCAGCCACTTGCTGCCCAAGGGCACGCTGACCAAGGAACAACTGCTGTCGGTTTGCTATGAACCGTACTTCGTCCCGGAAAGCACTCCGCTGCAACTGCAACTGCTCAACTTCCACAAGCAGCAGCGCCGTCTGGGCGTGGTGGTCGATGAATACGGCGAAGTGCTGGGCATCGTCACGCTCGAGGACATCCTTGAGGAAATCGTCGGCGAGTTCGAAAGCGAACAGACGCTCGATAATCCGCATATCAAGCGCCAGGAAGACGGCCGCCTGGAAGTGGAAGGCGCCGCTTCCATCCGCGACTTGAACAAGAGTCTGGGCTGGCACTTGCCGTCGGACGGCCCGAAAACCTTGAACGGACTCGTGACCGAGGCATTGGAAACCATTCCGGAAGCGCCGGTCTGCCTGAAGATAGGCCCGTACCGAATGGAAATTCTCGAAACCGAAGACAACCGCGTGACCCGCGTCGCCATGTGGCAGAACGCCCCGAGCCTGGTGTTCAAGTAAGGAACGATTCAGCGCCGTGTAAGGACTTGTTTCAGATCCGGTCCGCTTCCTATAATCGAGGCGCTTACCCAGCCCGGCCGTCGTTGTGCTACCCGCACGCCAGACGATAGGCCTGTAGCCTGAACGCTTCAATTTCTCTGGCTCGCGCCCTTACCCATGAGCGCGTCCATTGCCCTCTCGCCCAACCGGGCTACGCTGCTCAGCGCTGCGCCATAATGACGTAACAACCACAATAACGAAGACTTGCTGTCGCGCACGCCCTGCCGACCGGCAAGATCACCGTCAGGAATAACCGCATGACCAGCACCTCAACCGCTCACAAAGACACCGCAACTGCGCCGCCTGCCAACTCTGCGACCCGCGTCGCCACGGCCAGCTTCATCGGCACTGCCATCGAGTTCTATGATTTCTACGTTTACGCCACTGCCGCCGCGCTGGTGATCGGCCCGGTGTTCTTCCCGCAAACGTCCGGCACCGCACAGATGCTGTCGTCATTTCTGACCTTCGGTATCGCCTTCCTCGCGCGCCCGCTGGGCTCGGCACTGTTCGGCCACTTTGGTGATCGCATCGGCCGCAAGTCAACGCTGGTGGCTTCGCTACTGCTGATGGGCATCTGCACCACACTCATTGGCGTATTGCCGGGCTATGCAACCATCGGGGCCTGGGCGCCGATCCTGCTATGCGTGCTGCGTTTCGGACAAGGGCTTGGACTGGGTGGCGAATGGGGCGGCGCTGCGCTTCTGGCGACGGAAAACGCGCCCAAGGGCAAGCGCGCCTGGTTCGGCATGTTTCCGCAGTTGGGTCCTTCAATAGGCTTTCTTGCCGCCAACGGTCTGTTTCTGACTCTGGCGATGACCCTGAGCGACGAGCAGTTCCGTGCCTGGGGCTGGCGGATTCCGTTTCTGCTCAGCGCCTTGCTGGTCATGGTCGGGCTGTACGTTCGCCTGAAGCTTGAAGAAACCCCGGTTTTCGCCAAGGCCATGGCTCGTCATGAGCGGGTCAGAATGCCCATCGTGGAAACCTTCCGCGATCACTGGAAGCCGATGCTGCTGGGCGCCGCTTCGATGGTGGTGTGCTATGCGCTGTTCTATATCTCAACGGTGTTTTCCCTGAGCTACGGCGTCTCGACACTGGGCTATACGCGGGAAACCTTCTTGGGGCTGCTGTGCTTCGCTGTCCTGTTCATGGCAGCTGCCACGCCGCTGGCAGCGCTGGCGAGCGACCGTTTCGGACGCAAACCGGTGCTGCTGGTCGGTGGCGTGCTGGCGATTCTGTCGGGCTTTGCCATGGAACCGCTCCTGACCCACGGCACCACATGGGGCGTGGCACTGTTCCTGTGCATCGAACTGTTCCTGATGGGCGTCACCTTCGCACCGATGGGCGCGCTGCTACCGGAGCTGTTTCCGACGCAAGTGCGTTACACCGGGGCATCGGCTGCCTACAACCTGGGGGGAATCGTTGGGGCTTCGGTCGCACCCTTCTTCGCCCAGAAACTGGTAGCGATGGGCGGATTGAGCTGGGTGGGCGGGTATGTGTCGGCGGCGGCGCTGATCAGCGTGCTGGCGGTGCTGTGCCTGAAAGAGACACGCCATGAGGACTTGAATCGGGTGGGCTGAACGCACTCACAAATAACCCTGATCGTGCCCATGGGCACGATCAGGGATAACGTTACAGCTCGACCTTGACCGCCTGCGATGCGCGGGTGGCTTTGGCGCGGGCGGCTTCGATGGACTCGTCACGCGCCAGGGCTACGCCCATGCGGCGCTGACCATTGACTTCCGGCTTGCCGAACAGACGCAACGCAGTGTCCGGCTCGGCCAATGCTGCACCGAGGTTGGAGAACGCGGTCTGCGTCGACTGACCTTCGACCAGAATCACAGCCGAAGCCGACGGGCCGAACTGGCGGATCAACGGAACCGGCAGGCCGAGAATGGCGCGGGCGTGCAAGGCGAACTGCGACAGGTCCTGGGAAATCAGTGTCACCAGACCGGTGTCATGCGGACGCGGCGACACTTCGCTGAACCACACCTGATCGCCCTTGATGAACAGCTCCACACCGAAGATGCCGCGACCGCCCAGCGCCTCGGTCACAGCCTTGGCCACGCGCTCGGACTCTGCCAGCGCTGCCGGGCTCATGGCCTGTGGCTGCCAGGACTCCTGGTAATCGCCCTTCTCCTGACGATGGCCGACCGGCGCACAGAATGTGGTGCCGCCCACATGACGCACGGTCAGCAGGGTGATTTCGTAATCGAAGTCGATGAACCCCTCGACGATCACACGGCCTTTACCGGCACGCCCGCCTTCCTGCGCGTAGTCCCAGGCTTTCTGTACGTCGCCAGCGCTTTTGAGCAGGCTCTGGCCCTTGCCCGACGAACTCATGACCGGCTTGACCACACATGGGAAGCCCAAATCATCGACAGCCTTGCTGTACGCCTCGAAGGTGTCGGCAAAGTGGTAAGGCGAAGTCGGCAGCTTCAGCTCTTCAGCAGCCAGACGACGAATGCCTTCGCGGTTCATGGTCAGCTGTGCAGCGCGAGCGGTCGGGATGACGGTGAAACCTTCGGCCTCCAGCTCTACCAGCGTGGCAGTGGCGATGGCCTCGATTTCCGGAACGATGAAATGCGGCTTCTCGGCCTCGATCACTGCTCGCAGCGCGGCGCCGTCGAGCATGTTGACCACGTGGCTGCGGTGCGCAACCTGCATGGCCGGGGCGTTGGCATAGCGGTCGACCGCAATCACTTCGACGCCCAGGCGTTGCAGCTCGATCACGACTTCCTTGCCCAGCTCGCCGCTGCCGCAGAACAGTACGCGCGTCGCGGTAGGCGACAGTGGAGTTCCGATTTGAGTCATCTCAGGTCCTCGTGGAGCAGATATCGAGGGCAGCCCGCCGTGTGCGAGCAACCGCTGTGGAGAAAGGCGCGCAATTTACCATGAAGCCCCGACAAATGGGGGCTCAACCCGGACAAGCGTTGTTGCGTGCCCGCCAGGCCATGATCATCCAGACAACGGTCACTCCGGCAAACTTGGAGAGCAGCGCGGTCAGAATCACGGGTGTTGTCAGGGCGTCGATCATGCCGAAGAAGATGAAGGTGTCCAGCGGAATGCTCAACGCCGAACTGATCCACAGACGGTCGCGCAGTGGTCGCCTGGTGATGCTGAACACCAGCCAGTCGATGCATTCGGATACCGCAAATGCCGTGGCACTGGCCAGGGCAATGGTCGGATCGCTGGTGACATAGGACAGCACCAGCGCCGCCAGCATGGCGAGAATCGCGCCGTGGCCGAACCGGATCTGTACCATGTCACGCAGCACGAACACCAGCCCGCCCCAGGCCGACCAGATGATATCCAGATGCGGTGCACTGGAAAACGCGAAGTTGATCAGCACGACGCTGCCGATGTAGGCGATCAGAAAAAGCATGGGCGGGTACTGTTGCCTGAAAAATGGGTGCCAATGGTAGCAGCAGGGAAAGCC
>Ga0065712_10067865_pt1 | contig 24437 bp, 22 predicted proteins | sample MisRhiReplicate1_FD_59099 | JGI IMG/M metagenome (GOLD analysis project Ga0065712, IMG submission 59099) | Miscanthus rhizosphere microbial communities from Kellogg Biological Station, MSU, sample Rhizosphere Soil Replicate 1: eDNA_1 v3... | ecosystem: Host-associated > Plants > Roots >...
CAGCCGCTCGAGTGAGTTGAAGCCGCCGTTGTTCGGGCGATCGCAATCCACCCAGTCGTTGTCGCCCGGGGTGAACATCGCCGGCGCCTTGAGTGAGTTGAGATAGCCGAGCGCCTGCACATAAAGAGCGTCGGCGCAGGTCGGCGCGCCGTTGCCGGTCTTGAGATCGCCATCGTGCACGCTGAACGCCAGGCGCTGCGCGTTCATTTCGGCAATCAGGTTCGGCACGCCAACGTTCGCCTGAACGGTGGAGTACGGGAAGTCTCCCCACAGTCCGATCGCATACGCGTCCTGATCGTCAACGCCTTGATCGTCGTCCGCCAGCAGCGCGCGATCGGCCATACCGATCAGGGCTGTCAGTACGATCGCTATGGCAATCCATGTCTTTCGTATTCCTCGTTCTCGTCCCTGCTCACATCGTTTGTCCATCGCGTTTCACCTCGACAGTGGGGAATCGCGAAACTGTGGCAGTCGAGTACAACGAAGAAGCGACAGATAAATGTCGGGTTAATCACGTGCCGCGGGTGCGCTTGATGCCGAGGGGCGGGCGTTCTCGTGGGACCGGCTACTTCTTGACCTCGAGTCTGAGGTTGTTCAGACGTACCGGCTCGCTCGTGAAGTTTTCGAGCTCCACGTTGTTGTTGTTCTTGTCGAACCTGATCTTGGTCGCGTAGGCCATTTTGCCCTGGCCCTTGCCCTCGGCGTCGAAGCGCATTTCGAACAGGGAGAACGGGTAGTCGGTGGTGCGCGGCTGGTTGACCTCTTCGCGGAAGCCGATGATGCGCGGCGTGATAATCACGATCCGTCGTCCGCCATCCTCGCCGGCGAAGTTCCGCGCGTAGCGGATGTCGGTGCCGAGGCGCATCGTGTTGTTCGGATCGGGACCGAGATAGCCTGGGAAGTTGAAGCGTCCCAGCTCCGGCTGTTTCTCCAACTCCTTCAACAGCGCGTCCTGTCCGCCCTTCTCGACGAACGTCGTGATCAGGTGCGTGCGTTGTGCGGGCGTGGACCAGCGGTCGATGTTGATGCGGATCGTCTGGTTGGCGCCGGTGGCGGTGTTGCTCATATTCAGCGCATTGCCCAGGATCGTCACCTTGTCGGTCCCGAAAGGTGCATCCGATTGCGCGGCGGGAAACACGCTCAACGCGATGGTCACCAGGCCCGCAACGATCGACGACAACGCAGCTGTCCGCATACCGACCTCCTCAGAACTCGGCCGATGGCGCAAGGATCGTGCCTCGCGCGATTGGTCGAGTCGCGGACAGATTGGTCGCTGGCGCGTGCGGTGCGTTGGAGTCCCCACGACGTTTCGTGGTGGGAACAGTGAGGCCTTCCCCGGAGAGAGCCGAGGAAGGTTGCCGATCGCTTCTCTAGAGCCTTTTGCGATCGCTCGATGTCGTCGCGTAGGGCTCGTCACGTTGTTCCGGATACGACCCCGAACTCGCCTCGCTCGCGGTCGAGATGTCGTCGGCACCAGTGCGCTTGAGGAGTTCTTTCACTCGAGCGATCTCGTCCGACGTCGCGCAATGGACCGAGAGCAGCACGCCGCCGTCCTTGACGCGACTCTCGTACCGCTTGGCTTCGTACTCGGGAATTCCCATGCCGACGAGCGCACCAACCAGCCCGCCTACCGCTCCGCCGACCCCAACGCCTGCGAGCGTGGCCATGATCGGACCGGCAGCGATGAATGGTCCCAGTCCGGGGATGGCGAGTGCACCGATGCCGGCAAGCAGTCCCAGCGTGCCGCCGATCGTGCCGCCAGTCGCGGCGCCAGTGGCCGTGCCCTCGGGTGCTTTCGTGTGTTTCTCGTGGGCAAACTCCTTCGAGCTCTGGTTGTCGGGCAACAGCACCGAAATGTCGTTGTTGGCAACGCGTTCGCTGACCAGCGTGTCTACAGCGCGTTCGGCATCATCAACGCCGGGATAGATTCCGAATACGGCAACGTTCTTGTCTTCCATGGTGATACTCCTGGCGATCGTGAGTGGGCGGGTTACTGCTTGGCGCCCTTTGCTGGGGCGATGGTGATTTCGTTGGTCACGTGGTCGGCGCCGGCGACCTCAGCGGCTTTCGCTTCGACGGCCCGCTTCTCGTCCTCGGATCGAACAGGCCCCTTGAGGGTGACTCGCCCGTCCTGGGCGATCACTTTCACGTTGTGCGCGTAACTCGACAGAGTCTTGTCGCTGACCAGCGACTTTCTGATCTTGCTGGCGAGTTCGCGGTCGCCGGCGTTCTGTTTCTGTTGATCCGCCGTCACCTCGCCCTTCGCTCGATCGCGGCTATTGACCTTCGTATTGTCCGCGGGGGTTTGTGCGAGAACGATCATCGTGGTCGAGACACAGACTGCAGCTGACACAGCCGCGTGGACGACCCGCCTGAGACGGTGCTGATGCATACGCTCACCTCCATTACGTGGGCGCTCTGCACCCACCCGTGTTCGTTCGACAAGCTCACTTGTGAAGCTTGAGGAGGCTCAGAGTGCAACTACGTGTCCATGACGGGCGCGAGGCGCAAGAGGTTACAGGAGTGAAGAAAACGATAGGGGATTTGCGCGTGCACGCATTTCGGCCGAGGACTATCGTCACCGGCTCGTCGTTGGCGGCGGGAGAACGAGAGTGTGCCGATGCTCACTCATACGAGCGAGGTGGCCTTTATGAGAACGTGCGAGCTTCCTTCAATGGTCCTGTTAGCGATGAAGCTCGCACGATGCGTATGCCGCTGGCTGAGCGATGCGACGGATGACGCTGCGCGCGCTGATGAATGCGGGCTCGGGTTCGAGCCGCGAGACGTCGGCTCCGATTACTCGACGCTCATGATCGTGATGACCGGCGTCATGCTGAACCGGCCGTTGCCCATCTCGCGCACTGAGCGATCGCCATCGAAGTCGATGAGGATCTTCGTCGCCCCGCCCTCCGGTATCGTGAATTCTCGATTGAGCTTCACTTCGCCGGAAGGGATCTCGACACTGCCAATGAGGCCGGCGGGCGGCGTCATGTTCGCCGCGCACGCAGGATCAGCCACAGGTGTGGCCGCGCTGTAAAGCGCTGCGCTCTCCACCACCACACGTAACTGTGTGTAGTGTCCGGCGAGTATTTGCCCCGTGCCGAGTACATCGAACACGTTCACGAGCTTTTTCAAGTCGCACGTGAGTTTGGTCGCACCCCCGGCGAACGTCAACGTCTGCCACTCTTCGTCCGTGTGATGCGCGCTGACACCCGAGAACGTCACGAGCATGGCCTGGGCGTCGGAGTACGGGCCGTCTTTGAGGTTCACGGTCAACGAACCGGTCTGCCCCGACGGGCCGCTACACGCCGCTCCAAATAACGAGACGAGGACGAGCACGGGTATCCAGTTGCGCATGACCATTCCTCCAATGTGGTCTAAGCGCAAGCTGCGCGCCCTGTGCAACCGAATGAAATAGCGCCGAAACTGCGGAAGGACTTGGCCAGCCGAACGAAGAAGCGCGCACAAGACACGTACGAGGCCTCGCATTTCTGTACTCACCACGGACGCGTCAACCGTCGCGGACGATGTCACGCGCCCGCTAAGCTCTGGCGCCACTCTTGCTCGAATTGCCGATTGCCCACCCCCTTGCCCGGAAGGAATACGAATGGCTCAGCGATGGCTCGGAGCCCTTTGGTCGGGGGACGATCGCCGACAACGGCAACGCGTGGCTCTCTATTTCAATTGCAGATGGCTCGGCCCGTGGGGCGAGGAGAGGGCCCGTATCAGCAGTCTCAGTCCCACCGGTTGTTATATCGAAAGCCGTTTTTCGGTACCACCCGAAGGGGAACCGATCCAGGAACTCGCGATCGTCCTGCCCACGGAAACCATTAACCTTCAAGGAACCGTGCTCGATTCGATGCCCGGTGTTGGGTTCGCGGTACGGTTCACTGATCTCGACGAGAAGACACGCGACTGCCTGAGCGCTGTGATCCAAGACGCTCATCGTTGATGCCCACGTAAGAGACGGTAACTTCGGGTGGGCGCGGGAGGGCGGTTACTGAAAGGGACTGGCGAATCGATTAGTGAGATGCGACACTGACATTTCGGCCGTCGATCTCGGAATACACGTAGGTCATGCGCAACGAGGCGGGACCGAGCAATCGCACATGCGCGGTCGACTCGAGCGTGACCGGTACGACGACGCCCCCGATGCGCTCGTACGACCGCACGATCTCAACGTTCCTGATCCAGAACGAGGGGCTCTTCGCCAGTTGCCCCTGCAGCCGCACTAAGTCGCCGTCGTCAGGCCGCAGGAACATCGTGCCAGACACGAGCACCCGTTCCTTCCGCTTCGGCGACAGCAAAATATTGGCGAGGCCATCACCGTCCACGCCGTTGGGCTGGAAGGCATAGTTGGCGAGGGCGAGCGAGGACCGCGCAGTTTCTCCACCGGCAATAATTTCCCGCTCACCTTCCAGCACCGTGCGCAGCACTTTGGAGCGCACAAGGCTCGAGCCGCCTTCAGAAGTCACTTGGTAGGTGAACCCGTTCTCAATTGAGTATTCCGTGACCGCTTCCAGCCATCCGCGACGACCGCGGTTCTCAGCTTCGAGTCGCCGCACGGCTCGGTAAGGATGCTGCGTGTCGTCCTGCTGGAGAAATTGCCGCATCGAATGGTCTGCAGGATCGGCAACACTTGCCAGCAGAGTTGGCGGTCCGACGATGGACAGGAGGGCGATTATGAAGCGGCCGGGGTGGAGAGACCCACGGTTCATGCATGCCGTTATGCATCTACGATGCCGTAGGTCGCGCTTCTTGCATGCTCAGGTGAACGTTTGGCTCGCACGGTGAGCACGCCGCTCGAAGACTACGCGCTGATCGGTGACTGCGAGACCGCGGCGCTGGTCTCATACGCAGGATCGATCGACTGGCTCTGTTGGCCACGCTTCGACTCGCCCGCGTGCTTCGCGGCGCTGCTCGGTGGTCCTGAACACGGCCGGTGGCTAATCGAAGCGATCGATCAACACGCGCGCCCGCGAGTATCGCGGTGCTATCGCGGCAACACGCTGATCCTCGAGACCCGCATCGAGACGGCCGACGGCGTCGTTCTTCTCATCGACTTCATGCCCCCACGCGGGCGTAACTCCGATATCGTCCGCATAGTGCGCGGCGAGAGCGGACGCGTGCGCATGCGCATGGAGCTGGTGCTCCGCTTCGACTACGGCCGCTCGATCCCGTGGGTCACGCGCATGGACGATGGCACGCTGCGCGCGATCGCCGGGCCGGACATGGTGATCCTGGACACGCCGGCGCCGATCCGCGGTGAAGATCTGAAGACAGTCGCAGATTTCGAAGTCGCCGCCGGAGAGACAGTGCCGTTCGTACTGACACACGGACCGTCGAATCACCAGCCGCCGAGATCGATCGATCCGGAATCAGCGCTCGAGGACACCGAGAAGTTCTGGACGAAGTGGACCGCGCACGGCAAATCGCGTGGCGAGTGGGACGAAGCGGTGATCAGATCCCAGATCATCCTCAAGGCGCTGACCTATGCCCCGACGGGTGCCCTTGTCGCGGCGCCGACAACCTCGTTGCCGGAGTTGATCGGCGGCGCCCGCAACTGGGACTACCGCTATTGCTGGCTGCGCGATTCGACCATGATGCTGCTGGCCATGATGAACTCCGGCTACTACGAGGAAGCTCGCGACTGGAGCGCGTGGCTGCTGCGCGCCGCCGCCGGCGCGCCCGCGCAGCTGCAGATCATGTATGGCCTCGCAGGCGAGCGATGGCTGCCCGAGGTGGAAATTCCCTGGCTGCCTGGGTACGAGAACTCGCGCCCGGTTCGCGTCGGCAACGCCGCCAGCGATCAACTACAGCTCGACGTCTACGGCGAGGTGATGGATACACTGCACCAGGCGCGGCGCGGCGGACTGAAGCTGACCGACGCGGACTGGGCATTCCAGTGTTCTGTGCTCGCGCATCTCGAGAACGTGTGGCAGAAGCCAGACTACGGCCTCTGGGAAATCCGCGGCGAGCCGCGACACTTCACCTACTCGAAGGTGATGTGCTGGGTGGCCTTCGATCGCGCCATTCACGACGTCGAAGAGTTCGGACTGGATGGCCCGGTGCATCATTGGCGCCGGCTGCGTCAGGTCATTCAGAACGACGTGTGCGAACAGGGTTTTGACAAGGAGCTCGGCTCCTTTGTGCAGTCGTATGGCTCGAAGGAACTCGATGCCAGTTTGTTGCTGTTGCCGACCGTTGGCTTTCTTCCGGCGGAGGATCCGCGTATCCGCGGCACGATCGCCGCAGTTGAGAAGCGATTGTTGGTCGATGGCTTCCTGCTGCGCTATGACACGCATACCTCGGACGATGGCCTGCCCGCAGGCGAAGGCGCGTTCCTCGCGTGCACGTTCTGGATGGCTGATGCCTACGCGATGATCGGTCGCATCGACGATGCGCGAGAGTTGTTCGAGCGACTGCTCGCGCTACGAAACGATCTCGGACTGCTGCCTGAGGAGTGCGAGACAAAAGGGCATCGCATGGTGGGCAACTTCCCGCAAGCGTTCTCGCACGTTGCGCTGGTGAACACCGCGCACAATCTCTCCCGGGCAACCAAACCGGCTGAGCAACGCTCTGCCTCATGAGCTAAAGACCCGCCTCTGCTGTCCCTTCCATCGCGGCGCGCAACTTGAATCATCAGTGCGGAGGGAGGGACTCACCGTTGAAATCAGATCTTGAAAAGCTCTACAGCCACATTGCGGACATTGAAGTCGCGATGATGACCACGCGCCGCGCTGACGGCCACCTTCAGTCGCGGGCGATGGCGACACAGAAACGGGTGCTCGGCGCCGATCTGTGGTTCGTCACACTCGAGGATTCACCCAAGCTGCTGGACCTGGACAACGATCCCCACGTCAACCTGTCGTACTACAAGGATCGCACGCGCGAGTGGGTGTCGGTGTCGGGCATCGCCAGCGTGACGCGCGACCGCGCGAAGATCCACGAGCTCTGGGCGCCGGACTGGAAGGTGTGGTTTCCGAAGGAAGGTGATGATCGGCACGGGACAAAAGACGATCCGCGCATGGTGTTGATCGGCGTCGATGTGCACATGGCGGTGTTCCTCGAGGTGAACAAACCGCAACCGGTCGTGCTCTTCGAAGTACTCAAAGGCATGATCACCGGATCCACTCCGGAGCTCGGCGAGACACACATCATCCGGAAGTAAGGATCAGTCGCATCTGCGACGGCAATTGATTTGCTACCGCTCGTCGGCCGAGACTACTCATCAGTTGGGTATCAACGACTTTCTGCGCGGCTCGAAGGACGCCATGATTGCTGCCGGCGTCCGAAGTTTTTTCAATTCGAAGTACGGCCGGTTCGGCCAGATCTCGGACGTGTCGGTTGACACGTCGAAACGCGAGATCCGCGTGCGCCTTGAGCTGATCGGCGAGAGCACGCCAATCGAGATTCAGGTCACGAACTACGTCATTCAGCAGCACGATACGCGCACGACGTTGATGATCGGCGATGCGATCGCCTCGCGCGAATGGATCACCGAGCTGCTCCGAGAGCTCGTGATCGGCCGGACGTTCGTTCTTCCGGAGCGGGCGGCGGGAATGGTCAAGTTCCTCATGTAACGCCGGGTCCCAACCGGTAGGGACCCAGCACTCGCCATCTATTACTCCTCGTCCACGCTCAGAGCCGTTCGCGCCCGCTTGGGCGCCTTGGTCATTCCTGTCCTGGCCTCGGACATCAACTCGCGCGCGAGCTGCGTCATCAGGTTGTCGGCAATCTCCTCTTCGGCCAGCGATCGATTCAACAGTGTCGCGATTGCTGGCAGACCAATCTGACCGGCCATCGTTCGCGCTGTACCGTACGCGGAGATCTCGTAGTGCTCGACCTTCTGCGCCGCGGCGATCAGCGCCAGGTCTGCCGCCGCATCGTCTTTCTCACTGGCTTGTTCGATGACCTCGTCACCTTCTTCGAGAAGGCCTGCCATTCCTTTGCAGGGCTTGCCCTTCGCTGGTTCGCCGATCAACGCGAATACCTCTTTCAGCCGTTCGACCTGCTCCTTCGTCTCCTCGAGATGATTCTCGAAGGCAAATGTCAACGATTCGCTGCGCGCGGCGGCGACCATTTTCGGGAGCGCCTTGACAAGCTGCCCTTCGGCGTTGAGGAGATCGCGCAGTTGCTCGATCAGCAATGGCTCGATCATCTCCTGGTCGGCCGCACTACTCGTGGTGCGATCGTCAACACCGGTGTCGCTGGACTCGCTGCGGTGCATCAGCGACTGGAAAGCCGGCGCTTCGACGAACGTAAAATCCCCGCCTTCGTTCCACGGCCCGCGCGCATCGATCTCGCCGTCCTCACCCTGACCCGTCGACGTGTTGAAGAACTGGTCCACCAGATCCGGCGTAGGCGGAATGCGGCCGATCATGAACGGCGGTTTCTTCAGGCTCTCGAGCGCTGCGGCGAACGCCTTCATGTGCGTGATCTCGCGGGTCATGAGGAACTGGAGCGCGTCTGTGGTCCCCGGGTCCGTCGTGAAATTGATCAGGCGTTCGTAGACGATCTTGGCGCGCGCCTCCGCGGCGATGTTGCTGCGCAAGTCCACATCCAGTTCGCCGGTGATCTTCAGATAGTCGGCGGTCCAGGGGTTCCCCTGCGAGTTGAACAGGTTGACGCCACCGCCTCCGGCAATCGCGATCAATGGATCGGCTTCGGCCCACTCGCGATCAAACTTCAGCGGCTTCAAGTGCAGCCGCGCCAGCGCGCCGACAATCTCAAGGTGACTGAGCTCTTCGGTGCCGATGTCCATCAACAGATCTTTGCGCTCGGGATCCTCACAGTTCAGACCTTGAACGGAGTACTGCATGGCCGCGGCGAGCTCGCCGTTGGCGCCGCCGAACTGCTCCAGGAGCATGTTGCCGAACTTCGGATCCGGCGTATCGACGCGCACGGTGTACATCAGTTTCTTCACATGGTGATACATGCCAATTCCCCCCACTGCCGGCAATCGAGTGCCGACTGCAAGCGGCATGTTTGAGCACGCATCATGCCGCGTTAGTTCTGCGACGTGAGCGCCTCGGCTGCCCGCGCGATTCACGCACGCACGTGCGATCGCAATCCGTCTCGCGCACACTCGTCCGGTTCACTCGATGCTGAGATCGCCACCAATGTGCGGTCACCGCGCGCGTGCCAGATTTAAGCCGTCGATGCCACACAGTGTGCGTCCGGGTGATGCGTCGCACTGCGCGGGCGGAATTGTCGCGCGGCCCGAATCGTGCGGTTGGGATCGGCTCGTGCGCGACACCATGCATGAGCACCGCTGCAGCCGAGAAATGCCGACGCAGGTTTCTACGATTCTTTCCGGTTGGGTTTGAGAAACATTCGGCTGGCTTTGTCGCCGAGCCGGCGCGGCAGACTGGCACACGTATCAGGCTCCGGCGATTTGCTGGAGAGATGTGAGGAACCTGACAGACGTGAGGCCGCGCGACATGGGGCCTACGAGACTGGCTCGCCGTAGCTCTAGAGACGGAGCGACAACTCGTCGCCAGTGGAGAACACGCGGCTGTGCCGCCAGACGATCAGGCCATAGCCCGCGGCGACCGCGCACACCACCGATGCGATCAGAAACCAGCGCAGCTGCGGCAGCGCGAGCAGGATCACGACCGAGCCGATAGCGAAGAACAAGCCGCCGGCGTCTCCGCGCACAGGGATCGATGCGAGATTGATCTCCGAGTGCAGCGTGCTCTCGGGCACGGCGACGGTTGTTGGGTGGTCGCTGTTCCACGAGCGCATCGACAGGCCCATCACGATGCCGGCGATGAGCGAGGCGATCGTGAACGATCCGAAGAACGGCCATGTCGCCACGAGCAGTGCGGCGATGAGGGTCAGGAGAGCAGTTCCATTGGGTCTCAGGAGCCGGGTCACGGGGCACCTCCCATTGGATGGGACGTTTGCCTCATTGTACTAGTTCATTCAAACAAGTCAAGTCGCCGTGCAGGATCGCCCGGATCTACGGTCCCGAAACAGAAGCGCCGCGGAATCCGGGGAGCTAGCTCGCGGGGATCGTCATCATCACTATCAGGCGCGAGGCGGAAATAGTGCTCGGCGATCGCGTCGAGCCACGCAGGCGCAGGTGAGCCGGCCCAGCTAACATCTGCCGAAGACTATGACACTCTGGGGCATGTCGAGAAACGACGATTGGCTCCGACCTATGGGTGAACGCGCCAATTGGGGCGCAAGCATTTGGGAAGGAGCAGAGCAATGAAGTTCATGCTGATGATGAATGGCCCGAAGGGCGATGGAAACTGGGGCGTGACGAATTGGGCACCGCAGGACTTCAAGGCGATGGTCGGCTTCATGAAGAACTTCGCGAAGCGCCTGAAGGAGGCGGGAGAGCTGGTCGGCGCGGAGGGACTCGCAGCGCCGGCGCAGGCCAAGCTGGTGCGCGCGGGGAAGAACGGCGTGCCCGAGGTTACCGACGGGCCGTTCGCCGAAGCGAAGGAGTTCCTCGCCGGGTATTGGATCGTCGACGTCGATACGCCGGAACGTGCGTATGCGATCGCGGGCGAGGCGTCGGCGGCGCCTGGGCCAGGTGGTAAGCCGATGAACATGGCGATCGAAGTGCGCGAGGTGATGAGCGGACCGCCGGAGGTGTGATGCCGGCCGCCCAGATTTCAGTCGAGTCTTCCGGCGGTTCGGTATATCGCGTCGTCGTCACAGAAGGACGCAACAAGACGACACACGATGTGACCGCGACGCCGGAGGACGTCGCACGCTACGCGCCGGGCGCGACGCCGGAGCGATTGCTCGAAGCGTCGTTCGAGTTTCTACTCGAACGCGAGCCGGCATCCTCGATCCTGTCCCGGTTTGCGCTGCCGGTCATCGAGCGGTATTTCCCGGAGTATCCGCGCGTCATCCGCCAGATGGTGTGAAGTCAGACGAACACGGCGGGGGTGACCGTAGGTCGCTCCGCAAAACCGTCTTGATCCAGGCGTCTGGTCTGAGCGCGTCGGGACATCAGGACATTGTGTCGCCATTGCTGCCTCGCGAATCCGATTCCGGTGGCCGGACACGCGCTGCGACGCCGTCGTCGGCCGCTGGCCGCTCGGGTCGCGCCGGTTGCCGGGAAGAGCGCTCAACCTCGCTGATGCCCACTGGCTTCTCGCGCGGTCAGGCGACTCGTGTCGGCCTGACCTCCATACGGATTCACGATGCAGCAACGCCGACACACGCGAATGCCGAGACAGATCAGTTCTGACAAAGAATTCAGAATTCTGACAGGCGCCCGGCTGATAGCATTCGCGCAGCCATGGCCGTCTCTGTCTTCATCAAGCGCTCGCTGATCTTCATTCACCGCTGGCTGGGCATCGCGCTGTGCGTGGTGTTCCTGGTCTGGTTTCCGTCCGGCATCGGGATGATGTATTGGACCTATCCCGACGTCAGCCGCGACGATCGGCTCGAGCGCTCGCAGGCGCTTGATGCGTCCAAGATCAAATTGTCGCCCGCGGAAGCGCTGAAGGTGCTTGGCGTGGACGATGACCCCGGAGCGATTCGACTGAATACGTTCGATGGCCGTCCGGCGTACCGCGTCGGCGGATTCGGTGGACAGTCGATCGTCTACGCCGACACGGGCGAAGAGCAGCTCGCTGTGCCGATGGAGATGGTCAATCGCGCGGCGGCGGCGTGGACCGGGCAGCGCGTTGAAACGGCGACGGTCGAAGAGATGACCGACGTCGATCAGTGGACCGTGCAGACACGGTTGCGCGATCTGCAGCCGCTCTACAAGTTCTCGTTCCCAGACGGCCAGCAGGTCTACATCTCCGCGAACACCGGCGAGGTTGAGCAATACACGACGACGGGATCACGGTGGGGCGCGTATGTCGGCGCGATTCCGCATTGGCTCTACTTCACGCCACTTCGGAAGCACGGCGCGGAGTGGAGTACGTTCGTGATCTGGTCGTCGGGCATTGGCACCGGCGCGGCGATCCTCGGCATCGTCGTCGGCGTGTGGATGTATTCGCCCTCGAAGAAGTATCGCAACGCGGGCGCGCCGACGAGCATTCCGTATCGCGGGCAGAAGCGCTGGCACACGATCTTTGGTCTCGTGTTCGGTCTCGGTGCGGCGACGTGGGCGTTCAGCGGCATGCTGTCGATGGATCCGTTTCCGCGTCGAACGAATCGTGCGACGAACGGTGGCGCGCAGATCGCGCGGGGCGTGACCGTCAACCCGCGCAGCATCCAGGGGGCGTTGCGCGGAAGAACCTCGCTCGACGCGTTCGAACGGAAACATCCGAAGGACGCACTCGCGCAGCTCGCGGACCTGCAGGTGAAGGAGCTCGAACTCACGTCCTTCATGAGCGCGCCCGGCTACCTCGCGACGCTCGCCGACGGCACGACCCGGATCGTGCCGATCGATGGTGAGCCGATCGCAGGATTCACGGCGGAGCGGATCACCGAAGTCGTGAAGAAGGCGGCAGGGGAGAAGGGCCTCGCCGAGATCAAGACGATCGATCAGTACGACATGTATTACCTCGACCGTCGTCGCGAACGGCCGTTGCCGGTTGTACTGGCACGTTTCAATGACGAAGAGAACACGCGTCTCTACATCGATCCGAAGACATCGCGCGTCGTCACCACGTATAGCTCTCGCAACTGGATGAGCCGCTGGCTCTATCACGGTCTCCACTCGCTCGATTTCCCTTGGCTCTATAACTACCGTCCGCTCTGGGACATCGTCGTCATCACGTTCATGGTCGGGGGGACCGCGTTGTGCGTGACGTCGCTGGTGCTGGCGTGGCGGGTGCTGGGACGGAAAGCGCGTGCGCTGGTCCCGGCGTCGCGGGTGAGATCTGAATTGAGCGAGGACCTCGCGTGAGATGGGCCGGTTAGAGCCTTCACGCAGCGGCATATCTTCTCTGTTCAAACTGCCGCCGACTGGCGTTTAATTCAACAGACCCGGATCTCCCGGGCCGACATCAACTCATGTTCCGTCAGCGAGTGGTCCACCTTGCGGTCATCGTGTGCGCAGCGCTGATCGTCGCCGCGCCGGGGCCGGTCTCTTCGACGGCGTTTCTCAATCAGTTCAACGTCTACTTCGGCAACCTGCACGCACACACGACGCTTTCTGACGGCAGTGGTGCCCCCAAGAACGCCTTCACCATGGCGCGGAGCACCGCGAAGCTGGATTTCCTGGCGGTCACTGAGCACAACCACTCGGCGGCGGCGCACCCGAAGGAGGCGCCGGTTTTTGGCACTGGCATCGCCGCGCAACACAGCCTCTATTCGAAATTGACGACAGCGGCAAAGGATGCCGATGTGGACGATGAGTTCGTCGCGCTGTTTGGTCAGGAGTTCTCGACCATCAGCAGCGGCAATCACATGAACGTCATCGGCGCGAGCAAGGTCATCGACGAGACCGATGTTCCCAGCGGTGACTTCAAAGAGCTCTACACGACGTTCCTGCCCGGCGACAGCGGCGTCCGCTTTATCCAGATGAATCATCCGTGGGAGAACAGCAAGGCGCCTGGGAAGAACTACGGACTCGAACAATTCGGCAAAAGCTTCACGAAGCTCCGCAACGCGAGCGAGCCGTGGCTGCGCACGATCGAAGTCATCAACGGTCCGGGCCTCAAAGAAGGCACGAACATGCCGGCGAGCGTGAAGGGCGAAGGCGCGTATCTGAAGTACCTCACGCGCGGCTTCCACATCGCGCCGACGGCCGACCAGGACAACCACCGACGAAACTGGGGGACCGCCACACCGGCACGAACCGGAGTGCTCGCGACAAGACTGACGCGGCAGTCCATCCTCACCGCGATCGATCGGCTGCGCGTCTATGCGTCGACGGATAACTCGCTCGAGGTGAAGTTCGGCGTGAATGGCGCGGTGATGGGTTCGAACGTGACCTCGAGCTCTCGCGATCTCAACGTCGTCTGGAGTATCCACGACGCGAACGAGCCGAACGCCAAGTACCGCGTCTCCGCGGTCGTCGGCCGCGAGACGGTCGCCGATCAAAAAACGGTAACGAAGCTGGCGGATCAGAACGGCGACGGCGACGGCGGCCAGACGTTCCACACCACGTTTCAAAAACTGTTTCTGTATTTGAAGATCGTCCAGGAATCCAGCAGCAAGGACGACACGGTGATCACCAGTCCGGTCTGGATCACGATCGAGTAGAGGCGGTCCTTAGATCCGCCTCCACGTGAGGAGTCAGCGTATGAACTTCACCGACCTCGTCAACAAGTTCCTCGACAACGCCAACGTCGGCAAGGTCGTGGCCGACGGCGGATCCGGGCTGGCGCTGTCAATCCCGTTGCTCATGATCCTTGGCCTCAGCTCGAACATGTCGGTGATTCCGGCAGACACCATCAAGGAAACGCTGGTGCCGAAGCAGGCGAGCGTGTTCGCTGAGCACCTGCGTAACCGCGAGGCATTTTGCTCGGAGCTCGGAATCACGAAGCGACCGCCGGCGCCCAGGTCCGAGGATCCTGATCCGACCCAGGAGCAGGTGCTGGCCGCGCAGCGGTGCTACCTCGATGGCGTTCGCGAGGCCGCGCGTCTCAATGGTGAGGTCGAGATCTTGCGGTCGCAGTATGCGGCGGATCTGAAGGGCGGGAAGGTCGTCGATGCGACGCTCGCGAAACAGAAAGAGATTCAGCCGATGGCTGATCGTCTCTCCGTCCAGCAGGAGATCACCGAGGACTCGGCGGCGCGGCTGGCCGCTGCCGAGAACGAGCTGAAGGACGCACGCTCGTTTGGTTTCAACGCGCGGACGCTGACGGACAACCTGAGCGCGATCCTGGCCTTTGCGTTCGTGCTCGCGGTGATCGGCAGCCAGGTCGCGCGGCTGCTGTTTATCAACCTGATTTACGACAAGCTTGAAAAGCCGAGGAAGACCGAAGGCGTCAAAGCGGCTGCGCAGGACTTCGATTCGCTCCGCGCGAACTACCTGCGGTATACGGAGGCAGCGATCAACATGATCCTGCCCGTGCTCTTGTTCGCCTTTGTGTATCCGAAGTACTCAGCGGAGCGGCTCGGCGGTGACCCTATGCCAGGGCTGTGGTATGCCGGCGGCCTTGCGGTCGCGGCGGCATTGTTCTTCGTCGGCCAGTTCACGTATCGCAGTTACCTGGAGAAAGCGGGCCAGGTCACTCCGGCGCCGCAAACGGAGTAGAGCATCAGTCCTGGAGCCTTGGTCGTTCTTGGGTAGCGATCTCTCCGTCACGCTTCCGGCAGTTGAATGACGAGCGTGATCGCGCCGGAGAGGCGTTGCCAGTCGGCGGCTTCTTTCTCGAGTTGTCGGCGTCCCTTGCGCGTGAGCGCGTAGAATTTTGCGCGGCGGTTGTTCTCGCTCGGCTTCCATTCGGCTTTGATCAAGCCTTGCTGTTCGAGTTTGTGGAGCGCGGGGTAGAGCGAGCCGTCGCTCACCTGCAGGACGTCGCTCGACACCTGCTTCAGACGCTGACTGATCGCCCAGCCGTGTAGCGGCTCGAGGGCGAGAATCTTCAGGACAAGAAGGTCCAACGTGCCCTGAACGAGATCGGCAGGTCTGCTCACGGTTACCGAGTGAAGGATAGCACTACACGGGCTTTCGATTGCCGACGAGCACATCCCACCAGCCGAAGTAGGTGGCCAGCAGGTGATCGAGCTCGCGGGTATCGCTCGTAGATTCGGATTGCTCGGGCAGCGGCATGCAGTACGCCGCATGCGGCGACGCGTCGAGCATGTAGCGCACGCCTTGAGAGAATCCCGTGCCGGCATACGCGATACAGCCGGCCATCGGCAGCGCACGCAAGTCGTCCAGCGCGTACGGGATCTTCTCGTCCACAGTCCCCTGGCTGTCCTGGAACTTGCACTCAATCGCAAACGCCTGATTGGTCGGCTCGCAGACGACGAAGACGTCGATGCGGCGGTCCTTGCCGATGATGGTCTTGCCGACGTTGATCTCGCGGTAGACCTTCAGACCGCGCGACCCGAAGCGGCGCGACACGTAGCACGCGATGAGGTTTGCGTATTCGCCGCCGGTCATGTCTCCGAGATCATCTCGAGCAGGCTCGCCTGATCGGGTGCTGGCAGATCATCGGGCGCGTTGCCCATCCCGTATTCCTTTAATCGATCGGATGTGATGCGCACGGCCCCGGGATTGAGATCAGTGCCGATGAATCGTCGTCCGTTCTTCACCGCGGCGACGCCGACACTGCCCGACCCCATGAACGGATCGGCGACGACTTCACCAGGCTTCGTGCTTTGGTTGATAAGAACCTCTGAGACACGCACCGGTTTCTCAGCAGGGTAGCCGCGATGAATCCGTGACTCGACAATGATGTCGGCGATGCCCAGGTCGTTGAGGCGCCGCTTGCCCTTCTCGAAAAAGAGGATGAACTCGTAACGGGCGCGATAGTGATAGCCCATCCCGATCGTGCGCTTGTCCCACACGAGCGGCTTCCAGAATTTGAAGCCGACGCGTTCGGCCTCGGGCTTGGCGACGAACATCGTCTCCGCGTCGCAGAACAGATAGAAGTGCGTGTCGGGCTTGAGCACGCGAAAGACTTCGGCAAAGAGCTCGCCGAAACGCTCGTTCGGAAACACCCGAAACCAGTCGTTGCTCGAGGCCTTGCTGTGCTTCAGCCGCGTTGTCGTTCCAATGGCACGATGCTTCTCGAGCGACTCGTAGGCCGGATCGGTCACGAGGAGATCGACGGATTCGGCCGGTTGACCGCGCAGCCAGCTGACAGCGTCTGCTGTAGACAGATCGAACAGAGGAAGGGTCACGACGGTCTCAATGGGGATTCGCGGGGTGGCAACATTCTACGGCCATTGTCCCTGCGCGCGGTGACAGAGCAGGTCACTGGCTCGGCATCCGCGACTTCACGTCATCTAACCATCCGAGGACGACGTTGATGCGTGAGGCCTTGGCGGTCGAGGCCGCTGGCTGGATCATCAGAAATCGGCCATCAGGCGCCACGTCGTAGCCGCCGACGCCGGTGTCGGTGGTTTGATAGCGACCTTCGAACACCACGTGCGGTGTGCCTGGTCCCGACGGGCCGATTGGCACGGCCATCATCCTGTCACCGTTGCGATAGAACAGCTCCCGGCTATCGCGCGACCAGCGTGGCTCCGCCGCACCGTCGTTCGAGATGACGATCTTGCCGCCGCCGGCAGGGAAGGTACGCAGATGCAGTTCCGTCCGTCCCGATTCATCGGACAAGTACGCCAGCCAATGTCCGTCAGGTGACACTGCTGGCGACACCTCATTGAATCGGCTTTTCAGCATCTGCCGGGCGGCTGATTGCGGCCGCAAGTCGAGTATCCAGATGTCAGATGCGGTGTCGCTTCCGATATCCGAGAACAGGACGAACGCCCCATCTCGTGACAACGGTGACGGTGTGTGCAGGGTGTCGCTCGTCGTGAGGCGCTCTTCATCACTGGCGCCATCGGCCGATCGCCAGAACAGGTTTCGATAACCTGCTCGCGTGCCGCGATAGACAAGCCGCTTGCCGTCCGCCGTCCAGACCGGTGCCTGACTGCTGCCGTTCGACGGAAGCGTCGTCATCGTCGAGCGCGCGAAGTCGAAGACCCAGAGCGTTTGCGTCGGACCTTGGATGCTGATCGCGGCGAAGCGGCCATCAGGCGAGACCGCCGGGTCCGTATACGCAGCCGGTGGCGCACCGGTGGCCTCGACCGTGCCGTCGCGACGCACCCATACCAGCTTGCGTTCGAAGATCTGGGCAGGGCTGGGGACAGACACCAGTGTCCCCGATTCCGAGATCGCGTACTGTGCGGCTTCGCTCTCGGTCTCGCTCGTGCGATCGACGAGCGTCACGGGAGGTCCGGTGAATTTCTGACTGGCGAGATCGAACGGCGCGACGAGCAGCGCGCCGGCCTTCGAGTAGACGACGTGACCTGTGTTCACGTAGCGGCCGGTACTGGCTCCGGGAATGATCTGGCGATGGGCTTCGTCGCCAACCTGTATCGCGAGGTGTTTCTCGTCCCACCCTGGACCGGTCCACACCGTAAACAACACGGTCTTCCCATCGCCCAAGACCTGTGGAAATCGGTGGCTGACTTCGCCCTTCTGCCGATTGACGTGCGAGAACTCGCGAGGCGTTCCTCCGGCTGCGGGAACACTCCACAGGCCCGATGTATTGATGGGCGCGAAATAGATCGTGTCGTCTCGTCCCCAGGCGCCGCCCATCGCACGTGGTGCGTCGCAGATGGTGGCGGATCCGCCGCCAGCCATCAGCACCTTCTTCAATTTGCCGAGCGCGAAGAAGCCGATCGATCGGCCATCAGGCGAGAAGAACGGCGAGTACGCGCCCTCGGTGTCAGCGAGTGGTGTGACCGCATTGCTATCGATGGCGCGAACGAAGAGTTGCGGCACCTTGTCGCCGTGGCTCGCCGCATACACGATCGTGCGGCCGTCGGGTGAGATCGTGACAGGCAGATCGAGGTTTCCAAGCACGTCGCCGTCCGGCAATGTTGCGGTCAGCCGGACGAGTGGCGGGCTGCGTGTTTCTGACGCGGGCTTCAGCATCCACGCGGTGGCTGCGGCCAGCGCTGCCGAGAGTAGGGCGGTGGCCGCAACGATGAGGGGCCAACGACGTGATGAGGCAGACGAAGTCGAAGCCGCGCGGTAGGTGCCTGAGAGGTCGGCACGCGCCTCATCGATCTCGGATCGCACGTCGCCCATGTCGCGCAGACGAGGACCGACGTCCTTCTCGAGACACCTCCGCAGCAGCCGGACAATCGCGCGTGGCGTTGAGGCGGGCAGCTTCTGTAAATCCGCCTCGTGCTCGAGAATGGCGGCGATCGAGTCAGACGATGTGCGTCGCGCGAACGGCGCGAGGCCGGTCAACATCTCGTAGAGCACGCAGCCAAACGCCCAGACATCGGTGCGCTTGTCGACTGGTGCGCCGCGGGCCTGCTCGGGACTCATGTAGGCGACGGTGCCAAGCACGACGCCGTGTTCGGTGGCGACGTTCGCCGTCATCGCCTGTGTCGCATCGCGCGCGGTGCTGATACCTGCGGCCTTCGCGAGTCCGAAGTCCAGCACCTTCACCTGACCGTCGGGTCGAATCTTGATGTTGGCGGGCTTCAGATCACGATGGACGATGCCGCTTTGATGTGCGGCGTCGAGCGCGTCAGCGATCTGTGAGGCGATGAGCAGCGCTTCCCTGATTGGCAGCGCGCCCGTGACGATGCGGTCTGCGAGCGTGGGGCCCTCAACGAGCTCGAGCACGAGCGCACGCGAGTCGTCCACATCCTCGATGCCGTAGATCGCGCCGATGTGTGGGTGGTTCAACGACGCCAACGTGCGAGCCTCGCGATCGAAGCGCGCGCGACGCTCGGCATCAACGAGCCAGACAGCCGGCAGGATCTTGATGGCGACATCGCGACCGAGCCTGGTGTCATGCGCTCGATACACTTCGCCCATTCCGCCGGCGCCAAGCAGAGAGTGAACGGTGAAGGAGCCGATCTGACGACCGATTAGGGACATCCTGGGTGGCGTCGCGCTAAGCGTACACCGCATTTTTCCTAGAAAAACTGCGATCTTGACAGGTGGGGTGCTCGGCCGTATCATAGTGAGTGAGTATTTACTCACTAAACGCTGACGCGACGACCATGCCGAGACATCGATTCGCCGACACGCGGGACCGCATCGAACACGCCTCCGTTCGACTGTTCGTCGAAAAGGGCGTAGCCGAAACCACTGTGAAGGACATCGCGCGCGCGGTGGGCCTGTCAGAGGGCGCGCTCTACCGGCATTTCGAAAGCAAAGACGACCTGGTGTGGAAAGCGTTCGAGCGGCACTATGTGGACTTCGCGGCGACACTGCAGCGGTTGGCTGAGAACGAGCCGACGGCGCGCGGAAAAGTCGCGGCGATGATTCGCGGGTTCTGCCAGGCGCATGATGAGAACCCCACGCTCTTCAAGTTCCTGCTGTTCGTCCAGCACGGACAGCTCTCCAAGCTCGAACCAGGCACGCCGACACCTGTTGATGTGATTCGCGATGTGCTCGAGAAAGCGATCGCGTCGCGTGAGATTCCGCCGCAGCGGCCCGACCTGGCCACTGCGCTGGTCTTCGGCGTGGTGCTGCAGCCGGTGACGTTCGCGGCGTACGGACGGCTACCAGTCAATCTGAGCTCGATGTGCGAGCGATTGATCGCCGCCGCGTGGGCGGCTGTGACAACGGTGGAACGTAGTCAAGCGGCGTAAGGAGAGACGTCCATGCGATCGCCACTCGTGCAATTACTCACCGCGCGACGGTTCGCACCCCTCTTCGTCACCCAGTTTCTCGGCGCGCTCAACGACAACCTGCTGAAGAGCGCGCTCGGGATTCTCGTCACGTTCAGACTGGCAGAGCAGTCGGGCATGAACGCCGCGACGCTGGCGATGATCGCCAGCGCGCTGTTCATCGCTCCGTTCTTTCTGTTCTCCGGTGCATCGGGCACGCTGTCCGATCGCTTCGATAAGGCGCGGATCGCTCGCTGGGTCAAGGAAGCCGAGATCGGCATCATGGCCCTCGGCGCCTGGGGACTGTGGCAAGGCAGCGTGCCGGTACTCCTTGCAACGCTGTTTTGTCTCGGCACGCACTCAACGGTCTTCGGTCCGATCAAATACGCGCTTCTGCCGCAGCACCTGCAGGAGCACGAGCTCGTTGCGGGCAATGCGCTGATTGAAGCCGGGACGTTTCTCGCTATCCTGGCCGGCACGATCATCGGCGGCAGCATCGCGCTCCTCGGGAACGGCCCACTGATTGTCGGCACGATTGGTGTCATCGGCGCGATTCTCGGCTGGCTTGCCTCACTTCAGATCCCTACGGCTCCGCCGGCATACACGGGCGAGGCGCCGCGAATCCGACTCCTTCGCGACACGATCGACGTCGTCACGCACGTGACGAATCGGCCCCAGCTCCTGCTGCCGATTCTCGCGACGTCCTGGTTCTGGCTCTTCGCGTTCATCGTCGTCTCGGGTTTGCCGGTGTTTGCGAAGGACGTGCTCTTTGCCAACGAGCAGGTCGTGACGATGATGCTCGCGCTCTTTGCCGTCGGTGTCGGTGCGGGGTCCATCCTTGCGGAGAAGCTGCTGCACGGAGAGGTGAGTGGCCGATTCGTTCCATGGTCGGCCGCTGCGATGGCGATCTTCGCGATCGATCTGCATTGGGCCAGCGCGAGCGTGTTGGCGACGGCGAATCTCGTGGACGCCCGGACATTTCTGGCCAGACCCGGCACCTGGCGCATCATGGTCGATCTGATCGGCATCGCCATGGCCGGCGGTCTGTTCACGGTGCCGCTCTACGCGATCCTCCAGCACGAGAGCGAACCGAGTCACCGCTCTCGCGTCATCGCGGCCAACAACATCATCAACGCGTTGTTCATGACAGCCGCAACCGGCGCGGCGGCCTTACTGTCTCAGCGTCTGACGATGGGTGAGCTGTTTGCGCTCGTCGGCTTCACGACGTTCCCGGTCGCTGCGTACTCTGCGTGGGTCGTGCGTCTATCGCTCTTCAAGAGCGTGATGCGGGTGATTCTGCGACTGTTGTATCGCGTCGAGGTCGAAGGGATCGAGCACGCGCGAGCGGCGATGCCGCACGCGGTCATCGCCGCCAATCACTCATCGTTCCTCGACGGTCTGCTGCTCGGCGCGTTTCTGCCTGGCGATCCGATCTTCGCGGTGGATACCTTCATCGCGAAACAGTGGTACGCGAAACCGTTCCTCGCCGTCGTCAATGCGTTTCCCGTCGATCCGACTAATCCGCTGTCGATTCGCGCGATGATTCGCGCGGTCGAAGGTGGCTCGGCCTGCATCATCTTTCCCGAAGGACGTATCACGACGACCGGCGGGTTGATGAAGGTCTACGAGGGGCCGGCAGTCATTGCTGAGCGTACGAAGGCCGCGCTGGTGATGGTGCGCATCGAGGGCGCTGAATTCACGCCGTTCTCGCGCCTGGCAGGAAAGGTCCGTCAGCGGTGGTTCCCGCGTCTTCGCATCCGCATTCTTCCACCGCGCCGACTGACGTCGCCCGAAGGCGTCACCGGCCGCGCGCGCCGCGCCGCGTTGCGACGTGCGCTGCGTGACGAAATGGTGCAGACGATGTTCGCGACGGCGCCAATCGAGATGACGCTGTTCGATGCGCTGCTCGAGGCGCGGCAGCAGCATGGCGGCGGCCATCCGATCGCCGATGACATCGAGTTCAAGCCGCTGACCTATCGCGGGCTGATCACTGCGAGCTTCGCACTCGGTCGCGTGCTCGCTCGGCGCACGGCTCGCGGTGAACGCGTCGGCGTGTTGCTGCCGACGTCCCGTGCATCGGTTGTCACCTTCTTTGGCCTCCAGGCTGAAGGCCGCGTGCCGGCAATGCTCAACTTCTCAACCGGTCCGGCTGCGGCGCAGTCCGCGTGCACGGCCGCGGAGATCAAGTTGGTCGTCACGGCGCGGAAGTTCGTCGAGAAGGCCAAACTCGAACCGTTGGTCAATGCGCTCGCGACGCAGACCGCTGTTCTGTATCTTGAAGATGTTCGTGGCGAGATTGGGATGTTCGCGCGTCTCAGCGCGTTGCTTCGTTCAATCACCGCGCGGCCGAACCATCGACAGGAACGGTCCCCTCGACTGCGCTCGGGGCTGGCCAGCGAGCCCGCGGTGGTGCTCTTCACGTCCGGATCAGAAGGCACACCGAAGGGTGTCGTCTTAAGCCATCGCAACCTGCTGGCGAACCGTTATCAGCTTGGCGCGGTCGTCGACTTCAATCCGAGCGACATCGTCTTCAATGCATTGCCCGTCTTCCATAGTTTCGGGCTGACCGGTGGACTGCTGCTTCCGCTCCTCGCCGGCGTGCGCGTGTTCCTGTACCCGTCGCCGCTGCACTATCGCACGATTCCGGAACTGGCGTACGGCGTCAACGCGACGATCTTCTTTGCCACCGACACGTTCCTTGCTGGCTACGCGCGCGTCGCTGACAACTACGACTTCTATTCGGTCCGCTATGTCTTTGCCGGCGCCGAGCGCGTGAAGCCCGAGACGCGGCGCGTGTGGTCGGAGAAGTTCGGCATCCGCATTCTCGAGGGCTACGGCGCGACCGAGACAGCGCCGGCGCTGGCGGTGAACACACCGATGCACTTCAAGGCGGGCACCGTCGGACGTCTGTTGCCGGGTATTGAGCACCGTGTCGAAACGGTCGAAGGCATCTACGACGGCGGACGGTTGTTCGTCCGTGGTCCGAACGTCATGCTCGGCTACCTGCGCGCGGAGAATCCTGGCGTGCTTGATCCGCCGAAGGACGGCTGGTACGACACCGGCGACATCGTGCGGTTCGACAGCGAAGGTTTCGTCACAATCAAAGGCCGCGCGAAGCGGTTCGCGAAGGTGGCGGGTGAGATGGTGCCGCTCGGCGCGATCGAAGATCTGGTGGCGCGGGTCTGGCCATCAGCGATGCATGCGGTCGTCGCGATCCCTGACGCGAAACGCGGCGAGCAGCTGGTGCTCATCACCGAACAGGCCGACGCTGCGCGCGCGCCGCTGGCGTCCGCCGCACGAGAAGCCGGACTGCCGGAAATCTTCATCCCGCGCGCGATCGTGCCCGTGGCGAAAGTCCCGATTCTCGGTACTGGGAAGATCGATTACGTGAGTGCAGGCAAGATGGCGGCGGAATTGGCTGCCGCCTCGTAGCGGCAGCGCGCTAGTCTCTGTCGCGCGCGCCTCGCTGCTCAGCCAACCAGCGGTCGCTCACTGGATCCACATCAACCCGTGCGCGCCACCAGCGCCACGACTGTCTGACGACGAGAACTGCGAGCAGGCCTCCGGCGAAGTACAACATGGTTGCTATCGAATGATCGCAACGCTTGTACCGATGTCAAACTCAGCAGTGATCGAATGTTCCGGCGATTGGCCGAGCAGTTCCAGCCAACAGAACCGTAAAGAAAATTCCGAGAGTGCAGTTAGCGTGATTCGGTGACGACGAACGGCTCGACTCGCGCATCGGGGAACCCGAGTTGCGAACGAAGCGCGTTGAGGTCGCGACTCGCGTCTTGCTCTGTCGCGTAATCGCCGACCATGACTTCGACGATGCGGCCACCCTGACCGAGATTCAACTCGTTTGCACGAGCGTCGTAGCCAGTCTTGGTCAACTCCTGAGCGAGACGCTCGGCTCGCGCCAACGTCTGGAACGACGCGACCTGAATCGCGAAGTGCGGAACGATTGTCGGAAGTGTCGCAACAACCTTCTTGGGCGCTGCCGGGAATCTCAGGTCTGGAACATCGCTCGCGGCCTGCACGCGGGCGTAGCCGACCATGCCGCCAATCGCAACGAGCGCGAGCAGCACGGCTGCACCCACCAGCATCCATCCGCGCGCGATACCTTCGTCAGTCGCGGTCTGATCCGTGCCTTCGGGCGCGAAGTCGGTGAGCAACTCGCGGTCGCGGTCCGGTTTCGGAACGGGAATCGCGCTTCGAGTCACTGCCGCGGCGGCGGCAGGTTCCGTCGGCGG
>Ga0065712_10067866_pt1 | contig 24435 bp, 33 predicted proteins | sample MisRhiReplicate1_FD_59099 | JGI IMG/M metagenome (GOLD analysis project Ga0065712, IMG submission 59099) | Miscanthus rhizosphere microbial communities from Kellogg Biological Station, MSU, sample Rhizosphere Soil Replicate 1: eDNA_1 v3... | ecosystem: Host-associated > Plants > Roots >...
CGAAGAGCGTGGTCAAGAAGTTACCGCGCAGTAAACGCGATCTGATCTACAAGGTGATCGACAGCCGGAGTCCGCTCGAGCTGGTGGGTTTTCTGGCGCAGAACCTGGATGCGGAATGACAGGCTGCGGGTGTGCGCTCCTCTCTGATTTTTTGCGTCAGAGTCCTGCGGCATGGGGCTTTTTCTGGGCGCAGAAAAAAGGGCTCAACTGGCGTTGGGCCCTGCGAAGCGTTTGCAGCGGTGAGGTAACGATTAAGCTCCATCGTTCATGCACAGCGAGTCATCCAAGACTACTTGCCTCAGTTGCTGCTCCAGGTTGAGTACATACTCCGAGGCGCTTCGGGCGTGACCACTGGCGCGAAAGATAGCGCGTTTGTCAGCCTTGAGCAGGCTGAGCCAGGAGTCGATGTAGCCCTCGTGCCGCAGCTCCCCCTTTATACCGGCGTAGGCACATAAAAACGCAGCGCCCATCTCGGCGATCAACTCCTCAAAGGCATAGCCTGGCGAGCCGAACGGACAGGGTGACGTCACGCCTTCGCGCTGCAACCGAGCGTGATGCCCGGTCCAGTGCGTCAGCTCGTGCAGTGCGGTGGCGTAGTACCCGCTTTCATCGTGAAATTGTGCTTTTGTCGGCAGTTGGATGAGATCCCTGATCGGGTGGTAAAAGGCTTCGTCGGCAGATCGATGAACGATCTGTGCACCCGAACTTAACAGCAGATTTTCCGCAGCACTGTTGGGCTGGAAGGGATCACTCTGTTTCGTCTCGAGCAGGGTGTCATTGAGCATTTCGAGCCCCTCCGTTTGCTCGATGTTGAACAGAAAATGTGTCCTGAGAATGCCGAAGTGAGCGACCTTGGGCTGACCGTTCTCATCGAGGACCGGTTGGCCTGACTCGGTCTGTTCCTCGCGCTCCATCGGCTTGTAGAGCACCGCCAGAGTGCTGTGCTCACCCTTACGAATGTGCCCACCGGTCTTTTTGGCTTGGTTGAAGGTCAGCCAACGATCTTGAGTGAACCCCTGCAACCTGGCCTCAGCCCAGAGCAGCGGTAAATTGATGCCCGAATACGGACGTCGCGTGATGGCGTTGACGGGGTAGGGTTGATGATGACTGACGTCAGCTGAGCCACTTGAGGACCAGGGTTTGATCCAGGGCGCTACGCCTTGGTCTAACGCGGTAACGATCTTGTCTGTCACGTCTTGGTAGATATTGCGCATGGCATTTCCCTCGAAAAACCGGAGGAACGCCTTTCCCGTCGGGGAGGGTTCCCCGGTGGGTGTTGGTTGGATTGGTGCAGGACTGCGTATAGCCTGAGTTGGATCAGTGGCCAGGGATGGCCGTTTGCGTTTAGCGTTGCTGCTCTTCCGCAAGCGCTATCAGTAAGGCGTTAGGTTGGCCTGATGCCTGAAGTAGGCTGAGGCTCAGTCGCAGCAATGGTTCATGTTCTGCATTACTCACTGAGCCGAACTTGGCTATCTCGAACACCACGTAGGGTGCGTTTGGATCGGCCAGGTGAGCTTTGAAGGCTGCGCGTACGACGTTGCTCAGCCTATCGAGCTGCAGTTTTTCAGGATGATTTGAACCGTCGAGCAATACCGCGTGTTGCCACGCGTCTGGAGTGAACACAACGGGCAAGGGCAGAGTGTTCAGTGCTTCGCTTGTGAGTGAGTCGGACATGGTGTGCCTCCGTTGAAAGCGCGAAGAAACCTGTCCCATAGGGGAAAGAATTTCCCCGCGGCGGGTTGAAGAAAAGCAAGAGGGTTGGGACGAGCCGAGCTCGAAAGACGCTCGGGAGAGCAGGAGGCGTTCATCACCGTGAAACGTGACCGTGCGAGCCACCGAACGCTAATCGCACTTGGGAGGAACCATCACCGGAGTGACGTAGCTTTGAAGGCTCTGGCTACCTGGGAAGGTGCTGTCGATAACAGCGATCCGTACCCTCTATGTAGCTGGATGATATGGATGGGTCAACGGCCATAGAGGCGCTGGTGCACGAGCTGCGTCTGCTGTCTTCCAGTGAAGGTTTTTCGGCTAGGTAAACTGATAAACGGTCAGGCATGGGCGGTTTTCGGTAGTAGGCTATTACTCCTCTCTCAACCATGAAAACGCTCAGAAGAGGGCGAGACCATGCCGACTCAAAACCGTGTTGAGGTTTCCCGCGTCCACCACTGGGCATATACCTGTGGCATGTCGATAAAACGCGGGTATCGCAAGTTGAAAGGGTTTGAGTCCCGCGTAGCTAAACGTGCGGTGACGGCAGGTATGCCCGCAGGCAAGCTGCTTGTTCGCGGGAGTTTTTTAATCTTCAAGTTGGCAGTTGCTGCAGGACTGCTTCTAGTTAGCTTATGGCTCACAGTGTCGGTGATAATCCTTATCGCCTTGTGTTGGGCCATCGCGAATGGAACACCTATCAAACCTAAGGATGCTCTCCGTTACAAAGCATATGGCGATCCATATGGTGAGTATGAGTATGGTCGCGCACCCGGTCAGCCTGATTTAAAAGACCTTTAGTCGAGCTCTTCGCTCACTACTTTAAGGCCTTTCCAGCAGACATCAGAGCTCCAGTGCCCCTTGCACCAGCGTCCTGCGCTTGAGCTGCTCCTTTGCTAAGCATGCCGTCGGCGATTGAGCCAACGCTATATCCTGCCCAGCTCATTGCAGCCAAAAACAACATCGGAAGCACGACGAACATTGCCCCCATCACATACTCAATCACCTGTGCCGTGACGGTCCCATCCATGAAGCCAGATGTGGGCAGCGACAAGAGCACCTGATTGGACGCAGACACTTGGTTGTACAAGGTATCGAGCATGCTGGAGTCGACCCAGCGGGCTAACTCCCACCAGAAGGTCAGCATGTGCAGCGCGAACAGCGCGAACGTCACCGTCATGACGGTTTTCAATTGGTAGGTACTGACCAGCAGGATCAGCGGCAAACTGATGATGACGCCCATGATCAGGAAAGCCTGCACCATGGGCAGGGCAGCGCGTAGTGCATTCATTGCCGGAAAGTTGCTGAAAGAGCCGAGGGCCAGCCCAGTGTTGGTGGCTAAGTTGTTGAGTCCCTGATTGATCGAGCCGCCGCGAGCACTGGAGCCGTAGTCCTGATACACCTGTCCTGGCGACATGGACATCGATTGCTGGCGCGGGCTGACCAGTTCGCGAAGCGTGGCATCCTCAATCTCGTTACTCGAACGGCCAGTCAACCAACCTTTTAGCTGAGTCAGCAGCGAAGGATCGACTTGCTCGATCAAGCGCTCACGCAACCCGACACCACTGTCGCTCCACCACTGTTTGCAGGTGGGATAGCCTGCACCACTCTCCAGCCGTGGCAATGAAACATCGCGGGTTTCATCATAGGGCCAGCTGACACGCGGTGTCCGTGAGCGATCGGTGTCGTAGTAGCCCGGAGTGTCGAGAAAATAGCTTGAGCCGACCCAGGACGCATCATGACTTTGTTCCTTGTCCAACTGCGGGCGATTGGTGAACAGCCGAGAGCGGGAATAGCCGTAGCAGTCGCGAGTAAAATCGGCGACTTCCTGTAGCAACACTTGGTTATCAATGCGAGAACTGTCGATCTCCATGCGCATCTGTCGGATGTCCGGTGCGCAGGGAATGGAGGCGGTGGCCGCTGCGGTCACTCCTTTACTCAAGGCGTGCACCAGAAACCACCAGATTGGCACGTTGGCAGAGCGTTCACCGATGGTGTTGAACGTGGTGCCCCAAGCGGTTTCCGCTGGCTTGGCCACGCTGACACCGCAGCGTTGGCTCGCTGCATCGTCGAACGCCATTGAAGCGAGGTTTAGCGGAAAGACCGGCGCACAGCCGAACAATACGACAATGTAGGCCAGCCAAAGCCGGTTCTCGATTCGAGGTACCGAGAGCAATCCTTTGTTGCCTTCATCCGCGCCTTGCTGACGGGCCGACAACCATTCTTGCAAGATGATTGCACCAAAGGGGGCGGCGAACAGGCCAGTATCGGACAGGACGTTCCAGATACCGTTGTTGATGATCCAGGCCAGCAGCGAGAGGTAAAACTCCAGGTAGCTGTTGGTGCTCATGAGCATGGTAGTGACCTCACAACCGATTGAGCTCGACGCAGGTAAAGAGCAAGAGCCCTAATGTCCCGGCGCGCTTCACGCGCAGTCGGTCCTGAGGTCGATGTCGATAGCGCCTCAGCAGGTCCCACCAGAGTGCTAATAGGACGCCGTAGAGCAAGGCTCGCCACCACCGCAGGTAAGGCCGTATCGATTCCAAGGCTTGCTGCCAGACCTCGAAACTGCCCAGCGCAGTGCGGCCGATCCAGGCGATCAGTGCGGCGGTCAGGATCATCCCTGCGGCGATCCCTAGACTTGAAAGCAAAGTGAATAGCAGTGAGCGTTTCATGGCTCACTTGCGCCTGGCGTCAGCGTCGTTGAGTCGGCCAGGTTCGGGGTCGCCTTGCTCGACGGTGCGCGACGCATCGGCACCTCCGGCATGCCGATCGAGCACGAGGCTGGCGGTATTGGTTGTGAGCATCTGCCGGACCTGCAACTCGGTTTGTAGCAGGCGTATCTCGCGCTCCAGTGTGTCGATGTTTTTCGTCAAGGCCGTTTGGGCCGGTTCGGCGGAAGCGATGTTAGGTTCGTGGCTGCCTGCCAGCAGCGTGCGCAATAGCAGGAGCGCTTTGTCGAGCACGCTGGACAGGGCCGTCTCACTGGCCAGGCGCCGCGCCAAGAGTTCCTGATCAGGATCGTCGCGCAGGGCTTCGATCACACCACGGGTCACCGGCAGCATCGGGCTGGAGGCTTTGCCCAGATTGTCAGGGTTCGGCGGTAGAGATCCGGACAGTAATCCTTGCAGGGTTTTGAGGTGTTCGCTGTAGGCCTCTTGGATCAGCGGCGTCAGTCCGCTGCCAGCGGTAGCCCGCAGAGTCTCGCAGGTGTCGCAGGTTGCGACTTCGGTCTCGCCCAACACTCGAATAGCCCATTCGGATTCCTCTTGGGGTGAGGTCCATGCCTGGCAAATAGCGCCGCCCAGGCAATCACTGCTACTGATCGAGGCGCTGTCACCCACGGACCGGTTATGCAGCAGGTTGTAGCCCGTGCGCACCACATCGGAGGTTGCCCGGATGGGTGTTTGTCCGCTACCTCCAGCCTTCTGCCCGCCGACCCATGACACCCCATTATTGCCGTTATGGGCCTCGGTGTTTTTCACCGCGGCCACCGCATCACCGCCGGTTTGTTCGAGGTTGCCCTGCATCTCCTGGTTCTTGGCCAATGCGCCCCAGCCGGCTTGGCCGACCTTGTCAGCCATCTTCTCGGCCATGGCCTGGCAGGTCAGTTTGGAACGGTCGAAGTCGATGCGCCCTTGCATCACCCCGTTACTCAACAACTCATAAAGCCCGGGGTTGGCGCGCTGGATGATCAACGCAGGCAGCGACATCACCGCTTGGGTCGCGTTCTGCATAATGCTGCCCATGATCTGCTGGAACCCTTCGGTGACGCCGTTCAACTGGTTTTGCAAGGTGTTGGTGAGGCTCATGTTTCCGCACATCATGTTCGCCTGCCAGGACCCGCCGACACCGAGTCCGTTGGGGCGATAGAGCGAGCTCGGCGAGCCCGCTGCCGAGCCGCCACCAATGGTGTACATCACCCGATCGTCGAGCACTTCACCTTGAGTGCCTAGGCGGTAATCGTCCTCGACTGCATGAGCATAAGTGGCCACTGCGAGCAGTCCACAGAGCAACAGACTCATCGCGTCGAACGAGGATCGTGTGAGAAGCAGGCTCATGAAGCACCGCCTTCGAAGTCGATGCTGAACAAAAAGGTCTGTCCTTCACGCTTGCAGCAGCTATAGGGACGCCACAGCGACCAGGCGTAGCCGCCATCCGCGCTCTGCACCGAATCGCTGGGGAAGATGGTACATGTGGGTTGAACCACGGGAGAGAGCAATTGCCATTTGTGGGTCGAAGCGTCGTTTTCAACGATTGGGCCAGGCGGCCAATAACCCTCGCGTGGTACGGGTGTGAGCGGGACATACACGTGCGGTTGCCAGTTGCGGGTAATGACATCACCCGCCCGCTGCGCCATCACCGCAGCGGCTTTGAAATCGTCGGGTTGCACCAAAAATCCTTGCCGGGGATAGACGTTGCCCCACATGTTTCCCGCGAGCTGACGACCGATTTCACGGATCCCAGGCACAAGCGACTCGGGGTAGAGGCTTTCCGGGATGCCATGACGCCAGGCCAGTGAGTCCAAAGTGCTCAGGTAATAGGGCATGAACGCAGTGGCGCCGCTGGCGCAGGCGTAGCCGGATTGCGAGGCAAGTTGCGTGGCGGCCCAGCCACCGGGATGGCCGATGCCATCAACGTTTTTGAAACGAGGCAGGTTGTCGCGTTGCGTGTTCGGCGTGATCAGGTTACCACCACCTTCCGCACCGCTGATGGGAGAGGAGAGTGCGGCCATCTCGGTCCAAGGATTGGCACCGGTGGTGGCATAGCTCGAGACCACCAGTTCAGGAATGAAATGACGAACCTTGGTCGAGGTTTTAACCGTGCAGCCGAAGGGGGTACAGAGTAACCAGAAGCAGAGGCCGACGACTTTGTACTCGAGGCAGTCTGGAGAAAGTACGGAGGCGGTAATGCTGCCGGTATCCAGCGCCACGCTCGACCCGGATGCCAGCAGAATGCTCAGCACCAAAGGATGTAACTTCTGGGGCGAAATATGCGGGCAGGCAGCAGACATGATCCAGGCTCTGGGCGTATGGCCTGGACAGGTTCAATAATCGAGAGAGGGGTGTCAGTGAGAAAGCCGAACGCAGGATAGTCGGTTTACAGCGACCTTCTAGATCAGCAGATAGTCATTCAGCGCTCAGCGTACGAGCAAGCGCGTCAGACTCGATGAGCAACTGATCCGTTTTGATTTCGAAAATGTTGGCGAGTTTGCAGAGGACCAATAACGATGGGTTGCCTACCCCTCGTTCGATTTGACTCACGTAGGTACGATCCACCTCGGCCATGAGCGCCAATTGCTCCTGGGTAAGGTTCTTCACGCGTCGCATCGAGCGGATATTTTCCGCGAGTTGCAGACGGAGCTGTTCGAAGTCTTGAGTCATGCGCGCAAACTGCGCCTTGAGGGACTCTCAATCCACGGGATATAGTCTACATTGGCTCTGATTCAGGCTTTTTTGATGCTTAAGCCGAATGTCAGTTTTGTTTCTATGCTGCTTAGAACAGACCGAGCATTAATAAATAATCGAAAGCTAAGGTGTCTATGGACGAAAATTACGTTTCAATTCCGGCGGCGGATGGTTGCCCGAGCCTTCTGACGCCGTGGGGCAGCGAATTTGCGCCTATGATCGAACGTGGCGTGCAATGCGCCCAGGCCTGGCTTAATACACCCGGTAACGTACCGCTGTGGTGGGAACTGGCGCAGGCACGGAAGACTTGTCCGGCAGGAGAATCTCAGGATGCTTTCGAAGCAGGATTTTTATTGAGAATTCAGCAACGGCTTCAAGGCGTTTCACCGTAGCCGTGCGGCTCCAACCCTGACGATATGGCCTACACGGGAAAATTTACTGGAAGGTATGGTTCCAGGCTCCATTCCTCTAGAATGGAGATCTGACAGAAGTGGCGTTGGTCTGTGATAAACAGATTTACGTAGCTAGGATTCTGATAAGTGCAGATTCTGCACGCTCTGAGAACGTGGAGCGCGATATGAAAGCCGACCAAGTGTTGAGTGACGATCTGGTGAGCCGACTGGAGGGTAAAATCCCAGCCATGGCTGAAGGTGCGATCAATACGGCCTATATCAACGCGCTGGCGGCCGGACGCAGCGTGATGGAAGTCATGGACGGCATGCTCGTTGAGACGACTGCTGATGGTAAGCACAAGGTTATTCGAGTGGCCAAGCCCAAGCATAAAGTGACCTTGGGCGGGATTATCAAGGTGCACCGCTGCTCATGACCGTCCCTCGGCTGAGGATGTTTGCCGGTCCTAACGGTTCCGGCAAAAGCACGATGAAGAGTGCCGTCCCTTCCCACCTGATCGGTATCTATATCAACCCGGATGAAATCGAAAAGGCTGCCAAAGGGGGCGGGCGCCTGGAATTCAGCGATTTTCAGCTGGAAACCAAAGGTGATGAGGTTCTCGGTTTTATCAAGGCGCATCGCCTGATCCGGTCGGCCCAGCTTGATGAAGAGGCGGCCAAAATAGACTTCAGCAGCAACGGCCTGAATTTTCAGACCGTGGCAATGAACTCCTATTTTGCTTCCGTGCTCTCTGATTTCATGCGGCACAAGCTCCTTGAAGCCCAGTTGTCTTTCACCTTTGAAACGGTGATGTCTAGCGAGGACAAAGTCGCTTTTATGCTTAAGGCAAAAGCGTCGGGATATCGAACCTACCTCTACTTTGTCGCCACTGAAGATCCTGACATCAATATCAACAGGGTCAAGAACCGTGTCGCGGCAGGTGGGCACCCAGTCCCCACGGAAAAAATTGTGCAGCGCTACGGTCGTTGCCTGAACCTATTGCCAGCAGCCATCGCAGCCTCGAACCGGGCTTATATCTTTGATAACTCCGGCGCTGATCTGGTGCTGCTCGCTGAAGTAACAGACGGGACTGACCTTGAATTCAGGGCTGATGAGATCCCTGACTGGTTCATGCAAGCCTACGTGGAGAAGGTTTTCAAGGATTTGCTGCCGGGTTGATCGAAACCTAGGATCAGCTCCGTTTCACTTAATTCCTCGCATCCTATCGATCCGTTCAGCTACCCGGTAAGCCGCCTCCAGTTCCGAGCAGCCGGTGCTCTGCATCAGTGTCCAGCGTTCGGCTTTTTCCTCGGGCTCCGTCATGGCCAGGGCGAGATAAAGACTGGGCGGCACGGCCCGAAACAGCGTTTCCAGCTTCTTCGACAACACCACTCCTTCGGTGTACTTACCCGGCTCCTTGCTGGCGGAGAGCAGCAAGGCTTTCTGTGCCGGCGTGAGTTTCTTGAACCGTGCGATTTCTTCGATTTCCGCGGGCGGCATGTTCAAGCAAATCCACCATTCGATCATGTTGAGCATGGTCTGCGCGGCGGTGGGGAAGTCGGCAAGGTTTTGCGTCGCCAGCCAGAACCACGCGCCGAGCTTGCGCCACATCTTCGTGCCCTTGACCACGAAGGGTGCCAGGAGCGGGTTCTTGGTGATGATATGGCCCTCGTCGGTGACCATGATGATCGGTCGGCCCAGGTACTGGTCTCGTTCGGCAAGGTTATTCACGGTGTTCATCAGGCTGATGTAGCTGATGGACATCTGTGCCTCGTAGCCTTCGCGAGCGTAGGTGGCCAGATCGACAATGGTCACATCGCTCTCGGGCCAAGGCGTGCCTTCACGATCGAACAGTTCACCCTCGAAACCCTGGCAAAACAGGTCCATGGACTCGCCCATTTCCTGGGCACGCTCGCGACGTTTCTCTGGCAAGTGCGGGTCGGCGGCGACGCGCAGCAACGCGTCGCGCACGTCGCTGGTCAGTACCTGGCGCTCCGCTGCGACACAGGTCTGTGCCGCATCTAGGATGCACTCGCGGATCAAGCTGCGATCGGCTCGACTCAGGCGCGCTTCTTCCTTGGCTTCGCCGCCGGTGATCATCAGGCGGGCGGTGATTTCCAGTTCGCCGAGAACATCGCGCTGGTCTTCGCGACTGGTTACCACTTCATTGTCCCACTCATCGATCGATAGACTCGCCACCTGATCCGGCTGCTCGACCAGGCGCCAGGCATCGGCGAACGGGGCGAGGCTGACCGCGGTACCAGGTTTCAATTGGACCTTGTTGACCGACAGGCCTTGCGTTGCGAAGTAGTCGCCCTGTAAACCGAATGAGTTACCGGCCTCAACGATGAATAGGCGAGGGCGGTACACCGCCATGACCTGCATCAGCAGGGTGACCAGGGTGGCCGATTTACCGGCGCCGGTCGGGCCGAATAACAGCAGATGGCCGTTCATGGCTCGGTCTAGGCGTGACAACGGATCAAAGCTCAACGGCGAGCCACCACGATTGAACAGTGTGATGCCCGGGTGGCCGGTGCCGGTGCTTCGGCCCCACACCGGGACGAGGTTCGCCAGGTGCTGGACGAACATCAGGCGTGTGTACCAGTTGCGTGTGTCGCGGGCCGGGTTGTAAGTCATCGGTAGCCAACGCAGGTAACTGTTGCACGCGGCGACTTCATCACCCTCACGTACCGGTTGCAGCCCCGCGCCCAACAGCGCATTGGCCAGGCTGATCGATCGCTGGTGCAATTGCTGTTCATCGTGACCGCGCACGTAAAATGCCAGGGTGCCCCGGTATAGCTTGTGCTGACGGCCGATGATCGCGCGAGCCTCTTCAACATCCTGGCGGGTCTGGGTCGAGGCCAGGTTTTCACCGATGGCTTTGCGCGCCAGACGGTTCAGCTGCTCCTCGAGCACATCTTGGGGTTTGACCACCAGGGTCAGACTCATCACCGTGCCTTCGGGTAACTGGTCGAACAGCGCATTCACCGCGTCGCCCTTGCGAGTTTCACCAGTGAGTTGACCAATCAAGGGAGGCCGCCGCAGTTTGTCCACCACCATGACCCGATGGGGTTGTCCATCGAAGTACCAAAGTCCCTGTTGCACATCCGAACGCGGTTCGTTGAAAAACAGCCGCTCGGCGAAGTCGTGATCGAAGGGTAACTCCAGCGACTCGCCATCACTTGACTCCGGATAGGCCACGCATTGGTAGAAATCCTCGGGCGCTTCATCCGTGAGCCTGGGCGACGGATTGAACCAGGGCAGCAACCAAGCATACAGACCGTGGCCATCGACTCGCGCCGATTGCACCCCGCATGCCTGCAACGAAGCCACGATACGTTCGCAAGCCTGTTGCAGGGATTGCACCGGGGTAAGTCCCATCTCCTCAATGCCATCCTCAAGCCAGCGATAGATCACCAGGCGCACCCGTCGATTATTGCCGCGCCAGGGTAGGCGCGTGACGGCCTTGTCCTCGAACAGACCTCCCGGCTTGGCGATGGCCTTCAGATGACGGCGGCTGAGTTGCAAATAGGCCTCGGTGAATACCGTGCCTCGCGCGCTGTCCTGAATATAATCGGTGAGTTGGGTCAGGTAGAGGGTGAAGTCATTGTCGTCCTGGCAGAAAAACTGAGCCATCCAAGACGCTTGATCCAGTTCGTCAAAACTATCCTGCAGGGCATTCTCAAGGGCATCGCGGGCCGCCATCAGCCAATCGGGTTCGCGCCCTTCGGTGCCGATGGGCAGCAACTCGAACACCGCACCCACTGAGCGATTGTCGTCCAGTAGAAAGCATTGTTCTGTATCGAGGTATTCGACCCAAGGCAAGTGGTCGGTGAAGCTGGGGTTGTGCGCATAGAGTGCAGCTTCATCGGCCAAGGTGGCGCGCGGGCGCAATGGGTGGCGCCAGGCTTTCCAACCAGAAGTGCGGTTGCCCGCATTGCCGGTACGCACTACAAGTCTTCCTGACGTTCACCCGGCAATGCGTACTGCACGCGTTGGTAAAACGGAAAGACGGTCGAGTAACCCGGGACCGGTGCCTGCTCAGTACCACTCAAATGCGGATACACGTACAGCACCAGATCGGGATTGGGCAGGCGGGGGAACAGACTGTGGATCTCGTTCGCTGCGGTGCGCGTATACGGTTCCTGGAGAGGCGCGGAGAAGTCCGCCTGAGCCAGCGGGCGGCGTAGCTGCTGCCGAGCATCTAACAGTTGCTGCTGAGTGCCTTGCGAACCGGCGCCGTTCCAGATGTCCAGCATGGTTTGCTCGCCATGGGGCAACAGCGTGTCCTTGTCGGTGGAGCACCCCGCCAGTACCCAGCAGAGCACGCTAATCCAGGTCAGGCAGTGAAGCTTGATCTTTTTCATGGCGAACACTCCGGCCCTTGGGCTCGTAGTCGATGGTGATTTCATGGTCGAGGTGCAGCGCGACTTGGGCGGCCGGTGGCACGTAAACAGCAGCAAAGGCTTCGCCATAGAGCTTGTTGATCCACTCACGGATGTCGCTGACCCCGCCACTGAGAATTGAATTCAGCGCGCTATTGCCACTGCTGCTAGTGACCCCGAGCGTACTGCCGCCCGAACTGATCACGCTGCTGTTGTTTTGCTCATTCCCGAGTAAGGCGGCGACACCCGCGCCGGCCGCAGTGATCAGGCTCTGGCTGCCGAGATACTGCTGGGCGTTCGAGCGGCGCTCGCCGGCAATGCAAGGAATGCCATACGGATCGGACAGGTAACCGAGGCCGCCACGGATCTTGTCGGTGTTCGAACTCTGGGCGGTGGAGGCGTTGCGGCTGGCTACCGCCTTCGGCTGAGGCACCGTGCGGATGGTGCCGTCGGTAAACACAAAGGTGATTGACTCGACCTGTCCGCGTACGCACGACAGGGTCCAGTCACCGGACGCCGTGCCGCTCATTACGGCGCCCGCAACGTCCGGCAGATCGATGCCGTTGGCCGTCAGATTCTCCGGCCCAACCAGCACCTTGAAGGGGTAGGGATCATTCACCGTGCCGTCCACCGGGACTCGACCGATCAGCGCTGTCATGGCAACCGAACCCATCAATGTTGCGTTTTCGGGAATGGTGTAGACCGGCTTCGCGCCTTCGGTACGATCGACGGATCGCACCAGGTCGTGCTTATTGTTGGTGACCGCACCTAGCGGCTTCTGGCTGCGATCAATTACGTTATCTTTCAAACCTTCCAATGAGTCGAAGGCGGTAGGCAGACTCAGTGCGGAGGAGGTCTTGGTTCTGCTTCGGGCATCGGTGGACGGAGCATCTGAGGGCTCAATCCACTGCAGCGTATTATTGGTAGAGTGTCGCCCTTCGAACTGAGCGCCGTCGCCGGGCTCAAGCCCCAATCCGATCGGTATGTCCTTGCTTTTGCCAGTCAGCCCCGACAACTGCTCCTGCAATTGCGTCAGCATGCCGCGAGCCTGACGACTGTCTTGTTCTGCTTTGAGTCGGGCTTCGTTCGCTTGTCGGCGGCCTTCGTCGACCTGCTGGGTCACACTGCCAAGTGCCGTCTGGATTCGCGAATCAACGCTGTTTTCCCGCTCGCGCAGGCGGTTGTTCTCTGTCTGCAGCGAATCGTTGTGTTTCTTCAAACCAAGCATGTCGCTGCGCATGGCCTTCACTTGGCCGACCAGGGTGGCAACCGTATCGCGTGGGGTATCGCCAGCAATGCCGAGCGACTTGGCTTGCTCGGCGGATAGCTGAAGGGTGCCCTGATCAACCGAGTGCTGTGGAGAGGGCGTGCTACTCCCCGCAACCCAGGTTTTCAGGATGATCAGCGCCACGCCCAACAGCGCAGCCGGCACCAACCATTTGAGCAAGGCATTAGCTTTCATCGTCGGCACCTCCCGCAACCGGGAGCAGCACGGCTTGCTCAAGGCCGGCACCGCGGGTGACGAGGTAGGCAACCGTGGTGTCTTCAGGGTTGCCGACAGGCCCGAGGAAAGCATGCTGGAAGGACGCGGCGAACAACTTGGCCTGAAGCTGACGCGGATCGAGTTGCACCGTCGCTACACCACGGTTGCGTAACTTCACCGCCGTCACCCAGTAATCACCGAGTCGCCAGGCGGCGATGGGCGTGCTGGACACGTTTTCGGTCGGCAGCAGGGTCGGCAGTGCGGTGCGCAGCTTGAGCGGTACGCGGCGTACGCCGGGTAGGGATTCTACGGTGCGCAGCGGCGCGTACAGGCTCTGTGCGGCATAGCGCGTCAAAGCGACCGGGATCGGTGTACGTTCTGGAACAGGTACGGTGCTCGATTCAGCCTCGGTAGCTTGCACCGGAACATTCTTGAGAATACGCACGGGCTCCAACGGTTGATTACCAGGAGTGGCCGCGATATCCAGCAGGATGATCTCGCCCGTCGCGACCGATTGCAGTTGCAGTCGAGTCGGGGCAATGGCTTCCGACGCGCGCAAGTACAGCGTGCCGCCGGTTGACTGCACGCGCAGCTTGTCCATCAGGGTTGAGGGCAAGCCGACTCGAACATCCTCATCGACAAAGACCACCCGCTCCTGATTGATCACCAGCGGGACCGCGAGGGGGAGGCGTTCCCAACGCATCAACTCGATGGCCTGCGCTGCAGCTCCCCATAACATCAGTGCGACGGTGAGTCCCAGGGTAGCAATCCGCTTCATGGCTCACCTCCAGGCAAGGAAATTTTTTGCGGCGTGCCCTGATAACAATCCAGTGCCAGTCCCCACTTGTTGCGTTCGGGATCCAGGTCGAAACGCACCACGCGCAATGGATAACGCACCACCACCCGCTTCACCGGTTCGGCGGCGTAATACTCATCGGCATTGAGGTCGAGGGTGACCAGCCAACTGTCGCGGTCGAGTTGCTTGACCCGGAGTTCCGGATCTTCGCTGTAGCCTCTGCCCAGAATTTCGTAGACGCCACGCACTCGCTGACGCAGTTCGCCGGCGGCCTTGCGATACTCGTAGTCGCCGTCGAGGAAGGCCTTGCAGGCGGGGGTCAGATAGGACTGCAAGCTATAGATGGCGCGGCGGTAATCCTGTTCGCCATCCGAAGGCCAGCGGTTGAGTTGACCAAAGATGTACAGGGCGAAGGCATACACATTTTCTGAGGGGATATCCCACCACTTGCGCGTGCTGCCCGAGCGCAGATCCGGGGGGACATGTACAGTCAAATCAGTCGGTGCCGAGCGCCAGCCATACCAGAGTCCGGCGCAGACCAAGGCGAGGATCACCATCGCCAGGCGCAGGCTGAAGATATGAGCCTGTTGGGCATCCACCTTGTTCCTAAAACGGCTCATGGTTTCCACCGGGACAGGGCGGGGCGCAGTCGACGCGAACGGCGAACCGTCCAGGCGCCGGTATGGAGAATTAAACTTCCGCGGCCGAGGCGCCAACGGCTGGCGAGTATCCATTCCAGCTTGCGGTATAACCAGGTCTCGGGGCGGGCCCGTTTGGCGCGACGCAGTAGCGCGGCACCGGTGAATAACACCCCCGCCATGCCTATGATCATGCTGGTCGGCGCCACGGCGATGGAGGCGCTGGCGATCGCCAGAGGAACACCCAACACCAGGCCTATGAATGCGCCTGCGCCGAGCGCCACCCACATCTCATCATTGGTCAAACCGCGCAACACGACGGGATCACGATTAAGTCGTTCCGGCAGAAAGACCAAGGTGCCGTCGGCAAGACGTTCGATAGTGTCGTTCATGTCGATCTCACAAAATCGCGGCTGCCTTGGTCAGGAACCAGATGATGATCACCACCAACAGCGCTCCGATACCAACTACCGCGCCGAGGTCCTTCCAGGTCTTGCGCTGGTTCTGCACGTCGGCATAGACGGTCAGGGAATGCCAAGCCACGCCGAGAAAAGCGAGTAGGGCGATCAGCAGGCCGAGCAGGATGCCGCCGTCGTAGGCGTAGTTTTTGATCGTCTCGATCAACCCAGAACCTTCGCCACGCGAAGGGGCTTCCATGGTGGGAAGCTCAGCAAAAGCCAAACTTGGACCGAGCACCAGCAGCAGTCCGATCAAGCGTTGGCTGGTACGATCACTTAGGTTGTTTTTCAGGGGGACAAGGCACTTGAGCATGACGGCGATCTCCTGAATTAGGACAGGGTAAAAAACATCAAAACCAGCAAGGTGAGCAGGACATGGGGAGTACTGCCGCCAAACGCGCCGAAGCGCACACTGCCGGCCGCCCATCCCCGGTAAGCCGTCCAGATCACCCATGCACACCAAAGCAAAGCCAGGACGAGAACCAGGGACAGCCACAGTGTCGAACTGCTTTGCGACGAAAAGCCGGAGGCGTTTTGAAAAGCGGAGCTCTGAGCGTCAGTCATGCTCATGGCGACGGCTCCGCGGGCAGTGCGTCCAGACGGTAATCGCCGACCAATTCAGTAGCGTCGCGGGGTTGAGCGCGAGAGGGGGACATATAGCCCTGCACCCCCTGGCGAATACGTTGGATGTCCTTAGACAGACGGAGATAGTCAAAGCGATAGCGCTCGACTGGTTCAGCTGTGCTGGCTGCCCCAGCTCGTGTCGCAAGGCGTTCGATGGTGTCGAGTTGCCGCTGTATAAGGCTGAGTTGATCCTGCTCATGAGCCGAGGCGGCATAGCTGCTGCCGTGAACGATAGCCAGTGAGAGTAGTAAGCAGCGAAAGACGGTAGTCGGCATGATGCTGTCCCATATGAAGCTGGGAGCAGAATCAAGTCAAAGGTCGAATTATTCCGTAAGAAACCTGAGATCTAATGAATCGCTTTTTCTGGGAAAGGACTGGGGATGTTTACGTTACAACTAATGTGGTCCTTCGATCTTGGGTGGAGAGAGTGGTTGAGGCTCTAGGGAACTTCCACTCTCGATGAGCTTCGTTGATGACGATATTGTCACCCCCCCATTTTCCGTGAACACCCCGGCACGCCGGCCTGTAAGCTATTCAGGAGGCCTTCTGCCAACTCTCTCAGGACCGTTCCCGATTCATCACCAATCCTGACAGAGAGCCCCATTCAAACACTTAATCCGCGTAGCATCTGTGACTGGCCGTTTACCAGAGCGCGACGCGATGCTTTTGTGGCTCACACATACCACTGGCGTTCGCGTCACCGAATTGGCCTTGCTGGAGTTCGCTGACGTACTGTATCCCAGCGGGGCTATCAAGCCCGAAGTGTATCTACGCGCAGAAATCACCAAGGGCTGTCGACCGCGCAATGTGTACCTGACCCATCCACGATGCCTTGCCGCCCTGGAAGGCTGGATCGCAGTTCGCTTGCGGCGCCGCTGGGGCCTTTCCGGCACTGACGAATACCGAGGCCTGCGCCCAGGTTCAAAGCTGGTCACTACACACAAGGGCCAAGCCTTTGAACTGGCGTTCAAGCACCGCGAGCTTGACAGTGGGCCAGAGGTGTACCAGGCCAGTGATTCGCTCCAACAGACCATTAGCAGGCTCTACCGGCAGGCTGGTATCAAGCAGGGATCGTCGTACACCGGCAGGCGCTCCCTGGCGGCCAAGGTACTGGCGGCAACAGGCGATGTTGAGACGGTGCAGACCATACTCGGTCACTCCTGTTTTGAGCATAGCAAGCCTTACTTGACAGTCGACCAAGCGACAATTCGACATGCATTCGAGGTTGCGCTGGCATAGCGACATCAGTGATGCTTCCTGGATGCATTTTAGTCTAGGTGACGGGCTCTACAGGCTCGCATAATCAAGCTAGCTCTGCGCAGAAGCGCAGCTAAGGAGTCGTCATGTCAGATTCACCCGAGAAACAAGTAGCGGTCGCGCGTTTGCTGGAGCTGGAGCAGATCCTGGCAGCAGCCGAAAAGGACCTGGCAGACTGGAAGGATTATGACTACCGTCGCCGCGACGGCAGCATGCGCCAAGACCAGATGCACGAAGAAGAAGGCCAGAGATTGCGCGACGCTGTTTATCACGCGCGCCAAGCGGTGGAAGCTCAAAAGCAGGCGATCGCAAAGTTGCCCTGAGGTCTGCCTTGTAACTTCAAGAAGCCCGCGGTGCGGGCTTCTTTTTCCCCTCGGACATCGCGATGGCCATCTACGACGAAATCCGTGCCCAGCTCCAGGAGCTGATCGAGCTAGTAGAACAGGACGCGCAGTGCACCTCTGCTGTTGCTCATGGTGCGATTGTGGCCGACCTGGGCACCGCGCAGGCCCACCACAGCGTGCAGCTCGTATCGTCGAACTCAAGCGTAATTTCGGGCTTAAGTGAGCCCTCACAGCCACAACGGAAAAATCAGCCAGCTCAACCCCAAGCTCTGAGCTACAACCAGTAAAGGGCGATGCGACTTTCGCGGCTGAGAAAACGAGGGAATGAAAATGAGCAATTGCGGCGACTTGCTGGACGACAACCTTGGTGACCGTTCCAAATTCCCATCAGAATTTGCAGGTCAGAAGTTGTTTGTTCGAGGTGACGACTGGCAGAACAATGCCATGCTTGGCTGGGCGCCTTATTCCATGGATATCTACGCGGCTGGGTATAAAGACGCGGCAGATGCAATTTTGTATGCATTGTCGGAGCGCAGAACCAGTCTCGACAGCGTTATTTATCCATTAGTATTCCTCTACCGCCAAGGATTAGAGCTTCAAATCAAGCTGATTTTGGCGTTGGCTAGACAGCTGGCAAATTCTCCTGCCAAAGAAGACCACAGCCATAGCCTGATGCCCATGTGGGCAGAACTGCGAACGCTGCTCAATGAGCTGACTCCACATGCATGCGATCAGGAGGTGCCTGCGATGGAGCAATTCCTACATCAACTAGCCGAGATTGATCCGCAGTCGTTCTCTTTTCGGTACCCCGAGGACAAGAAGGGCCAGTTATCACTGCCGGATCTACACCATATCAATGTTCGACATCTCAGCGAGGTCATGGACAGCATGTTCATGCTGCTTTCCGGCATTCATTCGGAGCTGGGTGAGATGGATCAGCATGTTTGGTGAGCCGGTAGTGTTCAACTTCAAAACTGTGGTTTCGCTAAGCCACGGCCATCCATAGGAAAAATCCTATGACTATGCGCTCATATCGCTACTTCGCTTGCCCGAATAACCACCGGGGCGAAGAGCAAACGTCCGAAAATGATCAGCCGTATTCAAAGTGTTGGGAGAATGTGTCGACTAAGGGCCTCACGGATGGACCAGGTGGCACGTATTTGTGCGCAACCTGCGGGCTGTTGATGTCTCCAGCCTCGAAGCCGGAGGTCAAGAAACACCATGAACAGTGACCAGCTTCAGAGTATTGCTGCTGCTTTAGAAGATGGGTACGGGAGTTGCCCACACGGGCGAGCGGCAACGATGGAGCTTGGATTGTCGTACGGGGCTTGGCTTGGTGAAGAGTAGGGAAGTTCGACCAATCCCCATGGGTTGCACTGTCAAACGCGCTTAAATAACTCGGAGGGGTTATGGAAAAGACCAAGAAAATGAAGGGAAGTGTCCGCACGGCGGTGGATGCCGATCTCCCACTCATCCAGAAATGGTTAAAGCGTGAGGCGCGCAATGGGCATGGGTTCATCAACAATTGGGGCGTGATTCAGAAAGCGTGCGCCGAAAAGCGGATGACGGTCTTTATTGGGGCGGAAGGACCGGTTGGTTTTCTCACATACGGTATTTCACACGATACTATCTTGCAGACAAAAAGCAGTTGTCAGCAGCGCGGGATTGGACGGGCACTTGTTGAGCATGCCATTCGTAAGGAAGAAGCACTTAACAACACTGTGCTCGTTGTTCAATGTGAACCACGCAGCTCCGTGGAGTTCTGGTCACAAATGGGTTTTGAGGTACACAGGGATGCTGGAGATTTAAAGCATCAAAGGTCAATCTACATGCAACGCCTTTCGAAGTTGGCTCACGCGCACGTTCGGGGCGATCCCTTGGAGATGGTCACCGTATGCGTTTACCCCGAGAACGCTCTGTACTCGAAAGAGCGGGTAAAGCCTGATCGTGTGCATTACGTGATGGCTAAATTCGACGAAGAAACGCGCTCGCTTGAATTGGCGCATCGCGTTTCTGTCGCTCACGAGCGGATTCTGAAAGATCCGGTTGTTGAAGTCAGCTGGGGTGGCTTTGAGATCGTCAGGGGCAAAGTCAAGCATGAACAGGCGAGAGCTATCGGATTTAGGGCCACGCCGAACTGCTGTGGTTGGTATCTGGATGTCATCACTCTCAACGAAATCGAGCTCTAACTTCTTGCTGAACGGATCAAGGAAAAAGAAGCATGTCTACCAAAACGACGGAAACATGTGTCAACTCTTCATGTAAAAGAAAATTCAAGCTGGTTGAGACTGGAGGCAGCTTTGGTGGTGGGGTGGAAGATGCTAGCTATGACTGCCCTTACTGCGGGCATCACTTCGTGTCTCGTAGCAGCGGTCACTTTGAGGCCCAGCCAATCAAGGAGAAGTAGGAAAAAACGACTCTCGCAATAAACGTGATTCTTGGCCTACCGCCGCAGCTGCAGGCATCGCTTGACCAGGTGAAAGCCGAGGAAATTCGCTCAGTCCTCTCAAGGGACGTGTCATGTAAAGTTGAGCCGTAAGACAAGAATTTTAAGGCCGTTAGAGGCGCTGCATGGGTTCTGGAGATATTCCGATGAATTTTTTGAAAGTAATATTGGCTGTCACTTTTTTTGCTGCTGGGCCCTCATGGGCTGGAGATTTGACTGGACCTCAAAATAATGCAGTCAGATCAGCGAAGCAGTATCTCAGCATGACGGGCTTCTCACGGAATGGGCTTATTCATCAGCTTTCATCTGATGCTGGAGAGGGTTTCGACGTTTCTGACGCTACGATAGCAGTGGACAGCATGAGCATTGATTGGAACCAGCAGGCGGTGAGGTCTGCGAAGCAGTATCTCAATATGATGGGCTTCTCGTGCAAAGGCCTCATTAAGCAACTTTCCTCGAGTGCTGGAGAAAAATACACTGTGGACCAAGCAACCTACGGGGCAAAACATGCAGATGGTTGCTGAAAAACGGCGTGGTTCAAACGATAGTTACATTGGAATAATCGAATTTGCCTACAACCATCGTTCTAGGCCGTTGGGCTGAAATAGCAAGATGTTGACCAATGCCACCACGAAGCATGGTTTGCCCGTGCCGATTTGGCTCGTGACGCTGCGGACAACGTGAACCAGTAGGAAAGGCTTGTATGAACAATTTTGGGCCTCTAATCCTTGTCATTTCTGGGGCGATAGTTTTTTACCTCTACCGGTCACACAAGCGGAAGGCTGACTACGAAGCTCTATGTGAAGTGACCCAAGTTTTGAGAGATTTGGCATACAGATCTGGAGCTGAAGCCAACGGGAAAATTCATCGGCACGAGGTCATGGCGGACGCCATTCGGGAAGCTCAGTCAGCGGTTATTGGGAAACGCAGATTCGAGTCTGACTACACTAACCATGTCAGTCGCCAATTGCTCAGTTCATGTAGCCCCGACTTCCTTGAATCGATTGGATTCCCACGCGAAACGGCAAGGTTTAGCAGGTGCCGCTCTGGTCTGATTACGCTCGCAAAAGACTTTGAGCGTCTTCAGCTCCGTAATAAAAAGTGGTGAATCGCGCCCTGTGAGTTGAAGGAAATGTCACCAGGTACACCCAAGCCGAATACCCGCCGCGCCGACAACTGAACGCCAGAGGAAAAGTAAGAATATGGACATTCCAGCGGTCGCGGGTGAAGAGAAGCAGAGACTGTATGAACGCCTCTACGTAGCCGCCGATGATTTGGGCCTTGCACGCCAATACGCCCAACATCTACTGAAAAAAGGGTGGCACTCAGCGCCTTGGGAGCGTCGTGGTTCTATCTACATGCAGCAATCCGCATTTGTGACGGCACTTGTTGTTAGCTATGCGAGGGCATTCACCAAAAGCTACGGATGGCCGAGTCTCGGTCTTCCAGAAAGTTTTTTGCCTGAGGATCAAGGCGCTATAGCTCTGCACAAGCGGTTGATTAGCCTTCGCCATGAGGTGTATGCACATTCGGATAGCAAGCACCATAAAGTCCAGCCTTGGCGCATAAATTCTAAGTCGGTCACCGATTTACGCAGTGCACCGTTTTTGCGTTTCACGAACGATGAATGCGAACTGATAACCGAATTGATTGACGAAATTCGGAAGCGGCTCTTGCCGAGAATAACCCTCATGCGAGCCGATATTGCCGACGCATAGGAAAATGCACGGCACCTACAAGCCCGCCGCCGTGCGGGCTAAACGGGAAGGTACTCAAGTGGCCAACAACATCAAAACCGAAGTTCAGGAAAGCGGCATGGTCGAACAAGTGCAAAAGGTTGAACTCGCTGACTTGGCGGCTGCTTTCGACCTGCCTGCGACGCGCTTACAGCGAGAGCTGTCGCTCCTAGGCTGGGGCATGATTGTCAATGAGGCCATCCGCTTGGCGCATGCGGATGACTCCGATCGAAACGTTGGACAGCGGCGGATTTTAAAGAGCCTCAAAGACCTCGATGTAACCCCAACCTGGGCGCATTTCGTAGAAGCCGCGAAGGAATTTCTCCCGCATCTCGCTTCGCGTGCGCCTGGAAACCCAACGAGCCCGCCTGACCGACTGGTCGGTTATGTCTATGTCTTGTTCGATGGGATGACAGGGCTCAGCAAGATCGGACATACCAAGACGGCAGGTCGTCGCCAGCGTGCACAGATGAGCGGCCATGGGAGCGTGCTAGTCAATGTAATCAATGCCAAGGTTGCAGACTGCCTTGCGGCCGAGGCGAAGTGTCACCAGCATTTTGCCCAGTACCGCACGAACGGTGAGTGGTTCAGCGTGAAACTAGAAGACATCATTCAGTATGTTCATGCGGAGCTGGATTGGCTGGAAATCGACTACGAGAATCAGGCGAGGCTTGCGCAATACATCCTTCACTGCCGATCCGGTAGTAGAGAAGAAGCAAAGGCGGTGCTAATGGAGGGGCGAAGAAAACACACACGTCTCAAGCCTACCTCAACAACAAGCTCGGGTATTGAGGGTGCTTCATAGCTGATTCTAGAAATCAGTTGCATATCACCGGCCCTCGAATGGGCCTTTGGCAGTACCAGGGCGTATTGGGCGTCCGAGAGACTGAGTTGGGAAAGGTTGGTGAGAAGCTTATGAATACTATCCCGCTTACAGATACGATCATCCATGCATTGGCTCAGCTCGTAGACGACTCTGGAAATAATGGCATTTATCGGGAGCCATCCCATGCCGATATTGAATTTCAAGTGAACACCGTTGGTCTTTCTAAGCATGATCCAAAGCAGCAAGGACAGACCATTGGCAAAGCGAAGCGAGTTCGTGCGGTGCTCTACAGTGCGATGGAGCTACAGCCTGAGGCTGGTTCTCGCTTAGTCGCTGGGCTCCTATCTAAAGTCCGCGCCTGTGGTGGTTTCCGCGAAACATCTGCGAACTACGTAGGCCGTGAGGCTGTGGAAAACGCTAAGGGAGCCTTCAACGCAGAGGGCTTTAATCTAGCGGACGATGGGACGGTATCTCCCAAAGTACTGACCGCGCTTGTCGGAGCGGAATTGACTGATGCTTTGTGGGCCTATGCTCTTCGTGCCCAAAAGGGGGCTGAGGATGCGGCTCTCATAGCGGGTACTGGAAAGGATTTGTTAGAGGCTACCGCAGCCCACGTGCTTATGAGCCTGGAGGGGCGTTATCCAGAAAAGGCGAACTTTCAGGGCCTTTTGGGTATGGCATTCATCGCTCTTGAGTTGGCAGTGCCAGAGATTCCCGAGCAGCCCGGTGAACCAGCGATTAAATCGATGGAGCGCGGCCTTTTCACCGCCGCCCTCGGTGTCAATCGAGTTCGCAACAAACAGGGTGCTGGCCATGGTAGGCCTTGGGTGCCCACTCTTTCGTCAGAGGAGGCTAAAGCCGCTATCGAGATCGTGGGAACGATCTCGGCGTACTTGCTCGGGAAGCTGTCGAAACGAGAGCGTCGATAGGCCTAGCTACCGAACTCCAACTGATCGAGGAAAATCTCTATGAGTGCGCTGAGCAGCTATAAGGGTCAGACCCATCTGATGCGGCAGATTCACGAAGCCAGCTACTACATCGGCAAAGCAGAAGAGCTTGGCCATCCTCATCTCTGGAATTCATACAGCCCGATCCTAGAGTTCTTAGGACACTTCAAAAGCGCGCTCAACTCGTATGCGAAATGCTTTGTGAGTACTGGGAAAGGTCGGAATAAGCTTGAAGCTTCCTCGGTTTTTAAAGCTGAGGAGGCGTGTCTGGAACAACACAAAAAAATCATGAAATTGCGTCATACCTACGTTGCGCACAATGACGAAAACGAGTTTGAGTCGGTGACAGTTCGTGAGGAGCAAGCGCCAGGAGAGCTTGTGCTTCACCTGCAGTACGAAATCTCTTTTCCTTTTGATCGTCTTTACGAGCTACGTAAGCTGATCCGGATAGTTGAGCTTCATATTGTTGACCGTCAAAAGGGACACCTAGCTGCGATCGAGCGCGAGGTTGGGAAGCCTGTGCGAGTTCTCGAAGGAAAACCGTGAAGAAACCAACTACCGTTCAAACCTTAGGCGCGGTCTGTCTTAGCGTGCTGCTCGCTGGGTGCGATGGCTACGACGGTCGGGATGTCACCGGGGATGGCCAACCAGATGGCGTGCGCCCACAGAATGGGCAGTGCCCGGCGTATTCGGATACCGACCAGCCGCATGCTGACGGCTACTGCTACCCCGGTTGAACGCCCCAAGCAAAAAGGTTGAGGAAATGCCCCGGTCGCCGCCGTAGGCAGCGGCGAACACCCCACCCCTTGATTGGGGGCAGTGCCAGGGCGCAGTTTTCGCGCCTAGGAAACTGACACGAAAAAAACACTGCCATGAGTACGACTATGACCCAGCTTGATAGAAGAATCTTCAGCACCTTCAGCTCCAACCTTTCAGCAATCACCACGCTGATGGAGGCGGGGCACCATACCCATGCAATTACCTTAATTT
>Ga0065712_10000385_pt1 | contig 24425 bp, 18 predicted proteins | sample MisRhiReplicate1_FD_59099 | JGI IMG/M metagenome (GOLD analysis project Ga0065712, IMG submission 59099) | Miscanthus rhizosphere microbial communities from Kellogg Biological Station, MSU, sample Rhizosphere Soil Replicate 1: eDNA_1 v3... | ecosystem: Host-associated > Plants > Roots >...
AGGAGAGAGATCGATCTTGATCTTGCTAAAAAAGTGCTTAGAAACTTCGTCAAATCATCCAGTAAAGAAATCACGATCGAAACCATTCAGAAAATGGTTTGCGATTACTTCGATGTGCCTTATGATAAGCTGTTGCAAAAAACAAGAAAAAGGGAGATAGTGCAGGCCAGGCAGATCACAATGTACCTTGCCAAAGCATTTACTAAAAACTCATTAAAAACGATCGGAGAACATTTTGGGGGTCGCGACCATACTACTGTAATTCATTCATGCCAAACGGTAAAAGACCTGATGGATACCGATGGCGTATTCCGCGAAAACGTACTGGAACTTCAGCAAAAAGTGCAATTAGCGGCAATGTGATCGACTTTGGATTTAAAAATGTATTTAAAAGAGTCCTCAACTTAAAAGTTGGGGATTTTTTATTCTATAAAAACCAGAATAAAGCCTTTCGGAAAGGAATTAATCTTTATTTTTGCCACCCCTTTAAAAAGGGGAATCGGGAAGTAGCGCAGGCCGGTAGCGCACCTGGTTTGGGACCAGGGGGTCGCAGGTTCGAATCCTGTCTTCCCGACACAAAAGTTCGACCCGATCAAATCGGGTTCTCCAAACTTAAAAGGATCGCCTCGATTTTAATCGGGGCGTTCCTAACTAAGAGTATCAATTCAGTCATTTTCTCAAGGTGAGGTGGATGAGTGGCTGAAATCAACGGTTTGCTAAACCGTCGTACGTCCTTAAAGATGTACCGAGGGTTCGAATCCCTCCCTCACCGCATAGAGCCACAATGACCTTGTGGCTTTAATATTTTACAAATGAAATAAGTCACTCCACGTAGCGAATCGAATTTTTCCTCACGATAGTGACGCTGCAGCCATCCTTTTTCTAGATTCTATTTCGAAAAGGCAAACAAAGAATAAGAAGAATATTTGTCCCCTTTGTACCATCATTGGCATATCGGTAAAACAAAACAAACAAAAACAATAGAGAAGTCCGAGGTAAAGAATGTTTTTATAACGTAAGGCTTTTGAAAATTGATTTATAAAAAAAAGCAGCAAACATATAACAGGGATAATTCCTGCAGCAATCCAGAAATCAAGAAATTGGTTGTGAGGGTTAAAAACATCGTCAGGTTTTGTATTTAGACCAAATTCAACGTAACGTTTATCACCTAGTGTTGTGTCTCGTTCAATCAATTTATATTTTTTATCTCCGATACCTACGCCGGTAAAGGGGTTCAATTTTATGATACGAATTGCTTCCGCGCCATAGCTGACCCTGACAGTAACGTTATTTACTTTCCAATTTTCCTTGTTCTTGATAATTTTTTTTAAATAAAATAAGGCAAAAAATGCAGCAAGTAGCATTAATCCGGCGAGGATCAGGGTATTGTTTTTCTTTATAATTAATTTGATAATTATAGCTACTGCTGATGCTGATATAACTACCAAGTATGAGTTTAAGATTTTTTGATTAATTGAGGCTGAGTCGAATTGATAAACAATGTTTCCGATATCCGGACCGATATATTTCACTATTAGTAAATAATCGGTAATTGCCGTGCCAATAATAATAACGCCAAAGAACAAAAAGTAGTGATTCAGTTTTTTAAAAGAGTATCTGGAAAAAATACTGCCAGCCAGGAAACTATAAAGGCCAAAATTTATGGAAGCAGATGTTAGTAATACTAAATAGACAAGAAAATATAAGACCAATAGACCCTGTAGTATTTTTTTTATGAGTGTTTGTCTTTCAAACCCGAATATTATAATAAGGACAGCTATTGCGAGATATAGTGAAAAGAAAACCGGGTGAATACTTGGGGTTAGCTGGTGATAAGTTAGATTATATACCAGGTATGGTGACTGATAACCTACAGGCACAGTTTGAAGTTTATATGAACCATCCCATAGCCCTATTCGTATTGTTGTTTGAATAAAATATATCAGTGAAACAATAAAACAGGAGAAAACAAAAACTTTTTTAAGTGTATCAATTTGCCGGGATGATAAATTTGTTATAGTTGTAGAGGAGAGTGGTATTGATAGTAAAGGTAAAGCCGCTAAAATACCCTTCATCGCAACTTTTTTGTCATCCGAATACAAAACACTAATAAGCAGGCTCAAAAAAATTATGAGTAATAAAATATTACTGGTGTTTGAAAAATATGATCTGATATTGTTTTTTAAATTCTTTACACTAGCCAGGAAAACGATCGAAAAAAGGATGGCTAAAGTGCTATTATAAGCTATGGGAAGAGAAAAGGAAATAACAAATAAGATAAGGCAAGGATAAAGAACATAATCAGTGTAGATCGATCTTGTATTATTCGCCATTGAGGCCAATTAATAATAGTTTAAGGATGAATTTAACTTGACCTGTTTTTATTTTCTTCTTTCAATTAGTTTTTGCCGAACAGCTATGACCAAAGAAGAAAGATATCCAATTACAAGACCAATGATAGCTCCAACAAATAATAGTAACGGTCCATTCCTGCTTTCCGGGTGGCTGAATTTATTAAAGTTTTGAAGTATCTGGTTTGCATTTGCAAATTTTAATTGTTCTTGGTATGCTAATAGCTTTTCGTTTAAATTGATTATTCCGCTATTAATGCTTGTTATATCTACAAAAAGAGAAGAAGAACTCTTGTTCTTGTTATTCAAGATGTTTTCTACTGCCAATTTTGTTGAGTCAAGTTTTGCTATTTCTCCTTTTACTTTTTCGATCAATTCTATAAGGTTGGCTCTTTTAGTGATCAATCTTTCTTTGACATATTCAGTATTTTCAAGACCATACACTATTCCATGTTGAAGATTATCTAATATGGATGTATCCTCTACCGTAACCTGAACAATAAATCCATGCGGGTTCTCTTGTACGTATAATTTTTGGATCTCTTCTGCCGTTATCTTTTCGACCTTTTTTACCAAATCTGGATTGCAATTCCAAATGCCGGCTAAAGTATTGTATTCTTTTTTTCTTAAAAGGGTTTTCCAGTTTTCAATGATTTGAATATTTTCAAGATTAGTTAAAATAGCAGAATGCAATACAAGTTCGGATGTGTACTTTCTTTGAGTCGATAAAAAAAGTAAAAAAGCAGCGATAAGACCAATAGTCGGAAAAATGATCAGTATGTAAAAAAAGCGATTAAAAAAGGCGACCATTCTTTCTATTACAACAATCAAATCAAGTTCATCTGGACTACTTTCAGAATTAATTTGGGCATCTTTCATTTTTCATCAAACAGTTTAAGGTTGTAGAATTAATTTTTTGCCGCTACTGGAGTTTAATTCTGTTTAAAGGATTAACATTGCTCGCAATATACACAAAAAGTAGTTCAACAGCCATTTAAGCGATAATGCTATAAGAGTTAAATGCAAACACCCATTTAGGTTTAACTATTATCTTTGCGCATCTATTGACATGAGTAAGAACTACAAGGGGAAATTGTTTTCAAATTTTTTTTCTTTAAGTATTATCCAGGGGACTAATTATCTAATTCCTATACTTGTAATGCCCTTTGTTATTCATAGAATCGGCGTTGGTTGGTTTGGCGTAGTTTCTATTGCCCAGGTCATAATGGTTTATCTTTCGACTGTTTCAGATTACGGGTTTAATTTAACAGCAACGAGGGATATAGTCCTGAATAGGGAAGTACAGGGTACGGACAAACTATCACGAATTTTTTCTACTGTATTATGTACAAAGCTGGCCATTACTGCAATAGCCTTTTTGGTTTTATTGTTATTAGTTAGCCTGGCTCCTTTTTTGAAGAGTAATTTTAAACTTTACATATCAGGCTTTACTTATGTTATAGGACAGTCCTTACTTGTAAGCTGGTTTTTTCAGGGGATGGAAAAAATGAAATTTATTACTTTCAGTGTTTTGCTGGCACGAATCATATTTGCAGTTTTGATATTCGTTTTTATTAAAGACTCAGACGATGCTTACCTTTTTCTTTTTTTCTTTGGACTTGGAAATATTATAGCAGGTATTTTCAGTATTTATATGGCAATGTATATTTTCAAGCTAAAGTTTTTGGCTCCGTTGTGGCCTGATATGGTCTATGAACTAAGGAACGGTTGGCAAATTATGATCTCAAATTTATCCATAAACACATATTTATACAGCAATATTTTTATACTCAGAATTTTTGCCGGCGATTTGATAGTCGGATACTATAGCATTGCTGAAAAAATATTTTTTGCTGTTAGACAAATTCTTGGAATATTTTCACAAGTCGTGTATCCCCATATTTGTCAACTTGTACAAACAGGGAAGGATCAAACAGCAATTTTTTTTAAAAAAGTATACCTGCCGTTTCTGCTTTTGGTTAGTATATCAAGTTGCACTGTATTTATTTTATCACCATGGATAACCCAAATATTTGTGGGCAAGGGGGCAAATCTGCCGGGGGTATTACTTCGCATGCTAAGCCTTGTGCCGATAATAGTTTGCCTGAATATTCCTGCTTATCAACTATTATTGGCATTTGATCATAAGAAGAGCTACCTGTGGATCTTAACCTTGGGCACAATTGTCAATCTTGGCGCAAATGTCTTATTAGCTAAACTGTGGGAAGCACCAGGAACCGTAGTAGCAATTATTATAACAGAAATATTTATTACTATTGGTCTGAATCGGGAGTTGTATAAAAATAATTTAACGGAGTATATTAAGCTGAGAACAATATGAGCGCAAATCATTATGCTGTGAAGGGGGAAAATTACTTTTCTAACATACGAAAAGATATTATTAGTTTGATTCCAAATAATCCTGATCAGAAGATATTGGAAATTGGTGCAGGTGCAGGAAACACTTTATTGTATATAAAGGAAAACCAACTCGCCAGGGAAGTAATGGGAGTTGAGTTGATTGAAATAGCCAACTCCAATCAAAAACATCCTTTGATCGATAAATTTCAAATTGCAAATATTGAACAGGAGAATATCCAGGCTAAAGAAGAATATTTTGACATAATAATTTGTGCGGACGTACTTGAGCATTTAGTAGACCCCTGGAGCATAGTTAATAAACTAAGCCAATATTTAAAAAAGGAGGGGTTGTTAATAGTTAGTATTCCAAATATCAGGGAATGGAAAACTTTGGGTAAAATAATTTTTCAAGGGGATTTTAGTTATCAATCGGCTGGAGGTATTATGGATAAAACTCACTTGAGGTTTTTTTGTAAAAGGAATATCTATCAACTACTTAATACTTCTGCACTGTCAATATTTTATAGCAAGCCAAATTTTATGCTTAAAGTTTTGCCAGAAGGGAAAAAAAGAAGGGTCATTAATTTACTTACTTTCCGTTTATTTGAAAATTTCCTTGCCGTCCAATATATTTTTATCGCCAGAAAGAAATAGAACATGTCCAGAGTCTATATATTAATCCTTAATTATAAAAGGTGGCAGGATGTGGTAGAATGTCTTGACTCGGTATTTCGTTCTATTTATAAAAATTTTAGTGCAATTGTAATAGACAATGACTCCCAAAATGATTCATTGCAATATTTAAAGAATTGGGCTGATGGAGATAATACACTGCAATGGAAAGTTGAAAAGCCTATTAGCTACAGATGTTTTCATAGCCAGGAAATAAATACTTCTACTTATTTTGATCCCTCAACGCAACTTTTTTTTGTACAAAATGAGAATAATGTTGGCTTTGCGGCAGGTAATAATATCGTTCTGCAGTCTCTACTAAAAGAAGATGCTTATATATGGTTGTTGAATCCTGATATAGTTATAGAGAAAAATACTTTGTCTGAGTTAGTTGCATTTGCAAACACACAACCTTTAAAATCAATAATAGGGAGTGTTATAAAATCTTATACAAACCAGGATAAAATTCTTTTATATGGAGGCGCAAAAATTAATTTTAACTCTGCCACTGTTTCATTAATAGAGAATGAAAACAAAATTTCTGACATTGATTTTATATGCGGAGGATCNTTGTTTACGCATAGCAGGCATTTTAGAGAGATTGGATTACTNCCGCAAGATTATTTTTTATTTTGGGAGGAGGCAGACTGGTGTTATCAAGCTCAACAGAGGGGGTATAAAATGTTAGTTTGCAGAACNGCCATATCCTATGATAAGATCAGCACTTCCATAGGGAAGGGGTTTTTGGCTGATTATTATTATACTTTAAACGGCCTTTTATTTTTAAAGAAATATAAGAAGAAGAAAATTGGAGTAGCATCGGTTTTCGCTATTTTGCGTTTCCTGAAACGTATTGTTAATGGCAAATGGAGCAGCGCCAAAGGCGTTTTTAAAGGAGTTTTGACATTTGCAAAGCAGAATAAACATGAAAGTGAATAAATATTTTCCTTTTGCTTTTATTTATTTTTTCATTAATTCTTTAGGGTTGCCATTTGGATTGACTTACACAACAATTTTAAGTCCCTTTTTTTATTGGTGGGTTACTACAACCAGGAAGGTGGAAATCCTTTTGCCATTTTTTTCGATGATCATTGTTTTTGCAATAATTCATTTTAATAATGGTGTTGATTTAAAAAGCTACCTGGTTTCTTTATTTAACCTGATCGCAGTATATATTTTTTGCCAGGCTGCATATACTTTTTTTAAGAAAAGTGGGAACCTTGAGAAGATCTTCTGGAAATTATTTATTATCAATTTCGTTCTTTGTCTCATTGCTATTCCTTTATATTTCACTTCATTCAATTATATTTTGTGGATACAGCAATATTTGACTGCGGGGTTTGATAATTTTTCCCGATTAAAATTATTTACATACGAGGCTTCCTATTATGCCACATTGTTCACGCCATTATTTTTTTTCTATGCGTTGCAGGTGATTTTCAGACAAAGCAAGCATAACATTTTGACATTACTTCCCATGCTTTTTTTGCCTTATCTTCTTTCCTTTTCAATAGGAGTTATTAGTGCGGTATTCATTGCGATCATTATTACTTATATGCTTTACTTCAAACGGCTTACCAGTAAAAAAAGAGTACTCAATATTATTTCTTTCTGTGCAGTGGCGTGTTTTTTCCTTTTGGCAATCCTGATCATTTTTTTTCCTGATAACCCTTTTTTTGTACGAATAGATAATATCTTTTCTGGTACAGACTCTTCGGGAAGAGGAAGAACTTTTGAGGCATTTATATTAGCGGACAAAATGTTGGCTGAAAAAAGTTATATGTGGGGGATTGGATTAGGACAAGTTAAAATAGTGGGAACAGAAATTATCAGGGACTATTATTTGTACCCGGTGGATTATACTGTTTTCGCAATACCAAATGCAGCGGCAGAAACATTAGCTATTTTTGGTTGGTTGGGTCTTTCCTTGCGTATTGTTATTGAGATATTTCTTTTTTTTCATACAAAGGTTTGGAAGAATTATTACAGGTTGCTCTTGTTCTTATTTGTTTTTTTGTACCAATTTACTGGCAGCTTCATTACTAATATAGCTGAGTATGTGATCTGGATATTAGCATTTACAAACGTTTTTCCTCAATTTGATGTAAAAGAAAGGGTAAAAAAATTACTGCTTTAAAATAACTTGATTTTATGTCGAAAAAGGGTATAAGAAAAATAGTGACTCCATTTTTTCCAGTGCTTGATATTTTACTATCGCCATTTACTTTTCTTTCCTCCATGCTTTTATTTGTGATAAGGAAAATAAGGGTGAACAATATGCCTATAAGCAAAAAAATTTTTAAAGCTGTTGGAATCTTCCCTATTATAGATCATTATTATGAACCATTATTCGACGACAGGAAATTGAAGTTGCCCCTAGACAAAGACAGATCACTTCCGGGAATTAAATGGAATGATGAAGAACAATTGTCTTTACTGGAAAAATTCAACTATCAGGACGAACTAAATAAAATTCCACTGGATAAGGCTGATGAATTATCATTCTCTTTTAACAACCCCTCACTTGGACCCGGGGATGCAGAATACCTGTATTGCATGATAAGGCATTTTAAGCCGTCTAGAATTATTGAGATCGGAAGCGGTTATTCGACACTTATGGCAAAAGAAGCCATTGAAAATAATAAAATAGAGAATTCATTATATAAATGCGAACAGATTTGTATTGAACCGTACGAAATGCCCTGGTTGGAAAAAACAGGCGTACAGGTTATCAGAAAACTGGTTGAAAATGTTAATGTTTCTTTTTTTTCATCGTTGCAGAAAAATGATATTCTTTTTATTGACTCATCTCATATGATCAGGCCGCAGGGTGATGTGCTGTTTGAATTTCTGGAGATATTGCCTTCGCTGAATCCGGGAGTTATTATTCATGTACATGATATTTTTTCTCCCAGGGATTACACAAAAAAGCANATTGTTGATGATGTTTTGTTTTGGAACGAGCAATACTTACTTGAATCTTTTTTAAGCTGTAATAAGGATTTCGTTATAATAGGGGCGTTGAATTATTTAAAAAATCATTTTCCTGGGAAGCTAAATGCTAAATTGCCGGTTCTAAGAAATCATCCGGGTCATGTACCTGGTTCATTCTGGATACAAAAAGAATTAGTGAGTAGTGTATAATCATTTATAATTTACACAATGGCAAATTTTCTCTTTTCAAATCTGAAAAGATATTATAAGAAGGCGTATCAAAAGATCAACTATGATACATTCAAAGTTCTTCTAAACCTGGGAAGGATGCAAGCAGAGAACAATAAAGCAAAAAAAATTATCGGTAATCTTGAAGAAGTAGAATTCCAGGTCTTTTCGCAGAGGGGGGAAGATGGAATTATTCAATACATCGTAAGCCAGATCGAAATTCCAAACAAGATTTTTGTAGAGTTTGGTGTAGAAGATTATACAGAGTCAAATACAAGATTCTTATTGATAAATAATAATTGGTCCGGTCTTATAATTGATGGATCAAAGGATAATATCAAGTTTATAAAAAAGGATTTCATTTATTGGAAGTATGATCTAACTGCTTATCATAGTTTTATTACAAGAGAAAATATTAATGAACTTATTAGTAAATACACGAATTGTTCTGATATTGGGTTGCTGAGCATTGATATAGACGGAAATGATTACTGGGTTTGGGAAGCGATTACTGCAATTAATCCCAGGGTAATTGTGTGCGAATACAATTCTGCTTTTGGTGAGTTTAATAAAGTGTCGGTTCCATACCAGGCAGATTTTTCCAGAACCAAAGCTCATTATTCAGATCTTTATTTTGGCGCATCACTGGCTGCTTTTTGTCACCTTGCTGAAAAAAAGGGGTATGATTTTATTGGAACGGCGGGTGCCGGTGTAAATGCATTCTTTGTACGCAAAGATCTTTCTGCACCTTTTATAAAATATAATGCTCAAACAGGTTTTCGACCATCAGCCAACAGAGATTCAAAAGATCAAAATGGGAACCTTAGTTTTCTACTTCATGCACAGCGGCTACCTGTTATTAAAGAATTGCCTGTTACCGATGTTGTTTCAGGGAAAAATCATTTGATAAAAGACCTTTTTAATCTTTGATCTTGCTACACAGAGCGAATTGAATTAGTACTTCTTTTTAAAATCTCCTCTCGAAAAAAATCTTTCGATCATGCAATACAATAGGATGAAAAAGTAACGACTTCCCATTTCACGAATCTTAAGTTTAGAAGCACCGGTTTTCCGGTTAGTCCAGGAGTTCGGAACTACTGTGTAGGTATAACCGCGAACAATAGCTTTAAGCGGAAGCTCCAGTGTAAGATTAAAATGAGGAGATAAAAAAGGTTTTAAACCCGTTATTGTTTCTTTCTTATACATCTTAAATGCATTGGTTGTATCGTTATAACGTAAACCAAAACATATTTGCACAATACTATTAGCGATGCGATTGATGATCAATTTTACAAAAGGATAATCATAAGTTTTACCACCTTTCATAAAACGGCTACCAAATACGCAATCATAGCCTTCTTGGATTTTAGAATAAAATTTCACAAGGTCATCCGGTGAATCGGACATATCGCCCATCATTATTGCAACGCAATCACCAGAAAAATTTTCAAGTCCAAGGCGAACAGCATAGCCAAAACCATTTGCTCCAGGATTTGTGATATAACGAAGGCTGTTCACTTCCAACATCAGGTTCTTTAGGATGTCTTCAGTTTGATCTTTCGAATTATCATTTATAACAAGTATTTCGTGTGATATATTATTCTTTACAAGAGTTGAATGAATTTCAAGGACACTGGATTTAATAGAGCCTTCTTCATTATATGCAGGAATAACTACGCTCAATTTCATGTATGCAGAAAATATTTGTATGATTAATGGACTGTCCTTGTAAGAAGTGCTTCGTGTATTTCACCCAAAATGTCCTCAATGCCATATTCCCAGTTCCAGGAAGGATAGTGGGATTTGAATTTAGATACATCACTGATCCACCATATATGATCTCCTATACGATTGTCTTCTGTATAAGAATAATTCATTTTGTTCCCGGAAATTTTTTCACAGATGGAAATGGCTTCAAGCATAGAGCAATTTGAAAATCTTCCTCCTCCTGCATTATAAACTTCACCAGAACGTGGTGAATTATAAAAATGCCAGAACATATTTACAAGATCATGACTATGAATATTGTCGCGAACTTGTTTTCCTTTATAGCCAAAAATTGTATAATGATCACCAGTAACTGCGCACTTCATTAAGTAAGAAAGGAAGCCGTGTAACTTGGCTCCAGAATGATTTGGCCCTGTTAAACAACCACCTCTGAATACTCCTGTATGCATACCGAAATATTTTCCATACTCCTGTACAAGTATATCCGCGGCCACTTTAGAAGCACCGAATAAAGAATGTTTTGATTGATCAATGGACATACTCTCGTCAATGCCTTTTTTATAGTAAGGATGACTCTCATCTATTTCCCATCTGCTTTCAAGTTCTTTTAGTGGTAAGTAATTAGGCGTGTCACCATAAACTTTATTGGTAGATGTAAAAATAAAAACAGCAGTAGGAGAATAAAGTCTGCACATCTCTAAAAGATTTAATGTGCCATTTGCATTTACACTAAAGTCAGTGAATGGTTCTTTTGCTGCCCAGTCATGACTGGGTTGTGCCGCCGTATGCAATACAAGTTTTATATCGGAATTGTATTCTTTAAAAAGATCTTCCATCGCTGCATTATCACGGATATCAAGATCGTAATGTTTATAATTTGAAATTGTATCTTGAAGACGCTTCATGTTCCATTCAATCGATCCTTCTTTACCAAAAAAATATTTTCTCAGGTTATTGTCTATTCCTACTATTAGATCAAATTTGTTTGAAAAGAAATTGACAGCTTCGCTACCAATAAGCCCTGCAGCACCTGTAATAATTGCTATCTTCATTTTTATAAAAATTTATCCTATTAATATTGGTTTTAATAAAGCCTCATTATTTTTTATCCAGCGATAAATATCAGTTACAATGCTTTCAACATTCGTCGTGGGTTGCCAGCCCGTAACAGAACTAACTAATGAGTTATCAGAAATATAAATTCGAATATCTGCTTGCCTGCCTTCTTCAATTTCAGCAATGTGTATTTTGTTACCAGTAACTTTTTGACAGATCGCGGTAAGTTCTTTTAATGAAACACTGATTTTCTCACCTCCTCCTACATTAAAAATACTCCCATTCAATTTGTTCATATTATGGATCTGGAAATCGATCAATTCACCAAGATCATCAATATGCAAGATATCCCTGGCTTGTTTGCCTTTTCCACCATAGCCAAAATAACTAAGTTCAAGGTTCCAAAAATGCCGGGCAACCCAAAGTACTATTACGCCCTGGTCCACTTTTCCCATTTGCCATGGTCCCGTAAGTACTCCGCAACGATTTATGACTGTGCGAATGTTGTAAAATTTATTAAACTCCTGTATTAAAAATTCAGAAGATAATTTGGTAGCACCATAAAACGAACGAAACCCTTCTATCGGAAAATCTTCTGCTATCCCTTTTCGGGATATTCCTCTTATTTCTTGTTTTTCTGACAATTCAAATCTCGAATCCGTTGCAGTAAATAAAGCTTTGTTTATCGTTTCGATAGGGTAAACTCTGCTTGTTGAAATAAAAAGGAAATCAGCCCTCAGCTTTGCCGCCAAATACAAACAGTTAATAGTGCCTGTTAAATTTGTATTAATAAGATAATCAGGAGAATTATTTATTCCTGCCAAAACAGAAGGCTCTGCAGATGCCTCAATGATCGTTGTGATGTCCGACTCAAACGGATAAAAATCTTCCCTGTTCCTTATATCACCATGTACAAACTTTATTCCGTGAACAGCAAGTCTTGGAAGGTTTAATTCTGATCCCCTGCGTTTTAGATTATCCAGACAATAAATTGAATAGTCAGGATATTTCTTTTTGATTTTTATTGCCAATGATGAACCAACAAAACCAGCGCCTCCGGTTATAAGAATTTTTTTTTGCATATATAATCCAGCTTTGGTCTGTATAGCGATATAGTTTATCTATTTGAAAATTCTGCAAAGTTCAGCATTTAATTCTACATTTGCTCCCTTAAATTAAGATAAAATTTGACATTAAATGACAGAGCAAAGTAAGCTGAAACTTTACCTCCAATATTTTTTTATACTCTTCCTCACCTTTTTAGTTTTTCCGAATTCATTTTATCAAACACCTAATGTGGGGCTAGATCCATCCTGGAATATCTCACTTCACCTGGCTAATAAGTATGATCTCATTTTCGGAAAGGATTTTGTATTTACATATGGCCCTTTTGGCGTTCTTTATAGCAGGCTACCTATTTCTGTCAACAAATATTTCTACCTGCTTTTTGATCTATACTTTCTATGCACTTTTGTTTTTGTCGCCAGAAAAATTTTTAAGGCTCAATTTAATTCCATTATATGTTTGTTTGCGTTTCTAATCGTTATCGTTGCTATGTATGAGGCAGCAGAACAATGGTTCTTTTTCTTCTTGCTTTTTTTCCTCTTTTCTTTTTTAAAAGAACCAGCTGGGAAAATGGGATACCTGGTACAAGCTGCTTTAATTTCAATCTTCTGCTTTTATTATAAACTTGGTCTTGGAATAAGCAGCTTGGCAATTTTTACAATGGCGATGACCTACGCAGTTATTAGAAAAAAACTGACTATCAGAAATTACATTATTATAGTGGTTTCTTATCTGGTTCTCATTTGGTTATGTGCTGTTCTTTTCAATGTAGACATGAAAGGATATTTAAAGGGAACAATGCACATTATTGATGCATATAACGATTCTATGTTTATTCCGCTGGCCCATCAATTATACAAATTCGGTTTTGCAGCTGTTGCCATTCTCGTCATTATTGCTATTTGGATCTTATACCGGCTTATTACTTTTATTAGGAAGAAAGAAGTTCTAAAAAATATGGATGAGCTTTTTATTTACCTGCTTTTTACTATGGCCGTATATGTGCTGTTCAAGAGTTCATTTGTGAGAACAGATGGCCATCTTTTTCTTTTTTTTAAAAGCATGAGTGTTGTAATTATGCTCATATACTTATTTACGCAGGGAAAAATTGAAAAAAGAAAGGCTGCAGCTGCTTGCTGGTCCGTCGTTCTTATTTCGCTATGGACGGTAAATACTGCACCGGGTAGTTATAAGCCAGTAAATAGAATAATTAACCTGTCATTTATCGGTATCAAGATCGGTGAGACAAAAGATTATTTTACAGGGCTTAAAAATTATGATGCTGAGGTTGCCAAATCAGATAAATTGCTTTCACAGGATAATGAGTTTCGAAAGATAATTGGTAATCACTCCGTTGATATTATTCCCACAGAGATCTCTAAGATCTATTTTAATGGGTTTCATTATAATCCCCGGCCAGTCATACAATCTTATTCTGCATATGATGGATACCTTGATAACCTGAATTATGAAAAATATATGTCAGCAAATGCGCCTGATTATGTTCTTTTTTCAATGAGTTCGATTGACAATCGCTTTGCTCTTTTTGATGAAACAAAAACAAAACTGGCTCTTATTAGCAATTATAGGATTGTTGGAGAGGTGGATGAGGAATTAATTCTTAAGCGAAGAGATACGCCAATAAGTTTGATAAAACTTAAGGAAGAAGAAAAGTTTACTATAAAAGTTGGAGAAGACATACCGGTGAAACGAAGTTCAGATATTCAGGTATCACGTGTCTTTATTGAATATGATTTACCCGGCAAATTTCGCAGATTGGTCTATCAGCCTCCGGTAATGAAAGTTTTTTTTACTCTTGAAAATGATGAAATCAAATCGTTCAGGGTTAGCAAAACTATTCTTGAAGGAGGTGTTATTTTAAACAAATTCGTTGATAACAAAGAAGAGTTTCAATTACTGATGCAATCGGACGGTAAGTTAAGCACAAACGTGAAAAAGATCAGGTTTGAATCAGATCCTGCGAATTCTGGATTTACTAGAACTGTGAGAATGGAAAACAGCTACTATCGCTTTGCAAATAAACCAACATCAGAACAGATTGCAGATAGCATTGGTATTGCAGACATGATGAAGAAATTTAGACCTCTTCGAATTGGCGATACAACTGTTTTGCAACCGGAAGAGTTGCATTACAATATAGAGGATTTTTCTTCACATGGACAAACTATTAGGGTGTCAGGTTGGGTATTCTCTGAGAAAGGCAATAATAAGAATTCATTGGTAAAAGCAATATTACAATCAGGAAACATTGTTTATGAATTACCGTCAGAAAGGAAACATCGTCCTGATCTTCCAATTGTTTTTGGGCGAGATGATATTGAATACAGTGGTATTAATTCTCTAGTAAGCAGATCTCAATTACCTCCGGGTGAATATAAACTTGGGGTTGGCGTTTTTAGTGCAGACAATAAATTGGTAAAAATAACTTATACAGATCGCCATATAAATATTGATGCGCCTAATAGTATTCAAAAAATTAGTAGGATTGAACCAGGGTATTTCACAAACCAGGTATCTTATAACATTGAGCTTGTAACAGAAGAGCAAGATAGGTTTTTAGTTCAAGGCTGGTCATTTCTAAAAAGTGGAGCTACTAAGAATGATACGGCTAATCTGATTTTGCAGAGTGAACGTGAAACTTTCAAGGTAGGTGTATCCACCATAAAAAGAGTTGACATAGCAACAGTATTTAAAAACCCTTTACTTGAAAACAGTGGATTTTCTGTTTATGTAACAAAGGATAAATTTCCTGAAGGGGAGTATACAATTGGCATTGAAAAAATTCATGGGAATGATAAAAAACATATTTATGTTCTTACGGATAAAATAGTAAGAATCGGGGACGGTTCATTTAGCATCTTACCAATTGGGAAATTGCCAACGGTAAAAAAATTTAATGCGGTAATCGATCAACTGTATGAAGGGAATGATTTTTTTACAGTAGCTGGTTGGGCTGTTGAAAAGATAAGTAATGTACAGAACAGCAAGATTGAGATCGTACTTAAAGGAAGTACCTCATCTTATGTAGCTACAACCGAAGCAAGATTAAGGCCTGATGTAACTGCCTATCTTAAAAGCAGCATTAATATTGATAACTGTGGCTTTTCTGCAAAAATTTCAAAGAAGGATCTTAAGCCGGGTAAATACGAAATTGGAATATACGTAAGGCAGAAAGATGGCGATGGAGTTGTAAATTTCCAGGGACGATTTATTACTAAAAAGTAAGAGTTATTAAACTATTTGTTTTTTAGTTTGTTTAGTAGCATTAAGAATACTTTGCATCATTGCATTAGCACTTAACTCCCATCTATATTTAGAAACCCGGGCAAAACCCTTTTGTTTTTTTTGAGAATATAATTCTGCATCGCTCAGTAAACTATTTATGGCTTGGGCAATGCTTTCGGCTTGTGCAGGATTTACAAACACTGCAGCATCCCCACATACTTCCGGAAATGAAGTTGATTGCGATACAATAACGGGAACTCCAGATGCCATAGCTTCCAGTGGTGGTAACCCAAAACCCTCTGCAAAAGAAGGATAGCAAAATATTTTCGACATTGCATAGGTTACAGCTAATTCTTGGTCTGTCATTCGTCCTGTTATTAAAATTTTATTCTTAAGTTCTGGTAATGAAAGTATATTTTTAAGATCTGGTGTTTTCCAATCAGGCTCTCCTACAATTACAAGTGGAATATTTTTATTTTCCAGCAAAGGCAATGCCTTTAATAATGTTTCAATATTCTTTCTTACGTTTAGTCTTCCAACAAATAACAGAAATTCATCTGGTAGTTTGAATTTCTCTTTTATTGTTTTCAGAGCCTCTGTATCATATTTTTCTACCGGTTTAAATTTTGGCGAAACTGCCAATGGAACAATATCAATTTTTGAACGACTATTGGTATAATTATAATCCACTAATTTATTAGCGACAAATTCTGTGGTAGCAGTGAGGCGGGAGGCCCTTCTTGTTAAAAAAGGTAACGGTTTAAAATAAAGCTTCTCTTTCCAAGTAAAAAATTCGGGATAATCTCTGAAAAGCACGTCGTGTATAAAAGCAATTCCTGGTATATTACCTTGCCAACATGGGAATGTTTGAAACACCATTACGTCTACTTTCATTTTTTTTGCGACTGAGGGCGCAACGAAAATATTGGAAAGCATATTCATTCCTGCCCATATATAACAGGTATGAATGTTTTTCCCTTTAAACGGAATTTCTAAATGTTTGTCATTTTTATTGAGAAAAAGTATCCATTCATTATCAGGGTAAAGCCTTATAAGCTCAGGAAGCAAATTTTGCAAAACGACGGTTGTACTAACCGGGCCTGAAAAAAATGATTTCGCATCGATGCCTATTCTCATCCGCTTTATTAATTAATCTTAGCCTTCAAAAAATAATTATTGAATTTCAATTACTCTATCTGTTATCATAAAGACTTCTTTATTGGATCCCGCTTTAATAATGAACCCAACCTGGTATTTACCTTTATTAAAAACATTTTTTAAAATTTTAACTGAGAAACCTGAATTGTCGAGCTTATTTTTATTTTTAAAATACGCAGTAACATCTGGTCTTTTTACTGGCTCAGCTACAAATTTGTAAATATCCTTTTCATTTTTAAACACACAGCTTATTATTTGTTCATCGGCTGATTGGTTTTCAATTGCTGCCCATCCACCCAACTTTATATCACTGTTACTATTTTCAAAAAGATCAAAATTATAAATAATCTTACCCGCCAAAGGAAGGGATGTTATTTTTTCAGGTTCTGCATTTTCTTTTAGACCAACTTTTACTGTTCTATCAGTAAACTGGTAAATAAATGCTCCCTGAACACTTTTTATGGCGATACCTAACTGGTAATTTCCTTTTTGCAAATCATCAAAAAATGCAATGGTTTTAAAGCCTGCATCATTTAAATACGACTTTTTAAAATGACTTGTAATATCTGGTCTATCCTGCAACGATGCAGCAGTGATATATGAAATATTATCATTTGTTAGGGTAATAAAAACAGAATCGCCTTTATTATTGTCTGTATTATTAACAAAACCCCAACCTGCAATTGAAACATATTTTTCAGTGACACTGATTTTTTCAATAAAATACTGAATAGATTCTTTTCCGTTATTTGCTGGTTTGTTGTTTTCTGTAAAAAGTGTTCTTTTATTAATTATCTTATTTACTGAATCCAAACGTTCTTTATTATTCTCATTTATTTTATTAATCAATGACAGCAATTTTTCATTTTTAGTATTCCTGTTGTAAATAAAGTAATAGTTATCAAGCGTACCAATTCCTAAAGCACTTGATTGTAGTGAAGGAGAGAAGTAATTTAAGTTTGCTGCAGTTGTAATGTATAAAGTGGTAGGAGACAAATTGCCATTTTGAATATTAGATTCCAGGCTGTCCCGATATTTATCCATGGATCTATAATCAGCCCGTGCTACATAGCCTGTATTTATTGGTTTCGCATCTTTTGCTGCCAGGAAACAAAAATACTGGTAATCGAGTTTTGTCAAATAGGTCCCTTCGAATGGCGGATACAAAGCTATTTCTTTATATTCTTTCATAAGATTTTGCCAGCTATTATCATTCAAAGGAGTATGGTAAGAGCCATAACTAAGATTATACATGTTTATAAGACGTCCTGTATCTTTGAGCTGGATAAAAAGAATAATTGTAAGTATCGAAATTTTGGCAATTATGTGTATCCTGATCTTCGCAATAGCAACAATTGCAAAAAATATAATTAAGTAATAAGTAATCCAGAAAAATCTCCCACTTGCCCGGAATGTTTCTCCTAGCTTGATCAATATATTAGGAAGTGGCACTTTAAATAATACCTTATCATTAAAAGAGACTACATGTGTAATGGCAAATAAAGCAAAAACTGCAATCATTACAACTAGCGGAATAAGCCATTTTTTGTTTAGTTGGAATGGAAATTCTTGCTGGGTCTTCCATATAAGCTTAGCAAGAAAAAAATAAGAAAAATAGAGAAGTAAAAGAGCAAGCAGCAACAATATGCCCAGCCCTAAATACATGAATCCTTCATATTGGTGCCAGCTGACTTGTTTCAATCCCGATAAATAGTTGGACCAACCAGATGAATTATATAACGAATTCAGATTGAAACTATATAAACCATAACTCCCGTCAACGCTAAGATTTTCTCCAGAATTAAAACTTAAAATTCCGACAAGGTACCATGTGAGTAAAGGAATAATAATTGAAGTTGCATTGTATGCAAAAAAATATTTTTTAGATAAAATTTTATCAAAGAAACCAAGTCTTGCAGATAGTGCAACAGTAAACCCAAACACCATTAAACACATATAAGGGTTAATTAGTCCCGATAGGAATAATAAAACAAGCTGATATTTAAGGATTTTTTTTACCGTAACGATCTTAGGGTCTAAACAATACAAATAGATGGATGCTATTACTAACCAATGAGCACATAATGCAGGATGCATTCCTCTATGAATAAGCACAGGATTTGCAGCAATAAATATTACTGCAATAAAAGTGATGATGTGATTTACCTTTAATAAAAGGAAAAGCTTAATGGTAAAGTATGCTGCTAATAAATGACATGAAAAAAGCCATATGCCAAAATATTGAAAATCTTCTGGTAAAATGCCAGCGAAGATTTTAAAAAAAATAGCAAATAGAGGAATTGAGTCAGTTAAGCCAACATTGGTACCTATTGGATAAAAATAGTTAGCAACACCACCAATAGGAAATTGCCAAGGTTCATTTTTATAATATAGCCAACCCAGGTAATGTGTTCCCCAATCATGCAATGCAGTCATCATCCAGCTAATATTAGTAGGCACTAATATTTGCAAGCCATAGCTTATTTGAAAAATGAGTATTACTGCTACAAATGAAGCTGCATATAAAAGTCTATTTTTCATGCAATCCTTTATCATGATTTTTGCCAGATGCCGATTAATGTTTTACCGAGGTTGTAATAAGTTAGGATGTCAGTTACCCGGGAAACTGGTATTATTAAATTATTCCATAAATGTATTTGATCAAGTGTTGGATAATCTTGTTTTAAAAAATATTTATTTGCCAGGGAGGCAAGCAGTCCCATTGAATCTAGGTATCTTATTTTCTTCAGTTGTAATGAGGCAGGAGCAGTTGGAGCAAGGGTTTTTTTATTATACCTTCTAAAGTGCCCTATGGCCGTATCGAACTTACTGAATAAAGATTGATGAGCGGGTACAAGTACAATAAGATGACCACCTTTATTGAGTTTCTCAGCGGCTTGTCTCAGTTCTGCTTTATCATCTTCTATATGTTCAATTACATCGATGTAAAGGATTGTATCAAATTTTTGATCAGATTTCAGATCTGAAACAATTCCTTTTATGCATGTACAACGACCAGGTAACTCCTTGTTTTCAATTTTGGTTTCTAACTCTTTAAAGAGACTGGAATCTGGCTCAAGACATAACCATGATCGCTGTGATCCATCGTATAAATAGGTTGTAGTACTACCAATACCTGCACCAACTTCAAGTACGTCGCCTTTTATAAATGGCTTTAGATTTTTTGAATAGTATTGCTTCCAATTGGAGGCATGTTGAAATAGATGCAATTCGTTTCCGATGTAAGGGACTTCACTCATTAAATATGTCGTTCAATATTATTCAATAAACTTGCTGACTATGAAAATGGGACGGCTTTGGGTTTCTTTATAAATTCGATAAATATATTCTCCTAAAACCCCAATCGATAATAACTGGACTGATCCAATAAAATATATACTGAGGATAATTGAAGACCATCCTAAAGGTGCCAAACCTGTTATTTTGCCTATTGCGATATATANNAANGCNANGATGATTAGTAAGATGCCTGTCAATCCTGAATAAAGACAAATTTTTACAGGAAGATTTGAAAAAGAAAAAATAGCATCAAGCCCTAAACCAACCAGTTTCATAAAACTCATTTTTGGCTCCCCCATTGCTCTTTCTGGCCTGGAATATTCAACAAACCCTTGTTTAAAACCAATGAATGACCTTAAACCCGGTAGGTACCTGTTCTTTTCCTGCATAGAAAGAAATGCTTCAAGGGCGTTTCTTTTCATGATAGAGAAGTTTCCTACGTTTTGTATGTTCTCGAGATTAGAAAATTTTTTAAAAATGAGGTGAAATAATTTTATAAACATCCGCTTAGTGAATTTCTCATTTCTTGCATTTCTTTTGCCGTACACAATATCTACTTCCTCGGTTTTAAGTTTTTTAAACATGTCATTTAACAATTCAGGCGGATCTTGCAGGTCACCATCCATCATCGCTATATAATTTCCCTTAGAATATGTCAGGCCGGCAGTATAAGCCGCCTGGTGACCGAAATTTCTGGACAAAGCCAATGCCTTAAATCTTCTATCTTTTTCATTGCAACGTTTTAAGGCTACGAGAGTATTATCATGACTACCATCATCAACAAGAATTACTTCATAGTCTTCTCCAATCACACTCATTGAAGAGTGAACTCTTTTAAAAAGCTCTTCAATCAATATTTCTTCGTTATAGACAGGAATTACCAAAGTAATCATAAGAAATATTTATATAGTTTCCAATACCAATTTTTTGGAGGTTTGCAAAAATATGCTTTCATGTTCATTAATGGCCTCCACCATAACATGTTAAATTGTTTATTTTTTTCGAGTATACAACTCGGCCCATGCATCATAAAAAGTATGTTCCAATGTCATAACATAAGCAGTATCCAATCCTTTTTTTTGTTCTTGAGTTAAAGGCTGCTCTCCATGAGCACCTATTATCCAGAAGCCTTTTACCCGGTATTTGGGATCTGACGAATTGAGAATAGAATCCACAATACTGACTTTTTTGCCTTCCAGCATTATCGGTTTAAATTTTAAATTTTTGAAATAATATTGCTGATGCCATGAAACTAGTTCGTTTATGATCGGGTAATTTTCTTTGTTATTCTCTACTACAAATTGAGTCATTTCACGAAATTGTGTCTTGGAAATGATTGAATAGTACTTTTTAACTACTATTATATTGTTCAGTGAAAAAATTATAAATGCAAAAAGGATAATAAATTTTATGAATTTATAATCTATTAATTCAATTGCATAAGCAAGGGCAATAAGAAATGCCGGTAATACAACAATAGTATATCTTGGCAATATCATCGGGACAACAAGTAAAGACCTAAAAAAGGGAATGAGAATAGTGACTAATATCCATATCGATAAAATGATAAAACTGAACCATAAGGGATTCGAGGTTGTCATGTTTGTGGTAAGTGATTTCTTGGAGTAAAAAACTTTAACTAAGTAACCACAAAATAGGATGATAAGCAGTTGTTTTAATACTGAAGCTCTTCCAAAGTATTCGAAATAAAAATCTAAAAGAAATCTGGGAGAAATTGGCTGTACCCAAAAACTATGAATTTGGGATATAGCCCACAAGTGGGGAAGCCAAGGAATGTATCCAAGAATCATAACTAAGCCGCTTATGAGAAAATACTTAACATATTTTTTTCTTTCACTTCTTTCAGAAAAGAAGAAGAACAAAACTATAATTACTATTTGCGATGCAACTGCGAATAAACTGTAATAATGGGAATAAAGAAGTAGTAATGAAAATAGGCCATAAAAAAGACTGTTTTTAATATTCATTTTCTTTAATAACCGTACCAGGAAAAGAAAAGAAAGAATTGAGAAAAGAAAGGCTAAAATATACCCTCGGGCTTCTTGTGAATAAGATAGATTAAAATAATTGACTGACGTTAATGAAGCAACAATTAGTCCTAGATTTCTGTTCAATATTTCTTTTCCAAGCAGATACATGGCCCAAACACTAACTGTTCCCGTAATAGCACATATTATTCTTGCCGATAAAGCTGTATGACCGAATATTTCAAATGATATCCTGGCAAGAAAAAAATATAGTGGAGGATGTTGGTCGCAGCATTTTAGATATGACATCATATCTTTCCATTCAATATCGGGATCAGATTCGTTCATTGTGTGAAGTTCATCTAACCATAAACTTTGAAAATCTATTTTCCAAAGACGCATTGCCAATGAAAATAGTAGAATAAACGAAAGAAGCAGATATGATTTCTTGCTTTCTGAAAGTGACTTGTATAACAAATAATTTAGTATTTGATGTTAAAGGTGATCCTAAATCAAACCCTTACTATATCATCGAATAAGTGGTCTGTAATATTTATGAAATATACCTTCATAATCGTTAATGACCTTTTCCCAATTATATGTTTTCCTGATTTTTTCTAAATTCTGTTGTTTTCTGTCAATAATTATTGGACTGTTTAAAGGCTGGTTTACAATATTTTTTACATCTTCAACAGAGGAGAAGTAAGATGCACAATCAGTCAAAATTGCTGTATTAAATACATTATCATGTGCCGCAATATTACAGCTACAAGCCATTGCTTCTATTAAAGAAGGATTAGTGCCGCCGACCGAATGCCCATGAAAGTATATGGATGAAAAGTGGCGAAGAGCATTTATTGTGGAGTGATTATAAATGGCACCAGGGAATTGTATCAATGTTGAAGAATATTTTTTTAGAAGAAATTGCCCATATTTATTTTGCATATTCCCAATTATAATCAACGGATAGCGATGGCCAGACTCGAGATAGCCCTGGATAACCAATTCAACATTATTTTCTGGCTCCATCCTCGCTATCAGGAGGTAATATTGATTTGCCTGTAAGTTGAAATCTGCCAGGTATGAATCAGAAAAGCTTTCTGGAATATCAGCACCATAAGGAATATACACTGCTTCTTTTTGATATTTTGTTTGGATGTGATCCTTAATTCCTATTGAATCAGCGATTAATACATCTCCATGCTTGATAGCGAGCCCCTCAGCCCATTTCAAAAAACGTTGAGTGAATTTATTATACTTAGCCCGTTTCCATTCAAGGCCATCCATATTTACAATATTGATCGCTTTTTTTGGCCAGAAACGATGCCAGATTGAACTACTGGTGTAGCCTAATTGTAATAAAATATCAAACCCCCTTTTTCGGGCATCCTGGAAACAATTGTAATCATAAATAAATTGCCCGGCTGTGCCAATCTTACTTTCAGGATCATTGCAACGAATGATATGGATGCCAGACCATGTAGATTCCTGGTACGGATGAGAACTGGAGTTATATACAAATACAATGTGACCTTTTTCAACTAGCCCTTTTGCAAGATATTGGGCGAATTGCTCAAATCCTCCATAGGCATTTGGAATACCACGAGTACCAAGAATACCAATATTCATGAAATTTTAGTTCAGTTCCAAGCGGAGGTTTTTGGAGCCGCAAAAGTAATGAGAAAAGCACTTCAACTCTTTTATCTCTGGTCAAAAAATGAATGAAGTCAAGCCCTCCAGCTACATTAAAAGAAAAATTTACAACCATTCATAAGTTATCAAATTATTTTATAAAACCCTCTGAGTAAGGATGCCTACAAGTACTTTTAAACCAAATGTCATTTATTAAGTCTGTGTGTATTGCAAACGATTGATAAACTAAATCGGTTGAAGTGCTGTGATTAAAATTGACGGTCTTCGACATGTGGACGGCGATAAAATGGGAAGATAGGCAGGAAAATATCCCCATCAATATCACAAAAATGGTATGTATTGAACGATACTTGCCTTAATCTGACGCACTGACATAACGTTTTTGCGCATTTACAGGAAAGTTCGATCGGAGTATAACACGAGTTGTAGGTTTAGTAAACGCACAAGATGATAAACTCACCTTGATAAATTTAATTTCTTTTGATGATACATTGAGTGCACTGGCGCAACGTTTTAGTGAATAGAATTGTCGTAGCAGTGGACATGACTCAGATCAAGGTTTAAGTTTTTTTTAAGTAAATACCACATATGGGGTATTGGATGAGTTATGGAAACCAATAGCTTTGCGAATCCTATGTTTTAACACTACACTTACGAGTGTAAAAAGCTAATGAAAAACTAATGA
>Ga0065712_10067867_pt1 | contig 24354 bp, 53 predicted proteins | sample MisRhiReplicate1_FD_59099 | JGI IMG/M metagenome (GOLD analysis project Ga0065712, IMG submission 59099) | Miscanthus rhizosphere microbial communities from Kellogg Biological Station, MSU, sample Rhizosphere Soil Replicate 1: eDNA_1 v3... | ecosystem: Host-associated > Plants > Roots >...
GAGCTGATGACCTGGGCTATGGAGGCTGGCGGCTTCTGGCAGCCACGCATGCTGGTTTGGCCGAAGAACAGGGTAAGTCCTACTGATCTGCTGCTGGTGCTTTTGATGGATGAGCGCTGGGTCAACAGGGATAGCTTCTGGCAGCCCGTGCCGGGATTGCAACTGGGACCTGATGAGAAATGATGCCGCTGCTGCGCGATCCGGGGTCGCGAGCGCATGGGCAGATCGAGCGAAATAATTCAATCTACGAAGACGTAAAGCGCGGCATGACTGTCCACGCAGCAGCGGCAAAATATAATGTGGCCGCCAGCCGCATAGCGCAGATCGTCTTGCGGGAAGAAAATTACCGGAAATGGCGACGGCAGTTTGCCCGTCAGCAAAAGAAATTGAAAAGGACATGAGATGCCCATTGCCAACCTGACCACGATCTTCGATGTGATCGCCAACAACAGCAAGGATGTCGAGGAAGTCGTTGCGCGTTTCGGCGGGGTCGGCAACTTCGCCCGCGCCGCCCCGGCCTTGTTCCGGATCTGGCGCACCGTCTCTGAGCATGTCAAGGAAGGCGACATAGAAGGCGCAGCGCAGGCAGCTGAGCGCACGCTTTATTATGGCGCGCAGACCAAGGAGAAGGTCAAAGCATTCCAGAAGAAGTATGGTCTGGATCAAGACGGCATTGTTGGCAATGAAACATGGGGAAAAGTTGAACAACTATTGAAGGGGATTTAAATGGACCCAGCATTTCGCGATCAATTAATTGCAGCGCTACGCATTATTATTCCTTGGTTATTAACGATCGCTGTGGCCAAAGGTGCCATTCCAACAGATCAGGTCGGTGATGTTACCAAGTACGCTATCGACGCCATCGTCGGGATTGTAACTGTTGGCGCGGTGGTCTGGTCATGGCTCTCACACAGACAAAACAGTCAGATCGCCAATGTTGCTGATATGGCAAACGTCACCAAGGTCGTTACGACCAAGCAGATCGCAAAGGTTGACTTGAAGGAAAATCAGAAAGTGGTAGCGCATGCAAAACCTAGAACAACAACGAGAAAAGGAAGCACGCGAAAGACGCCGCGAGCGAATAAGTGAAACATCGTTAACCTTGTCGCTGATATTGATTATTGTAGTGTTTTATTATCTGGTGATGATGCCATGAATTACTGGCCACGCTCATGGTACAACTATCCAATAATCCTTTTTGGAATTGTCATTCAATATGTCTGGGCAATTGCGCTGATATGGGATCAGAGGGTTTTGGATATCACGACTGTCGCTCCTCTTTTGCCAAGACTGCATCCGTTCGGCGAACACTCTTTATATAATTCAATGGATCATCATCCTGCCTATCGTTGGGGAATAATTGTTATTCTAGTTGCCATAGCTTCGATATCCGCTATGGGTTTCTTTTTTGATAAGAAGATGCACACACTCTATGCCCTAGTTCCCCAGCAATTCGTCCTGTGCGTGTCAAGCGTTGGCGCGATCCATGCCATGATCGTCGGTCACTTCGCTGATGGAACGGTGCGGTCAAACGCCTTCCTGTTCGCCGATCAGGCTCCCATCGTGCTACTGACCATCTTCCACACTTGGGCTATGTTCCTAATTCTCAAACATGCAGGAGACAAGGATTGATTCATGGATTGGGTCTTCTCAGGATTTTTTATCGCGACGATCTTTAGCTTTATCACTGTTGTATTTGCATTAGCTTGGGAGCATCACAATCAAAGAAAACGGGAAGAAATATTGCAGCTTGAACTGAAGCGTCTTCTTGACTTGCAGAAGGAAGCAGAAAGAAAGGCATCGAGCAAGGTCATGACAGATCGATCCATTCTTCCCCATGTCTGAATCTGAACCTGTTTCTCTTCGCGATTATGTCGAGTCGAGAATTACCGATGTGAAGGAGCATTTTGAAGCGCGTATCAATAATCTTGAAAGACATTTAAAGGAAATGGATGAGCAGAAGGATCAAGCAAAGGCACTAGCACTGAAAGAATTGGAGCGCAGGCTGCACGATCTGAACAATGCCCACCAGCGTGCCGCCGATGTGTTACAGACATACTTGCCGCGTGAAGTCTGGGAGAAATACCGTGAAGAGGATATGAGTTGGAAGCGACAGGACGAAGTCTTGCGCTCCTCCTGGGTCACGCAGGATGAATTCCGCACCTACAAGGAGACGACGCAACAGGCACTAACGCTGACGGCAGGCAAGGGTCAAGGCATCAGTTCGGTCTGGAGCGTCATCGTCATTGTGTTTTCTATTCTGGCAGCAGTCGGCACTGTTGGTAATGCCTTGGTAGCTTACGTGAGGATACATTGATGCCTACGATATACGACAAGACGATATTGAATGGCATATTGTCGATTGCGCTGGTTATCTTGATCGCGACAATTCTTTTTGTGTTGATCTTCTTTTCCGGGGGAATGGCAATATGACCGTTAGTCCGCTCGCTGGCATGGGACGGCTCGTGCAGAAGGACAAGCGCAATCTCAGCTATCTCATTCCCAAGCTCGAGACACCTAGCGAAGTGCGCAAGCGCTTCTGGTGGAGCGCTGGCGTGCTCGACCAGCACGACACGCCGCAGTGCGTCGGCTATGCTGGTTGGGGCTGGCTAGCAGGTGGACCTACGACAAACGATCCTGACTTCACGCCTGAAGAGCTTTACCACTGGGCGCAAGAAGCCGATGAATGGCCAGGAGAGGATTACGAAGGCACCAGCACGCTTGGGTTGATGAAGGCCTTAAAGAACAAGGGTTTCATTTCCGAGTACCGATGGGCCACCGATGGTGAAACTCTGGTGGCCTGGATACTCAATAAGGGTCCGGTGCTGGTCGGCACCACGTGGTATCGCGATATGTTCACGCCAGACAAGTTCGGCTTTATCCGACCCAATGGCGCAGAGGAAGGTGGCCACGAGTGGAGGATCATCGGCGCGGACCGCGATCTGCGCTGCTCGGACGGCACACGCGGCGCAGTACGCATGGTCAACAGTTGGGGACACGGTTGGGGCGATCTGGGCCGGGCATGGGTTTCTTTCGCTGACCTTGATAAGTTGGTCAAGAACAATGGCGAAGCGGTTACATCTGACGAATTGAAAGTTGCGGAGGTAGGTGGGTCGAGTGACACTTTAATTGCATAAACGGAGAAGGGACAATGCGAATATTATTGGCTACGTTCGCCTTATTCATACTTTCGTTTGGGACGGCACAGGCAAGATACCACAAGCATTCAATCGTGTGCGCTTATGACGGACAATGCTATCAGTACCAGAAGAAACGGTTTGTTCATCACAAGCGCATAGCCAAGAAAAGGAAGCCGATAGATGCTAACGGCAATCCGCCGACAAAGATGGTGACGGTTGCCACCGTCTATGGGTTCAATATCACAGTGCATCCGGCCTTCGCCACCAAGTTTCTCAAATTCTTTGAGCTGCTGAAAGAGGCTGGGCATCAAATACCGCGCAACGATGTTGGCTGCTATTCGCGGCGCGGCCATGTGCGTGGCTCCAATCACTACATTGGCGCGGCGTGCGATATCCAGACCGGATGGAATCGTGGTCCGGCCTTTGTTTATCACATCGGTGATATCATCAAGAAGGCTGACCTGTACGATGGCTGCTCGTTCCACGACTGTGGACATATCGAAGCCGTTCGCGGCACTCATAACAAGCCGCCAGCGTTGATCGCATCGCTAGAGAAGTTCAAGGCTGAGCAGTCTACCGCTAACTATCAGCCTTAATAGCTCCAGGACCGCCTAGTGGATGTCTCTTTTTCCCTTGGCGGCATTCGTTAGGTTACTGACGTGACCTTCCCGGCATAGGTTCTGGCACCTAGGAGACAGCCCATTGCGACGATGGGCTGTCTCCTTTTTTATTTTTTGAATCTGTCCATGTAATCAGCAATTGCTCTGAGCTGATCCGGATAGAACCAACCATCTAGATTGGCTTGCTGATTTTCAAGTGTAATTACGAATGACCAAAAATTACCAGAATCAGAGGCGTCTCCGCCTCTCCAAATATTTTCTTCACTTCCTTTGTACTTCCACTCTTGGACGTCTCCCAAAACAGAGTGTGTCTCTACATGCTCAGCTGTTAATTTACTCATTTCATAGTTTCCTTATAGAAAATAATAAAACACGACAAGTCCGATGAGAAACAGGAAGAACAGGCCAATGACAATAATGGCCAGTACTTCCATGACTGCGTCTTCATCCCATTCATTGATCGGCATTGATCATTTTCCTTAGTCCATTCCGCAGTGACCATTTTGGAGCGTAGCCTAGCGCTACCAGCTTGAAGATATCCGGGCGGCGGCGCTGCAAGTCGCCTTCGCGCAGCTTGCCAAGTTGTTTGATTGAACAAGACGTTTTCCCTTTGATAGTAGCAATCATTTGAACAAGATGGGCAATCTTGGTTTCTTCCGGCACGCCGATGTTGTAGATGCTCTTGTGCTCGCCTTTCTCACGTGCGATCATTAAGCCATCAATGAAGTCGTCAATGTAACAAAAGCTGCGTGTTTCCTCACCGCTACCGATCAGCTTTATATTGACACTCGATCCTTTTTGACCTTCAAACTGTTTAAGGATGTCAGGGATAACGTGACCTGGAGTCATGCCGGGACCGTAGATGTTGAAGGGGCGGACGATAGTCAGCTTGTCGAATAAGCCGCAGTGGATCGCCATCATCTCACTCAGCATTTTGCCGATGGAATACGAGTAGCGTGGGTTGTAAACATCGGGGATTAGCAATGGCATGGCTTCATCGCTACCAACAGGAGCGTAACGGCAGACTTCGGAGCTGGAGACTAGAGTGAATTTTTTTACTCCATAATGACTGCAAGAACGAATGACGTTTATCATGCCTTGCGCTGCTACATACATGACTTCATACGGCATTTCATAAAAGTATTTGGTACCGTTGATATAGGCCAGGTGAATGACTTCTGTTATTTCTCCTCCCTTTTCGGCTTCATTAAAAGCGGCAACCAAGTCTGGCTGGATGGTAATATCAAAATCGGCATATTCCTTTATTGAATTAAATGGATTGCGCCAATTATTATCCAACACAAACACTTTTTCGCCTTGGCTCTCCAGTCGCTTGACTAGATGTCTGCCGATGAAGCCAGCGCCGCCTGTTACAAGTATCATTTAACTTCCTCCACAGGCGCTTGGCTTGCTGGGACTACATACAGTTTGCCTTCGCCATTGCACGTTGGGCAAACTCTTTCCATAGTGTCCATTTCACTAGCTGGTCCAAAGGTAAGGCGTGTTATAATCGTTTCTTTACCTTTGCCATGACAAATGTGACATAGTCTGATCATATGTTTTCCCTCATATTGGCAGAATGAATTCGCCTTTGAAGCCTTTGGCGCGGAGCTTGGTTTGGATTTCTTCCGCGATGTGCCAGCTGAATATCAACGCGTAGTCCGGCTGGTCGCGAAAGAATTCCCGCTCATTGATCACTGGGATGTTCGTGCCGGGCATGTACTTGTTCAACTTCAGTGATCCGTCCACCTCGGCCACGTAGTCAATCATGCTCTCATCAAGTCGGCAGTAGTTGACGACCGTTGAGGCTCTGGATGGTGCGCCGATGCCGACGATGCGCTGGCTATGTGATTTTGTATCTATTATTTCTTTCAGCAAATGACGTTTAGAAATTTTTACAAACTCAGCAAACGAAGCCAACTGATCTTTTGCTCTCTTTTCTTTGTTAATCAAATCAACGCTTGCGTCAGCAGCATGATTGCCAGAAAACACGCGTATCGATCCGCCGTGTGTCGGGATAAACTGCACCTTGAAAATCTTAAATCCGTGCCGGTCAAGCAGCGCCCTGATGCTGCGCAAGGAATAATAGCGGTAATGCTCGTGATAGATCGTGTCGTATTGCGTCGTCTTAAGCAGATCAATCAGGTAGTGCGATTCAGTTACAAACACGCCTTCTGGCTTGAGCAGCTTGGACACACCGCGCATGAAGTCGTTAGGATCAGGAACGTGCGCAAAGCAGTTGCAGCAGGTTATGACATCGGCTCTATCGTGAATCTGGTTTGCCAAGCTTTCGGTAAAGTAATATTTCATCGTGTTGATGCCATTCTTGATGGCTATTTCGGCGGTGTTGGTTGGCTCAATGCCTAAACGCTTGCACGAGAAGTTTGAAAGCAGCGTTCCGTCATTTGATCCAATATCCATGACAACGCTGTATGGACGCAAGTAAGGTTCAAGCTGCTTCGCCAAGTCAGCGAAGTTGTCACGCAGCAGTTTGGTCGTTCCACTGGTGTAGGGGTACTCCGGAGGAAAGACTATCTTCTGGTCTATCTCTATTCCCAGCTGAACAAGCTCGCACTCATTGCAGAACACCAAAGGCGTTGGCATCCAGGTCTGCGCCTTGGCTGGCGTGCCAATTGGCCGGTAGTCATTCGGTGGCGGCAGGTAACCTAGATCAATGATCGGCTCAAGGTGAGAGTTTCCGCAGGATTGACATTTCATTGTGACCTTCCTTTTCATTTAATTTTTTAAGCCAGCGAAGCAGACGCTTTGGCGGTGTTCGCTTTTTCCCGTACTCGTAAAACGTCGTCAGCTTTCCGTCGCGCACGACGCAGTGGCGATAATATCCGGACCTAGTTGTTGTTGTGCTCAGGACCGAGTAGCGCATTGTTGATGTCCACGATCTGTTGAAATAACGGCGCATCGACACCTATGGCCTTGACGAAGGCAGCGAAGGCGACGGTGTCCTTCGGCAAACACGATCCGCCAAAGGCTCTGAATTGCTCGTTGCACTCAAGGTAGTGGTCGCCGATGTTGTGGCGCTTGACGATTGCGTTCTTGACTGCGCTATAGTCTGCGCCGACCATCTTGCAAACATCATAAAATTGATTGGCGAATACGATGCGCAGCGCGTTGAATGTGTTGGAAAAGTATTTAGCCAGCTCGGCCTCAAGCGGTGTTAGGTGGACAAAAACTTTTGGTAAATTTCCGTGTGCCTCTTCAATTTTCTTTCCATCAGTTGTCCATTTTAAAAATGTGCCTATAATGCAGACATCATTGGCCTCGACAAAGTCGCTGAACGCTGCCCGTTCACGGAGGAATTCCGGACAGAAGGCTAGTTGTAAATTTGGATAAAGCTTTTGCAGTGTATCGGTAGTGCCAGGAGTTACTGTGGATTTGATAACAACCAAACCTTCGTATTCCAGATCATTTAAATTCTTGACCACATCCCTGACAATTGTTATGTCGCAAAATCCATTTGCCAACTGCTTTGTCGGCACGCAGATGAATACAAGCTCAGCCGGTAGAACGTTCTCCAGCTTGGTTTCCAGCTTGATATCATGCTGCAAAACTTCATGACCTATGCGACGGAAGCCGAAGCTTATCGCGCCTCCAACCATGCCGACTCCGACGACGCCGATTTTCATTTCACGTTTCCATCTTCGCAAGTATTTGGAAAAGCAAGCCAGTGATAAATGCTATCCCAGCCAAAACGAGATTGTTAAAGTCAAGCTTGGGATGCATCCAATTCATCATGTAACCAATTGAAGCGATGATAAATGCAAGCGACATGAAAGTGTATAACCATGATTTCATTTGACACCATTGAAAAAGATTATCACCAGCATCAAGGACAACGCGATCATGCAGTAGACAACGACCGCTGTTATTTCCTTACCTCTTTCAACCAGCTCGGAACGGCGGATCATGGCTCACCTTCATTTCCTCGTAACGACGATCTGGGTATTCGATAAACAGCCGCGACAGCAATGGGTCAATTTCTCCTCCAACAAGAGAGAACACCGTCAGCGAAAAATTCTTGGCATGCTCGTAAGTTGGCTCAGATTGCTTTCCCTCATATTCACGCGCCATCATTGCGCTCTCCTGGAGAGCCAGTAGTGGTCAAAGCAGTAGGAGGAACCGGGAGTTTTCAGGTGGCCACAGAATTTAAAGTTATTGGTTTCGCCGAACGGCCAGCGACATTCGTGTTGTTCTAGATCGAAAAGTAATTTGCCATCTTCAGGAATAATATCGTTGTCGTTGTTGTTGCGGACAGACTCAAAGCGTTTTCCCAAGATTGGATTGTATTGTTTCTTTTCTCGCTTGATCGTGAAGCCTTCTTTCTTAGGTCCATTATGCAGCCTTGAACTTAGTTCAACGCCCATCCTATGTAGCTTGCCGATGACTGCATTGCGGCTTTTGGTTATCATTGCCGCTGCGATCTGTCCTGCCGAGTGTCCGTCTCCAGCCAACTGAATTACGATTGCTGTTTCTTCTTGCGTCCAGTCAGTCATTTTATAACCCCCGTTATTGTTGTTTAGTTACATGCGATTTTCGACACGTGCTCCATTAAGTTTCCACCGATGAAGTATAGTCCTATTGCTTCGCTTATTGTTAAACCGATGATCAGCAGACCATAGACCTTTATGCGCTGGTTCATTCAATGCATCCTCAATATTGTATCGAGTGCGTCCCAAACGGCTGTCAAGACGACCAGAGAGCCAAGGACGATGCAGGTAGTCAGACCGATCCAGGCGAGTTTTTTCATAACAGCTCAGATTTCACACGTTTAAGCCACACACTGCGCTGCATGTCATTGCGCTGACGAATCGAGGCCATCATGATTGCCGCCTCGACGTTGGCGTGAAGATCGGCGGCAGACCAGCCTGCATTAATCAACACCGTCAATATCTTTATGCCGTCTCGTTCGTTGATAACATCGATGTTGTGATCGCATAGCGTGTTGGCTATTGCGCGAATGACTGGCGCTTCAGGTTCTTTTTTCATTGACCTTCTCTTCGTTCCTTATCAATCATAAATGCCGCTATTCCCAATCTAGGTGCTTCGGAACGTCATCAAGAGCCCCGTCGCCGCTGCGTTTATCGGGCGTGCGGGCATTCTCAACGGCGACATCCAATAGCTCTGCTATCACCTTTACATATTCCTCGGTTCGCTCGTCGCTCAGACCGAAAGACTTTTGGATGGATGCCTTGCAGAAGTCGCGGGCTATGTCCTCATTAGTCATGTTCACTCCGTTGTTTATCGGGCGTGTGTTCAATCATTTAATGCGCTGGACATTTGCACGGCCAGTAGTGGCAGACCGGGCAATTTGTGTTCGTAAACTCACCCCGGCGTTTATCGGGCGCTGCCGCAGCAGCGATGAGGGCGGCTTTCATTTGCGCCCTGTAACCACCACCAAGACGCACTCTATTCGCGGCTTTTAATGCCGCCTCAATTTGTTTCTGTGTCGGTTCCGGCATTATCTAGTCCTTTTTCCCGGGCGATAGCGCCGCCTCTAGCTCGGCAACGCGGGCCTCTAGCTCAATAATGCGGCACCGATATAGCGGCCCCATTAAAGACCAGTCGGTTGCATCGCCAGCCTCAGTCACCCGCCCGTATCCGTCACATACATCACATCGTTTTACTTCCCCCGATCCATCAGGTGCTTTATAGAATGGTATAATGACGATTGATCCCGATCCCTCGCACTTTTTGCATTCGGGCATCTCATTCCTCCCGGCGTTTATCGGGCGACAGTTCACAGTCGCTTCGATGCCCGTATGTGTCCACATGCAGGCAGCTGCACTCCTGGCGTTTCTCGGGCGTGTGTTCAATCATTAAGACGGACATTTGCATGGCCAGTAGTGGCACTCAGGGCAATTTGTGTTCGTCAATTCCTCCCGGCGTTTCTCGGGCGTTAGCGATTTCTCATACTCAAGCATTTGCTCTGTGTCGGTCATCGCCTGAAGCAGTGCCACTTCTGGCCCGTAACGGCGCAGCGTCTCCCTTAAGTAGTCAAAGAATAATTTCATCTCGTGGCTCATGATGTCCGGCATTATCTAGTCCTTACTGCCGCATGTTCTTTGATGACATCAATATTGTGATCACACAGCGTGTTGGCTATTGCGCGGATGACTGGCATTGTAGGTTCTTTTTTCATAGACCTTCTCTTCGTTCCTTATCAATCATGGTCGCGGTTATTTAAGTTTCGCCCAGGTGTAAACCACGACACTATCCAAGTGACGAAACCCCGATTGGTCGCATCTGGCGCATCTAAGAATTGCCACCGGCTTGTTGCCATGCCGGAAAAGTCTCCCGTCATCGCTGATGAACTTTCGTACTTCTCCGGTTTTTCGCCAGTCATGTCGCTCGCACTCCGTCATTAATCAATCATAAATGCCTATCCGCCCCAAGGCTCCGAGATGGTCCATTCGTCCTGATCGTTCTTTTTCGCGATGTCTGGCCTATGGCCTGAGTAATCTGTTCCATATTTAGAATCTTTCAGCATGAGCAGGGGGCCATACGTTCTGCTGATCTTAACGCCATATTTTCGCGTGAGAGCGTTGAGTTCTTCCGCGAATTTATGAACATCCTCATTGGTCATGTTTCCTCCGTATCAATCATTAAGGCCGCAGGTTACTATTACTGAGTTGTAACCGTCGCTGGCTTTATGGTGCGGTTTGCCATCAACAAGAATGATGTCGATCTTCAGATCGCAAAACACGCATCCACAGCTTGGCGTGACCTTGCAGTTCCTGATTGCCTCAAGGTTTCCCTTCGATATGGCAACAGCTTCCTTTGCCCCGGCGATCATTTTCTTTCCTGCCTTACTCATCATTCCTCCCGGCGTTTCTCGGGCGTTAGCGCCTCACCGCACCAATTCTCGATTGTTGATAGTTTAGTCCATGCGGTCAGGTCAGTGCGCCCGCACTGTCCTGCAATTCTTTGCAACACTGCACGCAGCCGTCTGATTTCCGCATCGAAGTATCTTTCGTCCGTCATTATCTAGTCCTTCTTCTCGGGCGATAGCGCCGCTACTGCTTTCGCTGCCGCATCCCATGCGGCTCTTGCATATTGAAGTTCATCGAGCGCCTTCGCTTCAGTATCACCAACAGACGAGCACCCCGGCCTAGTCGCATCGACGGCAACGAACGCCTTGTCCTCGTCAGACCAAAATATTTCTGCGTGTGGCATCATCAGTCCTTCTTCTCGGGCGTTAAGGCGCGTGGATGCAGAACTTCGTCTATGGCTCTCCACACTGGTTTCTTCCCGATCCCTCCGCATTGCGAACACGGCAGCTTGTTTCCGTATGGGTCGCGCATCAATGAACCGAAGCCATCGCAGTGAGGACAGACAACGTCTTGCCTTTCGAGTTCCGGCATTATCTAGTCCTAAACGTCGCATCCATGCGAACGACTTCCTCGTCATCTCTCATTGCCGCGTATGCTCGCCACTTCGTCTTAAAAATCAGAAGTTCTTGAAGGTGCTGCATACTGCCCTCGTCCATAGCGACTAGCCGACCCTTTTTAGTGATGGCCCAAAGTCTCGCGGTTTTTGGTTTCTTGTCAGTCATCGCGTTCTTAACCCGTGGCTAGTGCGTCAGATAATGGTGAACAGCATAGATCGGAGCGAGACAGGCGGAAACGGACACTCCGATAAAAAGGAATAGGAAAAAGATTTTGGCAAACAGGATTGCGTCTTTTTTCATCGGTGTTTACCCGTGGTTCCTAGTCCATATCGCCGCTACATCGGCCATTTGAAGTGTGTCACGGCGTACTTGTCGTTGATGTGCTGCGCGAACCGCACTAGGGCGTGCAGCACTTCGGGTTCGAGGGCAACCCAATGGTCGCCATCCTGCCTCGGTGCGCGTAGGACCATCTGCCAGCCATCAAACTCGGCATAGAGGCCGTCCCCAAGATAGCTTTCGTCTTTGGTTGTCCCGTCTCTCATGGTCATTTCATCAATGTCTACCGTGTTGTTGCTCATCGCGTTCTTAACCCGTGGTTAGCGCTTCTACTGGAAGCCGAACCTTGTCTGCCGTTCTATTCAGGACATCAGCCAGCCATTCAGCGCCATCCGGCGTCATAACGAATGTAATCCCACAAACCGCCATCTGAATCCTTGTGCCCTCGTCGGTCTTCACAATGCCAATCATTATTTGATGATCAGGGTATATGTTGTTGAGGTGCGGCTCATGGACCTTCATGGGCATCGTGCCTTTGTTCGCGCATAGTATCCGTTGCCGCAGTCATAGATATTTGGATCATCCACCGGATTGCTGCTGCATCCTGATAGCAAGAGAAAAAGCACAACGTAGAATTTCATATATCCTGATCCGGTCGATATATTCGATAGTATCCCCTCAGCTCGTAAGGGATAATGTTAATTTGAGGCAGGCAGACCTGCTTCTCAGTCTTGCTAACAACTTGAACCATATCCTTGCTCACTGATAACTCAGTCAGGATGCCGGCGATGGATGCTGCAGCTATAGCTGCTACGAGCGTTTTGACGTTGTTCATATCACCCACTCTCGCCAATTGTCACCAGTGATGGTCGCGGCCATATCGATCTTATTCCTCAAGGCGTGAATGATTTTTTCATCCACCGTTCCTGGTACCATTAAATCGATATAAGCTACTGAATTGACTTTATCGATTCCTTGAGCACGCTGTTCACTTTGATCACGATGCTCTAAATTATTTGTATTGGAATAATAAACGACTAAATCAGCCACCACCCATTTTCTTCCTCGACCACCGGCAGCGGCTGTGGCGACCATGAATTGACATTCATCATCCTCTTGGAATCTTTTTTCCTCCTGCTCACGCGAGTTTGGATTACCGCCCCAGAACCGAGCAACTGAATTTTCGCTGTATTCATGTTTCAAAGCAACAAAAATTTCCTCAACATTAAAGTCATAAGAGCACCATATAATTGTTTTGCCGTCATGCTGCTCCAGCAGCTCAAGTAATGAGTTGGTGCGATTTGATTTGATGGTATGCAGCTGATTCATTTCATCGCGCACATGACCGCAGAGCACTTGATGACACCTTAACATTTGTGATATGACGCTCAGCGCGGTCACATGGTCCTTTGAGGCTAACTCGGCAGTAGCCTTATGTTTTATGTCATTATAAATTTTCTTCTGCTCATCCGTCATGGCCACTTCACGCACTGAATAAATCTTGGGCGGTAGATCATAGCATTGATCGAGCGTCACGCGGTAACTCAATGGCTCCATACGCTGGCGCAATTCATCCTCGTTGCGGTAGCCTTCGATCTTTGGTATGGATGGATACCAGATTTGACGTTGATCAAGTTGACTGAGAATAAATTTGCGATCTAGGTCTTGCAAATTGATGCCTTGATAATAACTGCCGATCACTTGGCGTAGCCTGGAACGTAAAAAGTCTGTGGCTATTGTCACGATCCTTTTTTCAATTGCATAACGATTTTTGAAACTTATAAATGAACTATGTCCAAGTGAACCTTTGCCCAGGAATTCAAACTGCGCAAAAGCATCCAGCGGTGAGCGCGGCGTGGGCAACCCACTGAGAATTCGCTTATGCGATGCGAGGGGAGAGAGTATGTCAACGACGAATTCAGAGCGTTTTGAATCCACATTCTTAATGGTAGTGCTTTCATCGATAGCCAAATAGCATCTTCTTTGCTGCAGGAATTCTATGCACAATTCACGAGCGCGCCTGACAGAGCTCAACGCCTCGATATTTATCAACAGCGCGCGCGGTGAATTCGTTTTTTTCGTATTCATAAATTTTTTGAATAATGCTATTTTCTCCTTTGAATTATCTTTAGCCTGCCAGATGTGAATTTTTAATCTTGTATGCAATTCATCTGATGCATGTGTTTCAAATTCATTTTTCCAAAGGCGATAAACTCCGGCCGGAGCGATGATGAGAATATCATCGACTTCACCAGATGATTCCAACATGCCGAAATCATCAATTATGACTTTAGTCTTGCCGGTGCGCATGGCCATAAAAAGCGCAAAAGCCTTCTGCCCGCTCAAGCGCCGAGCAGCTTCAGACTGATGAGCCCATGGCTTATGGCGAGGAGTGTAATTCAATTTTTACCTGCCGTCAGACCGAGGTTCCAACCAAAATTCAATTGGCCACGGACCGTTTTGCTTAGTGTTCATGATCCGGAACGTTTCTTTATTCCGGATCGCCTTGCGCTTCAGCGACCTGAGTGCCCCGATCACCGTCACACTGCCATAGCCTGGCACTTTTTTATTGACCATAGAATAATATTGCTCAGTTATCTTTTTGGTGTCACGGCGCTGATGACTAAGTGCGGAGAACGCCCGCACCTCGCCAGCAGAATATTTAACCCGCGTTGGATTTAGCTTGAATTGCAAAGCAGGACTCCTTCTTCTCATTCTTCGACCTAACAATTTCATAAGGTGCCTTGGAACGCTCCAGCATTACCATGACACCTTTGAGCACGCCATTGATACCAGAAGCATCTTGGGTGCCATAGACTGCCAGCACAAGCGTGTTGAGCGGGAACGCAGTGCCAGGTTCACTCAGCAACTTCGCTAAAAGTTTAGACCGGTTACTACCTTTGCCAATGCCGAATTCACGTTCTCGTTTAAAAATTTTTTTTGCGCCGGATGATTTTGGGCCAGCTTGCGCTCCATTCACTTTTTTAAATAGCTCATTGCATCGTCGAATTCCATCACTGCGAGTGCCGAAGCGTTTAACCGGCTTTTCGCCGAGCGATGATGCCATTGCGTTGTAAGCTGACACCAGCTGTGGTCCGTTCATTTCACTATATTGCATTGTTTTATGCTCCTGTGCAGGTGGAAGTTTTATTTTAAGTCACATTACGTTTCTTCAGATCCCAAGCGTAATCATCCTTACGATAGCTGGTGTTGGTCAAGACATCACCCACAGTGCACCCTGGATGCGCGGCAACGTATGCCTTCATGATTTGAAACCGATCATAGGCTTTTGTTCCAGCTATACGAGGATTGTTAGGTTTAATCACTCTGATGATTGCATCCAGTTCAATTGTTGAACGAGTAGCGATCGGGGCTGGAGGCGAAAGATGCGTGACGCTTGCGGATGTAGCGAACGGATTTTCATCGACCCATTTACCCTTGAATCCATCCCAGCGCTTACCACTAGTATCGATCTGCGGGTAAACCTTTTTCTTGGGCTGGAGTTTAACGACCTTAGGCTTGGGCGGTTTATTAAACGTTTTGTTTTCTATTTTAGGATTTTTGAATACAAAACCTTCCCAATGCCGAGCGCGTTCCTCAGTGCTTAGGCGCAGAAAGTCAGGAAGTTCGAGCGTCATGGTTCTTACCCTTGTGAAGCTAGCGCCATTTCCAAGAAAAAGGAAAGGAAAATCTTCCGCCTTTTTCATATGAAGTAAATGTCCTGTAGCGCATAAGCGAGCACAAATACTGCTACGATTGCACTCCAAGCGAGAATTATGGTGAGCATTATGTTCTCCTTTCAGCATCATCTTTATTTTCATCTTGCTCTAAATCATGCACTGCAGCACGTTCCTCGACCCATTGTTTATTATCATCATCCAAAGTCCAACCACACGAGCAAACGGCGCGATGCTTTTTACTGATTGGATTTTGGTAAAAGAGGATCTTGTGATGTTCTATCATGATCTTTTAAGATGTGCTAGAGTCTGTCAAAGTCCAGTCGCCTTTGGAACGATGCAACCAACTGCCCCTTCCAACGTTGCCCAGCGCAAGGCAAGCGTTAAATCTTGCCAATTAACTTTTATGTGTTCAGCTTTTTCCCCACAAATTTCAGATATGGCAATAAGCACGTCTTCTGCACCGCGTCGATCAATTAACATTTCAAGATCGCTCAATTCTTGTTCTGTCAATCTGCTGTCAGTCATATTCACCTTCTCCGGTGTTTTACTGAGTGTTAACGCCGCTCGCCTGTAGCCTTGTCGATTGCCTCGATGACAGTCTTGCGAATATCGATGGCCTCGTGCGTTCTATTGTGCTCATGATCAATAGAGAAGTGCCTAGACCTAATGACCATGTAAAGCGCTGACAGCATGTCGGGTGCGGCTGCCATTAGGCGAGCGTCGGCCTCTGCGAGAGGTCTATCCTTTGTCGCGTAGACCACTCCCGGACCCTGCTCGTGGGACGATAGGATTGGTATCACAGGATAATGGTGTACGTTGTCGAGTTCGCTTTTGGACCCAACTTTCCACGGTCCCGGTGTGTGCTGTGTCATGGTTCCGTTCCTAATTAGGGATTAACGCCTGTCTGGGTCCATGCCCTTACGGACCCGCTCTGTTTCCGTTAGATCATCGCGGCTACACTTAACCATTAGCTTGCCGTTCGATTTCTGCTTAACAGGAAACCCGCGCGACTCGAACTCTGCGGCGCGTTCCTCTGAGACTGTGAACCAAGGCATGGTCCTTGTTCCGTTGCTAATCTGATATAAACGCTTTTTAACTTCTATTTCTTAATTATCATTATGCGCCAAAGGTAAAGAAAAGAAAAGGAAAATCGGCGAAATATTATTTCTTTTTTAATTCAATAAAATCAGTTAGTAATAACATTTTCTATGGCTTTCCAGTCCCAGGACCTTGGGCCGTTGTACCAATGCAGCCATTTTTGATTTGTTAAACCTAGATGCTTAGCCTGCTCAGCATCAGCGCCCGGAATGAGCCAAAGTGTGTCGTTCATTTTTTGCCGCACCGCGATGAATGCTCTGCCGCCATGGCGTACACGGCGCATCAGCCAGCCAATTTGTTCCGGCCGCAATGGCACACTCCGACCATTTGTATTTTTAAATTCCAGCCAGCCTTCTTTTCCATCAAAGCAATAATTTTTGTCTGGAATTCCGCGCATGGAAAAACTCAGTTCAATAGTCTGCCAATGAAAATGCGGCAAATATTTTGGGAACAATTTGCCGAGCCCACCATCCTTCATGGATCGATCATCTCTGAATCTTTACTTGTAGGTTTTTTCCGATATAAATTTTGCTCATGACCTTCATCAATATCACCCAAATAACGAATGTTATTGACCGAGATCATGCGGAATGATGGCGGGCATATGCCGCGAATGGCATAAAGTGCCTTGCCTGTGCGCCCACGATTGACGACCGCTTGGCCTAGTTTTTCAAATGCGAATCGATTTATCTTGCAGAATATTTCATCCGTATCATCACGCACAAACATGTTCAAAGCTTGCGTTGGTCCGGTCAGCACCTTACCGTTACGCTTAGCAATATTCACAGCTTCATTTTCATCCTTGGGTGCAATCTTGGTGATGACCGCGAACACCATGAATTCACCGTTGACGCCACACTGCACTGAGCTGACTGGAACAGGTTTGCTAAAAATATTCAGCGCTTCAAGATCAATTTTTGCAATCGCATCGCTGACCGGGAAGATCGTGTCAATATCCGTTTTAGCTGACTCCAGCTTCTTCAGCATCGAAGGTGGCAGGCTTTTATCTCTTCCACCATTACGGTGGGCGATGATGGTCTTCACTGAGGTGGGGCCAATGCCCTTTATGGCTGTCAACGGTCCTACAAGGATCTTTTTTCCATCGCGCTCTACCGGCACCCACCGATCGATTGAGTGCTCAGCATCAACAGGCACATAGTCAATTCCCTCAAAATGCAGTTCGCGCAATAACTGGATCTGTCGCCCAGGATCCTTTTCCGCATCCAGCGTCGCAGCGGCAAATTCAACCGGATAATGCGCTTTCAAGTAGCAGCAATAGTATGACACAATACCATAGGCCACTGAGTGTGAGCGGTTGAACGCCCAGGAGCCGAAGCCGCACAGGTCTTTCCAAAATTTATCCACCACCTCTTTAGGTATACCCTTTTTTATTGATGCAGCTTTGAATGGATCGCCCCATTTATTGAAATATTCCTCGCCCAGACTTTTGCTCATTGCCTTACGCAATTGAGTGACATCATCCCAACTCAGCTCGCCAATCTCCCGGCCAATGGTCAAAACCTGTTCCTGATAAATCACGATGCCGAGAGTATCTTTGAGATAAGGCTCAAGCATTGGGTGCGGGTAAATAATTGGCTCACGTCCGGTTTTGCGCTTCACCCATGAATTGGCTCCGCCAGTCGCCATTGGCCCTGGGCGCGCTAGAGCAGTGATGGCTATCATGTCTTCAAGATGTGTGACCTTGAACTGCTTGGTCAATGATTTGAGCGCGCCACCCATGAATTGGAATATGCCGGAAAAATGCCCCTTGTTCAAAACCTTGAATGCAGCCGGATCATTCATCGGTAATTTTTCTAGCCAGCCGCTGATGGGTTTTTCTCCGATCAATTCAAGTGTGCGCTCAAAAATGGAAAGTTGAGTTAGCCCCAACGCATCGATCTTTAGCAAATTCAAATGTTCCGCGTCATATTTGTCGCACATGGCTGAATTTGTGCGTTTATCAATCGCCACATATTCAGCGACAGGATCTTGCGTTATGACGATCCCAGCCGCATGCTGTGAGGCATTGAACGGATGACCTTCGATCTTCGCAGCGATGGCCACTTCAGGATATTCCGCCAGCAGTTTACGCCCATCCGTAGTATCATTCAAAGTATCTTCGAGCTGCTGCAAGGCGCGTGAATCGCCACTTGATCGTTCGATCTGCGCATCGAGCACTTTTTCAATTCGCCATTTTGGTATCTTCAATGCAGCACCAGCGATGTTTAGCACGCTACGCGGCTGAAACATGCCGACCGTACCTAACCTTGCGACACGTTCTTTTCCATATTTCCTTTCAACATAGTCAAACACCTCAGCACGATGCGCATCACTGAAGTCCACGTCAATGTCAGGTAGGTCCTTACGCGTCACGTCAATGAACCGTTCAAAGATCAAGTTGTAAGAAATAGGATCAATAGCAGTAATGTTGAGCAATAAGCATACCAAACTACCGGCCGAAGAACCGCGCGCCGGACCGCATATCATGCGCTGCTTAGCCCATGTCATCATGTCACTCAAGATATAAAAATAATCCTCAAAATTCTTTTCCGCGATCAGGTTGAGCTCACGATCGAGCCGTGCAGCATAAATTGGATTTGTTAGGTCAATATTTAACCTTTTTGCACCTGCGATGCATATTTGTCGTAATGTCTGCGGCTTTTCTGGCGTCAGCATTGTGGCTGTTTTCATCTCAGCCTTGCACATGGCGAATGCGTTGTTACGGTTAGCCAATGCAATCTTTATTTGATTTATCTGGTCACCAACGATCTTCTTGACTGAATTTTTCCATTCTTCATCATCCAATATATACATTGGATAAGTTTGCGTGTCGGAGCGTTTTATTACGATGCGATAAATTTCTTTGTCTTCAGCTCTGGGATAATAATTATCTGACGTGGCGATAAAGTCGAAGCCATCTTTTAGCGCGTTATGAAATGTAAATTTTGGCAGTGATGGGGAAAGACCGATGAATAAATTTTCTGCTCGCTCAAGATTTTGCAACAGTACCCTTTCACCGGTGATCTTAATCAAGCCCTTTGCAGCCATCGCCTCGCGGTAAAGTAACATTGGCTCACGCCCAGGGTTGTTTGAAGCCTTGCCAATAATATCATGCAGCGGCTTCAAATCCTCAATGGCGAAAAAGGTCCAGTAATCGAGCGGTGGGCGCTTGGATCCCAACATAGGGCTGACAGCGAGCTCGACGCCGTAAAGTGGACGCTTGCCGCGCTCCTTAGCCAACTTAGTCCATTCGGTAAACGCGAAGGTTGACATGCGATCGCTGATGGGGTAAACATCCCAGCCCAATTCATCAATGCGTGAAGCCACATCGCTCAGATGGCCATAAGCCTTACGAAAGCTAAAACCTGTACGTATCCTCATAGGTATCCGATCCGATAAAGTTCAACGCAACACCGCCGCGTCGCGGCGACATCAACGTTGGCCCGATGCGCGCCTTCAAAGGACTGACCGAACAACAACTGATGCAGTTCGGTCAGGCTCAGCCGGTAGCCTTTCATGCCGACTGTGGATTCGATCGAGCAAATGCACTCTGGCCAAATGATCTTTTGCCCGAGGCGCTCAAATTCAATATCCACAATTTCCCTATCAAAACTTATATTCTGACCCAAGATCAATGGCGCGTTTTCAAGTGCTGATTTTATCGTTGCAGCAACATCTTTGAACGCTGGCTGGTCAATCAAATCTTCATTGCTGATCGAGGTGATCTTAATAATTTCATCTGTTAGATTTTCCGGTGGCTTAATCAATTGGTCATAGCTGAATGAAACATCACTGGTAACTAAATCCACCACCTCATAGGCGAACTCGATGATATGAGGCTGAGATTTCAGCTTGATGGTATGGTTGGCGATCAGGCCGGATGTTTCGGTATCGAAAATTAGGACTTTCATTCCTCCCATGGTTGCCATTCCAATTTTCTATCAGCCAACCCAGCATTATAACCATTTTCGTAAGCACGTTTGTAAAATAAAGTATCATCCCAAAAATCCAACCATTGCGACGGACTAACACTAGTTGGCCGGGTTATGGTTTGTCCCTCAATCATCACAGAATTTGTATTGACCTCGATGTTCATGATCACCCTCCTCTCAGTTCTGTGACATTATCAGACGCCTGCATAAGATCTTCGGCTGGGCCGAAATCTACATGGGTTATAATATCAGCAGGATATTTGCATTCCTCGTCATACTCCTGCAACATTTGTGCATAAACAGCAATGTCGTCCAGGCTATCGACGTGACCTGCGTCCATCGCTCTGGCATAGCGTGAAACTTTATGAATGATTTGCAGCAACAATGCGAAGCGGTTAAATTCCTCTGCACCTTTCAAGACCACCCCATCCGGAAACAATGCAGCCAATTGTGCGCCAAAATGCTTATAATTATCGCCATAAAGCTTATTGCGCTGGCGATAAAGATCGCCGAGCTCATTCAATCTTTCAGGTACACCTTTCATGTCATCCTCGCATAAACGTGGAAACAGTGGATTCCCATTTCGTGAATCGCTTTGACAATATCATCACGATCATCCAGCAGTATTGCATTCTCAAGCTCTGACTGATCAAAATTATTCTTTATCAGATCGAGTTTTACAACATGCGATTCACGGTAGTCATCATTTGGTCGCATCAATAACTGGTCTAACGGCACATCATGACGGACCAACCAGTTCATCGTCAATTGACGCCACTTCTCAGGGCGAGATGTTAGGCCAACAGTTTCCCAATCACATTTTTCCAGATCTGATATCATTTTGATTATGACATCGATTGGATCATCCTTTGATGATTCAGTATGGTAAGCGTCCCACCCACCTTCGCCACCGATCATGGGGTCACGCCATCTCGCATTCGAGATTGTGTGGTCGATGTCAACGAAGAGTATCATGACTGTCCGCGCATCTGGTCGGAAAGCTTAATCATCCGCATCTTCTTTTCCTGAGAAATATCCAGCGCTCTTATTTCGAGATCTAAATCAGCCGCTGCACGTTCAAAAGTACGGTCGATAAATAAATCGATCCAAGGATGCACTTTTTCCACCTCAGCTTTCATGCCGTCCAGCACAGCGCGATATTCATCTTGAGTGCGCGATGAACTCCGCTTACGCACCAGCTCTACGAATGTACGCATGTTGCAGCTACCGACAATGTTGGTCAATATATTTGTGGGCAATATGCCGCGCGCATCTTCCACATTAGCACCCTTTTCAATCAATTCATCATAGGTGCGGGAAATGTTTTGCATCTCGGTATTATAAATGTGATTTAGCTCTAGTGATTTTTCCTTTATGCTGGGGCCAGTGGCATATTCCCATCCTGAAACATTGAGCACACGCATAGTTTGCTGCGCAAAGCTGAATTGACGCGAGCGTACGAACTGATGCGTGAAGGCGCGCGTCACATCTGAAATGAGCCAAGTATAATGCACGAATTCCCAGCTAGATGGAATTGTGTTGGCCATGTATTCCAGCTCGGTCAATTTCTTCTTGGTCGGCCATGCAGCAATCTGCTCCAACAATCCTGGTTTCATTTCCAGTCGCGTATTTTTAGTAAAAATCAGGATGTTGATGGCATGATCCGGATCCGGATTGCCAGCGCCAGTGTAGTCGATCAGTGTGACATTCATTGTTAGTTCTCCTGTGCAGGGTTATAGCCTTATGTAGCTTTACACATTCACCTAGCTCTCGCAATCGCATAACGATCAGCCTTGTCCAGCCATTTATCAATCAGCCGTATATCTTGAACCAAGTCATCGAGTAATAATCCGGGTCGCCAAGTGGCGAACCGCCCTAGTGAAAAGATACCAAAATTATCTGTAGCCCAAAAAATGAAATCTTTGCGCACATCATCTTCTATGCGATTGATCTTAGCATAGGCTTGTTTGTGCAGTGATACGTCATAAATGTCTTCAGCGTTTATGCCCAGCATATCGACTGCTGCCGCAACACATAGCTTAACAAATGCTTCACTCTGATCCACCACTTGGTTAGCAATTTCCAAGATCATTTCATCACCTGTGATCGAGATCCTGGAAAATGGGATCTTTGGATCAGGCACCAGCAACCCAACATAAGCATCACAATTCTTGATGCGGAGATGAATATTGATACCAGAAGTATACTTGAATGAAATCTGATCAATCTTGGGGTATTGCAAGGCGAACATCAGTGTCGGCATCGGTACAGTGGAAATCACTGGGCGCCAGCCGCTACTCAGTTTGAATGCAAATTTTTCGCCAAATTTTATAGGTCTGCGCAAGCGTGATGCCATGATGCCTATCAGATCTGGCGGAGCGATCCAGCGATTGTCTGTTACGTCACCGCTGATAATCGAGCGATCTGATCTATACATGCCGCTGTTTTTGTAGGAATATGACAACGCATCGGCAGGAAGATTTTTCCAGGCTAAATGTGACTTGACCAGCGTCACTTTTTTGAACGGAATATTCAGTGCGTCCCCAATGATCGAGGTGCGGAAGCGTAGCACAGCGGAATGATTATTTGGTAATGCACTTTGCGCTTCCACCACATGGGGGTCGCGATGGCTCAGCATATTTGCTGCCAATAAGCCTGCCATTCCTGCGCCGACGATCGTTACCATTTCATGCTCCAAAATAATAAAGTGGCCTGGTCCATCAGCTTAGCCAGCCAGCCTTCCCTGCACAGGATGAAGGACGATGCATGGACTCATCGCTCCTCGCTTAGCTTGGAACCACCCCTTTGAAGCCCGCGAGTTGTTGGTATTACTCGCGAACAACAAAGCTCACATGCGTTCAGTGCTTTTGTCCCCGGCCGAACCGACATCGACTTCAGCGTCAGCCTTTTTAATGCCAGCGGCGAAGGCATTGTAGAGGTCTTGCCCCTTAGCAAACTCTTCATCATTGGCACGTTCGAAGTCAGCAGGCTCGAACACGAACCATTCGCCCTTTTTGTTCTTACGCAACTTTGTGGTCAACTTGTATTTGAACTCAAATGAGTCATAACGCTGCCCACTTTCATCCAGCTTATTGGCCATCAGGCTCATGAATGTGCGGCTGACCGTATGGCCGGAGCCTGACAGCGGGATCACGTAAGGTAATGAGCCATGGTCGGTATAAACCAGACCGACATGATAGCGAGTTTCTTTCACCTCATTGCCATTCGGCATTACATATTTGACTAAATTGGGATCCTCGTCATCCTCCACCTTTTTCGCCGCAGCGGGCATGGTGGCATGCGTGCCCATGAACCCACCACCCGCTTCACGCGGGATCCATTCAACCCAATGCTTGTAAAAATAGCATGGCTGGAAGATCAAACCTTCGGCACCCTTCACCACTGGCTCCGGCGCGTTGCGTAGCCAAATGTCCCCCGGCTCGGCACCCTCGATATAACTATCATTCCGCTTTGAGACCTGCGGAGAAAGACCCTGCAACACATAGATGAGTGGTACAATGTTATCTTCTTGGGCGGTGGAAACGCCGCGTGCCTCGCCTGACCCGCGACGTGGTGCCAAAGTTGGCGCGTTCGCAGTCTTAACTTTTTCCAACTCTTGAGTGTTAGATTTTGCCATTTCACCTTCGCTCCTTTAATTCTACGATTTGGCCGACGTCACCGCCAATGATGTCCAATGGCGGAGTCTTGTGCTGACGGATACGTTCTTTCAGCCAAGAGGTCAGCGTATTCCACTGGACTGACATTTCCGATTCATAGTCAACATTCATTGATTCAAGTACACCCCTTAGCTTTGTAGCCAGTTCAAAATCACCGCGATCCAACTGGATTTCGATTTTATTTTTGATCAGCGAACTGGCGCCGTTGGCCTCGAGATATTCGAATGCTTGAGCCTTACGTTCCTCATCCCAGCCAGCGGCAATCACAGCCTTGGCGAATGGCTTGAGCGTGGCATCATAAGCGGGCATATTGCCCTCAGCTGGTATACCCACCTTATCTATACCGACTTCAAAAAACAAGTCAGGTAGCTCTTCACGAATTTTCTTGTAAAGTTCACGCTTCATCGCGCTCAACGCTTCTTCCGCGCTGGAAATTTGCGCCTGCAAATCGCGCACAGCGCGGACGGCGGTTTTGGCGCGCTCCAATGAATCTTCATTTATCACTTTTTGAGTCGACGATCTCATG
>Ga0065712_10067868_pt1 | contig 24325 bp, 24 predicted proteins | sample MisRhiReplicate1_FD_59099 | JGI IMG/M metagenome (GOLD analysis project Ga0065712, IMG submission 59099) | Miscanthus rhizosphere microbial communities from Kellogg Biological Station, MSU, sample Rhizosphere Soil Replicate 1: eDNA_1 v3... | ecosystem: Host-associated > Plants > Roots >...
CGCCCGGCAACGTCCCGGGCATAGCGAACGTGAGTATCGATTGGCGCGTGCTGGCGTTCGCCGTGATCGTCACGGGTGCGTCGATCGCGCTCTGTGTGATTGCACCGATGTTGCAATCGCTGTCCCGAGATGTGCTGTCGCTCTTGCAGCAGGGTGGTCGAACGCTCGCCGGTGAAGGCGGACGCTCCAGGCGAGTGCTCGCGGGTGTCGAGATTGCGCTTGCCGTGTTGCTCCTCGTCACGGCCACGCTCGTCACGCGCACGTTTCTCAACCTGCGCGCTGTCGACGTCGGCTTCAATGCCGATCGCGTGCTCGCCTTCGATGTGCCGCAGCCGACGAGCCGCTATCCTGACGCGCAGACGAGTCAAGTCTTCGCCGATCGTCTGCTGCCGCGGCTCGCGACGCTTCCCGGTGTCGAACGCGCCGCATCGGTCCTGCTCCGTCCATTGTGGGGCGTGGCTGGCATGGACTGGGCGGTCACGATCGAAGGGCAGTCGCCGACCGACGCCCGGCAGAATCCACTCGTCAATCTCGAGGCGGTGTCGTCCGGATATTTCGAGACGATGGAGATTCCGCTGATCGAAGGGCGGCCGATTGGTGATGCCGACCGCGAGGGCCGCGCTGCGGCGGCCGTGGTGAGCCAGAGTTTTGCGAAGCGATTCTGGCCTGACGGTCGCGCGCTGGGGCGTCGTCTGCAGTTCCCGTTGCCCGGGTCTCCCTACGATCGTCAGTGGTTCACGATCGTCGGGATCGTTGCGGATGCGAAGTACCGCGAGCTGCGAGGCAACCGGCTCGATCTCTATATCAGCTCGGCGCAGTGTCCGTATCCGGTTCACCAGTTCGTGGTTCGCACCGCCGGACGCGCGGACGCGATCGTCAAGGCCATTCGCGCTGAAGTCCGCGCGATCGATCCGGCGCTGCCCCTTGACGATGTCGTGGTGCTGCGCGATGCCGTTGCGTCGCAGATTGCGAATCCACGCCTCGTCGCATTCACCTTCAACGGGTTCGCGGTGACAGCCTCAGCGCTGGCTGCACTTGGCCTCGGCACACTGATCGCGTGGCAGATCCGGTTGCGGACGCGCGAGATCGGCGTCCGTCTCGCACTCGGCGCAACGCCACGTCAGGTGATCGGGACGGTGATGTCGGAGAACGTTCCTGTCGTCGCCGCCGGCGTCATCGCGGGGCTCGCCGGTGCATTGCTGCTCGGACGGTATCTCGAGACGCTGTTGTTCGAAGTCGCGCCGACTGATCCCGTGAGTGCGCTGCTGGCTGGCAGCGCGGCTGCCGCACTCGCGTTGTTGACGTCTTACATCACCGCGCGGAGTGCGGCCCGCATCGATCCACTCACGGCTCTGCGCGCCGAGTAGCCGCTATCTCGGCACACCGTGCGAATCGAACGAGCGATCAGCGATCATTGGGATGGGCAGCGGTTCATGAACCCTGGCGGTCCGACGGTTCTCCCATTCACCGCCGTTCCACGGATGCTGCTCGAGCGCCGGACGCCCTGGCCGTCGCGGATCGATGAACCGTCGCAGCTGCCTGCACCGCTCGACGGAGCAGATGCCGTCGTGACGTTCATCGGTCACGCCACATTTCTGATTCAGACTGCGGCCGGCAACATCCTCACCGACCCGATGTACTCGCAGCGTGCGGGTCCCCTGCTGTTTGGACCGCGCCGAGTGCGTCCGCCGGCGCTGCGGATGGAGGATCTCCCGCCGATCTCAGTGGTGCTCCTGAGTCACAACCACTACGACCATTGCGACCTGCCGACGCTCAGGCTGCTCGCGGAGCGCTTCGATCCGATTGTCGTCACGCCGCTCGGGAACGGTGCGCTCGTCAAGTCAGCGGGACTGACGAAGGTCGAGGAACTCGATTGGTGGGAGCATGCACAGACGCCACCGATGCCGATCACGGTGACACCCGCGCATCACTTCTCAGCGCGTACGCCGTTCGATCGGAATCGTGCGCTGTGGGGCGGCTTCGTCATTCAAACGGGCAAGAGGCGAATCTATTTCGCGGGCGATACGGCGTATCGGCCGTACTTCGTCGACGTCAAGCAGCGACTCGGGCCGATCGATCTGGCGCTCTTGCCAATCGGCGCATACGAGCCCCGCTGGTTCATGCACGCCGTCCATGTGAATCCACTCGAGGCCGTGCAGGCGCATCTGGATCTCGAGGCCACACAAAGCATCGGCATGCACTACGGCACGTTTCAGTTGACGACGGAAGGCATCGACGAACCGGTGACCGGCTTGCGTGACGCCTGCGCCGCGCGGAATGTCCCCTCGTCGCGATTCCGCACGCTCGGCTTTGGCGAGTCGCTGCGATTGACTAGTTGATACCCGCGTAGGCGGCGATTGCCTTCTCGCGTTCGGCGGGTATCAGGAAGTCGAACGTGTAATGATGATCGGTCAGCTCGTTCAACGCCGTGAGCGCCGCGGTGCACACCCAGGGACTACGGTTGACGAGTTCGCGTTTGAGCAGTGCCACACCTTCGGTGCGGTTGAACTGAGCGATGCCACGCGCCGAGGCGAGGCGGGCGCCTGCATAGGTACTGGACGTCGCTTGCCGTAGCGCGGGGAGTACCTGCGGGTCGTTCATCCGGCGCAGGTAGTCGGCGGCGGCCGCAGCGCCAGGTTCATTGTCACGTATCAGACGCTCCGCCCACATGCGACGCGACTCGCCTTTGTGCGACTCGTACCAGCGGTCCACCTCGTCGGGCGTCGAGCGCCACGAAAGCTCCAAGCCATTCCAGCCCTGGAAAGTCAGAGTGGTGATCGCGAACAGCGCCGATTGTCGGATCCCCTCGTCTGTCGAGTCCAATAGCGGCCGCAACGACAGAAACGTCTCGACGCTCCCACAGTTTCCGAGCAGAGTCTCCCAGCCGGCGCGCGGGGCAACACGTGACTCAAGCAGCGGCAGCAGCGCCGTCGTGCATCGAACCACCAACCAGCCACGCGCCACAGCTCGCAGTGCCTCATCGGGGTCGTCGATGAGCGACATCGCGACATCCCGCGCACGTTCGTCGTCCATGGCCAGGATCGCTCGCGCAGCTGCGGATCGCTTCCAGGGCTCGGCGTTGGCAAGTAGTCCACGCAAGGCCGGCATGCTCGACGTAGAGCGCAGGCGACGGAGCAGTTCGGTTGCGGCCGCGAACTCACGCTGATCGTTGGACGCGAGGGCCGCTTCCGCCTCCGCGACAGTGCGAGGCCGTGACTCCTCCACCGCAGTTCGATGGAGTTGCCCTATTGCGCTGAGTTCGGCTTCGGCCCCCGGTTGAACCGTGAATGTGACGGGCTCGGACTCGAGTCGCCCTTCCCAGATCCCAGGGATGTCTCGCAAATCGTAGTCGGCGGGGAACCCCGGCGCGTTGAGATACACGAACCGCGCTGTGTACTTGCCTCCGGGTAACAAGAGTCGGTCACCCGCCGTGTAACTATTGGTTCGGCCCAGGTCGTGCCCGACGAGGTGTTCGGGGCGCATTGGCCGCGATAGCGTCTGTCCCGGCGCCAGCGCGCTCACGCCCTTGATGATGATTCGCGGGCGACCGGCAATCACCTCTACAAACGTCGGGACTAGCTGGCCCTTCTCGTCGTAGATGTACACATTCGGCGCAACGAGCCCATTCACACGAAGCGGTGTCTTGCCGACGTTATCGAGGTGAACCACAAAGCCGGGGTCCTCGAAGGCGGCGAGCGAGGCTTTCGCCACGGTAAGACGGACCCGCAATCCGGTCCCGTGAACAAATCGCTCGAGTGCGGGAATGGGATCGACACTCGTTTGTGGCTGGCTGGACGCCGGCGCACCAACGACCAGACCCAATAGGACCGCTGCGGCAAGGCGGATTCGCAGTGCTTCCACGCACGCACAGGATCCACTCGATTGACTCCTGCCGCAATCACTAAGACTTCACAATATCCGCCCGGTTTTTCCGTCTACATCAATAGGTGATAGACGCTCAGCGGCTTTCTGCCGTCGTTGCCCGGGAAGAATCCCGGCTCCGCCGCTTTATCCGGCGCCGTGTGCCTGATCCCGGCGACGCCGAGGACATCCTGCAGGACGTGTTCTACGCGCTCGTCAGAGCGAACACCCTGTTGATGCCCATCGACCACCTGACGGCCTGGCTGTTCCGGGTCGCACGAAACCGAATCACCGACTTTTTCCGCGACCGTGTCGCGGAGAGCGCCAATGATGCGTCGTCGTTCGAGGACCTGCTGCCCTCGCCAGACGCCGGACCGGATGCGGTGTATGTGCGAAACCTGCTCATCGAAGAACTCGAGGCGGCGCTCGACGAACTGCCGCCGGAGCAGCGTGACGTCTTCATTGCACACGAACTCGAAGGACGAAGTTTCAAGGACATGGCCGCGGCCAGCGGGGTGAGCGTCAACACACTGCTCTCGCGCAAACGGTACGCGGTACTGCGGCTGCGCGAGCGTTTACGGCGAATACACGACGAGCTAATGAAGCGTTGAGGACGTACAGATGACGATGCACAGGAAATGGAAATGGCTGGCGATTGTCCCGGCGATCCTGGCGGGGATTCTCGCCCTCGCCGCCGTCGGCGGCTGGGTGGTGATGCAGCTCTGGAACTGGCTCGTGCCGCCGATCATCGGGTGGGAATCGATCACGTTCTGGCAGGCGTTGGGTCTCCTGGTGCTGTGCCGGATTCTGTTCGGAGGCCATTCGTTCGGGTCTCATCGCCGCCGCCGTACATCAGAAGAGCGCGAGCGATTCCGGCACGCGATGCAGACACGGTTCGGATGCGCGGGGCCGGCGGCAGGCGAGCGACAATGACGCATGCCAAGAGGCCAACCACTTGATGTCGAGCGCGAGCTGCTCGAGGCTTTCAGACTGAGCGGACGCGTCAGTGAATATCTCGTGGAGGTGCTGCCGTCCGATCTGTGGCGCACGCCACCTCCGAGCGGCCGCGGCCGGTCCATTGCCGCCATCGTCGCGCACATGCAGAGCGTCCGGCGGATGTTTGCGCGCATGGGCGGCGCGCGGCCCGGTCCACCGTCACTCGATCGAAAGCGCTCGACTCAGATGCAAGCGCAACGGGCCTTGCGCCAGTCCACCGACGATCTGGCGCGGTTGTTCGAGGTCGCGCTCGCGGCCAGACAGTCGCGCGTGAAAGGGATGCCGCGGCGCGTCGTGAACATGTTGATGTATCTCGTCCAACACGATGCACATCATCGCGGGCAGATCACCAGCTTGGCCCGCGATCTTGGTCACCAGTTCGCCTCACAGGACGTGATGCGGATCTGGGGCTGGAAGGCGATGCCGTGAGGCCAGCTCAGAATCTGAACACGAAGCCGACCGAGCCGCGCGTGAAGTCGAGGTCCCCAGGTCCGTTTTCGAGCTCGATGCCGAGCACGTCCAGCGCTTCGAAGGTTCGGAAGTAGCGAATGTCACCTCGGATGCCGGCGTGCGTGCCGAAGAACAGCATCACCCCGCCGCCAAAGTTCCAGCCGATCTTGTTCTCGTTGAGGTTTTCCCCATTCAGCTGGAACGCATCACCCTCGGCGCGAACGAGTCCGATGCCAGCCAGTCCGTAGGGCCGAACGCCGAAGCCTCTCTGTCCGCCGAACGGAACACCGACCAGCACGTTGCCGAATGCGGTCAACACACTGCTGTTGCCGAGGTCCGTCTTGCCGAAGAAGTCAGGGCTGTATCCGAAATCTCCCTCGACACCGATCACACCGGCGCCCATCCAGCCGAGGCTCGCGCCCCAGTTGAAGCGGCCCGCATCAACCGCGTCGCCGAACTCACCTTTGGCATCGCCGCCGAAGTTCCAGCCGATGAACGGAATGAAGAGGCCGTCGGCGTGCGCGGCGCCGGCGGAGAAGCCGCAGAGCAGCGCGGCTATGAAGAGCGTGCGACAGGTGCGTGCGGACAAGCGGCGAGTAGTCATGGCGAGGCGCAGTGCACGCTGTATGCCGCTGCTCGTCCGGTTACCCCGACAGCACAAAATTTAATGGCATCGCCTGCCGGAGGCGTACGACGCACCTCTCATTCCACGGAATGCCGTGGGCGTCCTCCAACTGAACGGAGTCCCGTCCGATGTCTGTCAACCTGGTGAGACTGGTTCGAGTCTTGCGCGAGCCAGGGACATGGCTAACCTCAAAGACTTCACCGCGGATGAGTGGAAGACCGTCGCGGCTGCACCGTTTATGGCCGGTTTAGTTGTCACGATGGCTGATCTGAGTGGTCCTGTGGGAATCACCAAGGAAGCGGTCGCTGTCGGCAAGCTGATCACCGAGTCGGGCAAAACGGCATCGAGCGAGCTGATTCGCACATTGGCGGAAACGTTCAAGGGCGGTGCGCGTCCCGAGATGCCGGAGGTTCCGAAGGACCGTGACATGGCGCGCACGTCACTCATCAACAAGTGCGGGCTTGCGGTGGCGGCCATTGCCGCGAAGTCGCCGCAAGAGGCACAGGAATTCAAGACCTGGTTGATGTCGATCGCCCGCGGTGCCGCCGAGGCAGCCAAGGAAGGCGGGTTCCTCGGCTTCGGCGGGACGCAGGTCAGTGAGAAGGAGCAGAACGCTCTGTCTCAGCTCGGTGCCGCCCTCGGCATGAAGGCGTGAACTTTATTTCGTTGTCGCAGGCGCTGGCGCAGGGGCAGCGTTCTTGGTCTGCTCTTCGACGACGCGACGCGCGAGGTAATTGACGACGTTCGCGTCGGTGCGCGCGGTGGTGAGAAACGCCGTACGCAGTAGCTGTTCTCGGCGTCCCTTGAGCGTCGAGGTGATGCGTTCTTTGACGTTCGGTGTCGACAGGTCGCGCTGTCCAGCCGGCTCTTTGGAGACGACGAACACGATGGTGTGCGCGCCGTTGCCGCTGACGACGCGAGCACGCCCCGGCTCGGTTTTCAGGACGGCATCGCGGAGCGCCGCTGGTGCTTGATTGATCGCCGACATCACCACAAGACCCAGGTCGCCACCGCGAGGCGCTGATTCGGGATCTTCGGAGTAGTCGCGCGCCAGATCGCCGAAGGGTGTGCCGCTCTGCAGCCGCTGCATGAGCGATTGCACCTTCAGCGCCGCCGCCTGCGGAGTCGTCGCATCGTCCCCGGTGCGGTTCGTAATCTGCTGGTCGCGCACCGGTGTGACGACGATCTGTGCGAGGTGATACGCGTCTTCCGGCAGGTTGAACTGGGAGCGGTTGGCATTGAAGAAATCGGTGACCTGCTGATCGGTGACCGTGATCTTCGACGTGACCTCGCGCTCGAGCACTTTCTGCGCGATGAGCTCGCGGCGAAGGCGGTCGCGCATGTCGGCGGTGGTGAGATTGCGGGTGGTCAGCTCCTTCTGATACGCCTCGTCGCCGAGGTTCTTCTTCGCCTCGTTGTAGGCGGTATCCACGTCACTCTCGTTCACCTGAATCTTCAGATCGTTCGCCTTCGAGAGCAGGATCTCCTCCATGATGAGCTCGTCGAGAATGCCCATCCTGGCGGTGGTCGCTTCTTCCTCGGCCAGCGTCTGCGCTGGATTCGACGTCCGCCGGAAGCTCTTCTCGACCTCGTCGCGGGTGATGGCCTTGCCATTGACCACGGCGTATGTGTCGGCGGTGACCGTGACCGGCGTAGACGTGGTCGTTGAACGGCACCCAGCGATGAGAAAGAGGGCAGCCAGAGGGGCCGCGAAGAAGAGGCGACGATGCATATGATTCATGACGCTCAAGGATACTCTGTGGCCGAGAGGTTTATCGCGTGACTGCTCATCCAGCTATAACCGCGGTCGTCAGCTCCGCTGCCGATGTCCTGCCGTTGCGCGAGCAATACCGCCACGAGATGAACTGCCAGATCGTCCACGACTCGATTCATCGCCGCACCGGCTGGACGACCACGTATGTGATGGCTGTCAGCGGTATCACGGCGGGATTTGGCTCGATGGCGATCGCAGGACCGTGGACCAACAAGCCGACGATCTTCGAGCTCTACATCCTGCCCGCGCATCGTTCGCGCGCCTTTGATCTGTTCGAAGCGCTCCTTGCGACGAGTGGCGCCCGGTTTATGGAAGTGCAATCCAGCGACGCGTTGCTCTCGGCGATGCTGTACACCTACGCACACGACATCCGGAGTGAGGCGATCGTGTTTCAGGATCGGTTGAGCACTACACTCCCGTCGTTGGGAACGGTGCTGGACTGCTCGATGCCCGACCGTCAGATACGGCACTGCATCGAAGCTCGCGATGGTGGTCCTGAATGGCGGCTGCTGTTGAACGGTGAGACCGTGGCGACGGGTGGCATCCTGTTTCACTACAACCGGCCATATGGCGACATCTACATGGACGTCGCCGAACCCCATAGACGACGTGGCTTCGGCTCGTATCTAGTCCAGGAGCTGAAGCGAGCCGCGTATGCGCTCGAGTGCATCCCCGCGGCGCGCTGCAATCCGACAAACGTCGCGTCGCGAAAGACACTGCAGAAGGCGGGACTCGTGCCCTGCGCCCACATCCTCGACGGCACGATCGCCTGAGCCGCCGCACCTGGCAGGGGCACAACGTGGCGGCATTCTTGCCACGACTCGCAACAGACCACATTCATAGACGAGGCGACCGTTCGCCGAAGGAGCAGAGCAATGCCTGTACGAATTGATGCGCAGAAGGAGGCGCCAGGCGTGGTCAAGGCCATGCTTGGTCTCGAACAGTATTTGAAAACGTCGGGTCTCGACGAAAACCTTCTCGATCTCATCAAGCTCCGTGTGTCGCAGATCAACGGCTGCGCCTACTGCATCGACATGCACTGGAAAGATCTTCGTGCGCTGGGTGAAAACGAACAGCGCCTGTATTCGTTGGATGCGTGGCGCGAGTGCCCGTACTACACCGACCGCGAGCGCGCGGCGTTGACCTGGGCCGAAGCGGTCACGCTGATCCGCGACGGGCACGTGCCGGATGCGGTCTACGAGTCGGTGAAGGCGCACTTCAAACCAAAGGAGCTGGCTGATCTGACGCTCAACATTGTGGCCATTAACGGCTGGAACCGGCTGTCGATCGCCTCGCGCACCGAGCCGGGTACCTATAAGCGGCACGCTCCCGCCACTGTCTGAGGAGAACGGAGGATTTGACAGCTCCTGTGTTGCGGGCCGATAGTGTGCGGACACCAGGGAACACGCTCCATGATGAGACTCCTTGCGACCGCGCTCCTGTCGTTCGCCGCCCTCGTCCTGGGCCTGCGAGCTGCCTCAGCACAAGCGACCAGTGACGTCCGGCCAAAGCCGGACACAACGAATCAGCTGCATGACGCGCAATATCCGGATGTGGATATTGCCTATGGCGCCAGCTTGTACGCGGCGCGCTGTGTGACCTGCCACGGCGTTCAGGGCGATGCGATTGGTGGCGTCAACCTGCGCAGCGGGAAGTTCCGCAATGCGGTGACCGATACGGACCTGGGGCGCTTCATCAGGGCCGGCTCGCCGGCCGCCGGCATGCCGCCGTTTGCGCTCGACAACGCCGAGATGGCGGGCATCACCGCGTATCTGCGCAACATGAACTCGCTCGACACGGCGAACGTGAAGGGTGGCGACGCCTCGCGCGGGCGCGCAATCTTCGAGGGCAAGGGCGGCTGCGCGGCGTGTCATCGCGTTGGCCGCGTCGGCTCGCGCGTGGCGCCCAATCTGAGCGATATCGGATCGCAGCGCAGCCCCGGCTCGATCCAACGCTCGCTCGTCGATCCGAGCAGCCAGATGATGCCGATCAACCGTCCGGTGCGGCTGGTCAAGAAGGACGGAACGGTCGTCAACGGCCGGCGCTTGAACGAAGACACCTACAGCATCCAGGTTATCGACGACAAGGAACGGCTCCATTCGATTCTCAAAGCCGACATCAAGGAGTTCACCATCTCCAAGACGTCGCTGATGCCGTCGTACAAGGACACGCTGAATTCCACCGAGATCGCCGACCTGCTCGGCTACCTGCTGTCGCTGAAGGGGCAATAACCATGACGACACGTTCGCGCCTCGTCACGTGTGGGTTCGCCGTCCTGATCGGTCTGCTTTCGGTTCGCGTGCACAGTCAGGTGACAGCACAGCGGCTGGTCAACGCCGCGACGGAAGCACAGAGCTGGCTGACTTACTCGGGCAGCTACTGGAGTCAGCGGTACAGCCTGCTGGATCAGATCACACCGGCAAACGTGAAGAACCTGAAGCTGCAATGGGTCTATCAGGCGCCCGTCGCTGGTAACTGGCAGACGTCACCGATTGTGGCTGACGGCGTCATGTACATCACCCAGCGGCCGAACGACGTCGTCGCCCTCGACCCGATTACAGGGCGCGTCTTCTGGATCTACCGGTACAACCCCAATCCCGATCGCATCGTCTGTTGTGGCGCGAACAACCGCGGCGTCGCGATTCTCGGCGACACGTTGTTCATGGGGACGCTCGACGCGCACGTCATCGCCATCGACGCGAAGACGGGTCGCGAAATGTGGAAGACAGAGGTCGCCAGCACGACGTCCGGCTACTCGATCACGCTGGCGCCATTGGTCGTGAAAGACAAAGTGATCATCGGCGTCGGCGGCGGCGAGTACGGGATTCGCGGCTTCATCGCGGCGTACAACGTCGATACGGGCAAAGAGGCGTGGCGCTTCTACACGATTCCCGGCCCGGGCGAGAAGGGGCACGAGACCTGGGAGGCCTGTCCACCGAAGTCCGAGGGTTTCTGCGATCCCGAGGCGTGGAAGCACGGTGGTGGTTCGATCTGGATGACCGGCTCGTACGATCCAAAGCTGAATCTCACCTACTGGGGTGTGGGCAACGTCGGTCCCGACTACGCCGGCGCGCAGCGGCCCGGTGACAACCTCTACACCGATTCAGTGGTCGCGCTCGACGCCGACACCGGCACCATCCGCTGGCATTATCAGTTCACGCCGCATGACGTCTACGACTACGACTCGGTGCAGGTCCCGATCCTCATCGACAACTGGGGCAACACAGGCATCGACGCGCTGACCTGGGCGAATCGCAACGGCAACTACTACGCGCTCGATCGCGCGACGGGGCGCTTCCTCCTGGGTAAGCCGTTCGTGAAGGTGAACTGGATGAGCGAGTTCGACGAGCGCGGCCGGCCGACGCAAACGCCGCAGCCGCCGGGCATGCCGACGTATCCAGGCAACCAGGGCGGCACGAACTGGTACTCGCCGTCGTACAGCCCGCGCACGGGACTGTTCTACATCTCTGCGTGGGAAGACTACGCGAGTATCTACGGACCGTCGCCGGTGGAATACAAGGAAGGTCGTAACTTCACTGGCGGCGGGCCACGAAACTTCTCAGCAGTTCCTGGTGCGCCGGGATTCTCGCGCGCGCCGATCAACACGTGGACCGAGGCCGCCGGCCACGGTGCCGTGATCGCGCTCGATGCGCGAACGGGTCAACGACAGTGGAAGTTCGACATGACCGACGTCACGGACAGCGGCATTCTGACGACCGCGTCGAATCTGCTGTTCACTGGCGGTCGTGAAGGATTCTTCCAGGCACTCGACGCGCGCACTGGTGCCCTGCTGTGGAAAACTAATCTCGGTGCCGCCATCAACAGCGGACCGGTCACGTATCGCATCGGGACCAAGCAATACGTCGCGACGGTATCGGGGCTGTCGCTCTTTGTGTTCGCTCTGGAGTAGATGAACGATCTTCGACACGCGCTGAGATCGTTTGCGAAGAACCCGGGATTTGCCTCCGTTGTCATCCTGACTCTGGGCCTCGGCATCGGCGCGACCACTGCAGTGTTCTCGGTGGTGAACGCTGTCGTCCTTCGTCCTTTGCAGGCGCCCCATGCCGAGAGGCTCGTCCGGTCGCTGACCATCAGCAACGGCAGACGGACTGAAATGCCCAGCGCCTCGACGCTGAGGGTCTGGACCGATTTGTCCGACGTCTTCGAAGACGTGTCGGCGCATCGGCTCGATTCTCTGCCGCTGCTGGGAACGTCGGAACCGGAGCAGATCACAGTCGGTCGTGTCTCCGAACCCTTCTTTCGTCTGTTTGGTGCATCGGTGATCGCGGGCCGCACCTTCAGCGCCGATGAAGATCGTCCCAACGGGCCTGCCGTGGCCGTTCTGAGCTACGGCCTGTGGGTTCGCCGCTTCGGGGGTGACAAGAACATCGTCGGACAGACAGTCGCTCTCGGGAGCGTGCCTCACACGATCGTCGGCATCATTGCTTCCGGTTTCGACAGTGAGCAGTTTGAGCCTCGCCCGGATGTGTGGGTTCCGTTGCGTGCGGATCCCGATCATTTCGATGGCGGGAGCATCTACCAGATCACGGCCCGGCTCAGGCCTGGAGTGACGTCTGCAGCTGCCAACGCTGCACTCGCCGTCGAGGACTCGAGGCTGACGACGTCGAGACCAAGCGGCGCGGCACAGAACCTGATGATCGCGGAACCCTTGCAGACAGCGATGGTGGGGTCTGCTCGGTCTTCGCTGAATCTGGTGCTCGGTGCGGTGGCGTTCCTGCTCCTGATCGCCTGCGCCAACGTTGCCAATCTTCTCCTCGTTCGCGCGGAAGAGCGCAAGCGGGAGATGGCCATACGTGCTGCGATCGGAGCGGGGCGACGCCGTCTCGTCCGGCAGCTTCTCATTGAGAGTCTTGTGCTCTCTCTACTCGGCGGTGCCGTCGGTCTCGCCGTGAGCGTCATTGCCACACAGGCGCTGCTGCGACTATATCCAGGCAGCAATCCGTTCATGCTTGGCGCGCTTGGCGCGATCCCTCGAATCGGCGAGGCAGGTGCGGCCGTCAGCGTCGATTGGCGAGTCCTGGCATTCGCACTGCTGATGTCACTTGGCACGGGTGTGTGCTTTGGGCTCATGCCATCGCGGTATCTGGGCGGATCGGATCTGAATCCCTTGCTGCAGCATTCGACGAACGGTTCAGGACGTGGCCGTCGATTCAACGCTCGCGCGATGCTCGTCATTGGCGAAGTTGCGCTCGCCGTCATCCTCGTCGTTGGTGCGTCATTGCTCATACTCACGTCGCTGGCCTTACGACGTGTGGATCCCGGCTTCAATCCGAACAATGTCATCACCATGCGCATGGCGGTGAGCGGAACACGATTCGACACTCGCGCTGGGATCAGCGAGCTCGCGCGCGCAGGCGTGGAGCGCCTTCAGGGGATTCCTGGTGTCGTTCGCGCAAGCACGACCTGCTGCATGCCGCTGGAAACGGTGTGGCAGCTCCCGTTCGTCATCGCCAGTCGAAGCGGTGAGGGGCTGACGCAATTTGGACAAATGGCGTTCCACGGGTTCGGGGGATGGACCTTCGTCTCCCCGGGGTACTTCGATGTCTTTGGCATCCCGATGCTCAAGGGCCGCGACTTCACGTTCGCGGACGATGCGAGTGCGCCGGGTGTCGTGATCATCAATGAGGCGATGGCTCGTCGATATTGGCCAACCGGAGATCCACTGAACGATCAACTGATCATCGGACGCGGCATGCGGGCCGCCTACGATCAGGAACCCGTTCGCCGAATCATCGGCATCGTCGGGAACGTTCGGGACACCGGGTTGCGCGACGCGGCGAGGCCGGCGATGTACGTGCCGATGGCGCAGGAGCCAGATGGCGTGACGCTTGTGAATGTGAAATTGCTGCCGCTCGTCTGGATCGCACGAACCGCGACGGATCCCCATCGTCTCAGTGGCCCCATCAAGTCAGCGCTCGAGTCAAGCGTTGGACAACTTCCGGTCACGCGGATTCGGGCACTGACAGACGTCGTGACCGAGTCAACCGCTCGCACCCGATTCAATACGTGGCTCATGACTGCATTCGGATTCTGCGCACTCGGCCTGGCAGCCATCGGGGTGTATGCACTAGTCACCCAGTGGGTGCAGCAACGTTCGCGAGAGATCGGCGTGCGCCTTGCGCTCGGCGCGGATGGCTTCGGTATCGCAAGGATGGTGGTGGGTCAGGGGATGCGCCTTGCGGCGATCGGCGTTGGCATCGGCGTCGTCGGTGCGCTCGGTCTCGCGCAAACGATTCGAGGGCTCCTCTTCGGCGTGCCTGCCAACGATCCGATCGTGTTCGTGTCGATTCCGATCCTTTTGAGCCTTGTGGCATTGATCGCGGTGTCGATCCCAGCGTGGCGCGCCAGCCGAATCGACCCGCTCACGGCGCTGCGAGTCGAATGACGACTCCGATCGCGACTATTGCGCTGTTGCCAAGTGCCGCAGTTTGTCCGGATTGCGGACCACGTACAGCGCGCAGATGACGTCGTTCTCGATCTCGAAGGCCGTGGTCTGCACGACGCCCTTGGGTGCTTCGACGATGACGCCGGGCAAACCATTGATGATGCCCAAACGCGTCGTGAAGTCGTCGCGCCACCACTGACCCGGACGTTTGCGGGTAACTTCGATCAGGAACTGAGCCGCCCGATCGCCGCCCTCGACCACGTTCAGCGCCGCCCGTACCTTGCCGCCGCCGTCCGTCACGACGCGTACGTCGCGTGCGAGCAGTTGCGTCAGCCTATTGAGATCGCCCGACTGGATAGCCGCGGCGAATGCTGAGAGGAGCTCGGCATGTTTCCTGTCGATCTCGTTCGAACGTTCCATGCGTGGGGTCACGCCACGCGGTCGAACGTCGCGCACGTGCGCTCGTGCGCGAGCCGCAAGCTGCCGGCATGCGGCCTCGCTCCGCTCCAATGCGGCGGCAACCTCGCTAAAGGAGAAATCGAACACGTCGTGCAGCAGAAACGCAGCCCGCTCGAGCGGCGACAACCGGTCGAGTGTCATGAGCAGCGCAACGGACAGGTCCTCGGCAAGATCCGTTCGGCTGTCGGGTGCGAGCGCTGCGGTATCTAGAACTGGCTCCGGCAGCCAGGGACCGACGTACTCCTCGTGCCGTGCTCGCGCCGACGTCAGCATGTCGAGACAAATTCTCGACGTGGTGGTCATGAGAAACGCTCTCGCGTTCGACACGCTGTCGCGATCGGCCTTGTGCCAGCGCAAGTACGTCTCCTGCACCGCGTCCTCGGAATCAGCCATCGATCCGAGCATGCGGTAGGCGAGACCGAGCAGATGCCGGCGGTACGGCTCGAATGTTGCGGCTGGATCAGACATCGCGGTCACGGTGTTCCCGGGTAGCCATCACCACGAATTGTCCAAGCGCGTCAATTAGGACGGCGCGCGCGGGTGAGTGCCAGCCCGCCGAGGGCCATGCCGATCAGCCCGACCATCATGGCTACGATTCCTCCACCGAATCCGTTGCCGGTGCCAAGGCCGCCGTCGGCGGTCGAAACGACCACCGCACCGATGCCCAAGCCGATCGGCGCCAGCACCAGGGCGACGATGGCTCCCCGTCGCCCGTTGCCGGTGCCGACCCGACGGGCTCGGGCTAGAGCCAGGCCCCCGACAATCACGGCACTCAGCGCGATGACGGCAGCCACGCTGGCCACCATTCGCTCCGGAGTCAGCCCGTAAGGATCCATCTCGCCCTCCTCTCAACAACGGTGAGACGGCGGAGGGCTTTGAAATGTGACATGACGCGGCAGTTGCTGCGCCGAATGGACGCAGCTCAAGCGCAGCACGTCGAGGCGCAGCAACTCTTTGCAGTCGCCACTGGCTTCTGCGCGCGCACGAATGCGCTCATGAAGCGTCCGTCGACCTGCGCGAGCGCGGATGGATCCGACAATCCGGCCTCGTCGAGGAACTGCCGGGCGTCGTCGGAGCTGTACACACGCGTCGGCTCGACGTCGATGCTTTCGAATCCAGCGTGCGTCAGCTTCTCACGGTAGTCGCTCTCCTCCAGGGCGCCAGCGATGCACCCAACCCATAGCTCCATGCTGCGTCGAAGGGACTCAGGCACCGAGTCGCCTCTCACGACGATGTCCGATACCGCGAAACGACCGCCTGGTTTCAGCACGCGGAAGGCCTCGGCGATTGCACGGTCCTTGTCGGCAGACAGGTTGATGACGCAGTTCGAAATGATGACGTCCACCGAGTTGTCCGGCAGGGGAATGTGTTCGATCTCTCCCTTCAGAAACTCGACGTTCGTCAGTCCTGCTTTTCGCTGGTTCTCGCGCGCGAGCGCGAGCATTTCGTTGGTCATGTCCAGCCCGTAGGCCTTCCCAGTCGGTCCCACACGCTTTGCGGAGAGCAGCACGTCGATGCCGCCTCCAGAGCCCAGGTCGAGTACCACTTCGCCCGGCTTCAGTTCGGCAAGCGCTGTGGGATTGCCGCACCCGAGCGACGCAAGCATGGCTTCTGCGGGAATTGCCGCTGCCTGACTCTCGTCGTAGAGGTCCGACGTGATCGTGCTGCAGCACGATGTACTACATCCGCAATCCGCCTTGTGGCCGGCCCGAGCGTGGATGGCGGCCTGCCCATACTTCTGTTGAATGACGTCTTTGATCGAGTCCATGGCGATACTCCTAATATTCGTCTAGGCGAATATATCGACGGCGTGGTATATATGTCAAGGCGAATATATGAAGCGAACCGGGACGAAACCCCCGCCGGCGATCGACCAGCTCGAGTCAGCGTTTAAGGCATTGGCGGACAAGACGCGCCTGCGGATTCTCGCGCTGCTGGGCAGCAACGAAGTGTGCGTCTGCCACCTGCATGACAGCCTCGGGTTGCCGCAGCCCACTGTGTCGCGGCACCTCGCGTATCTCCGGCGGGCAGGGTTAGTTGACGTGCGCCGTGAGGGCGTCTGGATGCACTACCAGGTTGCCCGCTCTTTGGACCCCGCCGTGCAGACGGTCGTGAACGCCGCGGTCGAGGCATTGACCGGCGTTCGAACCACGACCGAGGATCGAAAACAATTCCAGCGAGCCTTTGGTCAGTTGTATGTCTTGAACACGTCGGCCGGTGGTGCGTGCTGCGCTCCTCGAGGGTGAGGCCGGAATGGAGATTCACTTCGCAGAGGCACGCGACCTGCCGGCCGTCCGTCGTCTCCTCGAGTCACAGCACCTTCCCCTTGACGGCGTCGACGAGCACGTCTCGACGATGGTCGTTGCCAGGAAGGGGAGTGAAGTGGTCGGAGCAGCCGCTGTTGAACTGTACGCGGACGGTGCGCTGCTGCGATCGGTCGTGGTCGATCCGGCTGCTCGGAGTCAAGGGCTCGGCCATCGCCTGAGTGAAGCCGCGCTGGGCATCGCCAAAGCCCGAGGCACCCATACCGCATTCCTGCTGACGACAACGGCGGAGAAGTTCTTTTTGAAACTCGGTTTCGAGCCCATCGTTCGCGACGATGTGCCCGTGTCGGTGCAGGCCTCCGTTGAATTTCAGTCTGCGTGTCCAGCGTCCGCCGTGGTGATGCGAAAGCGGCTGGTCTAGATTGCGATGAACGCGAGCCTGAATCGCCGGATCGTTGCTGAAGCCACCGGCACAGCGATGCTGCTTGCCGCCGTGGTTGGGTCCGGCATCATGGCGGACCAACTGTCGGGCGGAAATCAGGCCATCGCGCTGCTCGCCAACACGATTGCGACGGGCGCGGCGCTGGTCGCGTTGATCCTCGCGTTCGGCTCCGTGTCCGGAGCACATTTCAATCCAGCCGTCACGCTGGCGGATGCATCACAAGGCGGCCTCGCGTGGCGCGATGTGCCAGGCTACGTGATCGCACAATGCACCGGCGCTGTGCTCGGCGTGTGGATAGCGCATGCGATGTTCGAGCAGCGCCTGTTCATGCTCTCTCAGCACGCGCGAAGCGGGCCGGCCCAGATGTTCAGCGAGTTCGTTGCCACCTTTGGGCTGGTGGCCGTGATCTGGGGGTGTTCCCGCCGCCGTTCTTCGGCCGTTCCATTCGCGGTCGGCGCCTACATCACCGCGGCGTACTGGTTCACCGCATCAACCTCATTTGCCAATCCGGCGGTGACGTTGGCGCGCGCGCTATCCGATACGTTCGCCGGCATTCGACCGATCGATGTTCCAGGCTTCGTTCTGGCACAGTTTGTCGGCGCAATGGTAGCGACGTTCTTGTTTCGATGGCTTGTGCCAGCGTTGCCTGAGACGGCGCCGGACGTCGTGATGCCACGGTCAGAACCCATACAGCGATGAAGACGGTCTTGTTTGCGTGTGTGCATAACGCCGGCCGGTCGCAGATGGCCGCCGCGTGGTTCAACGCGCTCGCGGATCCGTTACGAGCACGGGCGATTTCGGCAGGGACCGATCCCGGTCCACGTGTGCATCCCGAGGTGATCTCCGCCATGCGCGAGGCCGGTGTCGATCTCGCCGACGCATCGACAATGAGGTTGACTCCCGAGGTTGCGCAGCGCGCGCAGTTCCTCGTGACGATGGGATGCGGCGACGAGTGTCCCTATGTCCCCGGGGCAAAACGCGACGACTGGCCGCTCGAGGATCCGAAGGGCAAACCGATCGAGAGAGTACGCGAGATCCGCGACGAGATCCGAGTTCGCGTGCGGGCGCTAATCGAGCGCGAAGGATGGTCGCCTACGCGATGAAATACTTGGGGAGATCCGACTTCGTCTCGCGCAAGATCTCGAGAACGGCACGCCGATCGGCGGCCGATAGGTGTTTATAGCGGACGTCTTTTTCCTTCCCTGACAGGATCGTCCACAGTCGTTCGTAAACGGCGGCCTTCGCTTCTGGCGGCAGCTTCTCGAACTGAGCGGAGTAGATCATGTAGCTGCACGGGTGCCGCAGCAGACGTGTGCTGAGATCGAGCTGTCGCAACGACCGTCCCTTCGAATCGCGCGGCCCACGTTCACTGAAGTTCGCCGCGAACCCGGACGTACCTTGGATCCTCGAAGCGATGGGCGCTTCATCAACAAACAACATATAGTCCACGACCGCTGCGACCCGATCTCGAAAGGCGCTGGATGCGGCGACGGAGCGCTTGTCGTGCACAGCGACCCGCGTCTCCCAGCCCAATAGAGTCAGCAGATTGGTCATCTGCATCTGGTGCTCAAAGACCATCAGCGCTGCGATGTCGCTGTACGGAGCGAGATATCCGCGCGTGTCGAAGGTTTTTTCAAGAGACATCAGGGTCGTCGTCGCAGGCGGAGCATCGCCGGAGGTCAGCTTTGCCACGTCCACGTTGCCGAAATGCTGGATGGTTCCGAGGTTCCCGGTGACATACCAACCGCCCCATCGACGTTCAAGCGGGCGAGTCTGACCCATCGGTTCGATCATGCCCGGCACACCTGCGGTTCGATGACTGTTGTGGCAGGACAGGCAGGTGTTATCGCGCTCGATAGACAAGCCTCCGAGCAAGCCGGAATGCGTCCGATAAAAGACGGTGCCCTGTTCTGGATCCTGCGCGGCAATCTCGACGAAGCCACCTCGCACCCAACCCACGACGACCGAGTCGTTGAAGTACAGGGCACGTGGATTGTTGGCGCCGATGATGGCGCTCTGGACGCTGCCCTTTGAGAACACCATGATCTGCGACGAGACGGGGACGTCGAGTGCGTTCAGGATCGAGCGCAGATAGCCGGACGGTCCTTCGCTTGTCAGCCGCGATATGCCGTCAGGGCGACGCAGCAGGACGCTAACAGAATCGTTCGAGGGTCGCGAATACTGAATCGCAGGGTGGCTCGGCTGGACGTCGTTGGATTGTGCGGCGACGGAAAGTGTCCACGCCATCCCACTGACGACGAGCGAGACAAGAAACAGACGTCGTATGCCCATCATCGCAGCTAGAAGATCTTCCGAATCTTCAATGGATCATCGGGACTGTTGAGCTGAACCACTTCATCCGGCCGGCGAAGTCGCAACGTCGTCCAATCTGGGCCACGAACTGGGCCCTCCTCATAGCGGAATACATCAAGTCCTGCGAGTCGGCCATTTTGATCTGTAAGGAGCTCAACATCCAAGGTCGCACCATCCGCGTCGAGCACGGCTGCGTGGATTGGCAGTGGGCGATCATAGCGGTCGGATGGCGGGCTGTAACCGTCGATTTCGAAACGTAGCGCCAATTGCTCGTCGCGGATCTCTTCTACGGTGGCCTTCTCCAGGTCGCTTAGCAACGATTGACGCTGGGATTCGTCCGTGCGCTCGGCAAACCAACGGATCACGGTTATCTCACTCGTGGTCGGTGGTCGCATCATTCCATCCTCGCATTAAGACGTTGTCGTCATCCGTAGACGCGCTTCGCCCAGCACGATCTCGTCGCCAGACTGAAGGCGAACACCCCGTGATCCGGAAGGCACGTTGATGGTTCTGCCGGTCCGTACGATTGATGTGCCGTGTCCGCTGCGATCGTCGAACAGCCGATATTCACCGTTCTCTGCGCAATCGATGTGGGCGTGCGCGCGCGAGACGGTCTCGTTGATCGGGCCGGCGCCATCGCTGAACGCGACGTGATTCGTGCGCAGCAGCCGATTCCGGCGATCGCGCACCTCGGCGCATCGTCCGAGGTTGATGCAATCGAGGGTCAATGCGTACTCAGGCTTCTCCGCGGAGCCGCTGACCACCGTCAGCGTGATCTCATGAACGACTGCTGGAGAGGAGGACGGCAGTTCCTGAACGGCTCCGCGACTGAAGTCCACGTGAAACTCTGGAGTGGTCCATGCCGGATCAGCCTGCCCCACACAGGACACGCGCACCTGGAGATTCGGCACGTCGCAGCCGGCGGCGCGAAGCTTAGTACTGATGCGCTCCTGCAACGAGGGGTGTCCGTCCAGCACCGCTGAGAGACGAGCGCGGGCGTCTGGTGAGACAGCGACGATGGTCGCCTTGATCTTGTTGAAGGGGAACACGTGCGTGCCGCGTCCCGCGGGCTCGATGCGCTCCTCGACGGCCTCGAGGATGCCGTGAACGATTTCGAGTGGTCCTCGTGGACCTGACTTCGACCACTGCTGCGCGGCGCGATCGACCGTGCGCGCGAGTCTCGATTCGAGTTGCCGTGCTTTCGCGATGATGTCCATCGTTGTTCCATGGCCGGTCCAAAAGGACCGGCATCCGGCCCGTCCGAAAGGACGGGCCCTACTTAATGAGCCCGCTGGCAGCGGCGGCGGTGACGATTTCGCCGGCTGCCGGTGCCGCGGCCGCACCGCCGTACCCAGCGTTCTCGATCAGCACAGCAAACGCGATGCGCTTCTCGGCCGGACCGTACGGCGCATATCCGACGAACCAGGCATGCGACTGAGCGCCGTGTACTTCGGCGGTGCCGGTCTTTCCTGCGATACGCCACGGATGCTCACGCAGGCGGCGACCGGTGCCGGTGAGCACCGAGTCACGCATGTATCGCCCGAGGGTGGATGCCGAATCGGGGCTCATCAGCACGTGCGGCGTCGCTGCGCGTGTCGTTGCGGTCTTTTCAACGGAGGTGTCGCGGAGCACACCGCCACTCGCAATCGCAGCCGCCACACGCGCCATCCGAAGCGGCGATGCGACGACATCGCCCTGGCCGTACCCGGCTTGGGGCAACGTGGCGCGCAGACGCGCGACCGAGTCGTCCCGCGCGACCGAGATCCCCAGGAGGTGTGCAGTGTCGAGCAGTGGAGCAGGACCGACACTCACCGCGAGCTGCGCGAAGTAGGCATTGCACGAATGCACCAGGCCCTCGTGCATATCGATCCGTCCGTGCGGATGCTCGTCGAGTACATCGTCGCGCACGAGAGTCCCGGCGACCTGTGCGCCGACGCGGCCGTTCGGCTGCAGCGAGCACATGAATGTGGAGTCGCGAAACGCCGGGCTCTGCCGAAGGGCCGCCGTCGCCGTCACCAGTTTGAATGTGGATCCGGGCGGATAGAGTCCGAACCGCGCGCGATCGATCAGCGTCTCGTGCTCTTCCTCCTCGTCTCGGAGGTGTGATTCGGCTGCGACAGCCGGAAATGGATAGCTGCCGACGGCGAGCAACTCGCCGGTGTCCGGGTCGATGACCACCGCCGCCGCATGTCCTGTGGCCGAACGCTCCGCATACGTCGCCAGGATGCGCGCGACTGCGGCTTGCAGCGGCGCATCGATCGTGAGCCTCACATCGCGCGTGCGGTGCAAGAACGCTTTCACTTCGGTGTGATTCGGTGAGTAGCGATGGCGAAGCAACGGCACCAGCTCACTGAAGTCACGCCGCATCGTCTGGACGAGATGTCCTGAGGCGTCGGGCAGTTTGACAGTCGTCGCGTGATCGTCGAATCCGCGCAGATGGTCCTGCGAGTCACGTTCCACGTAGGCGGTGTTGGTCGCGGCCCAGTTTCGCGCATCGCGGACGTCGCCGAGCAGATGGAATGCGGCGCCGCCGAGCGGGTAGCAGCGTTCGTCCGCACTCGTCCGGGTAAAGCCGGACACTACGTTGCCGGTCCGGCTAAAGCCGGACACTACACACCCGGGAATCTCCACGCCCGCCTTCTTGTACGCGTCGCTCGCGCGTTTCGCGACCGCCGGATCGCCCGTCGCGAGCGGCAGGCCGCGACGATCGAAGACAGTCCCGCGCGGGATCGTCGCGAGCACGTCGGTCAAACGTTCGTTGTACTGGTAACGGCGCACGCCATCGGCCTGTACGCCCACATGCGGTCGTGCGACGAACGCATTGGCACGGACCACCTGCACATCAAACAGCGCGATCAGGATGATGACTGCTGCAGCGCTGAATCCAATCACGATGCGCCCGACACCTTTGCGAAATGGTTCGGTGATCGGCACGTCCAAACCGACGTGCCCTACGTCCGAACGGACGTGTCGCACGATGGTGGACTGCCTCCGAATCGCGGTCAGGATACCGAGCGCGACGAAGTTGGCCACCATCGCCGAGCCGCCGAAGCTGAGAAACGGTGTGACGACACCGGTCAGCGGCACGAGACCGAGCATGCCTGCGCCCATCACGAGGACCGGCAGGGTCAGGAACAGGGTGATGACGCTGGCCAAGAAGAAGCTGTAGTCGTCAGGCGCGCGCCGTGCGATGTCGAATCCCCGCGCTGTGATGATGACAAAGAGACCTGCGACCGCGAGCAGACCGGCGAAGCCGAGCTCTTCACCGATCGCCGCCAGCATCAGGTCGGTATATCCCGCTGGCACATAACCCGTGTTGCCGAGGCCGAGGCCGGTACCGAACACGCCGCCCGTTGCAAGTCCCCAGATCGCCTGCGCGATCTGCTCGCCGCCGCGTGCGCCGTTATCCCACAACGATCGCCACATCGCCACTCGCGCGGTCAGCGTCGAGGAGATGTTGAGGGCGTAGCCGATGTAGAAGCCGGCAATGAGTACCGCGAAACCCGCGATCGCGAGACCAGCGCGATTGCGGGCCAGCGCATAGGTCAGGAGAAACACGCAGGACAGAAACAGCGCGGGACCAAGATCTCGTTGCAGGAAGAAGAAGAGCAGGGCGATGCCGACGCCGGCGAGCACCGGAAGCAGGTACTCCGCGCGAGGCACGTCCATCCACGCCGGTACATCGAACGCACGCACGCGTCGCCCGCGGACCTGTCGTAGAAGATCCCATCGCTTCGCGAAGTAGCCGGCGAGGAATAGCGCGAGGAACAACCGAATGAATTCCACCGGCTGTAACGGCCCGAGATTGACCTTGGCGTTGCTGCCTGTGGGGCCCGCGCCGAGCAGGATCAAGGCGACTGACAGCGCCAGAGCACCGGCCAATGGCAAATAGCTGAAGCTGGCGCGCGCCAGTCGTCTGAGGTCTGTTGCGGAGACGAGCGCGAAACAGAGCAACCCTGCAGCGGTCAGCTGCACGTGCCTGACGAACAGCGTCGTATCGCGCAGCGGATCCTGGCGGCTGACGAGTGCTGCGAAGCCAAGTGCGGTGAGGAGATGAGCGGTAGCGAGTAGTTGCACGTCGCCGCGCATGCCGAGCGCCCACCAGAACAACACGACGAACCAAACGCTGGCCAGGTAGAACGCGCCACATCGCACGACAAGTTGCTGGTGTGCCTCCGCTGTTCGGACCACCGCGAGGGGCTTGATGACCGCGAGTTCGCCACGCGTGAGAATCGTCCGGCCAGTCGCGCCGTCTTTCACGTCCAGCAGCGCGCCGACATTGGGCAATGTCTCGCCGTCCTCACGCCGCGAGAGGATGAACTGCGAGAGTGTCGTCGCTGCGGCGCGGCGCTGGTCTGCGTCGGGAAGTGCGGTCGCGAGAACCGGCAGGAGATCTTCCGCCTTCGTGATGGCGTTCAGGTTGAGCGGCCGGTCCAGAAGGACCGGCCCTACACGTGATCTGTTCGTGAACGCGTCAGCCGCTCCTCGTCCGATGAGTGACAACGCGATCGCAAAGACCGCGACAACGGATGTCGCCGCAAGGACGACGTGGCGCGCGTCCAGGTGTCGTGCGCCGACGGCGGCCGTGCGCCGGTCGCGCTCGGATGCCGTGACTTGCGTCACGCCCACGGACGGACGACCTCGCGCACCGCGCCGATCGATTCATTACCCGACGATGTTGGGGCCGGAGATTCGACGGGCGCGGGTTCCGGTGCGTCCGGCTGCGGTGGATTGA
>Ga0065712_10067869_pt1 | contig 24284 bp, 20 predicted proteins | sample MisRhiReplicate1_FD_59099 | JGI IMG/M metagenome (GOLD analysis project Ga0065712, IMG submission 59099) | Miscanthus rhizosphere microbial communities from Kellogg Biological Station, MSU, sample Rhizosphere Soil Replicate 1: eDNA_1 v3... | ecosystem: Host-associated > Plants > Roots >...
GCTTGCGAGCCGGCGCTACGAGCGGCTGCGGCGACGGCTTCGATACTCGAAGGCGTCTCGACGTTGAGACGCGCGCGAATGGCGTCGCCTTCCTTGTCGAGGAATCCGGTATCGATCGAGCCGGCGATGAAACGCGGATGCTCGAGCAGTTCGATGAGCAGCGTGACGTTCGTGCGAATGCCGAGGATTGGATAACTGCGCAGTGCCGCCAGCGCGCGGCGTCGTGCGGCGTCACGCGTCTCGCCCCAGGCGATCAGCTTGGCCAGCAACGGGTCGTAATGCACGCTGACCTCGGATCCTTCGATGACGCCGGCATCGACGCGAATACCCGGCATCGACGGCTCGCGATAGAGCAGCAGCGGGCCCGCCTGCGGCAGGTCGTTCCGTGCCGGGTCCTCCGCATACACGCGCGCTTCGATCGCGTGACCACGCTGACTGAGCGCGTCCTGCCGCCACGGCAACGGCTCGCCCGAGGCCACCAGGATCTGCGCGCGGACGAGATCGACACCAGTCACCTGCTCGGTCACTGGATGTTCGACCTGCAGGCGTGTGTTCATCTCGAGGAAGTAGAAACGCGCTGAGTCGCCACTGCCATCGAGCAGGAACTCCACCGTACCTGCGTTGCGGTAACGGGCCGCGCGTGCGACTGCGACCGCCGCATCGCCCATTCGCTGTCGCAGCGCGGGTGTCAGCGCTGTGGAGGGTGTCTCCTCGATCACTTTCTGATGACGGCGCTGAATCGAGCACTCGCGCTCGAAGAGGTGCACGATGTTGCCGTGATGGTCAGCGAGGATCTGAAACTCGACGTGCCGCGGCCTCTCGACGAGGCGTTCTGCGTAGAGCGTGCCGTCGCCGAACGCGGCCGTGGCCTCGCGCCGCGCTTGCGCAATCGCGCTCGCGAGCGAGGCTTCCTCGCGCACCGTCTTCATTCCGATACCGCCACCACCTTCTGATGGCTTGAGCAGCACGGGGAAACCGATGCGCTTTACTGCATCCGCAATCGCGGCATCGGTCTGATCGGCCGGCGTCTCGCCTGGGACTACCGGCACGCCGGCAGCTTGCGCCAGACGGCGTGCTGCGATCTTCGAGCCCATGCTGTTGATGGCATCAGCGGGGGGGCCGATGAACGTGATGCCGGCCTGCGTGCACGCCGTTGGCAGGTCGGGGTTCTCCGAGAGAAAGCCGTAGCCTGGGTGTATCGCCTGCGCGCCGGTTGATCGCGCTGCGCCGACTATGGCGTCGACCGACAGATAACTCTCAGCTGCCGCCGCGGGTCCGATCCGCACGCGATGATCGGCCAGCGTCGTGTGCAGGGCATGAGCGTCAGCGTCAGAATAGACCGCGACGGACTCGATGCCCATTTCGCGGCACGCGCGGATCACGCGGACGGCAATCTCGCCACGATTCGCTATGAGGATCTTGGAGAACATCACATCCGGAACACGCCAAACTTCGCCGGCGGGATCGGCGCGTTATACGCCGCTGAAATCGCCAGCGCCAATGCCGTTCGCGTATGCGCCGGATCGAGAATCCCATCGTCCCAGAGGCGTGCGGTCGAGTAGTACGGCGATCCCTCCTGCTCGTACTTGTCGAGGATCGGACCGCGAATCTCTTGCTCCTCGTCCGCGGAGAGTGCTTTCCCCTCACGCGCGAGCTGGTCTCGTTTGACCGTCGTCAGGACGCCTGCCGCTTGTTCGCCGCCCATCACCGAGATGCGCGCGTTCGGCCACATCCAGAGGAATCGCGGGTCGTAGGCGCGGCCGCACATGCCGTAATTGCCCGCGCCAAACGATCCGCCGATGACGACGGTGAACTTTGGCACGACCGAGTTGGCGACCGCATGGACCATCTTCGCGCCGTCTTTCGCTATCCCGCCGCGCTCGTACTGACGGCCGACCATGAACCCGGTGATGTTCTGCAGAAAGATCAGAGGCACGCCGCGCATGTTGCACAGCTCGATGAAGTGCGTCGCCTTGAGCGCTGACTCCGAGAAGAGCACCCCGTTGTTGGCGACGATGCCGACCAGGAAACCCTGTAGTCGTGCGAAGCCAGTGACGACGGTCGGCGCGTAGCGCTGCTTGAACTCGTCGAATCGCGAGCCGTCCACAAGGCGGGCGATGACCTCGCGGACGTCGTAGGCTTTGCGCACGTCGGCATTGACGATGCCGTAGATCTCGCGCGGATCGTACGCGGGCTCCTCAGGCGCAGCCATATCGGCTGGCAGAGTCTTGCTCGTGTGGAGCGTGGAGACGATCGTGCGAGTCAGCTCGAGTGCGTGAGGATCGTTCTCGGCAAGGTAGTCGGCCACACCCGAAAGGCGCGTGTGCACATCGGCGCCGCCCAACTCCTCGGCGGTGACCTCTTCGCCAGTCGCCGCCTTCACGAGAGGCGGACCACCGAGGAAGATCGTGCCGGTGCCCTTCACGATGATCGTCTGGTCGGACATCGCTGGGACATAGGCCCCGCCGGCCGTGCATGAGCCCATCACCACCGCAATCTGCGCGAGGCCTTCTGCCGACATGCGCGCCTGGTTGAAGAAGATGCGCCCGAAGTGTTCGCGGTCGGGGAAGACCTCGGCCTGCATCGGGAGGAACGCGCCGCCCGAATCCACGAGATAGATGCAGGGCAAGCGGTTTTCGAGCGCGACCGTCTGTGCCCGCAGATGCTTCTTCACGGTGATGGGGTAGTAGGTCCCGCCTTTCACCGTCGCGTCGTTGGCGACGATAAGTACCTCGCGGCCGGAGACACGGCCAACGCCGGTCACGATTCCGGCGCCGGGAGCATCGTTGTCGTACATGTCCCAGGCGGCAAGCGATGCAATTTCGAGAAAGGGTGAGCCGGCGTCGAGCAGCCGATCGATACGTTCGCGAGCGGGCAGCTTGCCTTGCTGCCGATGACGCTGCAGGTATTTTTCGCCGCCGCCCTGACGAACCTCAGCGACTCGATCTTGCAGCTGTGCAACGAGTTGCGTCATCCGCGCGTGGTTCTCGCGGTACAGCTCGCCGTCCTGGTGGACGTGGGTGGGCAGGATGTCCATGAGGCGCATCCGCGATAACCCCGGACGGTTGACAGGGATCAGTACGCGGATTGAACTGCCCGGATTATAAGGGAGTTGCACCGTGTGCAATTCCTACACATTGTCCGTTTCGAAATCAGGCGAATGGCTGAGTGTATGAATTGCAGACGGTGTGGTAGCCTACCCGCCAGGTCCCTGAACTGAATTTAGAAGATGTCTTTGAACGGCAAGCGCCGCAGGCGCGTACTTGTTATCGATCAGGAGCCAGCAACCGCTGACTGGCTGCGGCAGATTCTTGAAGCAGAAGGATATGACGTTCGTGCGGCGCTGAGCGGCGAAGCCGGTGACGAACTCTTCAGGCACTGGCGTCCCGATGTGGTCCTGACCGGTCTCACACTCCCAGACATTGACGGGATTCAGCTCCTTAAGCAGTTCCGCGAAATCGATCCGCAGCCCGAGACGATTGTCATCGGCGGCCAGGGGACTATCCATCGTGCCGTCGAAGCCGGGCGGGCCGGTGCGTTCTTCTTCCTCGAGAAGCCGGTCTCACCAGATGGGTTGGTTGACTTGCTGCGTCAGGCAGCCAATCGCACGGAAGAGCGCGCCGAGCATCAGCATCTTCGCGACCAGATTCGCGGGCAGTACAGCTTCTCGAACGTCATCGGCCAAAGCCGTTTGATGAAGGATCTCTTCGAGCTGATCGATCGCGTGGCGATCAGCGACGCCAACATCCTCATCCAGGGCGAGAACGGCACGGGTAAGGAGATGATCGCGAACGCGATTCATCACAACTCGAATCGCGCGTCTGGGCCGTTCATCAAGATCAACTGTGCCGCAATTCCGAAAGATCTAATCGAAAGCGAGCTGTTCGGCTACAAGAAAGGCGCCTTCACCGGCGCTGGCAACGACAAGGTCGGTTTGCTCGAGCTCGCCGAAGGCGGCTCGCTGTTGCTCGACGAGATTGGTGAGATGCCGGCGTACTTGCAGACCAAGCTGCTGCGAGTGCTGCAGGAGCGGGAGTATCGTCCGGTGGGCAGCGATCGTCTGGTCAATGTGGACTTCCGACTGATCTGCGCCACGAACATCGACCTTGAGGTCGCGCTCAAGGACGGCCGACTGCGTGAAGACCTGTACTTCCGCATCAATACGATCTCGATGCGTGTCGCGCCGCTGCGCGAGCGGACTGAAGACATCCCGCTCCTCTGTAACCACTTCCTGTCGAAGTTCAACCAGCGCTACCAGAAGTCGGTGCGGTCGGTGTCGCCGTCGGCGTATCACCTGCTGATCCGCAACCGCTGGCCAGGCAACGTCCGCGAGCTCGAGAATGCGATCGAGCGAGCTGTATTGGTGCGCAAGGTGGGTGAAATTCAGCCCGGCGATTTGCCGGAGTCCATCCGCGAGGAGGCACCGCCGACGCAGGACTTCACGATCCCGCCACATCGCACGCTGGCTGAGATCGAGAAGATGGCCATCGTCCAGACGCTTCAGCGGACGAACTGGAACAAGCAGGAAGCAGCGCAGATTCTCGGACTGTATCGGCCGACGCTCTACAGCAAGATGAAGAAGCACGACATCAAGGATCAGCGCACGCCCCGTCGTGCGGGGACGGGCGCGACGCGCTGACGTGTGCGTGGCGAGCGTTTTCTGCGCCGTTTGCGCGCCGAGCTTCGACTGTCAGGCCTGGCGGGGTGGCGCGGTGTCGTTGAGCTCGTCAACGGTAACGACCTGACCCACGCTGCGTCGATCGCCTATTACGCGCTGCTCTCGCTGTTTCCGTTTCTGCTGCTGGTCATTGGGTTGCTGGGTGCCGTCACGGCTGGCGATGACGATCGCATCGCGGTGCTCAGCTTCGTCTTCCGGTACTTTCCGACACAACTCGACTTCGTCACCGGCCAGCTAGACGCGTTGCGTGCCGCGCGTTTGCAGCTCGGCGTGGCGGGGTCGCTGGCACTCATCTGGGGGTCACTCGGAGTGTTCGGCGCCGTGACCAGCGCGGTGAACGAAGCCTGGGGCGTCGAGAAGCAGCGAAGCTTCTGGAAGCATCGCCTCGTGTCCTTCCTCATGCTCGTTGCGGCCGGCAGCGTGATGATGCTCGCGCTGCTCCTCGTCACGCTCATTCAGATGGCGCAGGCGACGTGGTTTGGGGCGATGCTCGCCAGCTACGCCTGGCTCGCGAACCTGCAGTCGTTTACCGTCCGCAATCTCCCGACGATACTGCTGATTCTTGGCGTCGGGCTGGTGTTCTATTTCATTCCGAACGCGAAGACCCGCTTTCGCGACGTGTGGGTTGGCGCGGTGCTCACAGGCCTGTTGTGGAGGTTCGCGTTTCAAGGCTTCGCCTGGTACATCAGGGTGAACGCCGGCCTGAAGATGATTCACGGGTCAGTGGCCACGGTGATCGTGTTCCTCTTGTGGATCTATGTGTCGTCGATCATCTTGATGTACGGCGTCGAGTTCACGGCCGCGTATGCGCGCTTGCGGCGGCGGCGGCCAGACGAGCTGCCCGCCGCGCCGTCGCCACGCGTATGAAGCAGATCGTCGCCGCGTTCATCCTCTTTTCCGTGTCCTCGCTTGGCGCGATCACGCTGGTGTCCGTCGAGCAGGAAATCGCCGTCGGCAGGCAGGCCAACGCCCAGTTCCGCAAAGAAACACCCGAGCTCACCGACCCGGCGGTGCTCCGATACGTCCGCGATGTGACCCGACATCTCTCGCGCGTCGCCAGTGGGCCGAAGTATCCCTACAGCGTCGCCATCGCCAACACGCACCAGATCAACGCCGTCGCACTGCCCGGCGGTCCGATCTGGATTCATCGCGGTGTGCTCGAGCAGGCCACGAATGAATCGCAAGTCGTCAGCGTCCTCGCGCACGAGATCGCTCACATTGCGAAGCGTCATGCGGCAACGCAGTTGACGACGGTCGCGATGACGAAGTGGAGCCTGAACTTCCTGGGGTCGCTGCTTGGCAACGCCGGCGGTGCTGGCGGTGCGCAGGTCGCCGCTGAATTTCTCGCGAGCGGTGCCGCACTGAAGTTCAGCCGCGAGGACGAAAGCGAGGCCGATCGCGTCGGGATGGCGTTGATGAGCCGCGCGGGGTGGGACGGTCGTGGCATGGTGGAGATGTTCGAGATCCTGAAGAAGGCATCCGGCCGCGACCCGTCGATGGTCGAGGCGTTCTTCTCGACGCATCCCTCGCCGCAGGAGCGCATCAAGGACCTTTCAGCCGTGGTGGCCGCACATCGAGGCGGACGGCGTGACAGCCGCGAATTCCAGGTGATCAAGGTTCGCGTGCGCACGTTGCGATCCGGCTGAAGCCGGACACTACGTCATAATCGCAAGAGTGGCTAACCGTCTCGCATCCGAACAGAGTCCCTACCTCCTTCAACACAAAGACAATCCCGTGGACTGGCGTCCGTGGGGCACCGAGGCCTTCGACACAGCCCGTCGCGAGAACAAACCGATCTTTCTGTCGATCGGTTACTCGACGTGCCATTGGTGCCACGTGATGGAGCACGAGAGCTTCGAGAACCGCGAGATAGCCGACGTGCTGAATCGGCATTTCGTCTCGATCAAAGTCGATCGCGAAGAGCGCCCCGACGTCGATCGCGTCTATATGACATTCGTTCAGGTGACGACCGGATCCGGCGGTTGGCCGATGAGCGTCTGGCTGACGCCGTCGCTGCAGCCGTTCTACGGCGGCACGTACTTCCCGCCAACATCGAAGTGGGGCAAGCCGGGGTTCGTGGACGTGCTCGAAGAGATCGCGCGAGTGTGGCGCGAAGAGCGCGACAAGGTCGAGCAGTCGGCGGCGACGATCACGGAGCGTCTGCGTGGGCTGCGCTCACACGGTGGTCATGGGCCGATCCCGTCTCCCGACGCTCTCGATCGTGCGGTCGAGGAATTCGCGGTCGCATTCGATCGTCGGCGCGGCGGGTTCGGACAGGCGCCGAAGTTTCCGCGGCCCAGCGAGCTGCTGTTCCTCTTGCGTGAGCACGCGCGAACCGGCAGGGTCGAACCGCGTGACATGGTGCTCATCACGTTACGCGCCATGGCGCTGGGCGGAATGCGAGACCACATCGGCGGTGGATTCCATCGCTACTCAGTGGACGCGGAATGGCGTGTGCCGCACTTCGAGAAGATGCTCTACGACCAGGCGCAGCTGGTGCTGGCCTACGTCGAAGCCGCGCAGTTGACCGGCGACGCGTTCTTTGCCGACGTCGCCATCGACACACTTGATTACGTGCGCACCGACCTGAGGGATGAAGCCGGCGGCTTCTATTCCGCGGAAGATGCGGACAGCGTGCCTCCAGAGCAGGCCGGTGAACCCCATCCCCATAAGATGGAAGGTGCCTTCTACATCTGGCGCGAGGACGAAATCCGAGAGGTCCTCGGGCCCGATGCCGAGGTCTTCATCGCCCGTTACGGGGTCAGACCCGACGGCAACGCACCCTTCGATCCGCAAAACGAGTTCGTCCACAAGAACCTGCTCTATACCGCTCGACCGCTCGAGGAAGTTGTCGCCACCTCTGGGATGTCGGTGGACGAGGTCGAGGCGTCATTGCGGCGGAGCAGGAAAGCGTTGGGCGCTCGTCGATCGTCACGACCACGCCCGCATCTGGACGACAAGGTGCTGACGGCGTGGAACGGGCTGATGATTGCCGCGTTCGCGCGGGCTGGGCGCGTCCTGGATCAAGGTGCGCGCTTCCTGGATGATGCTCGGCGCGCCGCGCAGTTCGTGCGCGAGAAGCTCTGGGACCCGGCGAGCGGCCGCTTGCTGCGGCGTTATCGCAAGGGCGAGGCCGGCGTTGACGGCTATGCCGAGGACTACGCCTTTCTCATCTTCGGACTGCTGGAGTTGTTTCAAGCCGATGGCGACGCGCAGTGGCTCGAATGGGCGCAGACGCTGCAGGCGCAACAGAACGCGCTCTTCTGGGATCCCATCGAAGGCGGATGGTTCAGTACGACAGGCAGGGATGAATCAGTGCTGCTGCGTTTGAAGGAGGACTATGACGGCGCGGAGCCCGCAGCGAGCTCGATTGGTGTGCTGAATCTATTAGTGCTTGCACATTTAAGCCCCGAGCCCAAAACGCAAAGCCCACAGGCTAAAGCCCAAAGCCTGGAGCCTAAGGACCAGATCGATCTGACCCTCGGCAGCTTCGCCTCACGCGCCGCGCAGTCGGGACGGATTGTGCCGATGATGCTCGCGGCGCTTTCCACGTATCACGCCGGCATGCCTCAGGTAGTTCTCGTGAGTGACGGCGCTTTGCGCGATGCGGAGGCGCTACAAGATGTTGTGCGTCGACGATACTTGCCCACAGCTATCACGGTGCCCGTGAACAGCGCGAACCGCGACCGCCTGAATCGCGTACTGCCGTGGATGGCGGCGATGAAGGCGCGCGATGGGCGTCCCACGGCGTATGTGTGTCGTGACTTCAGTTGCCAAGCCCCGACCACCGATCATCAAGACCTCGATCGCCAGTTGCGTGTTTTGAGTTAGAGTGATCGGAGAAATGGATATCAGCGTTGACGTCTGGCTTCGCGGCGACAATCACGCGACGACATACGTCATCAATCCGGTGGGGCGCGAGCCAGGGAGCTGGACCGAGAGCGACGTGAGTGCAGTCCTCGTCAGCATGCTGCGCACGCTCGAACGAGCACGGAACCCGGAGTCACCCGTCGATCGTCCGGTTGCCCTTCGTGGTTTCAGCTGGATCGTCAACCCGTTCGATGAAGGTGGCGTGGTCATCGCTTTAGAGTTGTCGCTCGGTGCGATCGTTGCTGGTCCGTTCAATATCGCGGAGCGCGACTTGAACGTCCTGATTCAAAACGCGATCGAGACGGATGCCAAGGTGATGTCACGCGCGATGAGCGCGAGGATTGAACCCAGCGAAACCGTTCATTAAGGGGAAGTTCAGGGAAGTCGGCCGCCAGCCGGCGGGGCGAAAGCCGCCGGCTGTGGCCTGCGGGGATTCACGACGTGGTATGAGGGTGTCGCGGAGAAGGCGACGCGTCGTGAGTCCCCGCTAATCAGTGTACTCCACACAAGTCCCCCAGACACTGACTAGAACCTCTGTGTATACAACACTTTAGAGGCAGCTCGTCTGTCGAGGCTGACAAAACGGTCCAGCGACGGGTCCTCCAGCCAGTTGTGGGTATAGACCAAATACAGGTCATTTCCTGGCCTGACAATCCACCTGAAACGCGATTGCCATCCCATGACGCGGCTCACTGTGTCGAACTGGATCGTGTTGACGAGCGCCACGAATGGGGTGAACTGCGTCTCGCCGATCAAACGATAGAGGTTGGATGAGAACCGTCCTTCGACCAACCGCACGTCGTTCCATTCACCGTTCATGTAGATGATGTAGCCCGGGCGGGCGCGGACCGTGAGACCCGCGACTGTCTGAGTGCGCGTGCCCGAGTAGAAGTTGCCGCGTTCGTGTCGCGCATTGAGGGCCAGCACTCGTCTGTTGGCGGTCTGACCTCGGAGCCAGAAACGCGAGTAATCGTATTCGGCACCGAGGGGCAGCGTGATGCCTGGGCTGATGAGGAACGGCGCATCGAGTCGCTCGTGTGTGGACGTTGTGCCGAAGGCGAATGAGTCCTGCGAGTGCAGTTGCGTTTCGAGCAGCGTGATGCCAAGGGTCCTGACGAGCAGCGCGTTGTCGAGATCGGTCTGAATGTCGACACTTGGACCGAGCAGGAAGCGGCGGATGTAGCGATGACCGCGCGGACGCGGGCCGAAGGTGAGGCTGGGCTGATAACGGCGATAGTTGCGGCGGGTCACGAAGCCGACCGCTGGATCGAAGTTCTGCTGGACCTCACGAAGGTCAGCTCGCACGTCCCATCGATCGTTGGGGTAGGCGATGAGCGCACCGAACGCGTTGTTGCCGCTCTGCACACCGGGCCGGTTGGCGTGCAGCATCCAGCCGGTCGCCTCGAGATTCTGCGATCCAAGGAAACGCGCGGTGGCCAGGCGCACGTCGATCCCCAGCGTGTGACTCGCATCGATGGCGTCGTCAGGCGCGTCGCGACGGGTATAGATGGCGCCGATGTAGGACTGCAGTAGCACGCGCCGCTTCACGCGCGCGACAGTGAAGTCCTCACCAACGAATCCCTCGTCATCGTCTGTGGCGGTGCGGACGTGCAGGATGCCGACGTCCTGCCCGCCCATCTGGCCGGTGATCTTCGTGCCGAAGTCGATCTTCTGCGGCGTGCTCGAGGCACTGAGCCCGATGCGCCGACTGAAGAACGGGTTCACGATCAGGTCGCCGTTGGTGCTGCCGAAGTCGAAGAAGATCGCGCCGTCGAGGAAGAAGTCGCGCTTCTCAGGAAAGAACAGGGAGTAGCGGGTCAGGTTGACCTGACGCTGATCGACCTCGGTCTGCGCGAAGTCGGTGTTGATGGTCAGGTTTGTTCGCAGTCCTGGCGTTGGGTTGTAGAAGAGATCGATCCCTGCGTTGGCCTTGTTGCGTGCGCTCTGGCGGCCGGGCAGCCACTCGCTGGTCGCGAGGCCATACGGTTTGACGTCGAGACCATGGCCCTGCGTGACCTCCGAGATACCGGTGACGTGGCCGGCGTTCGTCATCCGCCGCAGACCCTGGTTGCGCACCCATCCCATCCAGATGCTGTCCTCGTTCTTGCGTCGGACAGTGCGCTGGAAGTTCATGCCCCAGGTGTCGCTATCCGGATTGAAGTTGACGGTGCGGAACGGAATCTCGATCTCGATCGTCCAGCCGATCTCGCTGCGGCGAACACGGGCGTTCCATATGCCGTCCCATGCGCGGTTGTCGCCGTTGACGCCGAAGAGCGAGTCGGCCATCAGCCCCGATGGGTTCATCTCGAAGAAATAGCCAGAGCGCGCATCGAGGAACGTGTCGATCGTCCACATGAAGCGATCGTCCGAAGCGAGGAACTGATCGCGGCGCGTCTCATATCCGAGCCATCGATCCGGCTCGGAGTCGTAGCACGTCACGCCCATGTACAGCGCGTGTCCGTCAAACGCAATGCGCACTTCGGTGGGCTCGGTCGCCGGCATTCCGTTGTCAGGATCGATCTGAACGAAGTCGGCGGCAGGAGTGGCCCGCATCCAGACGGGTTCGTCGAGACGCCCGTCGAGTGTGATGCGTTCCTCCACACCAAGTCGCGCCGCGGGAATCGTGCGGCGATCGGAAGACGGAGGCTGTTGGGCGCGGGCGGTGCTGTTGAGGACGAGAATGAGAAGGAGTGCGCAGAGATACCGTGCAATATCAGACGACGTCATGCGTTGGAATGGGAGGCGTTGAGTAGGCCGGACCTATTGGAACGGCCGGTGTTCCTTCAGTTACGACGACGGACGATCGTCCGTTTCCTGGACGTTACAAAGTTGCCAAGGCCCAACTGAGATCACTACATTTCCCTCGTGAGCAAAGACCGCGACAGTGCCTTCGAAATGGCGGCCTCGTCGGTGCGCTACGGCGCCGGCGTGACGCGCGAGCTCGGTGCGGACCTGGCCGAGCGAGGCCATCATCGCGTGATGGTCGTCACCGACCGCGTCGTTGCGACGCTGCCGCCGGTGGCCGCGGTGCTCGAGACGCTCGAGCACCACAACATCCACGTCGTCCTCTACGACTACGTGCGAGTCGAACCGACCGATGCGTCGCTTCGCGACGCGATCGACGTCGCACAGCGCGAGTCGTGCGATGCCTTTGTCGCCGTCGGGGGCGGATCGACCATCGATACCGCGAAGATCGCGAACCTCTACTCAACGCATCCGCCAGCCGACTTCCTCGATTACGTGAATCCGCCGATCGGCAAGGGGCTCCCAGTGCCTGGTCCACTGCGCCCGCTGTTCGCGATTCCGACGACGGCTGGGACCGGCAGTGAGACGACGGGCGTGGCCGTGTTCGATCTCGAGCGGATGCATGTGAAGACCGGAATCTCGAGCCGTCTGCTCAAGCCCACGCTTGGCTATCTCGATCCCGAGCACACGAGGACGCTGCCTCCGGCAGTCACAGCATCGGCGGGGCTCGATGTGCTGTGTCACGCCGTCGAGTCATACACGGTAATTCCGTTCACCGATCGAGTGCGTCCACCGAAGCCGTCGCTGCGTCCGACGTATCAGGGCCACAATCCCATCAGCGACATCTGGTCGCTGCAAGCGCTTCGCATGGTGGCGAAGCATCTGGTGCGGGCATTCGATGATGCCGGCGACGATGAAGCGCGCGGGCAGATGATGCTTGCGGCGTCGTTCGCCGGTATCGGATTCGGCAGTGCTGGTGTGCACCTGCCGCATGCGATGGCGTATCCGGTCGCTGGGGGAGTGAAGCGTTACTGCGCGCCGGGATACCCAGCCGATCACGCGCTCGTGCCGCACGGCTTCTCGGTGATTCTCAACGCGCCTGCGGTGTTCCGCTACACAGCGTCGGCAAGTCCCGAGCGTCACCTCGCCGCTGCCGAGGCACTCGGAGCGGATGTGTCGCGAACTAAGAAAGAAGATGCGGGCGCTGTGCTCGCCGATCGCATCACGTGGTTCATGCAGCGGCTGAAGTCGCCGCAGAACCTGCGCGCGGTTGGCTACACAAGCGCCGACATCCCAACGCTCGTGCAGGGCACGCTCGCGCAGGAACGGCTGACGAAGCTCTCACCTCGCGCCGCGAACGCCGAGACGCTCGCCAAGCTGTTCGAAGACGCAATGTAGTGTCCGGCTTTAGCCGGACTTCGATGGTCGGTGCGATGTAGGGCCCGTCCTTTCGGACGGGCCGAGTCGGTGCAAGGGGCCTATCGCCTTTCGGTGCAAGCAGACTCACGCTCATCGGTGCGGTCGCGTGTCGGTGCGTGGACCGAATGTCCGCTCACGGTGTCGAATCTCCGTGGGAGGTTATGCCTCTGATGATGACTCGGGTTGTCGCGGTGTTGATCGTTGCGCTCGTGGCATCGCGCGCGGAGGGTCAGACATCGAGTGAGTTGCCGGCATTCGAGGTCATCTCGATCAAACCTCGCGTTCCGGACGCTCCTCCGGGCAACATCCCTAACGCGCCCGATCGATTCGTCAGACCCAACGTCACGGTCTCGGGCTTGATTGAGTACGCCTACGACATGCGCGCGTTTCAGATCATCGGCGGCCCCGCATGGGTGCGGTCAGATCGCTACGAGGTGTCGGCCAAGGCCGAAACGGCGGTGTCGCAGGCGCAGATGCGGCTGATGGTGCAGCGTCTCCTGGCTGAGCGCTTCGGCCTGCAGGTGCGTCGCGAGACGCGTGAGATGGATACCTACGCCCTGGTGACCGCGAGGCGCGACGGTCAACTGGGCGAGAAGATGAAACCGTCGGAGCGTGACTGCGCGCCGATCATCGATGCGGGGAACGTGAAGCCACGGCAGGGTGACGGGCCACCGCCGTGTGGATGGTTCGTCGCGTTGATCAATGGCTTCGCGCGCTTGCGGCTGACAGGCATCCGCATGCCGAGGTTCGCCGGCGTGCTCGAGCCGATGACGACGAGGAAGATCGTTGATCGGACGAACCTGACCGGCACGTACGACATCGAGATGGACTTCCTGCCCGATCCCGGACTGCTCGGCCTGAGCATCCCGAATTCGAATGCGCTTCAGCAGAGCGACATCCCGCCGCTCCCGACGGCGATCCGGGATCAACTTGGATTGAAGCTGGAATCCGAGCGCGCTCTGGTGGACGTCATTGTCGTCGACGGCGTGCGGCCACCCACGGCGAACTGAGGCTTGTAGTTGGTTCTTGGTGCTTGGTCCTTGGTCCGTCCTTGTCCGCTCTGCGTGCGTAGATTCAGATGATGGCCGCGACTGACGCGCGTACACTCTAGGTATCCCTCCCACGCCGGGGTGGCGAAATTGGCAGACGCACAGGACTTAAAATCCTGGGACCGGAAACGGTCGTGCGGGTTCGATTCCCGCCCCCGGCACTCCGACTCGCTTCGCGAGTCCTCGCGCCGGTCGCGCGCAACGGTCACTCGACCATCGCCGCTTCGCGGCTCGGTCTTCGGGAGCGATTCCCGCCTCCGGCACCACTTTTCCAAGAAACTCGCAGTCTGCAGCGTTTCTGCTGGACGACACGTCGCGGCGGGCGGCGGACTGATCCCGTTCTTGAGCCCGTTTGTGAACGTCCGGAGTCTGACCGTAACGAGGAATGAGCGGTTGAAACGTGCATTGACGGTCATCGTCGCGGTCATCTTGGGTTTCTATATCGGAGACTGGCTGTTGATGGGGCCTCCCGTGATTCGCGTGGAGAACCATTCGGCGCACGAGATTCGCTCAATTGAGGTAGCGGGCGTTGGTTTCAACGAACGGATCTCGCGGTTGGGACCGGGGGAATCGGTGTGCGTTCGGCCTTCAGGGATTCCCGGGGAATCCGATCTCGAACTACGCGCGGACTCAGACGCCGGGCGAATCGAAGCGACCGACCTCGCGTATTTCGAAGCGAGTGGCGGTTATCACGTCCGAGTTGTGATCTCGCCTGACCTTAAGGTGAACTCACCATATGATGGTTCGGTTTGGATGGCGTTCTGCGGCATCTGGCGGTGAACCGAACCGCCTAAGATCCTGGGCTCCGAAAGGAGCGTGCGGGTTCGATTCCCGCGCCCGGCACCAATCAAGCTAGTCGCCCCCATTGGATCTCGCTACACCACGTCTGTCTCTTACTCCCGTCCGAACACAGGACGCTGCGGAGTTGTTTGCGGTCCGTGGCGACCATGAGGTGATGAACTATTGGGACTGGCCTCCCGACCGGACGCCCGCTGAAACCGAAGCAGTCATCAAGCAATTCCTCACGGAGACGGCCGCCGGAGAGGCGCATTACTGGACCTTGCGATTGCAATCGAATGGGAGTTTCGTCGGACTTTGTGACTTCAGCGAGATCGACCCGAACGGATCAGCCGATCTCGGATTCATGCTGGCGCGCCGCTACTGGGGACAGGGACTCGCTGCGGAGGCCGTGACGTGTCTCATCGCACATGCAAGAGCGATCGGGCTACGTACAGTCCGCGCGCGAATCCATGCCGGCAACGAGCGATCCGCGCGCCTGCTGATTAAGACTGGCTTCACTGAGGTCGCGCCGCTCACGCCTTACGAGGTCCGGCCAGGTGTTCACCGCGACTGCAGGCGGTTCGAAATCGTCCTCTAAAATCCAAGCCACATTGGACCGCTCAGGATCGCTTCCGGGCGTAGTAGTACGTGCTCACGCCGGGATCGTCGTAGACGCGCTCGAGCGCGAAGTCGTGTTCGGCGATGAGCGTTCGGTAGTCCTTCACAGCGAAGTACCGAAACGTCACACCGTTCATCGTCCCGGTGATGCCTGGATCGTCCGCCGGGACTTCAGCGATTTCTGCCGCAGTAAAAAGAAACGGTGCGCCTGGTTTGAGGACGCGCGACACCGCAGCGAACGTCCTCGCCTGATCGCGCGGCTCGAGATGAAACAGCATGCCCCAGGAGACGGCCGCATCGAAGACCTCGTCTAAGAACGGGCATGCGCGTGAGTCTGCGCGAACAGCTGGCGTATGTGGCAGGTTCAGACGAAACCGCTCCAGCATGCCTCGCGAGCTGTCGAGGCCGACGACTCGATAGCCCGCATTGACGAGTGCGTCAGTGATCGGCCGACCGTTGCCGCAGCCGAGATCGAGGATGCGCGAACCGCGCGGGAGCGATGCAACGGCCGACAGCGCTTCGCGGACACCGATGGAGCTGCTGCGGTCGCCGCGGTACCAGTCGGAAATCAGATCATATTCACGCACGCCTCAGTACATTTTAGGCGGCGGGACGCTGTGCTCGTTCCATGACGGCGAGCTGTACTCAGCGCCGACGTAGATCGCGCCCAGCCCGACAAGCTGACTCAGCGCGAACAGCAGCGCCAGGATCAGCAAGAACTCCACGCCTTGCCGGAAGTAGGTGTTGTCCTCCGTACTAGTGATGGCCATATCGAGTCCCTCCATTGGAGCGACCGCGCGGGCCTGGTGCCGGACCGACCGTCGCGACCACGACCGTGCGGTCATCATCCCATTCTGCTGCATCGCTCGGGCCATGCGCGGCAAGCGCGCGAGTCATGACCGCCTGACACAGCCGTGCCGCGTCGCCGGTGCTATGCCAGAGCCCGATTCGTTCGAGGTTGTGCTCGAGCGGAGTGCCATCAAGTGCCTCGGTCACACCGTCGGTGACGATGAAGCAGGCATCCCCCGTATGTAGCTGCATGGACTCCTGCTCGAACGTGGTGTCGCGGAAGAGTCCCGCTGGCGGACCGCCTCGGCGCAGGAAGTGCAATCCGCCGCGACCCTTCACAATTGCTGGCGGGTGACCAGCGTTGGTGGTCGTGATGGTCCGCTGGCGCAGGTCAAATGTGGCGACGACGCACGTCACATAGAGCGCGCCGCGCCAGTCGTCGTAGAGTCCCGCCGAGAGTTGTGTGACGATGCGCGCGGGATCCGGGCTTTGACGTGCGAGCGCGCGAAACGCCGATCGCAGCGAGCCGAGCGCCATGGCTGCCGGGATTCCCTTGCCTGATACATCGGCGACGAGCACCACCAACTGCGTCGGACTGAACGGCATGAAGTCGTAGAAATCGCCACCAATCGTTCCCGCGGATCTCAACGCCGCCGCCCACTCGAATCCGTGCTCATTCGGCGGCAGCGGAGGAAGCAGCTGACGCTGAATGTCGGCGGCAATCGAGAGCTGCGTGTCGACGACGAGCTGCGCCCGCTCCCGCTCTTCGAGTTCGCGACGGGTCGTCGCCAGATGCCGCCAGAGATAGACCGCCGTGCCGAAGGCGCCGGCCAGCACCACGTCGCTGACCCAGGCAAGTTCCCACTCAGTCGGACCGATCGAGCGAATGACCGCCGCCTCGAACGAGGCGCTGAGGAAGTAGGCGCACACCGCCGCGGCGATGCTTTCGAAGAGCACACGCTGCTGCGGCGACCACCTCACTTGATAGGCAGATCGCGCGCGATCGGCAAGCGATGGCGTCTTTGCATCCATCGCCTGCCGATCCAGAGGAACAGTTCGTGTAGACACGTTGTCCTCACCAAGTGTTACGCAGCGTGGCCGCTCTGCTTCGCGTCCTTGGCAAAGCGCTCGATCACGTTGTCAACGGCTTTCGAGAGCGTTTTGTCAGGATGATCGGTATTGAGCGTGTCCACGTCGTGGCCGCGCCACACCAGTTGATTGGTATGCGCGTCGATCACATCCACGATGACAGTGGATTGCGTGTAAGGAACCGCCCACGCGTCATAGCCTGCCGGCCAGCCCCACCATCCGCCTCGGAAGCCTCGGTGGAATACCGGCATGCCGTAATCGAGGTAATGCATGTCATAGCGATCGCTCAGCCCCACGTAGAACGCGACGAAGAAGTCCGGATTGCCAGACGTCGCTTCGACGATGCCGTGCTCGGCCAGATTGCTGCGAATCGCATCCTTGACGTCATTGGCCCAGATCGCGTTGTTGGCGAGCGGGTCGCGCGAGATGCGGCGCTGATCCTTGAACTCGAAGGTCTTCAGCGTCTGCAGCGGAAATGATTTCGTGTAATCAGAGTGCGTGGACGCCAGCGCGGAGCCGCCGCCGACGAGCAGCGCCACTCCAACCATCAGTAAGAGCCGCCTCATGGTCTCCTCCCTCTGTACTGTTGGACGTGGTGTCTGTGGCGCTGAAGTGACGCCTCAAATTAATCGCGCTTAAGACTGCGCGACCACCGAGCTGCGCAATTCCGTGCCGAACCGCGCGACTCGTGAGTGAACGGTATCAGGTGAGCGGCCGAAAACACCGGCATGAGCAGGATCTGGCTCGGCATTGGTGTGCTCGCGTTGAGCAGTGTCGTCGCTGCACAGGTGAAGCAGGAAGAGCCTCCAACTGGAACCGTGGCCAAGACGACAAAGATCAGGCAGGAGCAACCCCCGCTTGGTACGGTGGCCAGGCAAACGAGGGAAGCGAGGGCCAAGGCCAAGGCGGCGGCAGAGGCCAAGGCCGCGGCGAATGCCAAGGCGACGGCAAGCGCCAAGCCGACGGCGAACGCGAAGGCAGCGGACGCGAAAGCGACCGACGCCACGGCGACAGCCAAGCCGGTCGCATACACCAACGAAAACCTCGACGGCCGGTCACGGCCTTCAGCGCCGACGACGTATCGCACATCCACGCAAACGAGAAGCACCTCGATGGTGCGCTCAAGCGGTGACGGCAAGGACGAAGCCTACTGGCGCCGGCGCGCCGAGCCTATTCGTCAGCAGCTCGAATACAACACCGATCGGTTGAACACGGCGAAGAAGCGACTGGAGAGCCTCAAAGGTGAGGAAGGTCTGGACGTCAACACCGCGAACGGCCGGTACTCTCCGGCTCAAGCCGAGCGGCAGCGGATAACCTCGCAGGTTCAGGAACTGGAAGATCAAGTTCGCCGCAATGAGCAGGCGATGAAGAATCTCGAGGACGAAGGCAGGAAAGCCGGCGCGTTGCCTGGTTGGTTCCGGTAGCGCCGAACCTACTTAATGTAAGTGGGTTCGGGATCAGGCGGCGAGCCGCTTGAGCAGTTTCCTGTCTTCCAGCATCTTGCCCGCGCCGAGGACGACAGCGGACAACGGCTGATCGACGATCTTCACGGGCAGTGATGTTTCCTGCCGCAAACACCGATCGAGATTCCGCAGCAGCACGGTGCCGCCACACAGTGCCACACCGCGATCGAAGATGTCGGCCGAGAGCTCCGGTGGAATCTGGTCAAGGGTCTCTCGGACGGCGTTGACGATCGTCTTGAGCGGTTCGCCAATCGCCTCGCGGATCTCGGTGTCGCACACGGTGACTTTCACCGGCACACCCTTCCCGATATGCCGGCCCTTGACTTCCATCGTCAACGGCTTGTCCAACTCGGTGGCCGAGCCGATCTCCATCTTGATCGCTTCGGCCGTGCGCTCGCCGATGAGCACCTCGTGACGGCGCTTCAAGTGCAGGATGATGGCTTCGTCGAACGCGTCGCCTGCCACTCGTACCGACTTGCTGATGACGACACCGGAGAGGGAGATGACGGCGATGTCCGTCGTGCCACCACCGATGTCGATGATCATGCTACCGGCAGCTTCGGTGATGGGGAGGCCGGCGCCAAACGCAGCGGCCATGGGCTCGTCCACCAGAAACACTTCGCTGACCTTGGCGCGATACGCACTCTCTTTGACTGCCCGCCGTTCGACGGGTGTGATCTCAGACGGCACGCCAAACACGACCCGCGGACGCGCCCACCCGCCCACCTGCGCATTGGTCTTCTTGATGAAGTAGGAGAGCATCTTCTCGCAGGCATCGAAGTCGGCTATGACACCGTCGCGAATCGGCCTGACCGGACGCAGACGGTCCGGCGTCCGGCCAAGCATCCCACGCGCGTGCTCGCCGACCGCTTCTACCGCGCCGGTCGACGTGTTGAAGGCGATGAGGGACGGCTCACTGACGACAACCCCCTTGCCCTGCGCGAAGACGCAGGTATTGGCGGTCCCGAGGTCGATGGCCAAATCGCTGCCGAGTCCTGCGAACGTCATGATGATGTGTGAGCGTGGTCGGCAAAAGACATTCCCGGCCGTCGATAAAACGGGACCTCGCAAAGCCCTGAGGAAAAGTCACGAATCCTCCGTCGCGCCGAGCTGTAGCGCTCGGTCCCGCATTACGCTCTGCGACCGGCTCACACAATGCTGTGGCTGGGCTGGTTCGTGGTTGGTGGATTCGTGGTTGGTGGTTGGTGGTTTGGGGTAGTGGTCAGCAGATCGTCCGGAGGCGGAACGCATCAATCCCATGGCCGGACAGGCAGGAGGTCTCGACCACTGAATTCGTTCGAGTTTCCTGCGAATTTCGTCTGGCACCTGGATTGACATTGAGAAACCAGACCTCTATGGCAGACGAACATCACGGCACGAAGGAGCTGGCGTCAGCGATTCGGGCCGGCGCCGCCCGGCGGCCGGAGCAGGCCTTCGGCGATTACTTCATCGGCAGCCGCGCCTCGTGCGCACTGGGTGCGGCGTACGAGGGGATGTATCGACTCGCCAAGGACATGGACGGCAAACGTCCGACCAAGGATTTGACGTCGTTCTTCGATTGTCTCGAGGGCACGATCCGCAGCTGTCCGATCGAGGGCTGCAAGAAGCGGCTGATCTTGTCAGCGATGATCGTTCACCTCAACGATCATCATGCGTGGTCGCGCGAACAGATCGCGACGTGGCTCGAAGAGAACGGCGCGAAGAAGGCCGCGCCGCCTGCAGCCGACCCTCAGGTCAACGGTCAACCGTAGTTTTCACCGGGCAACCCCGCATCGACAACCCGGCGGCATCAACCGACGCACACAACGCCTGCGCGTTCGCGATCTGTTTCGCGATCGCCTGCTGCACCTCGGCGAACGGCAGGATCCGTCCATGGACAGGCACGTCGCGATCGACCTGCAGGTTGCGGAACTTCACGTTGTCCATGTAGCTGCTGCCCCACCAGTAGACCTCCCAGCTGATGTCGAAGAGGTCTCCCTGCACGAGCAACCGCTCTCGTGGAACGTAGACCATCAGGCCGTCGGCCATGTGGGTATTGGCGACGACCCGATACACGTCGATATCCATCGACTTGTCAGCCATCTTGAGATGGTCGTCCACGGCGCGGAACTTCAGCGGCTTCGGTGATCGGCCAAGCGCATCGGGAAACAGCTTCGCCGGACGAGACGTCACGTCACGAATGAGGCCCTCGTTGCCGCGCTGCATCACGATCGTCAGGCCTTGGGCGACGGCCGCGCGCAGGCCGCCGGTGTGATCGAAGTGATGGTGGGAGACGATCGCTTCGGTGAGCGGCTTGCCCGGCACGAGCGATCGTGCCTTGTCGATCACGGCATTGGCGTTGGCTTCGCTGGCGTAGACCTCGAACAGCGTGAGGTGATCGTCGAATTCAAAGAGCACCGAGTTGCCAGCGCCGCGCAGAAACCAGATGCCTTTGGCGATTGACGTGGCTTCGATGGTGGGCGCAGGCGCGACCGGCGCAGGTGCGTTTCGCACCGCGGGTGGTGCCGCAAGGTCGCCGACTTGCGCATCGACTGCCTGGCGATCGACATACAGCTTTTGCTGCACGACAGAGCGGAAGTCGATCGTCGTGTTGATTCCTGTGGGCATCAGCACGCCGCTGACCGGTTGATAACCGGTGAACGCCGCACGATACGTGAGGTCGCCCAGGTTGCCGTCGGGCCCAACCCAACTCACGGCCGCTGGCAGAGAGGAGGACGGATGGATGGCCAGCGTCAGTGCATCGCCGAACGGCGTCGTCACATCGACCAGATCAAGGCCGCCCGACTTGCGTACGTTCGAGACGGTTGACTTGGGATCGAGTGCCACTCGCACGATCACTACGGGATGGGCGAGCAGTTCCATGCGCCGTGCGCGGGCTGCAGCCACAGGGGCGCGCGTCGCGGCACCAGCGGCGTTGATATTGAACGCGACGTCGCCATCCAGCGATTGCGTCGACACGATCCCTTTCATGTTCGCCGCGGCAGCGAAGACGAACTCGTTTGCCTGTCGTTGACGCACGCGCGTGCTCAGGTGCTCGAGGTCGATGGTGCGCACGTAGTCGCTGATGCTGGTCCACTTCTGCGGCGCGTCGATCGACGAGGTGATGTTGCCGCCGCCGTTCTGATACGCGAGCTGACCATAGCCTTCGATCGTCAGCGTCTTGATCGCGAGGATGCGATCGCGACCGCCCAGTGCCTCGGCCGCCCGTACGACTACTGCGCGGCCGGGACTGCTGTTCGACTGAGCCGTGCTCGTCGCGACATAGGCGGCAACGGCCAGACTCACGACAAGAATCACGCGAAACTGTCTCTGCACGGCGCGCATTGTACAATCGGGAATCAGTGAATAAGAGCAGTTGGTATCGGTGTGTGGCCGCGGTCGTGCTCGCGGCGTCGGCAGCCGCGTGCGGGTCGACGCCTGCGGAAAAATCCGCGGTTCCCGCCTGGGAGCGTGAGAACCCGATCAAGCCTGCAGCGCCGGCACCACTCGGCATGGAAGTCTTCTTCGAGGATGTGAAGCCCCCATCCCCGGCCAGCGTGCGACTGGGCCGCTGGCTCTTCTACGACACGCGGTTGTCGGCCGACAACACGATCGCCTGCGCGAGTTGCCACAAGCCCGAGTACGCCTTCTCGGAGCCGACGCCGGTGTCGACGGGCATCAAAGGGCAGAAGGGGGGCCGCAAGGCGCCGACCTTCATCAACAAGGCGGTCACGCTGGCCCCGGTCTTCTTCTGGGATGGCCGCGCGAAGTCGCTCGAAGACCAGGCGCTCGGTCCGATCGCGAATCCGATCGAAATGGGCAACACGCATGACGTCATGATTGCCACGCTCTCACGCGTGCAGGGTTACAAGCCGTACTTCAAAGAAGCGTTCGGGACTGACGAGATCACCAAAGAGCGTGTCGCTCAGGCGATTGCCGATTACGAACGCACGCGCGTCAGCGGCAACTCCCCCTACGACCGCTGGCGGTTCAATCACGAACAGGATGCCGTGTCAGCTGCGGCGAAACGCGGCCACGATCTGTTCTTCGATACCGCCGGCTGCGTGCAGTGTCACACCGGCAGCAGCTTCAGCGACAGCTTGTTCCACAATATCGGCGTCGGCTGGGATCCGAAGACGAAGACCTTCAAGGATGAAGGCCGCTTCGCAGTGACGAAGAAGCCAGAGGATCGCGGTGCGTTCAAGACGCCGGTCCTGCGCGATGTCAGCAAGCACGCGCCGTACATGCACGACGGATCCATTGCCACGCTTCGCGAAGTCGTCCAGTTGTACAACAAGGGCGGGATTCCGAATCCGAATCTGACGAAGGGGCGGATCAAGCCGTTGAATCTGAAGGATGAGGACGTCGATGCGATCGTGGCGTTCCTCGAGTCGCTCGACGGGCAGGGCTATCAGGACACCCCGCCCACCACATTTCCCCAATAGTTAAGACGGTTTACGACGCCGCGCGCGAGAGCCACGCGGCGAACGGCTTCGACTGTCGCATGTCGAGTGCGACGCAACTGTCGATCCGCTCGATGGCCTGCTGTGCTGCGCGCGCCGCCGAGGGCACCGAGTTCTTCGATAGGAAGTCCTTCACGTCGTTGGCGCGCGAGGCCGAGCAGAAGGAGCCGAACGATCCGATCACATCGGGAATCGCCTGGAACATGTTCAGCGACTTGACCAGGGCCGGCCAGCGAGCCTTCGTGAATTCCCACGCCTGATCGCTCGACCATGGATGCTCCATCAGCGACCCCAGGACCGTGCTCGCGTCCTGCGAACGAACCTCGGGTGAGACCGCGAACTCGAGCGTCCGTTTCACCAACGCCGGGTCCGAGAACCACGACAGCGCATTGAAGTACCGGTAATAGCGCTCGGGCTCTGCGCCGGCGCTCTTCATCTGATCGAGATAGCGCTGATACAACGCGGCGTCACCGCCCACGGCGGCCACCTGCAGCACCTTCGGCACGAGCGTCGATGGAACGGAGTTGGGATCCGCGATATAGCGGAGTGCGAGGTCTCGAGCCGTTTTCTGAACCGCTGGATCGTTGCCGACCACACCCACCAGGTGAAGCAGGATGCCGCGCCGATACTGACGATCGTCGCTGTCTTTGACGGGGCCTGGAAGTCCGAGCTGGGTCAGCACTGGACCGAAATGGGCGCGGATCCATGCCTGATAGCGCGCGCGCTCTGTGGCATCAGCGATGTCATCGCCAATGTTTTCCACCCGCTCTGCAATCGTCTCAGCGATCACTGGCGTGTCGTCGCCGGCCATCGCTGCCGCGAGATCGAGATACAGATCGATGTCGTGACGCCCGGCCCGGACCATTCGCCACTCGTCGCCGAGCAGGCTGATGCGCTCGGCCGCGGTCAGGCGCATCGGGTTCTTCCCGAACTGTCCGACCGTGTCGGCCGTGTAGTCGGTCAGGTAATAGCCGCGGCTGTCGGCATTGGCGAACGTTGCGCCGCACCCCTCGACCTTGAACGACTTCTCGGGGCGATCGATCACCTCGTAGTTGGCCTGGCCGTTGGCGCCCTTGAACGCCACCGGCAGCGTCCATGTCTGCGGGGCCGGTGACGAGCCTGGTGTGCTGATGAATCGTGCGACCTTCACGTCGATGTTACTGGTGTTCCCGGAGCACGAACTACGAACCGTCAAGACCGGCGCGCCGATCTGATCAACGAAGCTGCGCATGATCCGATCGACCGGCTTGCCCGTGACGCGGGCCACTTCGGTCCAGAAATCCTCTCCGGCCGCGTTGTTATACGAGTACTTCTTCAGATACGAGGCGACACCCTTGCGAAA
>Ga0065712_10000273_pt1 | contig 24212 bp, 21 predicted proteins | sample MisRhiReplicate1_FD_59099 | JGI IMG/M metagenome (GOLD analysis project Ga0065712, IMG submission 59099) | Miscanthus rhizosphere microbial communities from Kellogg Biological Station, MSU, sample Rhizosphere Soil Replicate 1: eDNA_1 v3... | ecosystem: Host-associated > Plants > Roots >...
GCCCGCTGCCCTCTGCCCGCTGCCATCGACGATGTACGATGAGTCGTGGCCCGGCTGACGCCTGACCCTTCACACCTGACGACGCGCGCGGCGATCACGGCCGGCCTGCTGATGCTGGGCCGGCGCGAGCTGTCGTCGCGGCAGCTTGCGGACCGGTTGCGCCGCAAGGGCTTCCCTGACGACGTCATCGAGGCCGCATTGGCCTCGCTCCGGGAGTCTGGCGCGCTGAACGACGCGCGAGCGGCGGCCGCGCGCGCGCGGCACGACGTCACCATCCATCGGCACGGCCGGTCTCGCGTGCTCCGTCAGGTGAAAGCGTTGGGCGTGAGCGAGGAAACCGCGCGGCACGCGGTCAGCGCCGCGTTCAGCGAGGTCAGCGAAGATCAGATGCTCGTCAGCGCGCTCGCGCGCAAGCTGCGCGGCGCAGAGCCTCCGACCGATCCCAAGGCCATCCGGCGCTTGCAGGGATGGCTTCTTCGCCAGGGATTTGACCCGGACAAGGTGCAGCGGCTGTTGCGTCGCAAGCTCAGGATTGACAACGAATAGACGCGTCCGTGCCGACGTGCCCGTGCCTGGAGCACGGGCATCGCTCCACTAGTGCGCCGCCTGCAGGAATCCAGAATCAGCCAGCCAGTCGGCGAGGCGCTGCGACCACGTGTTGACCGACTTCAGCTTCGACCGCTGGCCCATGTTGAAGCCGTGGCCACCCTTTGCGGGGATGTGCGCCTCGACGGGCACGCCGGCATCGCGATACATCTGCAGGATCTTGACCGTCGGCGCACCGCAGCACGGGTCGTCGGACGCTGCCGCGAGAAAGGCCGGCGGCGCGTTGCCCGGGACCGAGGCCGGCACGGCCAGCGGGCCCGGGTAGATGAAGATCGCGAAATCCGGGCGGCCGCTCAGCCGGTCCACCGGATCGCTGGCCTGGGCGTTCCCCTCGCCCGGCGGGAAGGCAACCATGCCGACCAGCTCACCTCCTGCCGAGAACCCCATGATGCCGACGCGGTGCGGATCGATGTGCCACTCCCCCGCCCGGCTGCGCACCAGGCGCAGCGCCCGGTAGGTGTCGGCGACGGCGTCGCCTTCGATCGTGTAGGTCGAGCCTTCCTCGCGCGCCAGCCGGTACTTCAGGGCGAATGCGGCCACGCCGAGGTTGGCCAGAAACTCAGCCGGCTCGCGTCCTTCGGCGTCGTAGACGAGCAACCGGTGCCCGCCCCCAGGTACGACCACGACCGCCGCGCCGGTCGCCTTGTCCGGCGGAGGCAGATAGACCTCGACCGACGGGTCGTGCACGTTCTTCACCCAGTAGTCCTTCGCCTGCTCGGGCTCCGACTTGCGCGGAGCCGACCCGGGTGCGCCATTGGGCCAGAGCGACAGCCGCTCGTGCGACGGCGGTTGCGCAAGGGCGACGAACATCAGCGAGCACAGCAGCGAGAGGGCAAGGACAGCGGTGCGCATATAGCGGCGGATTATCACACGGCGCGGCTGGCGCCTCGCGCACCCGTCGGACCGGACGCACCCGTCGCGCCAGACGCACCCGTCGCGCCAGACGCACCCATCGCACCAGACGCACCCATCGCACCTTACGCACCCCACTCACCCCGTGCTAGCATCCGCGCCAGCACGCGTGGCGGGACCGTGGAGGGACCGATGAGCGATGGGACGATGACGCGCCGCGAGCTCCTCCGGCGCGGCGGCGATGTGGGCGGGCTGCTGGCGCTACCCCTGATCCTTCCGCGAGAGGCGGCGGCGTCGGCCTCGAGGGCGGCTGTGGCAGACAATTCAGGCCTGCGCGTCGGCGACGATATCTACCAGTCGATCGGCGTACGGCCCATCATCAACGCGCGCGGCACCTACACGATCATCAGCGGCTCGGTGATGCTTCCCGAAGTGCGCGCGGCGCTCGACGCGGCCGCACAGCACTACGTGCACCTCGACGAGCTGGCGGACGCGATCGGCGCCAGGCTGGCCACGCTGACGGGTGCCGAGTGGGGTCTCGTCACGTCCGGATGCGCTGCCGCGCTCACGCACGCGACGGCGGCCTGCGTGGCAGGCGGCAATCCAGACCTGCACGTGCGGATCCCGAACCTGGCCGGCTTCCCGCGTGATGAAGCCATCATCCCGAAGCACTCGCGCAACGTGTACGACGCGGCCGTGCGCGCCGTCGGGCTGCGGGTGATCGAAGTGGAAACGTTCGCCGAACTGCAGGCCGCCTTCGGTCCGCGCACGGCGATCGTCTATCTCTTCGCGGGGCCCAACGCGGACAAAAGTCCGGTCAGCCTCCAGGCCATCGCGCCGGTGGCCAAGGCCAACGGCGTGCCGATCCTCGTTGATGCCGCGGCGGAGGTGCTGACGGTTCCGAACGTGCACCTTCAGAACGGCGCGACGCTGGTCGCCTATAGCGGCGGCAAGTGCATCCGCGGTCCGCAGACCGCGGGACTGCTGCTCGGCCGCAAGGACCTGGTGCGCGCGGCCTGGGTCCACAGCGCACCTCATCACGGCTTCTCCCGTGGAATGAAGGTCGGCAAGGAAGAGGCCATGGCGATGCTCATGGCCGTTGAGATGTGGATGAAGCGCGACCACGACGCCGAGTGGACGAAGTGGACGTCGTGGTTGAACCTCATCGCCGACCGTGTCAAGACCGTGGACGGCGTGCGCACCGCAGTCACCCAGCCGGAAGGACTCTCCAACAAGACGCCGTCGCTCAAGGTCATGTGGGACAAGAGCAAGCTTGGCGTCTCCGGCGACCTCGTCGCCCGCGCGCTGCTCGACGGTGAGCCGCGCGTGGCCCTCTTCGCGCAGCGCGGCGACTCGCCGTCGGACACCGGCGTCTCCATAACGCCCTATATGCTGCTTCCCGGCGATGCGCAGATCGTGGCCGACCGGCTCGCGGCCGTGCTGGCGCACCCGACACAGCGGGACGCGGCGTCTCCGCCGAAAACGGCGGCGGCGGATCTGAGCGGGCACTGGGACGTGCAGATCGAGTTCGCCGCTGGCCGATCGCACCATGCCTTGCACCTGCGACAACAAGGCAGCGACATCGACGGTACACACGCCGGCGATTTCGTGTCCCGCGATCTCACTGGCACGATTGACGGCGACTCCGTGCGCCTCCACAGCAGCTACGACGAGGCACACGGCGACGCGCTCAACTTCACCTTCATCGGCAAGGCGACCGGCGACTCGATGTCGGGCACGCTCGACATGGGCGAGTACCTGATGGGCACGTGGACGGCCGCCCGCCACGACCCGCGGCGGGGCTGATGGTGCGTGCCGGCCTGTCCATCATCGTCCTGGCGGCGAGCGTCGCGGCTCAGGCGCCGCCGAAGTACGATCTGTTGCTTCGCGGCGGCCACGTCATCGACGCGAAGAATCATCTGAGCGCGGTGCGGGACGTCGCCGTCGCGGCCGGCAAGGTCGCCGCGATCGCCGAACGGATCGATCCCGCCGACGCGTTGAAGACGGTGGATGTCTCGGGTCTTTACGTCACGCCTGGCCTGGTCGACATCCACACTCACGTTTACGCCGGCACTGGTGAGAAGGGGTCCTACGCGGGCGACAACAGCGTCTACCCGGATGGATTCACGTTTCGATCCGGCGTGACGACGATCGCGGATGCCGGTTCATCCGGCTACGTGGATTTCGAGGACTTCAAGCAGCGCATCATCGATCGGGCGAATACTCGCGTCCTCGCCTTCCTGAACATCGTCGGCCACGGCATGCGCGGCGAGAAGCTCGAGCAGGACCTGAGCGACATGGAGGCGAAGCCCGCCGCCGACATGGCGCGGCGATATCCCGGCCTCATCATCGGCATCAAGACGGCGCACTACCAGGGGCCGGAGTGGACGCCGGTCGAGCACGCAGTAGAGGCAGCGACGCTCGCGGACGTTCCGGTGATGGTGGATTTTGGCGCGAACAAGCCCGAGCGCCCGATCAGCGAGCTGCTGACGAAGAAGCTGAGGCCGGGCGACATCTACACGCACTGCTTCTCCGGCGTCCGCAATGAGAGCGATCGGCCCGGACATCTGAACCAGGCGCTGCCCGATGGCCGCGCACGCGGAGTGATCTTCGACGTCGGGCACGGCGGAGGCAGCTTCCTGTGGCGCGTCGCGGTGCCGGCGATGAAGGCCGGATTCCTGCCGGATTCCATCTCGACAGACCTGCACATCAGCAGCATGAACGCCGGAATGAAAGACATGCTCAACGTGATGAGCAAGTTCCTCGCGCTGGGCATGTCCCTCGACGACGTGGTGGCGCGATCGACGTGGAACCCGGCCCGGGAGATCAAACAGGAGACGCTCGGGCACCTCTCGATCGATGCGCCGGCGGATATCGCCGTGCTGCGCGTGGAGCGCGGGCAGTTCGGGTTCGTGGACATCAACGGCGCCCGTCTGCCCGGCACGACAAAGCTGGTGTGCGAGCTCACCATTCGCGACGGAAAGATCGTGTACGACCTGAACGGGCTCGCCAGCCCGGAGTGGACGACACTGCCCGCCGATTACGGATGGACTGGCGACCCGCGGTGGAATCGCATAAGGAGGTAGCCGTGTCGAAGTCGACCCGCAGAGGATTCCTGGCCAAGGCGCCGGCGCTCGCTGCCGCGGCTGCCGCGTCCGCGCCCCTTGCCGCTGCCGCGCAGGCTACGTCCGAGAAGCCCGTGAAGAAAGTGCACTGGGCCGACGGCAAGCCGCCTGAAAAGACGCCGCTCTTCAGCGGCGTCGTCACCTTCGGGAACCTCGTGTTCATCTCGGGCATCGGCGCGCACTTCGAGGGCGACATCAAGGCCCACACGGCGCATGTCCTCGACGAGATGAAGCAGAAGCTCGAGTCCGTTGGATCGTCGATGGAGAAAGTGTTGAAGGTGAACGTCTACTTGAACGACCTGAAGGACTACGCGGGGATGAACGAGGTGTTCCTCGGCAAGTTCGGTCCGGAGCCCGGCGTGCGCACGACGGTCGCCCCGGCGGGCGGGATTCCAGGCAATTCGCTGGTGGAGATCGACTGCATCGCGAGTCTCTGAAGTGCATTTGTCAGGTCCATAGGTTCATGGATCCATGAGTCCATGGGGAAACGCCGATACCCATGGACCTATGGACCTATGGGACCAGCGCGAACGCGATGATGGTCGGACCGGCGGCGATTGCGACGTACTGGCGGTTGTCGAAGACGTAGGTCATCGGCGACGCCTTCCAGTGTGCGTTGGCGTCGAATCGCCACAGCCTCCGCCCGTCCTTCGCGTCCACCGCCATCAACGCCCCATCGTCGGCGGCCGCAATCACCACGCCGCCGGCGGTGGCCAGCACTCCGCCCCAGGTCGACCCGTGACCCTCCTGCGGTGCTTCCCATCTGATCTCGCCGGTCTGGATGTCGATCGCCCTGAGGACCTTCTGCCGCTGTTCGCCAGGAACTCGCCGGGCATCGCCGCTATAGTACGACTGTCCCGGCTTCCAGGTAGAAGGCGCCCGCGAGTATATGTTGCAGCTCTCCAGCGCCTGCACGTAGTACAGGCCGGTCGCCGGGCTGAAGGCTGTCGAGAACCAGTTGGTCGCGCCATCCACTGATGGACACACCTTGACGCCCTCGACGTTCGGCACCTGATCCGGATTGAGCACGGGCCGGCCATCGGCACCGATCTCGCTCGCCCACGTCAGCTTCTTCACAAACGGCTTCGCGAGCAGCAGCGTGCCGTCCGTCCGATCGAGCACGTAGAAGAACCCGTTGCGGTTCGCGTGCAGCAGCAAGTGCCGCGGTTGGCCGTGCCAGTCGGCATCGACGAGCGCGGCAGTCTGCTGCGAGTCCCAGTCCCAGAGATCGTGCGGCGTGTACTGGTAGTGCCACTTCACCCGCCCCGACTTCAGATCCACCGCAAGGATCGAGTCTGAGTACAGGTTGTCACCGACGCGCTGGCTGCCATCGTAGTCGGGGCAGGGATTGCCCGTCGGCCAGTAGACGGTCTCCAGCGCGGCGTCGTAGGTGCCCGTGAGCCAGGCGGACGCGCACGGGTGAAGAATGTCGCGGCCGCGCCAGGTCTCGGAACCCGGCTCACCTGGCCTGGGCACGGTCCAGACGCGCCACACTTCCCTGCCGGTCGCCTGATCGAACGCGGCGAGGAAACCGCGGATGCCCTCGTCGCCGCCCGACGTGCCGGAGATCACGAGGCCGCCCGCAGCCAGCGGCGCGGACGTCGCCCCGTAGTTCAGCCGCCAGTCCGCCATCGCCGTGTCCCAGAGCACCGCACCGGTCGATCGGCTGAGCGCGATGACGTGCGCGTGGTCGGTGACCATGAACAGGCGATCGCCGGCGACGGCAACGCCCCGGTTGATGCCCCCCGCGGCGTCGCCGGAAAGGCCGCGCGTGCGAGGCCGCTTGAAATGCCACAACTGGCGTCCAGAGCCGGCATCGAGCGCATAACACTCGTTCGCGGTCGTCACGTACATCACGCCATCGACGACGACCGGGGTGACTTCGAGGCGGCTGGCGCCGTCGAGCGTGAACGTCCACGCGGGCGCGAGGCGACCGACATTGGCCGTGTCAATCCCGGTGAGCGCGCTGAAGCGGCTCCCCGTCGGCTGTCCGTTGTAGGTGGGCCAGTCCGCCTGGGACGTGACAGTTCGGTACTGGTCGCCGGCACGGCGCAGCAGATGGATGCGGCCGTCGTCATCGCGCAGCGCCAGCCCGGTCGCCGACTGTGTCAGTACGACGCCCTGCAGCGGGCCTTCCTCACTGGTCACGCTCAGGCGGGTTGGCGCATCTTCGGTGTTCTCGCGGAACGTCCGGACGAAGGCGATCAGGCCGCGCATCCCGGCCGTCGTGAGCGTCGACGGCGGCATGCCTTTCGTCGGGATGCCCTGACGAACGAGCGCGCCAAGTTCGGCGTCTGACTTGGCGGCCGCGCGCGCGACGATGTCCGGCGCGAACTCTCCGCCGCGGCCATCGGCGCCATGGCAGCGCGCACAGAGCTGGCGGTAGGCTGCCTTTCCGGTCGTGCGTGGTTGAGCCAGGGCGACAGTTGGCGCCAGCACGAGGAAAAGCGCGGTCAACGCGAACTGCACGCGGGGCTGGCCCGCCGCCACGAATCGCATGGTCGCCGAACATACCATCCTTCGACAAGCTCAGGACAGGCCTTCGGCAGGCTCCGGACAGGCTGCCGAATTGAGTTATGCTCCGCGCATGTCACTCACCAGACGCGATGCCCTGAAACTCGGGGCGCTTGGCCCTTTTGTGTTCGCCGCAGCGCCGCGCGCCGCTTCACCCGCTGATTCACCAGCTGCCGGATCGCCGATCCGGTTCGCCGTCAGCACCTACTCCTACTGGCATTTCGAGAAAGTCAAATATCCGATCGAGAAGGTAATCGAGCAGGCGGCCGGCATCGGGTTCGACGGCGTCGAGATCCTTCACGTGCAGATGGACAACGAGACGCCGGCCTACGTGAACGGGTTGAAGCAGGCGGCCTTCCGGCATGGCCTCGCCCTGCCGATGCTCTCGATCCATCAGGACTTCGTGTCGCCGAAGCCCGAAGAGCGCGAGCAGGCGGTCGACCACACGAAGAAGTGCATCGCCCTCGCCGCGCGGCTCGGCATTCCCGCCATCCGCCTGAACTCGGGCCGCTGGAACACCATCGAGTCCTTCGACGATCTGATGAAGGTCAAGGGCAACGAGCCGCCGATCCAGGGCTACACGGACGAGGACGCCTTCAAGTGGTGCATCGACTCCATCAACGCCTGTCTCCCCGACGCCGAGGCCAACGGCATCGTCCTCGCCCTGGAAAACCATTGGGGCCTGACCACGAAGGTGGACAACCTGCTGCGGCTGGTGAAGGGCGTGAACTCGCCCTGGCTGGGCGTCAATCTCGACACCGGCAACTGGCCCGACGATCCGTACTCCGGCATCGAGAAGCTCGCGCCCTATGCGGTCATCGTTCAGGCGAAGACGTACTACGGCGGCGGCGTGTGGTACACGCTCGACCTCGATTACACGCGGATCGCGAAGATCCTGAAGGGCGCCGGCTTCCGCGGCTGGATTTCGCTGGAAATGGAAGGCAAGGAACCGCCCGACGTCGCGGTGCCGAAGAGTCTGGCGGTGTTGCGATCCGCGTTTGTGTAGCGGGACCAAAGTCCCGCCTACTTCGTGGCTTCGATCGGGAAGCCCTTCTCCACCCAGTCGGCCGCGAAGCTCGTGGTCAGCCGGAGCAGATGAAGGTTGGTGAATCCCATCGTCTTCAGAAGTGTAAAGGCAGGCCGCACGTTGGGGCACTTGTCGAGCGGGCAGCACCCGCAATAAATCACGACCATCGTCGATCGCGGGATCCGCTCAGCCCAGCGCCGCAGGTCCTCGAGGCCTTGCGGGTCGGACGCTGGACCGTGCAGGGGCGCACCGGGGATGTGCCCGGGACGATAGAGCGGCTTGAAACCGACGTACACGACCGCGGGCGCCGGCGTCGTGTCAGCGAGCAGCGGTACCAGGTCGGCAGGTGGCAGGGCTTCCGCCTCCTCCCATGGCTCGCCGGGATGAGCGGACAGGTCCTGTCGCGCGACGAGCGGCCTCGCCATCCCGATTCCAATCACGACCGCAGCTACGAATGCCGCAATGCGCCTGCCGCCAATGCGCTTGGTCATGTGGAAATCTTATAGCATCACTTCACCGTGGCAGCCTCCGACGCTTCTTCGCTGCTGACGACGGGATTCGTCGTCCTGCCGGTTGTGATCATGGCGCTCGTCGTCTACGGTGTGGACGTGGCAGGGCGCCGGCTGGGNGAGTCGGCGGCGACACGTCATCGTTGGGCCGTTGTGACCGGCATCGCTGCCGCNGGCTGGTTGCTCCTGACGTGGGTGATTGCGGATTCAGGGTGGCTCGCCCGATTCGATTTGCGTCCACCGCCCTTCCTCCTGCTTCCTGCCATCGGCTTTCCGGTCGCGGCGGCGCTCGCGTGGTCGCGCTTCGGCACGCGTCTGATCACCGGCCTGCCACTCGCCGCGCTGGTTGGCCTGCAGTCGTTCCGCTTTCCGCTGGAGCTGCTGATGCACCGGGCTTACGTCGAGGGCGTGATGCCCGTGCAAATGAGCTACTCGGGCCGCAACTTCGACATCCTGACCGGCCTCACCGCCATCCCCGTCGCGTGGGCGCTGCACCGCGGCATCGGCGGCCGCCGGCTGGCGCTTGCCTGGAACATCCTGGGCGCCGTGTTGCTGATCAACATCATCACGGTGGCCGCGGCCGCGACACCCTTGTTCGCGGCCTTCGGTCCCGAGGCACTCAACACCTTCGTTGCCCATCCGCCGTTCGTCTGGCTGCCCGCAGTCCTCGTGCTGACGGCTGTCACGGGCCATCTGATGATTACCCGTGCGCTGTACAATTGATCGCTTATGACATCGTCCGAGCTCCGTGAGTCATTCCTCGCCTACTTCGAAGGCCTGGGCCACCGGCGTGTGCCCAGCTCGCCGCTGGTGCCGCACGACGACCCGACGCTGCTCTTCACCAATGCGGGCATGAACCAGTTCAAGGACGTGTTCCTCGGCCGGGAACAGCGGGCGTATTCACGGGCGACGACCTCGCAGAAGTGCATGCGCGTCAGTGGCAAGCACAACGACCTCGACAACGTCGGCCCGTCGCTCCGCCATCACACGTTCTTCGAGATGCTCGGAAACTTCTCCTTCGGCGATTACTTCAAAGAGGACGCGATCGCCTACGCCTGGGAACTATTGACGAAGAAATGGGAGCTCCCGCCCGACAGGCTCTTCGCGACGATCTTCAAGGGCGAGTCGGGCATCCCGCGCGACGACGAGGCGCACAGACACTGGCTCCGTTGGTTGCCGGCAGAACGGCTTTACGAACTCGGTGCAAGCGACAATTTCTGGTCGATGGGCGAGACGGGCCCGTGCGGGCGCTGCTCGGAGATCCACTACTTCCGCGGCAACGATCTGCCCTGCTCCGCACCGGTGTGCCTCGGCCCGGAGTGCGACTGCGATCGGTTCGTCGAAGTCTGGAACAACGTGTTCATGGAGTTCGACCGCCAGGCCGACGGATCGCTCCAGCCGCTGCCGAAACCGTCGATCGACACCGGCATGGGCCTCGAGCGCATCGCCGCCATCAAGAAGGGGACGTTGTCGAACTACGACACGGATGTATTCGAGCCATTGCTGCAGCAGATAGAAGCCTGGCGCGGCGGGTCCACGCCGACGACTGAGTTGGCCACGGCGATGACGCCACAGGCAATCTCGACGCGCGTCATCGCAGACCATGTGCGAGCGACGACGTTTCTGATCGCCGATGGCGTGCTGCCGAGCAACGAATGGCGGGGCTATGTCCTGCGGAAAATCATGCGGCGGGCGATGCGGCAATTCAAGCATTTGGGGTTCGAGCGGCTCATGCTTCACGACCTGGCCGCAATTGTCGCGAATACCCTGGGGGACGCCTATCCGGAGCTCAGTGCGAACATCAAGACCATCCAGGGCACTATTCGTCAGGAGGAGCAGCGCTTCGATACCGTGCTCAGCGCGTCGCTCCCGAAGCTCGAGGAACTGCTCGATCGTGCGGCGGCTGCCGGCTCGCCGGTGCCTGGCGAGGAGGCCTTCAAGCTGTACGACACCTTCGGGTTGCCGCTCGACTTCATCGAGGACATGGCGAGCGAGCGGAAGCTGGCTTTCGACCGCGCGAGCTTCGACGCGGCGATGGAAGGACAGCGTGAGAAAGCACGGGCGAAGAGCGCGTTCGACGGAAAGAAGGCCGACGATTACGCCTTCGCCTCGCCCGAGTCAGCCGACCGTCTTCGTGCGTCGAAGGAGAGCTTCGAGGGTTACACGACAACGACCGTGGGCGGCGCGCGGATTCTGGCGGTCTTCGACGACAAGAAGCAGCAAGTGCGGGAGCTCGCAACCGGGCAATCCGGCGTGATTGCCCTGGACCGCACGCCGTTCTACCTGGAGTCCGGCGGCCAGGTATCGGATGTGGGGACTTTACAGAGCGAGGCGGGAACGACCATCGCCCGCGTCACGGGCGTCGTTCGCCTTGGCGCGGGGTTCCCACGCGGTCACCGCGTAACCGTCGTCGCCGGGCCGCTCGGCGAAGGCCAGTCGATCGAGGCCGTTGTCGATGCGACTACCCGGGACGCCACCCGCCGGAATCACACGGCCACCCACCTGCTCCACGCCGCCCTGCGCCAGGTGCTCGGCCCGCACGTCAAGCAGGCGGGCTCGCTCGTTGCGCCGGATCGCCTGCGGTTCGACTTCACGCATTTCTCCGCGGTCACTCCGGCGGAGCTCGCCGAGATCGAGGAGATCGTCAACGCGCAGATCCTGCGTAACAGTGGCGTCTCGACCGAAGTGCGCAACACGGAAGAGGCCATCAAGTCGGGGGCGATGGCGCTGTTCGGCGAAAAGTACGGCGATCAGGTCCGCGTCGTCTCGATTCCCGGTTTCAGCACCGAGCTCTGCGGCGGCACGCACACGAAGGCGACTGGCGACATCGGGCTGTTCACGATCACCGAGGAGAGCGGCGTGGCTGCCGGCGTCAGGCGCGTCGAGGCGCAGACGGGCACCGGCGCGCTGCACGACCTTCAGTCGCACCGCGCGACGCTCAGGAAGGTCCTGTCAGCGCTGAACGTCGGGGAAGGGCAGGCGGCCGACGCCATCGCGAAGCTCCAGGCGGACGGGAAGCGCCTGGCGCGCGAGGTGCAGGAGTTGAAGGTGAAGTCGGCACTCGGCGACGGCACCGCGAGCGACGCCGAGGGCAGTGGCACGCGCGCACAGGTCAACGGCGTGACGTTCGTGTTCCGCAAGGTCGAAGGGCTCGATCGGGACGCGCTCCGGCAACTGAGCGATCACACGAAGGATCAGCTGAAGACCGGCGGCGTCGTCCTGGCGTCTGCAGGGCCCGAGAATCGCGTCTCCATCGTCGCGTCGATTACGGCAGATCTGAAGGCACGCTTCCACGCTGGAAATATCGTCAAGGCACTGGCGCCTCTGGTCGGCGGCAAGGGCGGAGGGCGTCCGGATTTTGCCGAAGCCGGCGGGTCGGACGCGGCAAGGATTGACGACATGCTCGCCGAAGCGCCGCGCGTGATCGGCGAGCTCGACGCTCGCAAGACGTAAGACACGAAGTGGAGCAGGACTTTAGCCCTGCTCATTTCAACGCCATTCGCGCTGAAGGACAGGACTGAAGTCCTGTCCTACAGGTGAGGCTGTCCCACTGAAAGGACAGGACCGACGTCCTGTCCCACACTGATGGCACGTCCCCTGCCCTGCTGAAGGGGTGTACCGAGCCGTCCGGCACCGGTTTGGCCGGGCCGCTCGCCGCAACCCCTTGTCTACCAGAGCCTTCGCGATCGTCGTGGCCCTGACGGCCGTTCTGCGCGCAGTCCCGGCCCAGGCAGAAATCTACGCCTGGCGAGACGAACAAGGCAGACTCGTGCTGTCGGAGCGCCCCGCGCCAACCGGCGTCCAGGCGCAGACGTTCGCCGTCCATGGCAACGACCAGTACCGGACGACAGGGGCGCAGGTGTTACCGGGGAGGCTCGAGGGCCGCCTTGGCGACATGGTGGCGGAGCACGCGCGACGGCACGATCTGAGCCCCGACCTGGTGCGCGCGGTGATTCGCGTGGAGTCGGGCTGGAACCCGCGCGCGGTCTCGGCCAGGGGCGCGCTGGGCCTGATGCAGTTGATGCCGTCGACGGCTGTCGAGTACGGCGTGTCCGATCCGTTCGACCCCGAGCAGAACGTCCGCGCCGGCGTCGCGTACCTGCGAAAGCTGATCGATCGATTCGACGGCAAGACGGAGCTGGCGCTGGCCGCTTACAACGCGGGCCCCGGCGCCGTCGAGAAGTACGGCCGCACGATCCCGCCGTACAAGGAGACGCAGAGCTACGTGCGGCGCATCGTCTCGGTCACGGAAGTGCGGATTGGCCCGCGGAAGAGGATCTTCAAGATCGTCGAGCTGATCGACGGCCGCGAGGTGCCGCGGTACTCGGACAAGAAGCCCGAGGGCACCTACGAAGTGGTGACGAACCGGTAATCGACTTTCCACGGCCGGGCCGCATCGAGCCGCGACCGATCGATATCGGCGCGGCCGCCCACCGTCACGTCAGCCTGCGCGCGCTCGCCCGCCTCATCCAGCAGTTCAGGACGGACCGCCACCAACGCGTTGACGGCCAGCGGGCAGTACCTCCGGCCGGCTTCCCTCGCGATCGCCATGCGCGCCGTGTCGGCCTGCATGGGCACCTGATACTCGCGCGGGGACGTGAGGTCGTCGAAGGCGTGTGCCACGGCCAGCAGCCGCGCGATGAGCGGAGCATGGCGATGGTGGTCGAAGCGGCGAGCGGAGTACCAGAGCGCGTCGGAGACGTCCTCGTCGAGGCCGAACGAGGTCTCGAGGCCATGCGGGTCGGTGGCGCGGCCGACGAGCGCGCCCACGTCGTGCACCAGCGCCGCCGTGACGAGGATTTCGAGGTCCCGCGGGTCGAGGCCGACGAACCGGCCGAGTTGCCGCGCGCAGGCGGCTACACGGCGGCTGTGGGCGGCCACGGCCGGACGGCGGAGATCCAAGGTTTCGAGCAGCGTGTCCAGCGAACCGACGGGCGCTGTGCGCATTACCGACCTCTATCGGCCGTTGAGCCCGAGGCCTCGCCGATTTTGCGGCGATTTTGCGGGCACTGGTGCGGCCGGCCCTTCCCCTGGCTGTGATCAGGAGCAAGGCGTGTACCAGGGCGCCGGGCGGCGGGAGAACCGGCGGCCACCTCCGCGGATGGTGTGCTAAAATTGGAGGTTCTGACTACTTGAGGGCCTGCGCGCAGGGGCGCACGGGCCGCATGAGAGGGCACAACGCGTGGCAACGAAGAAGAAAGTCTCCTCCGCCGACAAGGCGCACCGCCAGAACATCAAGCGCAGGGAACAGAACCGTCAGACGCGGAGCAAGCTTCGCACGGCCTTGAAGAGCATCCGCGCGGCCATCGACCAGGGCGATCTGGCCGGTGCCAAGACGGCGCTCACCGCCACGTTCTCGCTGGTGGACAAGATGGCCAACAAGGGCGTCATCCACAAGAACGCGGCCGGCCGCTACAAGTCGCGCCTCGTGAGGCGGATCGCCCGCACGCCCGCCGCGTAAGAGCGTAATAAGGGTCGGGAAAATTATCCCGACCCATTCAGCTCCCGCGCCTCAGCCGCAGAGCTCCACAATCAGCCGTTCCAGCAGGATCCTCGGGTCGCCGCCCGAGGATTTCATCGCCACATCCGTCCTGAACAGCGCTTCGACGGCCGCAGGCACGCGCCTGGTGGGGAACCGCCCGCGCGGGGGCGGCGTGCGGATGGCGTATCCGATCTGCCCGAGAATCTGGTACGGGACGCCCCCGTTGTCGAGTGCGGCTTGCAGCTCGCGAAGTGCCGCAGCCGGGTTTCCTGCCTCGAGCGCGCGAACCAGCGCCCAGTCGTCGCCGTGATGCACGGGGGTGCCGGCGATGGCCGCGACGTGGTCCACGGTGATTCGGCCCGCGCCCGCAGCAAACAGCAGCAGCTTTTCGACGTCGGCGCGCACGCGCCCCGGATCGTCCCCGGCGAGCTGGAGCACCCTCGTCACCGCCGGGCGATCGATCTCGAGCCCGGCGGCCTTGGCGCGCTCGACCACCCAGCGCGAAGGGTCCTTGCCGCCATCGAGGCCGGTGCACAGCACCAGCGTGCCCGCCTTCGCCAGCGCCTTCGTGATGCGCAGATTCTTCGCCAGCGGGATCGCGTCGGGCGCGCCGTCGGCAGCCGAGAACACGAAGACCAGCGATGTTGTGGGCGACGGGTTCTGCAGGTAGTCGAGAAGCGGCTCGAGATCCCCGCTTCCCTCCTCGTCGCCATCGGACTCGACGGCGCCGCGCCCCTTTTTCGGCGCGAGCATCTTTTCCGCTGACAGCACGATCACGACGCGACGCGGCACCATCATCGGCAGCGTGCGCGCGGCTTCGGTTACCTGAAGGGCCGTCACCGCACGATCGGTCGCGTAGAGGCGCTCGACGTTGAAGGCGCGGATCCCTTCCTCCACCATCTCGCCGAACGCCAGCGCCAGCGCCGACTTGTCGTGCTCGTCGTCGCCGGCGAGGAGGTAGACCGGATCCGTGTTCGCGCTGGCAATCTGCTGGCGGACGGCGTCGGGACGAAGCTGCGGCACGGATCAGAACGCTTCGAGGATCGCGCTCACCACCGACTTGGCGAATTCCGTGCTGACGCGGTCGAGCGCGTTGAGGTCCTGGCTGAAAAAGGCGTTGGGGTCCAGGGCGTCAACGGCCGCCGAGGCTTCGTACTCTTCACGGAACTGCCACTGCGGGTTGTCCCAGAGCACCTTGTTCGTCTTCATGTCCCGGAACTCGATCTTCGCGGTCACGAGGATGATGTACCGGCTGGCCTGCTGCTGGTCCGAGAAACTGGCCGGGGCGATCGTGATCGACATGATCTCGCCGTTCAGCAGCGCATCGACGCCCGCCGCCTCAGGCAGTACTTTGTACTTGCCGCGATTGATGAACTCGGTCCGCACGCGCTCGGTGAAGATCTGCTCGACGTAGTACGGCGTGTTGTTCACGAACTGCGGCACGCCGATCGTCTGGATGTAGTCGGGCAGGAACGAGCCGCGGCCCGCGAGCGCGTAGCCGCACGACGCGCTGCTCGCGCCGGCAGCCAGCATCCCGTAGAGGAACGTCCGGCGATTCATCAGCCCACCACCACGCTGACGAGCTTCCCGCGCGCCACGATGACTTTTTTCACCGTCTTCCCCGATGTATGCGCCTGCACCGCGGGATCGGCCAGCGCCTTCTCGCGAAGCTCGCCCTCCGAAGCGTCCGGTGCGACCGTAATCCGACCGCGCAGCTTGCCGTTCACCTGCACCGGTACGACGATCGAATCGGCCTTCGCGGCCTCGGCGTCGAAGGACGGCCAATGCGCGCCGGCCAGGCCACCCGTGTGTCCCAGATGCTCCCAGAGCTCCTCGCACATGTGCGGCGCAAACGGCGACAGCATCAGCACCAGCGCGTCCGCGGCTTCCCGGACAACGGCAAGCGTCTCGGCGCGCTCGATCGTGCCCACCGCGCGCTCGCCGCGGGCGCCGGGGGATCCGACGGACGTCTGGTCGCTGAAGGCATACAACTCGTTCACCAGCTCCATCAGCGCGGAGACGGCCGTGTTGAGGTGCTGGCGCTCCTCGATATCCACGGTCACGCGATGCACCGTGTCGTGCGTCTTGCGTCGCAGCCCCCGCTCGGCTTCGCTGAGCTGCACGGCGTCCGGGCCGGCGGCGCGGATGCCGCGAACGGCCTCGGCCCAGTGGTCCACGAGCCTCCACACGCGGGCCAGGAACCGGAAGCTGCCTTCGAGCCCCGTGTCGGTCCACTCGACCTCGTTCTCGGGCGGTGCCACGAACATCACGTACAGGCGAAGGGCGTCGGCGCCGTACCGCTCGATCATCGCGTCCGGATCGACGACGTTGCCCTTCGACTTCGACATGACCTCGCCGGCGTTCAGCACCATGCCTTGCGTGAGCAGCTGGGTGAACGGCTCGTCGTGATCCACGAAGCCAAGATCGCGAAAGACCCGCGTGAAGAACCGCGAGTAGATCAGGTGGAGGATCGCATGCTCGACGCCGCCGCTGTAGAAGTCGACGGGCATCCAGTACTTCGCCTTCGCCGGGTCGAAAGGCTGCGTGGGGTTCGAGGCATCGCAGAACCGGTCGAAGTACCACGACGAATCGACGAACGTGTCCATCGTGTCCGTCTCGCGCCTGGCCGGACCGTGGCAGCGGGGACACGTCGTGTTCACGAAGTCGGGAAGCTGCGCCAGGGGCGAGTCGCCCTTGCCGGTGAACTCGACGACTTTCGGCAGGACGACCGGCAACTGGTCGTCCGGCACGGGCACGACGCCGTCTTTCTCGCAGTACACCATCGGGATCGGCGTGCCCCAGTACCGCTGCCGCGAGATGCCCCAGTCCTTCAGGCGGAACTGCACCGTCCCCTCGCCGAGGCCGCGGCTCTTCGCATCGGCCGTCATGCGCGCGCGGGCCGCGTCCGAGGGGGTGCCATCCCACGGCCCGGAGTTCACGAGCACGCCATCGTTGGAAACGGCTTCAGTCAGACCGTCCGCATCCGGAATGCCGCCGTCCACCGGACGCACGACCACGCGAACCGGCAAGCCGTACTTCCGAGCGAACTCGAAGTCGCGCTCGTCGTGCGCGGGCACGGCCATCACGGCGCCGGTGCCGTACTCGCCGAGCACGAAGTTGGCCACCCAGACGGGCACCTGCTGGCTCGTGAACGGGTTCACGGCGTGGCGGCCCGTGAAGAATCCTTCCTTCTCCACCTCGCCGGATACGCGCGCGGTCCGGTCCTGTGTACGGAACCTCGTCACCGCGGCGCGGAAGGCAGCCGGATCGCTGCTGCCGGCGGCGAAGGCCTCGACGAGCGGATGCTCCGGAGCGAGCAGTACGAACGTGGCGCCGTATATCGTGTCGATGCGCGTCGTGAAGACCTCGATCGCCTCGCCGTCCGCGCCTCCCGCCATCGGAAACTTCACACGGGCGCCTTCCGATCGCCCGATCCAGTTCCGCTGCATCGTCACGACCTTTTCGGGCCATTTCGTGAGGGTGTCGAGCGCAGTCAGCAGCTCGTCGGCGTACGCGGTGATCTTCAGGAACCACTGCTCCAGGTCGCGCGTGACGACCTTCGTGCCGCAGCGCCAGCAAACGCCGTCGTCGATGACCTGCTCGTTGGCGAGGACCGTCTGGTCCTTCGGGCACCAGTTCACCGACGATCGCCGGCGGTATGCGAGGCCGCGCTCGAACATCCGGATGAAGAGCCACTGGTTCCAGTGGTAGTACTCGGGCGTGCACGTGGCCAGCTCGCGGTCCCAGGCGTAGCTGATGCCGAGACGCTGAAGCTGCCCTTTCATGTGGCCGATGTTCGCGAACGTGGAGACGTCGGGAGGAATCCCGCTCTTGATCGCCGCGTTCTCGGCGGGCATGCCGAAGGCGTCCCAGCCGAAGGGGTGGAGGACGTTGAAGCCCCGCATCCGCTTCGTCCGCGCCATCACGTCGCCGATGATGTAGTTGCGCACGTGCCCGACATGCGCGTGCCCCGACGGGTACGCGAACATCTCGAGGCAATAGAACTTCGGCGTCGAGGGGTCTTCGGTGGGCTCGAACGTGCGCGATTCGATCCAGTGCTTCTGCCACTTGCGATCGAGATCCTGAGGTCGATAGTCGGCCACCGATCGATTATAGACCAGCCCATCGCGCGCCCTGGGCCATGCGGAGCGCGGCGAGCGCACGATCGCCGCGGCCCGTGGGCGGACGCATCTCACCTTCGAGCGGCGCGCCGCCTTCAAGGACGCCACACACTGCATCGAGCGACGCCGACAGCGCGCCCAGCGCGTAGCCGCCTTCGGTGACGAGCGCGAGCGGGCAGCCTGCGTGCCGCGCGGCGGCCACGAGGCGCCCCGCCGTCCACGCATAGCCGGCCGTCGTCATGCGCATCTGCCCCAGCGGATCGTCTTCGTGCGCGTCGAAGCCGGCGGACACGAGGATCAGCTCGGGGTCGAACTGTTGCAGCATGGGCAATATGGCGCCGTCGATGACCCGCTGATAGTCGCCGTCTGTGGAGCCGCCCTCCATCGCAAGGTTCGCCGTGAAGCCCTCGCCTGGTCCCGCGCCGATCTCACGCGCGGCGCCCGTGCCCGGGTAGAACGGGTATTGGTGCGTGGAGACGAAGAGAACGCCCGGATCCGGGTAGAAGATTTCCTGCGTGCCGTTGCCATGGTGCACGTCGATGTCGACGATCGCCACGCGTGCGAGCCCGTGGGCGCGGGCATGCGCCGCCGCGACGGCGACGTTGCTGTAGAAGCAGAAGCCCATGGCCCGCGCCGACTCGGCGTGATGCCCCGGCGGGCGCACCAGCGCGAACGCGGACGCGACTTCGCCGGCTGCCATCGATTGCTGCGCCGACAGGATGACGTCCACGGCCACGAGGCCGGCCCCCGCCGCCAGCTTCGCCAGGTCCGCGGTGTCGGGCGACGTGAAGGTGTCGGCGTCGAGCATGGTGGCTCGACCGCGCGTGGCCTCGATGGACCGCACATGGGCGGGCGTATGGACCCGCTCGAGCTCGGCGTCGGTCGCCTCGCGCGGCTCGATCACGGCGACGCCACGGTCCCTCGCGCGCTGGGCGACGCCATCGAGAATGGCAGCCCGGTCGGGCGACTCGGGATGTCCGGGCGGCGTCAGGTGATCGCCGAAGCGGGATGTTGACACGAGGGTCAGGGCCACGACGCCTCCACGGCGAGGGTCCGTGCCCTGGGCTGCAGGGCCATCAGACGCTCTTCGAGCTCCCGGCGGTAAGCCTCGAGTGCCTGATCGTCTGCGTCGGCTGGCACGAAGAACGGCCGGCCCACGACGATCGCGACGCGGCTGAAAGGCCGGGGGATTTGCGCGGCATCCCAGCTCCGCGCGGTCCAGTACGACGACGCTTCGGCGTGAAACGGCAGGACGGGATTGCCGGAGGCCTTCGCGAGCCACACCGCGCCAGGCTGCGCCACCAGCGCCGGTCCGCGAGGCCCGTCAACGGTGAGGCCGACGGTGCGACCAGCCTCCATCTGGCGCTTCGCCTTCAGCGCGACGCGCGCCGCGTTGCGCGAGGTCGAGCCCCGGACGGTGGCGTACCCGAACCGGTGGATGATCTTCGCAGCCCACTCGCCGTCGAAGTTATCGCTGGTGATGACGACGATGCCACGGCGGCGGAAGAAGTAGAGGGCCGGCAGGATGCGCCCATGCCAGAACGCCATTACCGGGAAACGACCTGCCGCACGCACCGTGTCGAAATGCTCGAGGCCTTCGGCACGCCACCGGCACGAGTGGCCAAGCAGCTGGATCGTCGGATAGCCGATCGCGCCAATGGCCGACGCCTGCAGCCGCTTGCTGCGCGAGGCCTTCCAGTCCGTCTCGTGTGGCGTCGTCACAGGCCGTCGTACTGCGGTCCGCCGCCGCCCTCTGGCGGCACCCAGGTGATCACCTGGTAGGGGTCCATGATGTCGCACGTCTTGCAGTGGACGCAGTTCGACGCGTTGATCTGCAAGCGCGGCCGGCCGCCTTCCCCTGGCACGATCTCGTAGACGTGCGCCGGACAGAAGCGCTGGCAGGGATGGCCGTATTCCGGGCCGCAGATCGAGTGGCAGACGTCGGTCTCGACCAGGAGATGCACGGGCTGGTCCTCGTCGTGCCGTGTCCCCGAGAAATGCACCGAGGTGACCTTGTCGAACGTCAGGACGCGATCGGGCCGTACCTCGCTCGACGCAGCGATTGGCCCCCGTGCCGAACCGTAGGCCTCGCGGGTCCGCATCCGCGAGTGGCCGGCCTCCCCGTGCAGCCGCCCCGGCCATCGCCCGCCGGTCAGGACGGTGAGCGCCGAGAACGCGAGGCCAACGGGCAGCCCGTGCTCGAAGGCCTGGTGAACGTTGCGCACCGGGTAGAGCTCGTCGCGGACCCAGCTCGCGTTGATGCGCTCTTCGTAGCCGCGCAGGCGTGAGCCCGACGTGTCGCCGGCGCGGACAGCGTCGAAGGCGGTCTCGGCCGCGAGCATGCCGGTCTTCATCGCGAGATGGATGCCTTTCAGGCGGAACGAGTTCAGGTAGCCGCCGGCGTCGCCCGCGATGAGTGCGCCATCCATCCACGAACGCGGGATCGTATTCCAGCCGCCTTCGGGCAGCGCCTTCGCGCCGTACTTCACGCGCTGCCCGCCGCGCAGCAGGTCCGCGATGAGCGGATGCTGCTTCAGGCGCTGGAACGCGTAGTAGGGATCGAAGAACGGATCGCGGTAGTCGAGACCAGCGATCAGGCCGAGCGAGACGCGTCCGCCCGGCATCGCGTACAGGAACGCCCCGCCGAACTCTTCCATGCGAAGGGGATAGCCCAGCGTGTGAATGACCGTCCCTGCCGCCAGGCGATCGGGTGGAATCTCCCACAGCTCCTTGATGCCGATGGCGTATTGCTCGGGCTCGCGGCCGGCTGCCAGGGGCAGCCGTGCGAGCAGTTGCTTCGTCAGGTTCCCGCGGACGCCGTCGCAGAAGATGGTCACCTTCGCGTGGATATCCACGCCAGGCTCGAACGTTGCCTTGGGCGCGCCGTCGCGTCCAATCCCGCGATCACCGGTACGGACGCCGAGGACGCGTTCGCCGTCGAGGAGGACCTCCACTCCCGGGAAGCCCGTGAACACATCGATCCCGGCCTCCTCGACGCGCCTGGACAGCCACTTCGCGAAGCGGTTCAGCGAGATGATGAGGTTCCCGTGATTGCGAAGCGGGGGCGGGATGATCGGCAGCGCGATCCTGCCGCCCGCGCTGAGCGCGTAGACGCGATCCTCCGTGACGTCGGCCTCGATTGGCGCGCCTGCGGTGCGGAAATCGGGAATGAGCTCGGCCAGCGCACGCGGGTCGAGCACGGCGCCCGAGAGCATGTGCGCGCCGGGCTCGCGCGCCTTCTCCAGCAGGGCAATCGACAGTGGTTCGCCGCCGTGGGCGTTCTGCAAGTCGGCGAGACGGAGCGCGGCCGAGAGGCCGGCCGGGCCACCACCGACGATCAGGACGTCAACGTCCAGGGTCTCACGTTCCATGTGTGCAGGGGTCAGACGCTGTTAAGTAGCCTTACAACCTTAACAGCGTCTGACCGCAAGCTCGGCAGTCAACCACCCTTAACAGCGTCTGACCCAAGCTCGGCCGTCAAGGCGGGCAGGAACTCGAAGAGATCCCCCACGTAGCCGTAGTCGGCCACCTCGAAGATCGGCGCCTCGGCGTCCTTGTTGATGGCAACAATCGTGCGCGCGCCTTTCATGCCGACGACGTGCTGGATGGCGCCGGAGATGCCGACCGCTACGTAGAGCTTCGGCGCGACGGTCTGGCCGGAGCTGCCAATCTGGCGCTCCATGGGCAACCAGCCCGCGTCGCAGATCGGCCGCGACGCGGCGACCTGGGCGCCGAGCGCGTCGGCCAGCGCCTGCGCGAGCGGCAGGTGCTCGGGCCCCTTGATGCCGCGGCCGACGGCGACGATGCGCTCGGCCTGCGAGAGGTCGACAGCCTGCCGCGCTTCGCGGAACGGTGCCTCGGGGACCTGGCGAATCGTGGCGGCGTCGATCGCGACGTCAAGGGCGCGCAGGGGCGCCGGCGAAGCACCACGCCTGGCCGCGTCGGCGCGGTAAGCGCCAATCTGCATGGTTACCAGGCAGGGCGCGTCGCCCAGCGGCCGGACGTCGGCGGCCAGCTTGCCCTGGAACATGGGCCGCGTGAACAGCGGGCCTGACGCCCCGGCCTTGATCGCGGTGCAATCGGTGATGAGCGCGCGGTCGAGCGCGGAGGCGAGCGCCGGTGCGAAATCACGCGTCTGATACGTGTGCGTCAGCAGCACGAACGACGGCTTCACGGCGTCGACGAGGGCACGATGCGCGGCGACCCAGCCGTCGGCGGTGTAGCCGGCAAGAGCCGACGCAGTGATCGTGATGACCTCGGCAACGTCGGCCGCCGCGATCTCGCCCGCCGCGCGTGCCACGTCGCCGCCGGCGATGGCGACTGCGACCGGCTGGCCAGCCGCGAGGTGCTGCGCAGCCGCGACGGCTTCCCACGAGGCGCGGTTGAGCGCGCCGTCCCGCTGCTCGGCGATGACGAGGATCATGCGATGGCCCTCGCGTCCTCGCGGAGCTTGCGGACGAGCGTCGAGGCGGCCTCACCGGGCGATCCCGTGATGATCTCCGTCTGCTTCGTCTTCTGCGGCACGTAGAGAGAAACGATCTCCTGGCGTCGCCGCACGGGAGCGGCGGGCGCGACGCGCCGGATCTCCTTCCTTTTCGCCGCCATGATGCCCTTGAGCGTCGCGTAGCGGAGCTGATTGATCCCGCTCTGGATGGTCAACGCGGCTGGGAGCGGCATGGCCACCCATTGGAACCAGCCGCCTTCGAGCTCGCGCTTCACGCGCAGCCGGCCGCCTTCCGCCGCCACTTCCATGATGATCGTGGCGTGCGGCCATCCGAGCCGCGAGGCGAGGATGACACCAGTCTGCGCGTGGCCCTGATCGTCGGACTGCAGGCCGGTCAAAATCAGATCGAAGGCCTCCTCCCGCACGGCGTCGGCGAGCACATCCGCGATCGCGGCGGCGTCGGCCGATCCGAGCGACTCATCCTCGACGTGGATGGCGCGGTCCGCGCCACGCGCCAGCGCTTCCCGCAGCACCTGCGTGACGCGCGCGGGCCCGGCGGCGCAGACGACGACGTCGCCGCCGTGTTTCTCCTTCAGTCGCAGGGCTTCCTCGAGCGCGTAGGCGTCCGGCTCGTTGAGCTCCCAGCTTGCGTCTTGTTCGCGAATGTACGTGCCCTCCGCGTTCAGGCGGGGCTGCCACTCGCGGGTCGGAACCTGCTTGATGCAGACAGCGATTTTCATGGTGTTGCGTACGGAGTTCCTGCGCGGACCTGAAGGTCCGGCACCACAGTGTTATTGAAGCTTATCCGATCGTGGTGGCGGGACTTCAGTCCCGCTTACTCGAAGCGGCGGAACAGGAGCGATGCGTTCGTGCCGCCGAAGCCGAACGAGTTGGACAGCGCGTACGTCACCGCGGCCTTCCGGCACCGGTTCGGCACGTAGTCGAGATCGCACCGGGGGTCCGGCTCGTCGAGGTTGATCGTGGGCGGCAGCACCTGGTGGTGAATGGCGAGCGCCGTGATGCCGGCCTCGAGGCCGCCGGCGGCGCCCAGCAGGTGGCCTGTCATCGACTTGGTCGACGACACCGCCAGCTTGTGGGCGTGTTCGCCGAAGCATTGCTTGATCGCGAAGGTCTCGTTGGGATCGTTGATGGGCGTGGACGTGCCATGCGCGTTGATGTACTGCACGACGTCAGGCAGCACGCCGGCCGACTCGAGCGCGCCCTGCATCGACCGGATGGCGCCGTCGCCGGTCTCGGGCTGACCGGTCATGTGGTACGCGTCGCTCGACATGCCGTAGCCCACGATTTCCGCGTAGATCCTCGCGCCGCGCGCCTTCGCATGCTCGAGCTCTTCGATCACGACGACGCCGGATCCTTCGCCGATGACGAAGCCGTCACGGTCCTTGTCGAACGGCCGGCTGGCTTTCTGCGGCGCGTCGTTGCGGGTGGACAGCGCGCGCATCGCACCGAACCCGCCGACCCCCATAGGCGTGATCGCGGCCTCCGAGCCGCCCGCGATCATCACGTCGGCG
>Ga0065712_10067870_pt1 | contig 24058 bp, 18 predicted proteins | sample MisRhiReplicate1_FD_59099 | JGI IMG/M metagenome (GOLD analysis project Ga0065712, IMG submission 59099) | Miscanthus rhizosphere microbial communities from Kellogg Biological Station, MSU, sample Rhizosphere Soil Replicate 1: eDNA_1 v3... | ecosystem: Host-associated > Plants > Roots >...
CCATGCCGATTGCCCCCCGAATCAGCGCCAGGACTCAGCCTTCACCCACGTCGCGATCTGCGGTGTTCATGACATCGCGGTACAAAAGCGCATCAGTGCCGCTGCCTCACTGGATAGCCAGATGACTTGTCTATAACGAGGAGCACAGAGCGATGGGCACGATCATATCTCCGGGACTTTGTGTATAAAGATGAGCGCAGAGCGTGCGCCACCCTCTGCATGACCCAATCAACCCCGCCAGACCCAGGGCTTCCAGAACTTGATCAGATCCCGACTCGCCAGCCTGCTGTCCCTGCTCACGCTTTCAGCCTGCACCTCGATGGCCGAGAGTGAAGACCCTACCCGACGCTTCGAGGATTACCGTCAGCAGACTCGGGAACTGATCCGCTCCCAGCGCACCTTCCAGACGTCCGACCACGAAGCTGAACTGAACTGGAATGCGCCGCAACAGTGGACGCCGAGCGGTGAGATCAAAGGCGGCGTGTTGATGGTGCATGGCCTTGGCGATTCACCCTGGTCATTCCACGACGTCGGTCAGCGGCTGGCCGATCAGGGGTTTGTGGTCCGCACCGTGCTGCTGCCCGGTCACGGCACCAAACCCGAAGACATGCTCGACGTGACGCTGGAGCAATGGCAGCAGGTGGTCCGCGAGCAGGCAAACCTGCTCGGCAAGGAAGTGCCCAAGGTGTATCTGGGCGGTTTTTCCACCGGTGCCAATCTGGTGCTGGACTACGCCTACGACCATGACGAGATTGCCGGGCTGCTGCTGTTCTCGCCCGCCTTTCGCTCCGACAGCGGTTATGCCTGGCTGACACCCTGGATCGGCTGGGCAAGACCATGGCTGCTCGCGCCCTCCAAGGAAAGTCTGCGGCCGATGCAGACGCCGCTGCGTTACATGAATGTGCCCACCAACGGGTTCGCTCAGTTCTATCGCAGCAGCGCTCTGGCTCAGAATCGCCTGCTCAAACGTCAATACGACAAGCCGGTGTTCATTGCCATCGCCCAGCATGACTCGGTGCTGGATACCGCTTACATACTGGACACCTTCAACGAACGCTTCAGCCACCCGGACAGCCGCCTGATCTGGTACGGCGACCTGCCCGCCAAGGCTGCGCGCACTTCACGGGTCGAGGTGCGCACCGACTACCTGCCGGACTACCGCATCAGCCGCTTTTCGCACATGGGCCTGCTGTTCTCCCCGAACAACCCGCTGTACGGCGTCAATGGCACGCAGCGAATCTGCTGGAACGGCCAGACCGACGAGGACACGGCGAAATGCATGGCGGGCGAGCCGGTCTGGTACTCGGACTGGGGTTACCGCGAGCCGGGCAAGATCCACTCGCGACTGACCTTCAATCCCTATTTCGACTGGCAGATGCAACTGATGCTGGGCGTACTCAAGGATGCGGACGAGGGCTAATCCTGCGGCACCAGACGCTCACGGCTGTTGCTCAGGTGGGTCCACATGGCTGCACGCGCCGCGTCCGGGTCCTTGCGACGAATAGCGCTGAGCAGCGCTTCGTGTTCCAGGTTGGCCAGGTAGCCCTGATGCGCCAGGTTATTGCCCGCCCGCTCGCTTGAGGCAATACGGCTGCGCGGAATGATCGCGCTGCCCAGGTGCTGCATGATTTCCATGAAATACGGATTGCCGGTCGCTTCGGCGATCAGCATGTGAAAACGCTTGTCCGCCTCGACGCAACTGTCATCGTTGGCCAGCAGGTCCTGATAGTCGTCCAGCGCCTGACGCATGGCCGCCAGTTGCTCTTCCGTGCGACGCACCGCCGCCAGCGCCACAGCCTGGGTTTCAAGGCCGATGCGCAGTTCGATGATGTCGCGCACCCGCGATACGGTTTCGACTTTCAGGCGCAGCCCCGTCTGGTCGCCGCGCTCCAGCACGAAGGTGCCGATGCCGTGATGCGTCACCACCAACCCCGAGGCCTGCAACTTGGAAATCGCCTCACGAACTACCGTACGGCTGACTCCGTGCTCACGAACAATCTGGTTTTCCGATGGCAGCTTCTCGCCCGGCGCAATCTTGCCCAGCAGGATGCGCTGGCTCAGTTCGGTGACCAGATCAGTGGCCAGACTGTGCTGGCGGCGTTTGGGGGCGGTGCTGGCGGGCTCTTGCATGAAGGTTGTCCTGACGTTGTCTGGCGCTTGTCTGATTGTGCGGCGCCTGGTGAACCCGTAACGCAGCGGCAAGGTTGACGAAGGCGTATGGGGCCTGAGTTTCAGGGTCACCAGAACTTGTCTGACTTGTATTACAAGTGAACCGAGCTTGTCAAAACCTCTCTTGCCCTTCTGTTCGTCTTTTTTATGACGTGATACTCCATAAAAAATGATCTTCAGTGACGGCTAACGATACTCACCCCGAGCGCAAAACCCTTTAAATGCTTGGCCTCCAATGACCTTAAGCTGAATCAACTCCACAAAAAACGACTGAAACCTCTCGTCGCCGACCGCAAAAATTAATCGTGATCCGACCGTCGAGGGGGCTTGCGCAAGCGCATCCAACTTGTATGATGACCGACAATGCGAAGGACACACCTCGCACATACCCGCATAAAAACAACGAGTGGGAGATTCAATTGTGAGCACATCCAATTCCGGGATGGCCGCCGGCGCAGATTCGGTCTTGACTTCAGCCGTATCGAAAGTCAAACGTCATGTCCTGCCGCTTTTCGTCATCATGTTTATCGTCAACTACATCGACCGGGTGAACATCGGCTTCGTGCGCTCGCACATGGAGCACGATCTGGGCATCGGTGCTGCGGCCTACGGCCTGGGCGCCGGGCTGTTCTTCATCGGCTATGCGTTGTTCGAGGTCCCTTCCAACATCCTGCTGCAGAAAGTCGGCGCACGCATCTGGCTGACGCGGATCATGCTCACCTGGGGCCTGGTCGCGGCCTGCATGGCCTTCATCCAGAACGAAACCCACTTCTATATCCTGCGCTTTCTGCTGGGCGTGGCCGAAGCAGGCTTCTTTCCAGGCGTGATCTACTACTTCACCCGCTGGCTGCCAGGCGTTGAGCGTGGCAAAGCAATCGCCATCTTCCTCAGCGGTTCGGCCATTGCTTCGCTGATTTCCGGCCCGTTGTCCGGCCTGCTGCTGCAGATCACCGGGTTCGGCCTGAAAGGCTGGCAGTGGATGTACTTCATCGAAGGCATGTTCTCGGTGGGCCTGTGCTTCTTCGTCTGGTTCTGGCTGGACTCCAAACCGCACGATGCCAAGTGGCTGACCCGCGAGGAACAGGACGCACTGGTCAACGCCATCGACGCCGAACAGGCCGCTCGCGAAGCCGCAACGCCAGTCAAGGCGTCCATCGGCAAGCTGCTCAAGGACGGTCAGATCATCCTGTTCTGCCTGATCTACTTCTTCATTCAGTTGACCATCTATGCGGCGACCTTCTGGCTGCCGAGCATCATCAGAAAAATGGGCAGCCTGACCGACTTCGAAGTCGGCATGTTCAACTCGATCCCCTGGCTGCTGTCGATCATCGGCATGTACGCCTTCGCCACCCTGTCGGCCAAATGGAAACGCCAGCAGGCCTGGGTTGCTGCAGCGCTGCTGATTGCCGCGGCGGGCATGTTCATGTCCACCACGGGCAGCCCGATCTTCGCGTTCGTTGCCATCTGCTTTGCGGCACTGGGCTTCAAGTCGGCCTCGTCACTGTTCTGGCCGATTCCCCAGGCTTATCTGGACGCCCGGATCGCCGCTGCGGTCATCGCACTGATCAACTCGGTCGGCAACCTCGGCGGTTTCGTGGCACCGACCACTTTCGGCCTGCTGGAAGAGCACACCGGCTCGATTCAGGGCGGCCTTTATGGCCTGACCGCCACGTCGCTGATTGCCGCAGTCATTGTCTTCGCCGCCCGCAATACGCCAAAGCCAGGCGCGACGCCGGTCGCCGCTGTGCAGACGCCTGCGACTCACTGACGCTCACTCCAATAACAATTTCGCACAGGATTTCACCATGAACGCTCAGCACTCCAACATCACTGCCAAGGCCCCGGTCATCACCGAGATGCAGGTCGTGCCGGTAGCGGGCCATGACGACATGCTGCTCAACCTCAGCGGCGCGCACGGCCCCTACTTCACCCGCAACATCGTGATCCTCAAGGACAACGCAGGAAACACCGGCGTCGGCGAAGTGCCGGGCGGCGACCTGATTCGCCAGACCCTGGAAGACGCACGCTCGCTGGTGGTCGGCAGCAGCATCGGTACGTACCAGAAGATCCTCAACGACGTGCGCAAGGCTTTTGCCGAACGCGACTCGGGCGGCCGTGGTCAGCAGACCTTCGACCTGCGTATCACCATCCACGCCGTCACCGCGCTGGAAGCCGCCCTGCTCGACCTGCTCGGCCAGCACCTGGACGTGCCCGTTGCCGCCTTGCTGGGTGAAGGCCAGCAGCGCGATCAGGTGGAGATGCTGGGTTATCTGTTCTATGTGGGCGATCAGCACAAGACCGATCTGGCCTATCGCAGCGAACCGGATGCCGACAACGACTGGTTCCGCCTGCGCCACGAAGTCGCTTTGACCCCTGAAGCGGTAGTACGCCTGGCTGAAGCCGCGCACCAGCGTTATGGCTTTCAGGACTTCAAACTCAAGGGCGGCGTACTGCGTGGCGACGAGGAAATCGAAGCGGTCACAGCGCTGGCAGAACGCTTCCCCGACGCTCGCATTACTCTGGACCCGAACGGCGCCTGGTCGCTCAAGGAAGCCATCCGTCTGTGCCGCGACCAGCATCATGTGCTGGCCTACGCCGAAGACCCATGCGGAGCGGAAAACGGATTCTCCGGCCGCGAAGTAATGGCCGAGTTCCGCCGCGCCACAGGCCTGAAGACGGCCACCAACATGATCGCCACCGACTGGCGCGAGATGGGTCACGCGATTCAGTTGCAGTCGGTTGACATTCCGCTGGCCGATCCGCATTTCTGGACCATGCAGGGTTCGGTGCGGGTTGCGCAGATGTGCAACGAGTGGGGTCTGACCTGGGGCTCGCATTCCAACAACCACTTCGACATCTCGCTGGCGATGTTTACCCATGTGGCCGCCGCTGCGCCGGGCAATATCACCGCAATCGACACTCACTGGATCTGGCAGGACGGCCAGCGCCTGACCAAGGCCCCGCTGCAGATCGTCGGAGGCAAGGTCGAGGTGCCGAAAAAACCGGGACTGGGCGTTGAACTGGACATGGATCAACTGGCCAAGGCACACGAACTCTATAAAGGCATGGGCCTGGGCGCGCGCAACGATGCCGTGGCCATGCAGTTTCTGATCAAGGACTGGACGTTCAATAACAAGCAGCCTTGCCTGGTGCGCTGAACCGCCTTCGACTGATTCAAGAACACTCGCCACACCGTTGGCACACGGCGCGCAATCCCCTTGCGCGCCGTTTTTTCTCGCTTCGCACTGCCTCGTGATACTGTCTTGCAACAATCAGTAACGACTAGCCCACATGCGCCATATCGTTCATACCCACCCTCGCCTGACCATCGCTGCATTTGCGGGCCTATTCTGCGGAACCGTTTCTGCCTGGGCACTGCCCGATACTACTCTGACCCAGAACCTGCTCATTGGCTGGGACCTGGGCGTCTGGCTCTATCTGGTCCTGATGTTCATCCGCACCCTGCACAGCAACGCAAGCGACGTACAGCGCATCGCAATGATGGAGGACGAAAACGCTGGCACGATCCTGATGACCGTGTCCATCGCTGCACTGGCCAGTCTGGCGGCAATCATCGTTGAAATCGCGGGCACCAAAGGCCTGTCGCCGCACGCCCAGTTACTGCACCACGCATTCACGGGCGTCACCGTCATTGGCTCATGGCTGCTGATCGGCGTCGTGTTCAGCCTGCACTACGCCCGCCTGTTCTATACATCGACCAGTAAAGAGCCGGCCCTCTTGTTCGCGGGCGAAGAAAAGCACCCGGATTACTGGGACTTTCTGTATTTCTCGTTCACCTTGAGCGTTGCGGTGCAGACCTCCGACGTCGGCGTAGCGACCCGTCAGATGCGCCGGATCGTGCTGGCGCAGTCGCTGATCTGCTTTGTGTTCAACACGGCTATTCTGGGGTTCTCGATCAATATCGCGGCCAGCCTGTTCGATTAGCCGCTTCCTCAAAACTGCTTAGGGAGACCACTGTTCATGACCCGATTGACCATTGCTGTGCTTGATGACTGGCAGAACGTGGCCAGCGATGTGGTGGACTGGTCGCCGCTGCACTCCATCGGCGAGGTCAGCTTCATGCATGACTTCCCCGCCGACACTGCCACCATGGTCCAGCGCCTCCAGCCGTTCGATGTGCTCTGCGTGATGCGCGAAAGAACCCTGTTCGACGACGCCCTGCTCAGCCAGCTCCCGCGCCTGAAACTGCTGACCACCGGCGGCATGCGCAATGCGGCTATCGACGTCGCAGCGGCCAAACGGCTGAATATTACAGTGTGCGGCACTGACAGCTACAAGCAGGCAGCGCCGGAGCTGACCTGGGCGCTGATCATGGGCATTACTCGCAATCTGGTGACCGAAGCCAATGCATTGCGCGCCGGTCACTGGCAAGTCGGGTTGGGCAGCGATCTGTACGGCAAGACGCTGGGCATTCTGGGGTTGGGCAGTATCGGCAAGTGGATTGCCCGCTACGGTCAGGCGTTCGGCATGGAGGTCATCGCCTGGAGCCAGAATCTGACACCGGAGGCCGCCGCCGAATGTGGCGTCACTTATGTGAGCAAGCAGGCGCTGTTCGAGCAGGCCGATGTGCTGTCGGTGCATCTCGTGCTCAGCGATCGCAGCCGAGGGCTGGTGGATGCCGAAGCACTGGGCTGGATGAAGCCCGGCGCGTTCATCGTCAATACGTCGCGCGGGCCGATCATCGATGAAGCGGCGCTGATCCAGACCTTGCAACAACGCAGAATCGCCGGTGCCGCTCTGGACGTGTTCGACGTCGAGCCGCTCCCGGAACAGCACCCGTTCCGCACGCTGAACAACGTGCTGGCGACCCCGCATATCGGCTACGTTACCGAAAACAATTACCAGACCTTCTATGGCCTGATGATCGAGAACATTCAGGCCTGGCACGCGGGGACGCCGATCAGGGTGTTCGCCTGATCGAGGACGTTTGACGCTTACAGGGTGTAGGCGATTCCGACCTGCACCGTACGCGGGGCGCCCGGATAGGCATACACGTTGCCGAACGCGCCTTCTTCATACTCCTTGTCGAAGACGTTCTTCACATCCAGATTGAGCTTCACGTGCTCGTTGACCTTATAGAAGGCCAGCAGATCGAACACGGTGTAGCTGTCCATCGAGAACGCGGTATTGGCGGTCTGCCCGGCACGCTGATCGACATAGCGACCGCCCGCCCCCAGGCCTAGGCCACGCAGCGCGCCGTCCTGGAATTCGTAGACGTTCAACAGGCTGAACGTCTGCTCGGGGATGTTCAGCAGACGGGTACCGGAGCGCAGGGTGTTGTCCTTGGTGACCTCGGCATCGACGTAGGCATAGCTGCCCATCACACGCCACTCCGGGGTCAGATTGCCAACCACGTTCAAATCCAGACCGCGACTGCGCACTTCGCCCGCCGCCACGCTTAAGGTGGAGTCGACCGGGTCGGTGGTCAGCACGTTCTGTTTCTCGATCTGATACAGCGCGGCGTCGACGCTCAACTGACGGTCCAGCGCTTCCCACTTGACGCCCACTTCATAGGACTTGCCCTCCTCAGCCTTGAAGCCGCCACCCAGACGGCTCGCGCCGGTGTTGGGCTTGAACGAACGAGCCGTGTTGGCGTAGACCGCCACGGTGTCGGTCAGGTCGTAGGTCAGGCCGAGACGCGGGGTTACGGCGTTGTCGCTGTTGGTGAACGGCACGCCGACGCCGAACGTGTCGTAATCGTGTTCGAAACGCTCGAAACGCACACCGGCCAGCAGTTTCATGCGCTCGGTCAGCGCTACCTGATCCTGCACAAAGGCGGCGTAGGTCTTGAGGTTTTCCTTGTCGTTGGTGGTAGTTCGCGTCAGCGCCGGACGGGCCTGTCCGTAAACCGGATCGAAAATGTCGATGGTGTAGGCATTCACCGCACCGCTTGAGCGTCGGATGATCGACTTGTAGTCGTAGTCTTCGTACTCGACGCCTGCCAGCAACGTGTGGTCGAACGCGCCGGTGCCGAAATGTCCGGTGACGTTCAGTTGCACGTCGCGATCCGTCCATTCCAGCTTGCGGTAATTGAAATTACGGCCCAGCGTGCGCCCGTCGGCTGCCAGGCCGTTGGCTTCGATGGCGTCACCCTTGAGCGAGCCGTCGAGCATCTGTATGCCGCCGCCCAGCTTCCAGTCGGCGTTCAGGTCATGGTCGAATCGGATCTGCGCCATGTTGTTGTCGTTGTGCAGCTTGCCCACGTCCTTTTCACCGAAGAACGTGTCACGGGAAGCGGTGCGAGTCTGCGCGGGATAACGCGTCAGGCCACGGTCCAGCGGCGCGTTGTTGCGCATGAAGTCGCCTTCGAAGGTAATGCGCGTAGCTTCATCGACCTGCCAGGCCAGGACCGGCGTCACGCCGTAGCGTTCGGTTTCGACGTGATCGCGAAAGGTATCGCCGCCCTCGCCCACCACGTTCAGGCGATAGGCAAATCGCCCGTCATCATCCAGCGGACCGGATGCGTCGAGCGTGCCGCGCTTCATACCCTGATCATTGAGCTGGCTGCCCAGCGTGACCGAGCGCTCGGCCAACGGCTGTTTGGACACCACGTTGAACGTGCCGCCCGGATCGCCACGCCCGTAAAGCGTGGTGGCAGGACCGCGCAGCACTTCCAGACGCTCGATTGTGTTGGCGTCCGGCATGTTCGGGTAGCCGCGATTGACCGGGAAGCCGTTGCGATAGAACTCACCCGTGGTGAAGCCACGCACGGTAAACGTGGTGAGACCCTGACCGCCGAAGTTGTTGGCACGCCCCACGCCGCCTGCGTAATCCAAAGCATCCTGCAGGCGCGTGGCACCGATGTCTTCGACGGCCTCGCGGGTCACGACACTGATTGACTGCGGCGTTTCGTGCAAAGACGTATCGGTACGGGTGGCACTGGCAGACCGGGTCGCCCGATAGCCTTGGACAGGGCCCTGGGCAGTCTCGATATCCGTGGCGCTCTGGATATCGATGTTCTGCAGTTCGATCGAGGAATTATTGGCAGTGACCTGATCGGCCCAGGCAGATTGAGAGATCGCCTGAATGACGCAAAGAGAGAGAAAGGTACGACGCATCGATGTGCAACCCTTGGCAATAAACCGGGCCTCTTGGGACCCGGCGGGATTTTTTCGCGGATAGTACAGATTCTTATTAGCACTTGATACAAATTACCAAAAAAGACATTCCGTCCATTCAAGTGCATAAGCGCACGGGCTCTGTGAGAACTGGCTCATACATTTGCCGATACCGCAGGCGGGCAGCGAACGACGGCGTGCGGCGCCTGTCTGAACCATCGGACCGGCACAGCCTGCGTCCTCATCTCCAGCGCATCAGCAACGCATCAGGAAACGGTATGGATCACGAAGTAGACGGCAAGACCCCCGGCCTGTCAGCCGAAGAAGAGCGCGAGATCGATGAGAACCAGCCGCCCCGCGCGGCGGTACTGCACGAAACCATCCGCATGCAGGGCGACCATGAGCTGGAACGCAGCGTCGCCGCCCTGTGGTGGTCAGCCCTGGCGGCCGGCCTGACCATGGGCCTGTCACTGATGGCGATGGGTTTGCTCATGTCACGCCTTGAAGGCATATCCGGCAGCCACGTGATTACCAGCCTGGGTTACTCGGCGGGCTTCCTTGCAGTCATCCTGGCTCGCCAGCAACTGTTCACCGAAAACACGATTACTGCGGTATTGCCGATCATGAGCAAACCAAACCTGGCCAACATCTGGCGGCTGCTGCGCCTGTGGGCTGTGGTCTTGGGTGGCAACCTGGTGGGTACGCTGCTGGTGGCGTATGTCATGCTCAACCTGCCGATCTTCGATGCCAAGACCGATCACGCGTTTCTGGAAATCGGCCGCAAGGTCATGGAAAACGATGTCGGTCAGATGTTCTCCAAAGGCATCGTGTCGGGCTGGATGATTGCGACCATGGTCTGGATGATCGCCTCGATGGAAAATGCCAAGATCGCGATCATCGTGCTGATCACCTATCTGATGGCGCTCGGCGACTTCACGCACATCGTGGTGGGCTCGGCTGAAGTGTCGTATCTGGTGTTTGCAGGCGAGCTGGGCTGGAAGGATTTCTGGTTCACCTTTGCGGGACCGACACTGGCGGGCAACATCATTGGCGGCAGCTTTATCTTCGCCCTGATCAGCCACGCGCAGATCCGCAGCGAGAAAGACACCAGCGCCAAGCTTGAGCGGGACAAAAAGCGGCGCGCCGAAGAAAAGCGCCTGGCCGATGCACAGAACCTCAAGGACAGCAATGCCGGAATGCCGAAAGACATATGATCCCCGTCATTAAACTTTCTTTCAGGAACTTCGCCGCCATTTAGGGGCAAACTAGGTCTTTGAACGTACTTATTCAGGCAGGGACCATGACCCGAATTCTGGCAATCGAAGATGATGCCATCACCGCAAAGGAAATCGTCGCGGAACTCAGCAGCCACGGACTGGAGGTGGACTGGGTGGACAATGGCCGTGACGGTCTGGCGCGTGCAGTGAGTGGCGATTACGACTTGATAACCCTGGACCGCATGCTGCCGGAAATCGATGGACTGACCATCGTTACCCAGTTGCGCGCCCAGGGCATCGCCACGCCTATCCTCATGATCAGCGCGCTGTCCGACGTGGACGAGCGCGTTCGCGGCCTGCGGGCCGGAGGCGATGATTACCTGCCAAAGCCCTTTGCATCCGATGAAATGGCAGCGCGCGTCGAAGTTTTGCTGCGTCGCAGCAATCCGGTCAGCGCCGCGAAAACCGTTCTACAGGTGGCCGATCTGGAGCTCAACCTGATTACCCGCGAAGCCTGTCGGGGTGGCGAGCCGCTTGTGCTGTTGCCGACCGAATTCAAACTGCTCGAGTTTCTGATGCGCAACAGTGGACAGATCATCACCCGCATGATGATTTTCCAGGAAGTCTGGGGTTACCACTTCGACCCCGGCACCAACCTGATCGATGTACACATCGGTCGCCTTCGCAAAAAGATCGACCAGCCTGGCATCGCACCGCTGATACAGACCGTGCGAGGTTCAGGCTATGTCATTGCCGAACCCGTCTAACGGTTGGCGCTCCTCTTCCAGCAGGCTGCTGGCGCTCTACAGCTCGCTGTTCGTGGCGTGGAGCGCCATCCTGCTGGGGGTTCTGTACTGGGAGGTCAACGGTTATCTGGACAACCTCGCACGTCGTTCGCTGACCCATCGCCAGCAGTTGTTCACCCGCTTCGAGGGGCAGGCGCTGATTGATGCGCTGGCCACCAGCATGACGTTCGACACTCGCTCCGTAGACGCCTATGGCCTGTTCGATGATCAGTTCCGGCACATCGCCGGGCCGATCACGCACATCCCCAAAGTGCTGCCCATCGACGGTCAGATCCATGAACTGAGCAGCTGCATCGACTCCGAAGACCCGGGACTGCCCAAGGACAGCTGCGACGCGATTGTGTCGCACACCGTGGACGGGCGTTGGCTGGTGCTGGTGCGCGAGAACGGTACATTGTTCGCGGTCAGCACGCTGATTCTGCACGCCCTGCTCTGGGGCATCTCGTTGACGATCATTCCCGGAGTCGCCGGTTGGCACTTGCTGCGGCAACGGCCCCTTCGGCGTATCCGCGCCATCCAGCTAAGCGCCGAGTCGATCATCGCCGGAGACATGGCCGGACGCCTGCCCGTCTCCAGCAGACGCGACGAACTGGACATGCTGGCGGTCATCGTCAACGCCATGCTCGACCGCATCGAAAAGCTCATGAACGAGGTCAAGGGTGTCTGCGACAACATCGCCCACGACCTGCGTACGCCGCTGACTCGTCTGCGTGCCCAACTTTATCGCATTCAGCAGCAGGCTAAATACGACTCGCCCTGCGCCCTGCAGATTGCGCAGGTGATCGGTGAAGCGGATACGCTGATGGCGCGTTTTCGTGGCCTGCTGCGCATCTCGGAACTGGAAGACCGTCAAAGACGTTCTGCCTTCGTTGAGCTTGAACTGCGTCCACTGTTGCAGGAACTCCACGACTTTTACCTGCCGCTGGCCGAAGAAGACGAGATCACCCTGCTTCTGAAGATGGAAGACGCGTTGCCTACGCTGGTCGGAGATCGCGCCTTGCTGTTCGAAGCCCTGGCCAACCTGCTGAGCAATGCCATCAAGTTCACGCCAGCGGGCGGAACAGTCATGGTCAGCGCCTACGCGGACAAGGAAGGCAAGAGCCCTTGCGTCGACATACAGGATTCAGGCCCTGGAATTCCGGTGACCGAACGGGCGGCCGTGTTCCAGCGTTTTTACCGCAGTGAGGCAGGCAATCAGCACAGCGGTTTCGGTCTGGGCCTGTCAGTGGTGGCGGCCATCGTCAATCTGCACGGTTTCACGCTGCAGATCGGCACCAGCCCCTATGGCGGCGCGAGCCTGAAGCTGACGTGCCGCACGGTACGTCCACTGGTCTAGAAAAACGGCACAAATACTCACTCGTGCCTGCTTTTTGACGAGGTTAACGCCTCTGGCACAGGCCTTTCAGGCGTTTCGATAATAATCTGACGCGACTTGCCAAGCACTAAAGTGTAACATTATGTTTCAAAAACAGGCCGTACTGGACCGTTTCAGCTCGCACAAGTTCCCTTCAATAGTTCCGCTTTTCCGCCTTGATCTGTCTCTTTTCCCCGAATAACCCTGTTTCGCTATCAAGTATTCCCATAGCCGCCCGATAGAAGAACGTGAACCAATCGGCATTTTTGTGGCGTCAGCATCTTGTCGGTATACCAACACTGCGTTATCTATGGTCACCGCAAGACGGACTTCAGAAGCACCCAAAACAAGAACTCATCGGATTTCGCCCTGAACCGGGCGAGGCTTTGGCATGGTCGCCGGGGCAGAGAATGCTGGAATAAAATTTCGTAGAATCGACATCGGCTGGGAGGCTGTTATGGGCGCACAATCAACTATTTTAAGCGTGGGCGATTACAAGGTTTACACCGAAACTTACTGGAAAGGCAGCCATGTAAAGACCATCATGCTGGTCAACGGCGCATTGTCGACCACGGGCTCTTTCGGGCAGACCGTCAAGTACCTTCAACCGCACTACAACATTGTCCTGTTTGATCTTCCGTTTTCCGGCCAGTCGCGGGCCCACAACGCCGACGACATGATCGTGACCAAGGAAGACGAAGTCGGCATCCTGCTTCAGCTCATTGACCGTTTTCAGGTCAACTACCTGCTTTCCGTGTCCTGGGGCGGTGTTTCGGCCCTCCTGGCGCTGTCGGAGTGCCCGGCTTCGGTCGAAAAAGCCATTATCAGTTCGTTCTCGCCTGTGCTGAATGAGCCCATGCTCGATTACATCGACAAGGCTCAGGTGTACCTCGCCGCTCGTGAAAAACGCAAGATTGGCTCCCTGCTCAACGACACGGTCGGCAAGTACTTGCCGCGCCTGTTCAAGCTGTACAACTACAAGCATCTGATCAGTCTTGCCGAGCACGAGTACGGCCAGATCGACTTCCACATCAGTCAGATTCGCCAACTAAGCGCCAGTAACTACGTCGAGCGTTTTTCCTCGATCAAGATCCCGGTATTGTTCGTCAATGGCGAGAAAGATGAATACACCACCGTTGACGATGCGCGCACTTTCGCCAACTACATCCCTCGCAGCACGTTCGACGTAGTTCCCGATACCGGGCACTTTCTGGACCTGGAAAGCAAGGCCGCCTGGCACCACTCGCAGCGCAACGTGCTTGCCTTTCTGGGTACAGCAGCCTGCAACGAGGCATGGCCAAGCGCGACCGCAATGGCCTGAGATGCCCGCGCCACGTCCCGTGGCGCAGTGGTTCATGGATGAACGTTTCTTTTCCCGGGCAGTGGCGACTCATTGATGATGTTTTTCTGTGCAGAAGATGTGCGCCGGCCTGGTCATGCGTGTGAAACAGGCCGACCCACACACATCCCCCCCTTTCAGCGCCGGCTGACCTTGAGCTGCACCTTCGCACTGACGCTTTCACTGGGCGCCTGCTCTGCCGGCAAAGCCCCGGAAAAAGTGCCGGTCCGCGTTACGGTCCAGACCGTTCAGTCGCAGGACATCGCCACCCATGTGGTGCTCAGTGGCGATATCCAGGCACGTAAGATCACTGACCAGTCCTTTCGAGTGTCGGGCAAGCTGGTGAAACGGTTCGTGGACGTAGGTGACAGAGTCCACGTCAATCAGGTGCTGGCCAGACTGGACCCGCGCGAGCAGCGCACGGGTCTCGAATCGGCCAGCGCCGACGTGGCAGTAAGAGAATCCCGCCTGCGTCTTGCCGAGCAGAATTATCAGCGCCAGCAGCGTTTGCTACCCAAGGGCTACACCAATCTCAGCGAATACCAGCAAGCGCGTTCCACCCTGGAAAGCGCCCGCGGTGATCTGGCGTCGTTCAAGGCGCAGCAGGCTACTGCCCGTGAGCAGGTCGGTTATACCGAGCTGGTTGCCGTCGCCAACGGCGTGATCACTGCCAGGCAGGCCGAGGAAGGTCAGGTGGTGCAGGCCGCCGCGCCGGTGTTCAGCCTGGCGCACGATGGCGAACGCGAAGCGGTGTTCGCCGCCTATGAGTCACTGCTCGGTACCGACCGGATCGGCGACGGGGTCACGATCAGTCCGGTGGGCCAGCAAGGTCTTGAACTGATCGGCAGGATCCGCGAAATCACCCCTATCGTTTCCGCCACCAGCGGCACGTTACGCGTGCGGGTCGCCCTGCCAGAGACTTCCGACGCTCCGGGCCTCGGATCAGTGGTGAGCGCCCGCCTCGACAATCGCGCGCAACGCGCCTTCGTCCTGCCGTGGTCGGCGCTGACACGCACACAGGGGCAAGCCGCAGTCTGGCGGGTGGATGACAAGTCTCAGGTCTCACTCCAACGAGTCAGGGTATTGCGTTACGAACAGGGTCAGGTACTCGTCGCAGAAGGGCTGTCCGAAGGCGACCGGGTTGTCTCTCAGGGTCTGCAGTTTCTCTACGCCGGGCAGAAGGTCGAAGTGGCCGGGCAGGGCCGCGACAAGAATGGCCTTGCAATCGCCACCTCAGAGATCACCGCCTCGGAACGACGGCGATGAGCGTCAACTGCCGCCAGCCTCGAATCCTGGCCTGCAGCTGGCTGGCCTGCGCAGTGCTGATCGCCCTGCCCGGCTGCCGCGACAAGCCGGTTCGCGAAGCAGTCGAGCGGCCAGTGCTGTTCACTGAAATTGTCGAGCCGCACAACGCCTTGCATGGCCGCTTCGCGGGTAGCATCCAACCGCAGTACGAAGTGCCGCTGGGGTTTCGCGTCGCCGGACGTGTCGCCACTCGTCAGGCCGAGGTCGGCAAGGCCGTACGCAAGGGCGATCTGCTTGCCACTCTGGAGCCCAGCGAGCAACAGAATCAGCTGCATGCGCGGCAGGCAGAGCTCAGCAAGGCCCAGTCTTCGTGGCAACAGGTTCGTGACGAACAGTTGCGCTACCAGCAATTGTTCGAGCGAGGCGTCGGCGCGCGCGCGCGGCTTGATCAACTGAGCAGCGACCTGCGCAATCAGGAAGCCTTGCAGCAACGGGCAGACATTGCCTTGCAACAAGCCCGCGATCACCTGTCCTACACCCGCCTGCTGGCAGAATTCGACGGCCTGGTGACCGATTGGCGTGCCGAAGTCGGTCAGGTGATGGCCGCCGGAGAGCCGGTGGTCAGCCTGGCGCGTCCGGAAAGCCGCGAAGCGGTGGTCGATCTGCCGGTCGGTCTGGTTGCCTCACTGGCCGACTCTGTACAGATCCGGGTGTTGTCACCCTTGAACGAGCAGATTTCGGCCAGCGCAAGGATTCGTCAACTTTCTCCGCAAATCGATCCCACCACACGCACTCAGCGGGTGCGGCTGGCCCTGAACGACACGCCGGATCTGTTTCGGCTCGGCTCGACCATCAGTGTCGAAATCAGCGGCGCAGCGCCGGTATCCCATCAACTGCCTGACAGTGCTGTCGTGCAACGCGACGGCAAGGCGCAGGTGTGGGTGATTGATCCGCTGACGTCCACCCTGAGTCCGCGGGTGATTCAGGTATTGGCGCGCAACGGCTCGACGGTTCAGGTCGGCGGTGAGTTGCACGTCGGCGACAAGGTCGTCACGGCGGGCGTCAACACGATGCAGCCCGGACAGAAAATTCGCGTGCAACGAGAGGTCGGTTTGTGAGGGAGCGCTTCAATCTGTCGGCCTGGGGCCTCAAACATCGCACGCTGGTCTGGTACATGATGTTCGTTTCGCTGCTGATGGGCAGTTGGTCGTTCCTGAATCTGGGTCGCGAGGAAGACCCGTCCTTCGCGATCAAGACCATGGTGATTCAGGCGCGCTGGCCTGGCGCGACCCTGAACGACACGCTGCTGCAGGTGACGGATCGCCTGGAGAAGAAGCTCGAGGAAATCGACGCGCTGGACTACGTGAAAAGCTACACGCTGGCCGGTGAGTCCACCCTGTTTGTGTTTCTCAAGAGCGAAACCCGCAGCGCCGACATTCCCGAGGCCTGGTATCAGGTGCGCAAGAAGATCAGCGACGTTCGCGGCGAACTGCCCGCCGGTATTCAGGGTCCGGCGTTCAATGACGAGTTCGGTGATGTGTTCGGCAGCATCTATGCCTTCACGACCGATGGCCTGTCGTTTCGCCAGTTGCGCGATTACGTCGAGCAGGTACGGGCCGATATCCGCAGCGTACCCAATCTGGGCAAGATCGAATTGCTGGGAGCGCAGCGCGAAGTCATCTACCTGAATTTCTCCATCCGCAAACTGGCTGCACTGGGGATCGACCAGCGTCAGGTGCTGCAAAGCCTGCAGGCCCAGAACTCGGTCACACCAGCGGGCGTCATGGAAGCAGGCCCCGAGCGCATTGCCGTCCGGGCCAGCGGCCAGTTCACCAGCGAGGAAGACCTTTTGGCGGTCAACCTGCGCTTCGGCGACCGTTTCTTCCGCCTCAGCGATCTGGCCACGGTCGAGCGGCGCTACGCCGACCCGCCCTCTTCCCTGTTCCGCTTCAACGGTCAGCCTGCCATCGGTCTGGCGGTGGCCATGAAACAGGGCGGCAACATTCAGGCGTTCGGCACGCAGTTGCAGCAGCGCATCGAGGAGCTGACCACCGAATTGCCGCTGGGCATTGATGTGCACTTGGTGTCGAGCCAGGCCGACGTGGTCGAAAAAGCCATCGGCGGCTTCACCCGCGCCCTGTTCGAAGCGTTCCTGATCGTACTGGTGGTCAGTTTCATCAGCCTGGGCGTCCGCGCCGGGCTTGTAGTCGCCTGCTCGATCCCGCTGGTGCTGGCGCTGGTCTTCGTCTTCATGGAATACAGCGGCATCACCATGCAGCGCATTTCCCTCGGTGCCCTGATCATTGCCCTGGGACTGCTGGTGGATGACGCGATGATCACAGTGGAGATGATGGTGACCCGCCTGGAGCACGGCGACAGCCGGGAACAGGCCGCCACCTTCGCCTATACCTCGACCGCCTTTCCCATGCTGACCGGTACGCTGGTCACGGTTGCGGGTTTTGTACCGATCGGTCTAAACCATAGCTCGGCGGGCGAATACGTGTTCACCATGTTCGCCGTGATCGCGGTGGCGCTGCTGCTGTCGTGGCTGGTGGCGGTGCTGTTCGCGCCACTGATCGGCGTACACCTGCTCAAGGTCTCTGCCGTGCATGCGGCACCGGGACGCTGGATGCGGGGGTTCAGCCGGTCGCTGGTCAGGGCGCTGGAACACCGCTGGTGGGTGATCGGCATCACCACGCTGCTCTTCATCGGCTCGCTGTTCGCCGGCAAGCTGCTGCAGAACCAGTTCTTCCCGGACTCGGACCGCCCGGAAATCCTGGTCGACTTCTACATGCCGCAGAACGGCTCTATCGAAGGTACTCGCCAGACCATGGACCGCTTCGAGTCCACCCTCAAAGACGACCCAGACGTGCTGCGCTGGAGCGCCTACGTCGGCAAGGGCGCCGTGCGTTTTTATTTGCCGCTGGACCAGCAACTGAGCAACCCGTTCTACGGCCAGATGGTCATCGTCAGCCACGGTGGCGAAGCCCGCGACCGGCTGATCGAGCGTCTGCGCCAGCGCTTTCGTGATGATTATGTGGGCGTCGGCGGTTACGTACAGCCGCTGAACATGGGGCCGCCCGTGGGCTGGCCGATTCAATACCGGGTCAGCGGACCGGACATCGAACAGGTCCGCAGCCAGGCCATGGCGCTGGCCGCCCTGCTCGACACCAACCCCAACATCGGCCAAGTGATCTACGACTGGAACGAACCGGGCAAGGTCTTGAAAATCGACATCGCACAAGACAAGGTGCGTCAGTTCGGCCTGTCCTCCGAGGACGTCGCGCAGATTCTCAACAGCCTGGTGAGCGGCACGACCATCACCCAGTTGCGCGACAGCACTTACCTGATCGATCTGGTGGGACGAGCTGAAAGTGATGAGCGCAGCTCGATCCAGACCCTCGGCAGCCTGCAGATCCCGACGCCGAATGGCTCGACCGTACCGCTGCTGTCATTCGCCACCCTCAGCTACGAACAGGAGCAACCGCTGGTTTGGCGCCGCGACCGCCTGCCCACCATCACCCTGAAAGCCAGCGTGCTCGGCAAGCTGCAACCGGCGGCATTGGTCAAACAGCTCAAACCGGACGTCGATGCGTTCAGTGCCAGTCTGCCCGTGCGCTATTCGGTGGCCACCGGCGGTGCAGTCGAGGCCAGCGCCCGTTCACAGGGACCGATTCTCAAGGTCGTGCCGCTGATGCTGCTGATGGTCGTGAGCTTTCTGATGATCCAGTTGCACAGCGTGAAAAAACTGCTGCTGGTGGTCAGTGTGGTGCCGCTGGGGCTGATCGGCGTTGTCGCTGCGCTGTTGATTTCCGGCTACCCACTCGGCTTCGTGGCGATTCTCGGCGTGCTCGCGCTGATCGGCATCATCATCCGCAACTCGGTGATTCTGGTGACCCAGATCGACGAGTTCATGGCCGCCGGCGAAAGCCCCTGGGCATCCGTCATCAAGGCCACCGAACACCGCTGCCGCCCGATCCTGCTGACGGCAGCCGCCGCCAGCCTGGGCATGATCCCCATTGCCCGCGAAGTGTTCTGGGGACCCATGGCCATCGCCATGATCGGCGGCATCGCAGTTGCGACCTTGCTGACGCTGTTCTTTCTGCCTGCGCTGTATCTGGTCTGTTATGGGATCAGGCCGATGGGACGTTAGGCGCACGAAGGAGTTGGTAACGACGTATCACGTTGGCAAGAACGGGAGAGAACGGCTGAAGCCGTTGTTGATCGTCCCTGCGTGACAAGTCGTCGAGCAATAATTGCAGCAGGTCGTCGTCCTCGAGTGCCAATTCGGCAGGGTCGATGCCACAAGAGAACATCAAACTGTCGATCATCGTTTTCCTTTCAGCCACAAGCCCCCGATTAGCTTGCCGCGTGTCTCCAAGGTTGAGCGCTCTTATAGACGTGATCGCACGATCACTGGTGCCTGTTACCAACCCGGAAAGCTCGAATTGCAATTCGGTTTCACACTCCGCCATCAAGGGCGTCAACGGCAAAGCCTGGTGAGCATGTGCGTTGCCGCATTGATTGGCTTGATTGCAGCTGGCAACCATATTCTGGAAATCAAGCGTGCGCCCTGGTGCCAAGCGCTGAGCTTCGACATGTTCGTTGTGAGCGCTGTTGCTGCCATCCCTGGCATCAGTGATCCTGCGGCAACAATAAGCGCACAGACCATGTTGTTCAGTCACGCAAGCCTTTCGAATGGCATCCTTTATCGCTTCATGACCAACGAGATCTGCGTATCGCTTCCCTTTGTTCTTGAGCTTCCAACGCTCTAAAACCGGCAAAACTCCCTTTTCAATCTTTCTCACTGCGTAATTCCAGCTTGCGTATCAATAAAGACGACTTGGCCAATTCAATGTGGTCTGCGGGCAGTTGGCTGGCCAGAATTCCATATATCGTGCGAGCCTCATCAAGCTCGCCTCTTGACAGAAGAAACTGTATTTCGTCGAGACAGGCCTGTACTGCCTGGTTGCGAGTATCCGTATCCATCACGCCCGATAGCACCTGGTTGGCGTCCAGCCCATAAAGGTTGTCCTGCTCACGCAGTTCACCATCGTCCATCACGTACACCAGAACATCCTTGCTGTCGCTGATGACCAGAGGGGAATGCGTGGTCATCAGAAACTGGCAATTGGGAAAGGTCGTGGTGAACTGCTCTATCAGGCTGCGCTGCCATTTCGGGTGCAAATGCAGATCGACTTCATCGATGAGGACAACGCCGTTGCCGTGCAGAGGGTTTTCCAGCGACGGATTCATCATCGCGAGCCGCCGGGCGATATCACCTACCAACGCCATCATGGACTTCTCGCCCTGAGACAGTTGTGCAACATTCAAGGTCTTGCCATCTTTATCGATAGCCATGTGCAGACGCGGCTTTCGTTTGACACGCAGCTTGCTGAAGTCAGGCATGAAGGCCTCGACGGCAGAGCGGACAGCGGTCAACTGCCGGTCACGGGATGACGCGTGCTGCCTGGAAAGCTCCTTCCAGATATGGGTATCAGGAGCAAACTTGCGGGAGAGTTCGCTCAAAACTTCTTCGGACAGTCCCGCTTCGTTTTCACTGTCTTCACGCTCTCTGAACCATTCGAAAAAACGACGAAAATCGACCCCTCGGGCCAGTGCATTGTCGTAACCATCAAGCTGATCGAAGGTGTGGCTGGCGTGGATTTTGAGCGGGATCTCGATGACCGAGCGCTCTACTGGATAAAAGGCAACAAGAGGGAGTGAAGCAGCGCCTTCCGCCGTCAGTTCCGAGCGATAGGCGTCGGCCAGCATATTCAGCTCGCTGAGCATCGTTGCGGAGGACGCATTGCGTCCTTTTCGAGTAGCGGTAATTTCCCAATTAAAAATCGAGCCGCCTATGATCGAATCCAGCGTCGATTCGTCGCTCACTTTCAAATGGATCGCAGACGTGGCAGTACCATTCTGTACCGCCCCCTCATCGATCCGGGCGCCGTTGCCCTTCGGACTCTTGATCCGGGCTACCAGCCAGCTCAACGAAGTAGCCACAGACTTGAGCAGCGTGGTCTTGCCCGCGCCGTTGTTACCCACTAACACTGTCACTTTCGACGAATGCCGTTCGGTAGGTGCCAAAGCAACTTCCAGATCGCTGAAACGACCTACATTGATAAGCCTGAAGCTTTTGATTTCCATGAAAGTCCCTGAGGGGATTGATCCAGAGCGTGATGACGGAGCGCATTATGGCATTACTGACGTGAACGTGAGGGCTGTCTGACCCGCTGATTCAATTCCATCATCACTCACAGAAATATCTTGTATCACCTCGGCGTACCTACTTAATTGCGGTCAAAACCATTAGCCTGCTCAGCATTCCATCCTGAACGGCCCGCGCACGGAAAAGCGTGCGCGAAGCCCGATTGCACGAGCGAGATCCGTGATGCCCCACTCGACCCAAACCTCCCACAGCAGCGTCACCATGACCCGTGGTCTGGTGATGCTGTTTGCGTTCTGCTGCGGCGCTATCGTCGCCAATATCTACTACGCCCAGCCGATCATCGAACTGATCGCGCCGGACATTGGCCTGTCCAGCACGGCGGCGAGTCTGATCGTGTCGCTGACGCAGATTGGTTACGCGCTGGGTCTGTTCTTTCTGGTGCCGCTGGGTGACTTGCTGGAAAACCGCAAGCTGATGCTGCTGACCACGGCAGTCGCGACGCTGAGTCTGCTGGGCGCGGCCTTTGCCGAGCAGCCGAATCTGTTTCTGCTGGTCTCGCTGCTGGTGGGCTTCAGTTCGGTGTCGGTGCAGATGCTGATCCCGCTGGCGGCGCATCTGGCTCCAGAGGAATCGCGGGGCCGTGTGGTCGGCGGGATCATGGGTGGTTTGCTGTTGGGGATTCTGCTGGCAAGGCCCATCTCGAGTCTGGTCGCCGATCACTTCGGCTGGCGGGCAGTGTTCGGCTCGGCGGCTGTGGTGATGATCGGCATCAGCGTTGTTCTCGCGACCACCATGCCCAAACGCGTCCCTGACCATCGTGCCACGTATGGCCAATTGCTGTTTTCGCTGTGGACCCTGTTGCGCACCCAGCCGGTGCTGCGCCAGCGCGCGTTCTATCAGGCCTGCATGTTCGCGACGTTCAGCCTGTTCTGGACGGCGGTGCCGCTTGAGCTGTCGCGCAATCATGGCCTGTCACAAACCCAGATCGCCATTTTTGCGCTGATCGGAGCCATCGGCGCCATTGCCGCGCCCATCAGCGGCCGACTGGCTGACGCGGGCCACACCCGGATCGTTTCGCTGGGCGCTTTGTTGCTCGGCGCGCTCAGCTTCCTGCCGGGGTTGATTCACCCGGTATACAGCGTCATCGGCCTGGCAGTAACCGGCGTGGTGCTGGATTACTGCGTGCAGACCAGCATGGTGCTGGGCCAGCGCACCGTCTACGCACTGGACGCCGCCAGTCGCAGCCGACTCAACGCCTTGTACATGACCAGCATCTTCATCGGCGGCGCCATCGGCTCGGCCGTTGCCAGCCCGCTGTTCGATCATGGCGGATGGACTTGGGTGATGATCGCTGGCACAGCGCTGCCGCTGATCGCATTGCTGGCATTCCTGAAGGATTCATCTGGCGCACGAGCGGCGCGGGTCAGCCAGGGCTGAGTTCAGCCACAGTTTTTTTCGCGGACAGAACAGTCTGTCCGCGTCTCTTCCAGCCACGCCCTTCTGCCTGAAGCAGATCTATCTCGATGATTGCGCGACGCAACGCTGCACTTTGCACGAAAATTACCGGATAATCGCGCCGCGACGGCGTGGTCCGATCGCCCTTCTGTTTCTTTCCCGCATCAAAAGTTCGCACTTCCAGCAGCGCGATTGAACACGGACTGTACAAGCGCCTCATGAACAGGCCTTTTATCTGCCATGCAGTTGATCTGTCATCGGCACGCATTTCTCGACACTCGAACAAGGCAAAACAGCAATGGACGCAGCACCACCCGTACCCGCTCCCTCACCCGCCGCGCGCAAGATTTCAGCGATTTTTGCCAGGATATCCTTAGGTATCGGCAGCATGATCGGTGTCTTGTGGAGCATCTTTACCTACCTCTTTCCAGACCCGAGTGTTCTGGGCCTGAACGTCGACTCGATCAACTGGCAAACCCTGATCACCGTTGTCGCCAGCATGACGCTGTGCGGCGGACTGGGCATCGCGATCATGGCCAGAAAACTGCCCGGCTTCCTGAAGCTGGGCGTATGGCTGTTGCTGGCACTAATCCTTTGCGGGGTGTTTTTCAAGCTGGGCGGCGAGTACGCCAAGCCCTCGGTAGAGTTTGCCCGCAGTCAGAAGCTGTTCGTTGAAAACGACAACGCCAATGTGTTCGGCAAGCGTGCCGAGACCGTCGACAACCTGACGCTGGAACTGCTGGAGTGTGATCAGAACGGTCAGGCACCGACCTGTACGCTGGAGTTGCTGAACAAGAGTCCGGACCGTGACTTTCGCTTCCTGAACCCGGTCAGCCTGTTCGACGAGACGGGCGGCGCGCTGAACATGATCCAGATGCGTGTCGGTGATACAAAGTTCGATCGCTGGGATTCATTCCAGCTGATTCGTAACGTTCCGACCCGCGTGACGCTGACCTTCGAGGCAGCCAAGGGTCGACTCAAACTGTCTCCCGCGCTCAAGCTCACGTTCCGTGATCGCGAGAGCAAGGAAAACGTGCTCAAGTTCAAGGATGTGAAGGTCAACTGATCATTGGGACTTGATTGCACACGTTGCAGCGCGTCAAGAAGTTTTGCTTCCGGAAGCCGCCTCTTATCAAACAACACGTGATCTGCTGAATGAACACGTTTTTTGTGGGAGGCGGCTTGCCGGCGATGAACAATGACGCGATTTTCCTGACAT
>Ga0065712_10067873_pt1 | contig 23995 bp, 29 predicted proteins | sample MisRhiReplicate1_FD_59099 | JGI IMG/M metagenome (GOLD analysis project Ga0065712, IMG submission 59099) | Miscanthus rhizosphere microbial communities from Kellogg Biological Station, MSU, sample Rhizosphere Soil Replicate 1: eDNA_1 v3... | ecosystem: Host-associated > Plants > Roots >...
CGGTGTCTCTGGCTTTTGTTCGGTTGGGACCGGCACCGGCTGGGCCGGCAGTGCCTCTGACATTGGGACGGACTCGGCAGCTGGGACCGGATCTAACTCATGGGTGCGCGCCGGCGCGACCGGTGCGGCTGGCGGTGTGGCAACGGTGCCCGTCGAACCAATCATCCCTAAGCCGCAACAGCCCACGACCATGACTGCTCCAACGCACAAGAGCGCGAACATCGCGATCACGCAGCCGCGCAACGAGGAGCTTGCGGGTGCGGGTGGCGGTTCGGTAATTACAAATCTGTTACCGCAGTTTTGACACCTGCGCATTGTGCCTACCGACGATGCGTTGATGTTAAACTTGAGCCCACACTGCGGACAATGAACGTAGAAATGAGCCATTTGGGTTCCCCGCCAGAGAGCCAGAATCAATCCAAACGGGCCAAACTTTTGTCGCGGGCGTCCAGCCTACGTGGGAATGCCCGTCGCCTTGGCCTCCTTCTGCCGCTTAAACGAAAAGGTTAGACCGGGAATGCGCCAGTTCCTAGCCATCGTCAGGCGTGCTCACGAATCCAATCACGATCCCTTTCGGAAAGCTTCTCAGACTCCACTTCGATAACCATGCCATCCGTCTTTCGCAACTTCACCTTGCCGCCTTCTTCGCTGACGAATTCAGCCTCTACAGAAAACTTCCCATCGATGCTGGTCCAGATTCGCAGCTTGGGATTTTCTGAAGTGGGCAGTGCCTCAAAGCGGTCAATGCGATCCTTGGCGTAGCGAATATGACCACCGCTGGTGCCGTAAACAAGAAAGCCATCCCCGTCTTGCTCATAGTTCGTGATTTGCTGCATTCGTCCCGTCGTGAAGTAAACGACGTACCTTACCGGAAGCTTAGTCGATGGTGGCGGCGCGGTCCGGGAAACTACGGCGACCGGCGTCTCGTCGTGGTCCGTGACGTTGCCGTTCCAAGCGGTCGTCCGGGCCGTGGTTCGCGCGCCTGTACGTGCGGTTGTGCGGGGAGAAGGGCTTGGTGGCGCAACGTATTCTTCAGCCTCAACGTGGGTCGCGGTGCCTGGCGCGTGGCGAGTATGAGGGCGGACGTAGGTGCCATCCTTGCGCGTGTATCCGCTGACTTGGATAGTACCGCCCGATGCTGAACTGTTTGACGAGCCGCCAGAGCTACTCCTTGAACTGCTGCGGCCACACCCGCCCTTCACGCCCGAACACGTTCCGCCAGCAAGTGCGACAGCCGGCACCAAGAGCAAGAGCAGAAGTGAAAGGGCGCGGGTCATGGATGGATCGCCCCAGCTACGACGATGCCTAGCGAGATGATGACGGCTGCCAAGATGATGGCAATGGAAAGGTTGCCTTGCTTCACCAACTCCCACTCATCTAACCCGCGCGTGGACAGCGTAAACATCTTCAAGGTGATGATGATGCCTATCCCCATTGCGACTGAGCCAACGATTGCCCAGCCAAAGGTAATCAAGTAAGCCGTCAGAATGTCCATGCTGTCCTCTTGATGGTGAGCGTGGATTGTCACACTCTGGAGGGGCAAATGCAAGCAGAATCCAGCTCACTTGTCAGCTCCCGACCATTGGAGGCATTGGGGTTCATCCTCCACCGAAACCGTGTGGACGTACTTGACGAGCAGTATCGTCAAGCGAATGAAGACATAAAGGCGAACGGCGACCCCGCGAATAGTCGCTGGTCATAAAGGAGCTATGCAGGCGATATGAGGTTCAGACGGCTGAGGTGACAAGAGGAGAAGTTGTAGCGTGGGCGGCCTCGAGACGGCAAAGCAAACCATGACCTGACGAAGTTTGTAGGGCGTCTAAAGCAAAGTTTTCCAGCTATTTCGGTTCCTTAATCTCGATCCTCCATGCAAACACATGAAGAAGAAAACGCAGTCTCCATTTTCCGCCTACATGCTCGTCGGTGGGCCGAAGAACATGCCGCTGATGCTCGAACAAAGCGGCGTGCGGTATGCCACGCTATTCACGAGCGAGAAAGCGGTGAGCCGGTTTCAGCTTGAGTGCTGCTCGCTCAACTCCTATGAACTGATGGAGTTGGCATCACCAGCCGAGGCCCTTGCCGAATTGCAGAAGGCTCAGAAATTCGGATGCGGTTTACTCCTGGTTGACCCACCAGGCCCGGAGATCAACCAGCAACAGACTCAGACGCTGGCAGCCTTCATGCGGCAACTTAACGCTGAGCCGCCAGAATAGCGGCCAATCACAACGCCTTTTCCAGTAGCACCGCCAATCGCCAACCAACTTTGTGGATGGGCGCCGATTCGATCAGCCCAAGTGACCCCTCCGCCACGTTCGGGCAGGCGATTTCCCGCTCCGTTGGCGATACAATGCAGATATGGTCAAGACGATAGTCACCGACGAACTGGCCAACTGGCCGGATATTCGTGACACGTATCGAAAGGACGATGTTGGTCTCCTGCTTGGCAATGGATCGAGTCAGGCGATCTGGAACAACTTCAGCTATGAGTCGCTTTACGGCGTTGCCTGTGACCCCAGTCGCGAGCATCATTTGGCAAAAGAAGAGCAGACTCTTTTCGCCCAGATGGAAACGTCAAATTTTGAGCACGTTCTGTGGGCTTTAGCGACTACCAAGATGGTTTGTACTCTGCTGTCCAAACCCCATGAAGATGTAGCGGCTCACTATGAGGCAATCCGCTTTAGCTTGATTCATGCGGTTAAAGATATCCATGTTCCGTTCGCCAGCGTTACCGATGCCATCAAGGATCGACTGCGGCTGATATTCGCGCAGTACGATTATGTTTACACGACCAACTACGACATGCTGCTGTATTGGGTCGTAATGAACGCTGAAAGAGACTTCAAAGACTTCCTCTGGTTCAAGCGATTCGATCCATCCGATGCCCACGTCTGGGGCGATGTAACCAAGATTCTATTTCTTCACGGAGCCTTGCATCTCTATCACGACATTGCCGGCCAGACCGTCAAGAAGAGTCATGATGAAGACTACGGCAATATTCTTGGCCAATTCTACTCTGACCCAAATCTAATTCCGCTTTTCGTAAGCGAGGGCGACTGGAAGGACAAGCTCCGCTCTATTCGCCGCAACGACTATCTCTCGTTTGCATACTGGAAGCTAGCCTTTCACCGCGGCCCAATGGTCGTTTTCGGGCACTCACTTGCTGAACAATTTGATAAGCACATCTTGGACGCGATGGTCAATTGGAAGCGATACGACCAAGGCCGATATAAAGGCACTGCACCAAGGCGGCAAGTTGCGATTGCGATGTACCCTAAGACACCGTCTTCACGGATCGTCGCCGAAAAGAATCGACTCTCTAGTGTTCTCAGTGAATGCGATGTGAGATTTTTTGATTCAACAACGCATCCGTTAGGACATGCCTCTCTTCAGGTAACGGCTAGCACCTAACCGGTAGAGCCGTCATTACGTCGGCACGGTTGCTTTGAGGTTCGAGGACCTACGGCGGATAAGTGTACACTCCCGACTTACATGCCGACCCGACGCGAACGAATCTCACAGGCTACGAACGTTCTGCTTGGCCGCGAAGCACAAAAACAGGCCTCTGGCTCAAAGGATTTATCAGAGAGACGCCGCGATGACTCCACCAACCGCCGAGGAACAGGTCAAGTTCCTGACAAACCTGCAGCGTTTGCTCGCCGAAGGTCAGTTCGTGGCTACCTACAAGTACGCTCTCTTGCTGGCCTTGGCTGACATCTCCATCGAAGCCGGCGACGACAGTGGCGACGTGCTGCGTATTCCGAGCAAGGACATCGCCGAGAAGTTCGTCCTCTACTATTGGCGACAGTGCCTGCCCTACATCCAGCGCGACAACGCGGCTCCCGGTCAGGTGCTTCGCCAGAACACAGGAGCCCAGGCAGCAATCCTCAAGCGAATAGCCAACGCGCGGTCCAAGTATGGCGGGTCTGTGGCTCTTGCTCAGCGCGACGTGGCTGGTTGGAAGGAACTAGTGCAGGAGGTTGACGAAATTGTCCGCGTGATGCCTTTGTGGAAACTACAGACTATTGGTGGGTCACAGTTCGACTTTCTCTACGCCAACCTGGGTAAAGGAACAGTGATCGAGCTCAGGCCTGGTGTTGCCTTCTGTCTCCGGCAGTTCTATGGGTTAATCGGCGACCTCGTGCGTGGAGCCTGGCTGAGGTACATCCGTCGGCACAATCACGACGCCCTGGGAACAACGGCCGACCTGAGTGAATTCCTCTTTGGCAGCGAACGGTCAGACTTGACGGTCGTTAGAGTGATTCTGGAAGAAGTGCAGACTGGAAAGTGCTTCTACTGTGAGAGCCCGCTACGACAAGACGCCATTGCCGTGGACCACTTTATCCCGTGGTCCAAATACCCGGTCGACCTTGGACATAACTTCGTCTTGGCCCACAAGGGCTGCAACACGGACAAGGCTGACCACTTGGCTGCGGCGGACTTTCTGGAGGCGTGGGTAGACCGGAACGTCCAACACGCTGGCTACCTGGCTGAGAGGTTTGGTGAACGTGGCGTCCTTCATGACGTGGGGACTTCCTGCCGTGTCGCCACTTGGGCGTACCGGCAGACATATGCAGCAGGAGGCTTGACCTGGAAGAGGAAGGACGAGATGGCACCATTGCCAAGCAGTTGGGACAAGCCCTTAGCTAGGTACTGAATCGAAGCATCAGATTGAAATCTGCCAGTATGCCCGCGGGCTAGTGGCCCAGCCTGTTGAACTGCTGCTGGAGCTTGCGCACTTCGGCATCGGGAAGTTTCCCGCTGATTCCCTTCTTTTTCAGGTTCTTCTCAATTTGCTTCGCCAATTCCTTGGCAGCATTCGGGTTCACTTTGATCGTGATCTTGGCCATTTCACATTCTCCAAAATTTCCCTGCCTGGTTACACCGCTCCTGCGGCATTTCATTGGTAGAATCGTATACATCGTCCAATGTCCAGGCAACGAGCTTTTTTGGAGAACAGGTAATGGCAAAGAAACGACACAAGGCAGACACCAAGACATTTGGTGAGGAGACGTTTACAGAACAGGCAAAGACAATCACAGCCTCGATCAACAACTTGTTCAACGCGATCAAGCACCACATCGACCGTTCGCCCCGACGCGCACATTCCCGCACAAAATGCATCGGTCAGGTCCAGCGGCTCCTTGAGCGCGTCAACGCAATCCCGTGACCGAACCACGCCTCCCGTTTACGTGTCTTGGAAAGAAAGGGGCAAGCCTGTGTCCGACAAACTCGCATGGCCGAGGAAGGGGAATAAAGCGTTTGTTTCTGCTGCCCAGGGCAAATCGTTTCAGTTGAACCCCTTTCGGTTCTCCTTATTGCTCAAGCCCGATACATTCAAGATCGCCGCCGAAATGGTGATCGAACAATGCCACGAAGCCGACCGGTTCCGGTTCCGTGACGAGTTATTCTTCCCCGTGGCATATCTCTACCGCCACGGGCTTGAGCTGCTGTTGAAGGACATCATCTACACCGGCATCCACATGAACTTCTTCGAACGCGATATCGTTATGGAGGCGCTGGCGAACCATAATCTTGCGAAGCTGTGGAATCACGCCAAGAAGCTTCTCCTCGACAGATGGCCCACGGCAGATCAGGCACCGGTGAAAGCTGTCGAAGCCGTCATCAACGAATACCATCAGGCAGATCCAAATGGCCAAGTATTTCGATACGACGAAGACAAGAACGGCCGTCGCCATCGACATGAAACACTTCCTGAGAACATTGCGATCGATGAAATGCGGAAAACAATGGACGGTGTTTTCACATTTCTTGATACGACGGCATCCTGCCTACGCGACGATCTATCAAACATGCTCGATATGGCGAACGACAGCTATTGAGCTTGACAGTCCCGCGACATTTCATCTCGGAGTCGAATTCATCAGCCCTTGGTCGACCTCGCAAACTGAATCACCTTCTCAGCCCTCGCCTCCTCAGTCACCGGCACCGCTTTAAACCCACCGTATTTGAGGAAGAGCTGCCCAGCCAGGTTGTCCTCAACCAGGGAGCACGTAATCACCGGCAGCTTCCAATCTTGAGCTGCGAAGATCAGGGACGCCATCAGCCCTGAGCCTATTTCCTTTCGGCGATGATCCGGGTGAACGCCCAAACGCTCAACCAGCAATTGACCTTCCTGGCGAGAGGCCAGAGCGTAGCCGATAACCCTGTTCCCTTCTTTCAAGAGCCTCGCGAGATAGCCCTTGTTGGGCAGGCCGGCCGCGACAATGAAGGGCCTGATGACCCGCTCATGCCAGGCGTCGGGATAGCAGGCTTGTTCCAGGCTGAGAATTTCTGACGTCTCAGCGAGGGTTGCCGGGATAATCTGGAATGGGGTGGGCATGGTATTATCTTCCCTTCGGCGGGTGGTCGCTTCAGCTTTCACTTCCTCGCAGTTTCTTTGCCCGGTACGCGAGTTGGCTTAGAACGGTTTGGAGTTGCAGGTCGTGTTCCTCTCGGTCTTCATGAAACATGTCCGGATTGACCTCGTGCTCCCAATTCCACATTGTCGGAGACGGAGTTTCACCAGGTTCTTCGCGGAACAATTCTAAGATTCGGGCGTCGTACTTGCGGAGGCATTTGTACCTCTTGCCCGTTGCGATTTCGCTGATACATCGGTCGCTCTTGCCAGTCTGCCGCGCGATTACTGTCTGTTGACCGTGAAATAGCGGTTCACGAAGAGCGTTGCAAATCGCTACCAACTCATCAAGCGTCAGACACGAGCGTCGCAGCAGGCAATTGAGCGAATGCGGAGCAAGGGCGATAGTGTTCCACGAATAGTGCGGCCATTCTGAGGAGCTTGTGCGGTGACGATCTACCGAGGGTCGCTCAAACGGATAGTAAAGGCGAAAGGGGACGAGCAACGTCCGCATGAGAAAGCGGAATTCATACTCTGAAATCAGGACTTGCACGCCTTGTTTGCGATAACTGGCTTGTTTAATCCGTTGGGGTAGATTTCTCCAGGCGGTGTCGATCCACCGCTGGTCAAGGCGTTGAAAGCAATGACGATACCACGGCTCACACCAGCCGCATAATCTGTACACGCTGTCCCACGGTTCGTAGTCAGCCGGTAGCCTGTCACGACAGTAAACACAGAGGTAGTACCGGTCCTGGTCAATGAGCTCAATATCTTCTGATGTGAAAACACGAGGGCGGTACTTGAGTTCTGTGTACCCTGGCCGAGTGATGTTCGGCATGAATACCTGGTCGATCGGCAGGTTTAGGCGGTTAGTCATTTGGCTTTCTCCTTGCGTACTGAATTCGGTTCTGGAGAATTCTGCGGACGCGGTAACCTTCGTGCCCTAGAGCGGGTTATAAAGCCGCTGCGGTGCCAAACTTGCGGGCCGCTTTCCGATAGACGGGAGCGGCACGGCTATTTCGCGTTGTTGTCAGCACATGGGAATGGTCCTTGGCTTTCCAGGACCACGCCTCTATTCTCCGAGTTCGCGCAAATCGGCAACCGGCAGATTGGCTTCGGCATCCTTTTCTAGTTTGATCCGTAAGGCGTCCCGCTGAGATGACAAATATGGTTGGTCCAAGGTTTCCTGAATGTGCTTTGCTGGAACAACAATGCCGATTCCCATGTTGACTGACTTCGGCTCGGAAAACGGGAATGCGTCGTCGGCTAAGGAGTCAGAATCGGGCACATCAACGGTGTCCCAGTGCCCATGCACAAGTCCAAGCAGGAAAGTAGGTTGTGGATTCCCAGCAATCTGTAATTCGTCATTCTTGCCAATCCAGACAGGGCCAAGGGTTGCAAACACTGGCGATCCACTCAGGCCACCGATGGACCTCGCCTCAACTAAGTACGCCTCAAGATTGCCCCATTTTGTCTTGATTCTCTCTCCCGGCATCGCGGCAATATTGCCAAATCTGACAATGGGCAAATTCTGTTCTTCGCCAGCGCGACGAACGAACAATCCAGGGAAAAACAGTTGCGTGCCGACGCCAATGCCCTGCTCCTCAACAACCTTGTCGGTCGCGAACATAGACAGCGGGACATAGGCATGGGCGTGGTCCATCACCCCGAGCGGCATGGCTGCCACATCAACTCGGTCGTCGTCGTGGAAAGTCCAGGCATTCAAGGCACATCGGCCATACCCTGCCTTGAGTTCCCGTGAGTTAAACCTCATGTATACGTGGCCGTCTCCGCCAGCGGTTTTTTGAATGCCCTCCACGACGTGCCTTGCGGTCACAAGGTAAGAGGTCGTAGCTTCCGCATAGCCGAGGGGATGCACCAGCAGGAATGCCGTTCCCCGCAACCGCATTCCGTCGGCAGTGTTGGACGCCAAGAAGACGACGCATTTCTCAATGGTTGGGTGGATTCGCATGGCTTCCCTCTTAGGCGCAATGACCCACTGGGGGGTATTCCCAAGGCGAGTATCAAGCCACAACTCGTGGCTGGCAAGTGGAGCGGCATTCATCCCAGCAACATATCATCGCCCGCTACCGCAGGCTCGCAAACAAAGGACCATTGGGCAGGCTTGCAAAAGCGAGTACACACCCAGGTTCACCCACGCTCCACGCCGCCCCCCATATAGCACCGCTGAGAAGCCGGGAAACCCAGGCTGCTGCCGATCGGGAGGCCATGCCGGAAGCCGAGCTTGAGCCCTCCTCCAGACACAAGCAACTTGCCAGGCCGGAAGGCATGCCAGAACGTCATTTTCGAGGCCGCTAGGTTGGCCTGAAGCTCAGTCTGACACTACGGCTGACGCCGGCACACTTGCTCGGATAGTTGCTGGGCATTTTGCCAACCCAGTACCGCGGCGACTATCTGGGCAAAAACATCGTCACCAGCTGGATCACAGTCATACCCACTTGGGCTATCCTGGCCATCACCCCCGCATAGTGGAGCTGGTCGCGCTGGACGCCCAGCCTGCGGTCCTGAATCATAGGCACCAGGAAGGCCAAGCCGACTACGACTCCGATAATTGGTTCCACAGCGATTGTCCCGAAGCCATACCCGCCAATGCATGTGGTCACCGGTCCAATTAGGTTAGCGGCGAGCCAGACGATAAACATGGCCCGCCACCTCGGTTCAGCCTCCATGCTGTTGACGGCAGAGATGACCAGGGCGAAGAACAGAACAAGCAGAGGCAATCGATAGAACAGCAAGTAGATGTGTGGACCTAGCTGTAAGTAGGGTTGAACAAACAACCATGACGGCCAACTGATTACGGCAAGAGCACCAGGCACAACCAGTAGCCAGTGGCCTGGTTGCCTTGGGAACGCCGGGCCGCCTCGAACCTTACGCCAGATGAGCAGCAGCAAGGAGGCGACGCAGGCGCCCTGAATTGGAGAGCTAATTAACGCCGGAAGTACCTGAACCCACGCCGGAATGGGCGGTGATGTTGGGACCGCCATTGCCTGCCGGTAGAAGGCCAAAATGACTGCCGTACAGGCGGTCCAGACCATGAGGTAGAGGATCGAAATTCGCTCGCCAGGATCAGCCTTTCCCTCGGGTACCAGCTCGGCCTTAACGACCTCTTCCTGGCCGGCAGGTTGGTTAGGGAAATCGCCAAACGGGTTGGGAGAAGACTGCGGCATTGAGAGGTGATTTTAGCAGCCCCCACGAAGAAAGATTGCTAACTCCCGATGCTCGAATTCTACTGAGATGGGCTAATAGCACTCAAATGGAGACAAAAGATGGCCAAACGACGCAATAAGGCAGCAAAGATCCGAGCGGCACTGGAAGAAATGGGAACTGATGCACCGGCTAAGGAGGTAGTGGCTGCCCTGTCCAAGCAAAGGGTCAAAGTCACGCCCCAGCAGGTCTACATGGTGAAGACGGCGTTGGGAAAGAAGCCGGCCAAGGGGAAGTCGCCTTATGAGGCACTCCTGGCCGCGAAACAGCTAGTCGACAAGCTAGGCTCAATGGAGAAGGCGAGAGAAGCCCTGGATGTGTTGGCGAAGCTGACGTGAGGATGAGTCAGTCGCTCAGAATCAGCGTGGTCCCACCGCGTCAGAAACTGTCTTAAGAATGGTCGGAAGACAGTGGGCAGTCCTATCACGAAAACGATTCAGGTAGCTGGGATGGTAAGTTCTGAATGAATTGGCCGGCAGGCCCTCATGAACGACCCTCGCCACTTGATTTACTGGGTGACCGTCAATCGGCTCAAATCGCACGCTCGGATAGAACTGTTGAATGACCGAGTCGTAATATGGCCCCGTGAGAAATAGGATTACGTCCGGTCTGAGCACCGCAATTTCCTGTTGAAAGACGTCACCTTGTAAATTCAGTACCTTGTCTCTGTACGCTGAGTAGATCATTTGGGGGTTCAGGCCTTGGTTGAATTTGAACAGATTAAGCCAAAGAATTGCCCGTCTCTTTTGAGGATCCAATCCAAACAGTGAATCTCGAATTGTCGCAAAACACTGGAAGAAGGTTGTGTTGTAAGACCTTTCCAGGTCGAAGTCCTCGTATAGGCGAAGCGCCTCCTCAATCGTCCTCTTCTCCAAGAAATCCTTGTATGTACCGATCCAGCCATTGTTCTCCTGACCAACAATCACAACCTTTGGCTTCGACCGTTCGTATTCCTGATGCGGCTTGATGAGGAATGGGCCATCAATCTCCACCATCATCGTGGCTGTGGATTCAGGGGTCTCACAGACAGCTTCAATCGCCACTCTGTCCGCAAACCGCCGATATTGCTTCATCAGCTGTTCATCAACGCTCATGTTTCCGGCTTTCTGGGTCAATTAGGCCTGGTGTCTGCTTGGCCAGCGGGGTGAGGGAATATCTGAGGGAAAAGCGTCCGCACATGGTCCTCTCCTAATTGGTGGCAAACTGATGGATATGAGCCTCAGCTTCCTGCAATACCTCACTCGAAAAGCCCTCACTGTTGTCGCCACTGTAAGGATCGTAAACAATTGGATGAAATTGTTGACACGCATCTTTCATGTACTCAGTTATGCGTATGTCTTTGTTTGTCAGGCAAACTGTTGGAACTCCGAGAAACGATAGCCCGTCCATGCCTCCAGACCTCAGCCCAATTACGCCTTTGACATTCCACGGTGGTTGTTGAAGCTGTTTGAATAGTGCTAAGTGGCGTTGATAGCAGCTGATTTGGCCAAAGAATGGTTTGTGTGTGAAGAAATCACAGAAGTCGTGCCGTTCAGCATCGTATCCAGGTATGGCGTTGCCGATCACAAGACACCGAAGTCGTTGGGAGTGAGCCACAATCATGAGTTGGCGCAGGCCCTTGTGAGATAGACTGCGAGGTTCGTCACCTGTCTTAAGTCTTGACCAAATGAGCCATGATGGGATGGATTTGGCAGGGGCTTTTGCGTCAAGGTATTTCTTGACTTCCAACTGGTCGTCCTCAGAAACCGTTGCCAGAAACACGTCTTGGATGTGATCGATTACTGCTGAATCCTGCTTGCAGGCGTCAGCGACGAGACGTGTAGTGTTCTGCAATCCTTCGGCACCTGCTTGGTTAAACAGCTCATCTCGCCGATAAACACGGCAATCATGAGGATTCCCTAAGTAGCTAAGTACAGCATCCAAAAAAAACCTCTGTGCTTCAAGCAACGGGACAGAGTTTGGACTGTGAAGAAAAATGGGCACTTCAATCTGTTCCGGCGCAATCGCTAAAGTCGCAGCCACATGCCACGCCTCTCCAAATTCGTTGGTTCCGATCCGGAAGCAAAGTGACATTGGACATTCCCCCTCTATCGACTGGAGTCTGGTCAATGCGAACAGCTGTATTGGAGCATTCTACCGGCTGCCCCGACCGTGAAAGGCCACACTTCTCGAAAATGGCGTGAAAACGGGTTGAGGCTCATTGATGTCCTGCTACCTTTGAGACTTTGGGCTGTGTACCCGTCGCCTGATTACGCGGTACGCGGACTAGGCGTCAGGGCGTCCAGCACCAGCCTTACGTCCGGGGTACACTCAGCGGGAAATCATGTGCTCCTGGTCGACGTATTGGTGATGAATACCGCGACAATCCACCCCGCCCCACGATTGAAACTGCTGCACCTACTCGCCGTCGGCGTTGGTCTGCCGGCCTGTCTCGCTACGGCCAACCATCTGCTGCTGACGTCGCCCCTCCTTTCCGATCTCAATGCCCTGGTGCTCTGTCTGCTGATGGGCTTCTATGTGCTGCAAATTGGCTTCATTGGCTGGGCAGTGGGGAAGGTCACGCAGCCTTGGCCTCTGCGCTGGTTTATCTATGGCTGGATCATGGTCCTGGTGGATCTGCAGCTGGCCATCATGAACTCCAGCGGCGGAGGCAGCTACGAAGGACGGTCATGCTTATCCACGGCCGTTTTTGCCGGCCAGCTAGGAATGATCATTGTCTGGGGAATTCTGGGGAGCGGGCACATTGTCTGGCGGCTTCCGGCCATCCTTGTGGTGCTCACGCAGTTTTGGGCGTTCTTCCATCTGCTCAGCAGGGTCAAAAGAAGTCCTCCGGGGACTGCTTATCTCGACTGGGAAAGTCTGCTCATCACTCAAGCTGTCTTGTTGGCGGTCCTGTGCGGAATCTTGCGATTGCGGGGTTATTCGCTGCTCAAGGTGGAAGCTGAGGCTGACAGGGCATCCGGCGACAAGACGAAGGTCCCTCTGCAATTTGGCATCCGGGACGTGATGATCTGGACGACTTCATTGGCTGTCCTTCTTGCCATCGCCAAAGCGGCAGACTTCTTGACCATGAACTTTCTCAGGAACCTGTACGCTCCAGCCATTCTGCTCCCCTTTACCATTGGCATCATTACGGCAGTGGTGCTGATCGTGGCCTTGTGGTCAGCTTTGGGCAGAGGCTACCCAGCCATTCGGTACCTGGTGCTGGCTGTGCTCTCGCTGGGGTTGGGCGGCGCGATTGGCTGGTATTGCGACACGATGGCCAGAGCAAAGGCCACAGCGATGGGATGGAGCTATTCTTATTGGCAATGGTACTCGACGGGCTACTGGTGGATCGGGTGGATGTTTTTAACGGGAGCTCTGCTGGCCGCGTCACTGATCATTTATCGGACGCTGGGGTACAGGCTGGTGAGAAGTGCCAAGAGGCGGAGGGGATAGCAGCGGCAGTCGCGGCCTTACCGAATTGAACGGCGGCAAACGTGACTTTCTACCGCGTGTAAATTTAGGCGTCGGTGCATTTGGGACACCGTGACTCTGAAGCGAGTCAGGCCAATGATCAGGCTCCGTATCCTCATGACTCTGTCGCCCGTTAGAATGCGAGCCAAGTCCCATCCTGTGTGCTTAGGCGAGGCGAGGAGGAAGGCAAATGACAAAAGATGAAATGGCCCAAGCTGTTGAACTGCAATGCCAGAAGGTCAACGCAATCTTTCAGGATCGTTGGGAGTGGGGAACCTATTTTGAAGAACTTAGTGCGGCTTGCGGCCTGACCGTGACGGGGCCGATGTTGGACGATGGGAGGAAAGACAAGGAACACCCGACACGAAAGGCCTTCACCCGCTGGTTGCGTAAGATCATTCCTGAGAAAGACTATTCCCTCGATCAAGTCGCCCAACACAAGCTTCAGCTTGTTGAACAGATATTGGCGTTCAAGGGCTAGGTCCACTGCCGTGAGTTATTCATCATCGGGATACTTCGCCAAGATCACAGCCGGATCAACTCGTACTCCGTGTTTCTTCGCGTGTCTTTCGACCGCTTCGTCGAGGAGTGGTTTCCAAGGAGCTCCCCAGCCACCTCTTCTACTGGCGATTATAGACGCTAGCCGTTTGACTCTTTCCTCGTGCGGGATGTTCTTCGCCAGCCGGGCGTCATCAGGGCTGACAGGTCCGTTATGCCGAGACGAACGCGTATAGCTACGTGACGTTACCTGGTAAGGCTCCCGTGATTGTCGTCGCCGGAGGAACTCCTCAAGTGCTTCGGGAGACACACGCCACCGGGGTTTCATTGATACTCGCCGCACAACGTTGACGGCCCGCAGCTCGCCTTGGTTGATCCAGTCACAGACCCGGCCGATTTCAACCGACAGCTGGTCTGCGATCTGGCGAGTAGTCAGGTAAGGCGTCAGGGTTTCTGGTGAACGTGCCATCGGCTGGCTCTCCCTGTTGGAAGTTCACATCTTGAGCTGATCATTCGGCTGATTGTCCCCAGAGCGAATTTTTCTTCAACTTCCCATTGCCAAAAATAAGCGCGTTTTCTCGAGCGGAGTCTCAGAGCTGTTATCGTTACTCTGGACCTGGGGCAGACGTCGATGCCTCGCGTGCGTCTGCCGGACTGGGCGCCACACTTGCCTTTCTGGTACTCCTGGGAGAAAATGGAGGGCGTCTCAAGGAGTGCTTTCTATGTCACTCAACTCTTCCGAGATCCTTCGGCACCTCTACAGTGTTTCTCGGTCACAGATCAGGCGCGACATTGCTGACTGCAAGCTGCAACTTCGATCTGTCACCCAGGCAGACTTCCTAACGATTCTGGTGGAGGAATCCCTCAGTGACCACTTGCCGGAAGACGTCGCCTCAACCTTTCATCGGCGAATGGTGCGGGCCAATGTCGTGAACAAGATGAACACGGTAGCCGAAGCGCTGCGGCTATTTTGCGTGGCTCTGGCAACAAACGACATCGCCACGCATGCTGTCTTTGCAGCCGAAAAAGTTGGTCGACTTGCGGAACTAAGCCGCATGATGGACGAAATTGAGGAGCGCGAAGGCATGGGCGAGGATGAATACTGGCTAATGGGCGCGGGACCTGCCGACTATCAGCCGTTGAGCAAGGAAAGCGATGAGCTGTACGACCTGATTTTCGACACAGCGTACGTGACGGCTTTGCGCCGGTACGATCTGGACGCCGTTGCCAAGCTGTACGAGGATGACCGCACTACCCACGACGAACTGTACGAGCAGGGCCGGATGCTGATTTTTGGACCGGTAAGGCAGGAATGGTTACCGGTTCAAAGGGTAAGACGAACAAGAAACGGAATCGAGTTTTGGGAGTTCACTGCCGCCGAGGGCTCGGAATCTTGAACCGACAGTGCTGACAGCGATGCGGGTACGCTGTAAGGAGTCCAACAAAGCCGAAAGTCTTCAAGTATCTGGGGCACTTACACCAGGCCACAGGCAGTCCTTTGCTCCGTGAAGTCCAACACAGCCGGCCATTCCAGCTCGGAAAGAAACAACTAGAGCAAGGCTGGCAAAAACGCCTTGGGCCTCAGCGTCGATGGAGAAGGCAGCGATGGCCAACGGAATGAACAGGAGCTTGCTGCCGTCGCATTAGAGAGCGTTTGGCCATGTCCAGGTCCTTTTGCCTGCGTGGAGCGAAGGTCGCCTGGAAGAGCTTATAGAGCAGCTGGCCACGGTCTGGTTCATCAGCCTCACAATCCACACCGTTGTAGAATATCTCTGGTCGGTAATGCCTGCGAAAATGGTGTTAATGTGGTCAAAACGGAGACATATGCGCCTATAAGTGGTCCTATCAAGGTACTGACCGACTATAGGCAAGCGGTAAACACAAGTAGCATGGAATAGCGTCGCACTAAGCAGGAGCAGCAGACATTCTCAATTGATCCTTCGCGTCTCCTGCAGAGGGATCCTGAAGTGCCGTGGACATAGCGAGCGGGGTGACTGGACGCAAAGTGGCTGGTCGGTTGGCCGGGCGGCCGGCCTAAATATGATTTGTATTTATCTTGGATAAGAAAGATGCGGGTGGGCGGGCGGTAGGGCCCCTTATTAATAAGGGGCCCCTACCAGCCGACCGACCACTATACCGCATCTGGGGCAGACGACTTCTCAATCAGAACCGACCTCTAACCGACAGGCCAACCTACCTGCCATCATTCTTCTCCAGGCTCTTCGCCGTCATCCTCGTCATCCAGGTTTTCGATAGTTTCCTCGTCGTCAGCGGCCTGGTGTTCCTCATCGGTGCAGGATTCGGCTGATTCGGTCTCAACGAGCCGATATGCCTGTACTGGCGTGCCTTTCTTGTTGTTGCCAGCGCGTTTTTGGATCTCGCAATGCTCCAGAGTCCCTTCATCCACCATGCCATCCAGAAGCTTCCTTGCACGATCCCGACCAATTCCGACTTCTCTAGCAATTGCTGACAGTGAATCGCCCTCCTTGCTTTGCGTGAGATACCGCACAATCTCTCGGCAGTCACTTTTGTCCTTTTCAGCGGTTTCAGCTGCCTTAACTCGCTTTTTTTGTTCGTTTTGGGCTCTTTGCAGTTCTATTTCCTCGCTTTGCGTCCTTATCTCTACGCCCCAGGTCCGTCCCGTGAAGTCGTCCTTCAGGCTCCCTTCGTCGATATCCACGGCCCAGCACCCCGAGAACCCAACCGAGCCGCCGACGACCAGCCAAAGCTTGTGAATCCCCGTGCCTGGCGGGAATTTCTCCCGGCGTGCCAGCAGAATCCATTGCCGCGCGAACTCAGCAGGCCCCGCGAATGCAAAATCGTCGAGTTCGGGGGCTTCATTCTTCGAATTGCGATTTTTGATGAAATGGTGCAGGAGGACTGGGGTCGTGCCGTGCTTCAGACAGGTCTCCGTGAGCTTCAACAGTAGCGGACCCATGTCGAAGATATTGGACGCTTGTGCTTTGGGATTTTCGTAGAGCAGACATAGATAGAGCGGGTCCACGATCAACACATCGAATTTCTCGCGGCCAAGCAATGCATCCAATTCATCCAGACTTTTCTCTACGCTGAACTGAGGAAGCTTGAAGCCCACGTACAGGTTCTTAAGGACCTCCGTATTGTCCTTCTGTCGAAATTCCTTTGTGGCAAGCTGGCGTCGGATTGTCTCTTGGACCGTTGCCTCGCCACTTTCGCCGCTAAACAGGCAAACGCGAAGCTTTTTAGGCACTGCAAACTGATTTCGATTCAAAAACGACGTACCTGTGGCCAGGCTAATCGCCATGTCGATAGCAACGCTCGTTTTAAGCGTCTTCTTAGCCCCTCCAATGATCAGGGGCTGTCCTGCGACAAGTATGCGCTTGATGGCCCAGACGGGCTTTACATTTGATTTTAGAAGCTCTGGAGCGGCAATGATGTCGAGACGGTATCTGCGGTCGCCGGGCTCTTCAACCTTCCCCGTTTCGGCAACGCGCTTCAAGAAATCCTGCCCCCGTGTCGCGGGTGTCATTCCCTCCGGTCGCTTCTGTAAATATTCCCTCAGATCCTTTCCTTCAGGCGGCAAGACCCAGCCAACATCGCGCCCCAATTCCCCAGACAGATCCTTGGCCATATTCTCCGCAGCTTCCTTGCCAGGCCATTTTCCGTCCGCCTTCGCATCCATCTCCCCAACCACGACGATCTGCCTGTCCGCTGGCACGCTCTTAAGCATTCCAACCAGATGCTCAAGGCCACCCGTCGCCGAAGGCCGGCCAATCGCACAAAGGCCCATTGAGACGCCCGCAGCGACATCAGAGGGGCCTTCAGGAATCAGGATGGGACCTGGCAGCTTCGACCAGTCAGTCGGCACACAAAGTCCTCGGTGACCTCCTTGAGCAGATTTCTTTTGGCCGTCCTCAAACCTTCTGACGAGGCCAATTACGTTCCCCCTAGCATCGACCTCGGGAAAGGTATAACACCGTTCGGTCCGATCCCGACCAGCGCGTACCGCCGTAAGTGCCGCCGCCGTGACACCAAGCTGGCTCGCCAATTCCTTTCGCTGGTCCTCGGTGAAATTGGCTTCGTTTTGTTTTGAGAGTCTGTCCCAATCGACGGCATGGATGGATTCTTCTTCGACTTCCTCATCCTCCTCACCTCCTTCGCTCTCGTTTTCTTCGTCATCGTTGTCGTCATCATCCCCATCGGTCTTGGGGGCGTGACCGGGATCACCGGTTACGGGTGGATCGGTCGCCGGAAGATGTGATGAATCGGCATACCTTACTTGCGGCGTCTGCTCTTCACCTGCCTTTCGTTTCTTCACCGCCTTGATAATGTCGCCAAAGTCGCATCCGGCAAAACAATTGATGAGTAGCTTGCCGTTCTTTTCTGAAAACGACAGGCTGTTGCTGGAATCAGCATGAGACGGACAGCGAGCCGAAAACTGGTCACCGGATTGCTGGACATTATCTAGGAGTTCTTGTAGATCTGCGATCGTCAGGCCTTCAACCGAGTGTTCCTTAAAGCGGAACGGCGTCTTTCCTGATGCAGAATCCTTTTTCTTAGACATGGCGTTTCGTCTTCTGCGGCACAGCGAGTCGGAACCAATCGCGGAACTGAGCGACCCAGCGGCAGCAATTCGTGCCGCTGGGATCGAGTGGATTTTGTGCTCTACTCTGGCTCACCTCCCTGTTCCAGTCGCTGCTCACGTTCGCTGCCATCGATGAAACCCCATTGGTCGAACCGTAGTGGGTCTTCATGGACCACGAGGTCCAATTCTTCGAGCAACTTGTTGAATAATCCTTTCACGCGATTGTGTTGCTCTTCCGCTGGGTCGTCGCTGTACCAAATCAAAAGAGGCACGAGCCTGGCGGCTAGTGCCAGGAGGCCAAAAAAGATTTCATCCTTTACCTCAATTGGCGCATCGTCGAGACGCTGGTGCAGTCCCTCGATCTTGATCCACACCTCCTGGTTTACTTTCTCGTCGATCGTGGGCTTGAACTCGAAGGGAGGCTTGGAGTTATTGGCTTTGGCGGCCATGGCAATTTCTCCTTGTTGGAAATGACTCGAACGCAACGGCAGGAATGCAGATGCGGGAAATGGAAAGCGTGGGAACCTCGCCCAGCCGCGCCGAAGCGCGGCTGAGTAAAGGCGAGTGGTGCGGCGTGAAATCACTCCGCTTCTTGCTTCGTTTCGCAGAGGATTTCGTCGATAATCGGGTCGTCCTCCTTCTCTATAATGCGGCCGTGAAAAGCCATTTCCACGAGCTGCTCGAAGCTGTCGAACGCCCACTTTGGGTCATCACGCTTCACCTTTGCTTCAGCAAATGTGTAGCTGCGATTGGTGCCATCCCAGCTCACTTTCACCCATCCCGCGATGGCCCCTTTGATGGCGTCCTCCGTTCCATCGGTTTGGGCGTCGGCAGGCCAGACGAATGGCACCAGCTTGTCCTTGACCACAGTGATTGCAGCAACAAGGTCGACAGTCAGCACTTGGTCCTTGAGTTTGTTCGCTGCCGGCCCAGCCACAAGGAAAAACTTGGTCTTATGCTCGACGACTCGGACGTTTTTCCAACGCCAAGTCGAGTGCACACGGATGTCGTCCTTGCTCGTGGGCTTCCTTACCTTCGGTCCACCGCGTTTTGGCTTTTTGCCGGCGTCCGGGTCCGCAAAATCTTCTTGTTTCAGCATGTTTTTGTCCCTATTCGTGACTTCGACGTGTCAATTGAAAATGAAGTAGTCGGCCAGCTCCGGTGGTGGAGCGCGCGGTTGAGAGCTGATGTGATCCTTATCCCGCATCACTTGCTCCTTGTCTTTTGCGGCGACGAAAGACGAACGCCTTAAGCCGCTCGTTGGCCGCGATTGCTTCTTGTACGCCGGCGTTGCTTCCAACCGGTTTGAGATTCTTGCGTTGTGTGAGTGCAGCGAAGAACCGCCCGATGGCCTCTACCGAGGTGCACCGAACATCGCCAGCCTGGACTGACTCCAGGATCACGCCGCTCTTGCCTTTGGAGCTGTAGGCGTACAAAGTGGCCAAGTGAATTGGTCGCGACCCCGTTGGACGGGGAAAGAACCTCGCCGCTTCGTTGAGAGTGATCAGCTTTTCTTTTAAGAGATCGATGACCATCGGTTGAATGAGATGGATTGCTGTAGGTGGTCGTGGCTTGCGAACATTCGCAAGCCGACGCAGCAATCATGACAACCGGTGATCTGAAGTCAGTCCTGACAAAGTCCTGACAGGACGGAGGGGTTCTAGAGCGCTGTTGACGCCAACGACCTCCAGAATGCACTTGGGAACTAAACGAGAGTTGAACGTATGAACTGGGATTAGCGTTGAGGTAGAGCTATTCCAGGTGCCCGCAAATAGCCTTGCTTCGTCGTCTTTAGATAACCCTGGTCAACAAGTCTTGAGAGATTGGAACGCGTGTTGCTGTTATTCGGGTAGCCGGCCAGCTCTGCTAATCTGTCGCCGATTTGGGGCTCCGACTCGCTTGCCGCTTCAAGAAGGCACAATTGCCCAGCGTTGAGTCGTTCCAACCCCGGTAGTGGTGCATTGTCCTTAGACGGCACTGAATCTGCAGCTTTGGCCAATAGGTCTTGGCCCGCCTTGCAAGCTTCATCAGATTTATTTGCGTCCGCAGTGCCAAAGACGTCGAAGAAACTTTCATCTTCTACCGCATTCAAATCATCTTCGCAGTCGTGCCCGATGTCAGCCTCATCAACGCCTGCAGCCGCCAATGCCTTCCGAACCCGATAGTGACATTCACCCCAATTCGCCCCGATCAACGTCGCCGCTGCTGTTTTACCGGAGGGGGCGGTACTGTCCAGTTTGCGGCAAAGGCAAAGGAGATACGATCCAGCGAGATGTTCAGCACGATCCCTGGTTTCCACTTCTCTTACAGCGTCAACCAAGTTGCCCAAGACAAAATCTTCGGCATGACTTCGGGGTAAGTGCACGCTGTTGATGTGTGCCACTACCACTATCATCGCAATGCAATTCGCGGCGTCAGTTTCTTTCGCCGATCTCTCCTCAAATGCCGACAAGAGCGCGCGGAGGTGGCCCAGTTTCACGTTGCCGCCAGTGAGGATGATTTCCTCACCAGTCCGAGGAGTCAAACGGGACGATAGCTCGCCGATGAAAGAACAGATATCGGGGAAGTTAGCGACAAGTTGTTGGAAATCCTTGGCATGGCTGCGTACGAGTCCGCGTGACGCTTTGGGAATCTTCGGCCACAGGCGCGAAATCAGTTTGACTGGGTGAATCTCGTCGGACATGGCTTCTCCAGCGTTCACCCGGTCTCCTTCGCTATCCGCACCGCGAGCTCCAAATTTCGCTCGGCATAAACTTGCGTGATGTCGGCGTTCTTGTGCCCAAGAGCCGACTGGGCGCCATCCAGGCCATACTTCCGTCGGACCTCCGTGGCCCGGGTGTGTCGCAGCTGTAAAGGATACCACGCGGGGATTTTCGTTTCATCTTCCTTACGCTTCCGGTTGGCGGCTCTGACGGCGTAGTCGATAGCTCGGCGATAGGATGCCGTGTCGTACCGGTCCCTTTTTGGTCGCTTGGGCTTGGGGATTCGTTCGCGCTTCGCCTGGCTCGGCGTCATGGGCGTTTTCCTGGCCTCGCGGCGTTTTGCGTTCCGCAACTCCTCAGACTCGGCCGGACTGAACAGGAACGCCTCAGCAGCTCTCTTCAGAAACGGCTTGAGGAGCTTCTGCGCCTTTGGTCCGAGGGGGATAAGCCTCTGGTGACCACGCCAGAGGTTTTTGTGGTGGTAGGGCTCATAGACCCACGTCTTTCCGCTGCGGTCGACATCGCACGGCCTCATCATCGCGACCTCGCAAGGCCGCATACCTGTGAGACGTTGGAGCCGGACCATGGCGGCGACGTGCGGCGTTAGGAAGGGAAGGGTAGCATTGACGTGCTCATCGGCCACCGGCTTTACGGGCTCAGTCTCCTTAGCCTCTGTCCGGCCAAATTTCAGTCCTGGAACAGACTGAAGGCCGTACAGAACGTGCGGTGGAACCAGCTCTTCCGCGACGGCCCATTTGAAACAACGCTTGATGAGATTGACACGGTTGTTGATCAGCTTTCGGGACCAGTTGCTCTGGATCATTTGTTCGCGGACGGACTTGAGGGCCTTGGGACCAAACTGCGTGGCGTCGGTCAGTCCGTACAGCTCACAGAGCGGCTTCAATGCATACACAATGCACTGAAACTCTCGGCCTTCCGGATCGTTCTTGGAGTAATATTCCTCGGCGAATTTGAGATATGCCTCGACGACGGAGTTGATGCCGATATACCCCGTTGCCTGGTCCGGCGATGGTGCTGGTAGCGAGGAGCAGCCGTTGGCGTGCCACTTGGCGATGAGCTGATGGTATTGCTGCCAGCTCTCTGGCGAATCGTAGGGGCCCAGATAGACGTCTTTGCCGTCCAGCCGGACGACGCCGAGATCGCGGGGTTTGAAGTGCCGGTACTTAGGAGTGCGGGGGCGTTTGGTGGTGAGCATGTGCGAGTTCCTGGCCCAGAGTAGTACATGTACTACTTTTCTGGGTCGTAGGAGCCGCACTGCCCAACACAGGCAGGTACGCTAAGTACAGCGTTCGGCGAAAGTTATGTCGAGGTGTTTGACGGGACGTGGACGACCAACCCGAGTGTCCGAAGACCGATGCGCTATCCAATTGCGCCACGGGCGCGTGAGCTGTAGCACCACGGAAACCCCTGTGCAAACGGGCTTCCCTTGCAGAATATCACGAGCCCAGTCGTTTGCAACGGGTTGCCAAGAGTGCGAAGCCGGTGAGAAAGCAATCTTCACGACTCATTTCTGCTCATTTCGTTGCTCTTCGGCCAAGGCCTTGGCGGCGAGCGCCATTTTGACGCGCAGTTCAAGAAACTCGGGTGTCTTCTCTTCCGAATCTTTAGCGCTGTCCAGAAGGGGGCGGACGCTATCGAGAATCTTCTGATACTGCTTTTCTTCCATCCACGAATCGACGGCCAGCGCGACTACCTTGAGCTTAAATGTGCGAAGCACATCGGGTTCATCTGGGTTTTTCATGAGCTCATCAAACAGAACGACGGCCTCCTGATGCTTCCCGAGCTTCTGCTGGCAGCGGGCCTGGTACATCCGCGCATAGAGGCCGGCCATTCGCGTACGATAGTCCTTATAGATCTTCTCGTAGCGATCAGCAGCGCCGGTGTAGGCCGCTATTTGCTCCGCAGAACCCTTTTCCAACGTCTCCGCTGCCTCTTCGGAAGTGGCAGCCGCGAGCAGGAGGGCTTGAAGGAGGTCGGTGCGAAGCCGCTGCTGCTCGTCGGCTTTCTTCGGATCCTCCACTTTTGCCGGAAAGGCCTTCAGTCGCTCACCGGCTAATTTGGAAATACTTTCGTAGGCTGACTGCGCCTTGGCGTAGTGTTCGCGACTCTCGGAGAGCAGCTCGGAACGGACTGCACCAGCTGCCGATTCCGATTTCTTCATCAAGAGTCGGGCTTGCTCGACCATCGCATTTCCAATTTGCTGTAGCGCTTGGGGTACCAGTGGGCTTTCTTTGTTCTCCACCACGAATTTCTGCAGCGACTTTTTGCCGTCCGCCAGCCAGGCAGCGCGCACCGCGGCATCTTTTTGCCGCTTGGACCCGAGAAGCAGGGTGATCCCTCGCTCGTATGGCAGCGTCTCCTGGAACGATGCCGGTGCCGCCCCATTTCCCTGCAGCGAATCCAGATACTCCAGCGCCTCGGCATAGTAACCGCGGCTGCGGAGGGCTTCCAGGAATTCCTTCGCCGGCTCATCGGCGAGCCCAGTACCCGAAACCGCGGCCAGACAGACGACGGACAATACGAGGGCAAACGAGAGACGAAACATGGACTCGCACCCTTTCCTTCGCAGTCGCATCAGAGGTTACGCTGAACTCCGCTATTCGTGGGGAGCACGGTTTCTTATTGCCGCCCGACGGAGATTTCTATGCCGTGGGGAGCCTCTCATCCTTCCAGCTCTTGAATCCCCCGGCGAGCGAGGCGACGTTGGTGTAGCCCATTTTCTGCAGGTTGTCCGCCACCAGGGCCGAGCGGTTGCCGCCGCCGCAGTAGCAGACGATGGGGGTGGCCATATCCGGCGCATGCTGCTCGATTTTCAGCTCGATGGTGCCGCGACTTAGGTGGATGGCTCCCTGGGCATGCTCCTTGGCGAATTCTTCGGCTTCGCGGACGTCGACCAACAGGGCTCCGCTCTTTTGCTGCTCGGCTGCGGCTTTGGCGGTCACTTCGCGAATGCGGGATTTGGCGTCGGCAGCCAGTTGTTGAAAGCGCTGGGAGTGGGGCATGGAAATCCTCCGTGGAAATCAGCCGTGGGGGACCACCGCCACGCCGCCGCAGTGGGGGCAGCGACGCTGCTCGCCGGCAGAGTTGGACCATTCTTCCAGTAGATGGCCGCTGGGGCAGTAGAACTGGACCCGCTTGGGACCCGTGTTGGCGGGAGCGAAAGCAGTGGCGGGG
>Ga0065712_10067874_pt1 | contig 23962 bp, 17 predicted proteins | sample MisRhiReplicate1_FD_59099 | JGI IMG/M metagenome (GOLD analysis project Ga0065712, IMG submission 59099) | Miscanthus rhizosphere microbial communities from Kellogg Biological Station, MSU, sample Rhizosphere Soil Replicate 1: eDNA_1 v3... | ecosystem: Host-associated > Plants > Roots >...
GGCTTGCTGTCTGATCTCGATGAAGCGCTTGTCCACATCGGAAATGAGCAGCGCGCGTGTGCCGTCGGCGAAGGCCACCGGCTTTCGGCCCGGCGTGATGACGTCAGCCTGCGTGAGGTGCGCAAGCGTGTCGTCGATATCGCGAACGATGAGAACCAGCGTTGCCGTGCCTGGATCCTGGATCCGCAGTGGCAGAGTGTTGTGAGCGACGTCCTGGATCTCCATCAGCTCGACGCTCAATCGCGTCCCCGCTACGCGCGCCGACTGGTGCCGTTCACGCGCACCCGGGATATCGAACATCGCGAACAACTGCGGATTGGCCCGGTTGTAGGGTCTCGCCCCGGACTCCGGCAGTGGCGGAACCTCCATGCCGAACATGTCATGGAAGAACGCCAGGGAGCGGTCCATGTTCTCGACGAAGGCTGTGAACGTGCCGGTGCCGATGACTGCGCCTTTGCCGCTTTCTGCTGCTGGTGCCGATGTCTGTCCATGTGCGCTGGCGTTCCACAACAAGAAACCGCCGCACAGCACGACCACACCGAGCACCTGTCTCGTGACGCGAATCATCGTTCCTCCTGAACAGCCGATGGTGTGCCGGACCAGAATCGCTCGTCAATCACTATCCGGGTCGCGAGCGGCAACGGAGGGCGTCAATTCCGTTATCTCGATTCCAGGACACTGAACACCGCCGCCGAGTCTTGACGCGCACCGCCGCGCTGCTGCAGTCGATCGAGAACGTCCGCTGCCGCGGCGCTGGCCGGAAGCTCGATGCCGAACGCGCGTGCCAGGTCGAGGACGATGTGAATGTCCTTGTGGTGAAGCCGGGACTCGATGCGACCCTGAAAATCGCGGGCGATCATCTTCGGTGCCTGCAAATCGAGCATGCGACTTGCGGCAAAGCCGCCCATCAGCGCGTCTTTGACCGCACGCGGATCGACGCCGGCTCGTTCGGCAAGGAGCATGGCTTCAGCCGCGCCGAGCTGATTCACGATCGTGCAGATCTGGTTGCAGGCTTTGGCCACCTGACCGGCGCCACTTGCGCCGACGTGCACGATCGTCTTTGCATAAGCAGACAGCACTGGGGTGACGCGTTCAACGGCGGCCGCCGAGCCGCCAATCATGATCGCCAGCGTGCCGGCCTCTGCAGCGGCGCTGCCGCCCGATACTGGCGCATCGAGCATCTCAACACCCTGCGCAGTCAGCGCGTGGGCGATCCGGCGTGCCCCGTCGGGGGCAATCGTGCTGTGGTCCACAACCAGGGATCCCGCGCGTGCACCCCGAACGATGCCACGTTCGCCCAGCACCACATCCTCGACGGCCTTCGTATCGGTGACCATCGTCATCACGATGTCGGCGTTCAAGGCGACATCAGCTGCCGAGTCGCCGGCGCTCGCGCCCGCTTCGACCAATGATGCGACCGCCTCGCGCCGCCGTGCCCAGACGGTCACGGGATAGCCCGCGTTCAAGAGTCTTCGAGCCATCGGTGAACCCATGGTCCCGAGTCCGATGAATCCAATGCGTGTGGCCATTGGCGTCAGCATAACAAGTGGCGGCCATGAATTGACGATTGACGATTTACGATTGACGCATTCAAAGACGTGTCACGACAATAAGTCCACACAATGACCCAACGCATTCTTCTCGTAGGCGTGGCGCTGACAATCGCGGCGATGCTCAGTGCGGTGCCGGTGCTCTCGCAGCGGCGCAGCGCTGGCTTCGAGATTCAGGAAGCCACCATCGGGCAGATTCAGCAGGCGATCCTCACCAAACAAATCACCACGCGTGGCATCGTCGAAGCGTATTTGAAACGCATCCAGGCGTACAACGGCACGTGCGTCAACGAGCCCCAGGGCATTCTCGGGCCGATCACGACGAAAGCCCACGCCCGACAAATCAACGCGCTGTCCACGCTCAACCTTCGTCCGGCCGCTCGCGCCTCGTGGAAGTTCGACGACCGCAAGGCGCGCAGTCTGACCGACAAAACGGACGCCGCTGCCAGCATGCCCGACGCGCTCGAGACGGCGGCGGTTCAGGACCAGCAGTTTGCCCGCACCGGCCGTCTCGTCGGTCCGCTTCACGGCGTCGTGCTTGCCATCAAAGATCAGTACGACACCTTCGACATGCGGACGACATCGGGCGCTGATGCCGACTACGCCAACGATCGGCCACCAGACGATGCGACGTTTGTGAAGCGATTGCGCGACGCGGGCGCCATCATCCTGGCGAAGGCCAACCTCGCCGAGTACGCCGTGGACGGCGCGCGCAGTTCGTTCGGCGGCACCTTCTGCAATCCGTACGACACCGAACGCGAGCCAGGGATGTCGAGCGCGGGCTCTGCGTCTGCGGTCGCTGCGAACCTCGTCACGTGCGGCATCGCAGAAGAAACCGTGGTGTCGGTTCGATGGCCCGCCTCGGTGAACAGCACCGTTGGCCTCGCTCCGACGCAGGAATTGGTGAGCCGCGACGGGATGATGGGGGCGGGTCTCGTGATGCGAGTCGGTCCGATCTGTCGAACCGTGGAAGACACGGCCAAGATCCTCGACGCCTATGCCGGCTACGACCCGAAGGACGAGTTGACGGTGTTCAGCGTGAACCGCAAGCCCGCCCAGCCGTACGCGAGCTTTGCGCGAGCCAGGCGTCTGGATGGTCTGCGCATTGGCGTCCTTCGCGAATACATGCGGCCGTCGCTGCTCACGAAGGCCGACGAGGAAAGCATCGCGCTGGTCGATCGTGCGATCGTCGACCTGCGCTCGCTTGGCGCGGTCATTGTCGATCCCGGTCCCGAGGGCGAGTTGTTCACGCGTTGCATCACGAAGTACGCGCCCGAGCTGATGAACTCGGCGTTCGCACGCCAATACCCGCAGCTGTTTCCGGCCGATGCATCGACCGGCGATCAGATCGCGACGCTGTTACAGCTACAGCAGGATCCGTCACGCGTGCCTCCGCAACTGTCTATTCGCACCTTGAACGCTGGCGGACTCGGGCCGGCGGGTGAGGGCAAGTACATGCTCAATCGCTATCTGCGCGAGCGAGGCGACGCCAACATCAAGACCAACGCCGACCTGATTTCGAAGGCGCGCTTCTATCAGGACCCGAACTTCCCCGATCGCAGGCAGGCCCGCGAGCAGGCTGAGCGCGCGACGACACTCGATACGTCGGTGCGCGTGCAGGGTCGCTTCGCGCTGCAGACGATGCTGCTGCAGTGCATGCAGGAACAGCGACTCGATGCGCTCGTGTCGCCGATGTCTACCGTGCCGCCGCGAAAGTTGACGTCACCGCGTGAGCCGGCGTCGAACGGGCGAGCGCCCATCGGTTGGTCCTTGATCGGCCAGCAGGGATTCCCAGTGATGACGGTGCCCGCTGGGTTCACCACGAACGTGTGGGATCGCGTCGCCGATGGCAGCAGCACACGCCTGGTCGGTCCGGTGGCTGCGGCGCTGCCGGTTGGCGTCGATTTCATTGGGCGGCCTTTCGATGAGCCGCTGCTGTTCAGAATCGCTTCTGCGTACGAGGCTGCGACGAAGCACCGCAAGCCGCCCGCGGAGTTCAAGTAGTGTCCGCCTTCAGGCGGACCTCACAAGGTCCGGCTAAAGCCGGACACTACATCGAAGTCCGGCTAAAGCCGGACACTACATCGAAGACCGGCTGAAGCCGGACACTACTCATTCCGTCCGCAACGCTTGCAACGGACTGAGGCGCGCGGCTCGTCGTGCCGGCAACCAGCACGCCAGCAACGCGACGACGAGCAACGTCGCCGTCGTCAGTGAGAACACGATCGGATCGCGCGGGCTGACGCCGTAGAGCAGCGACCGTATCAATTGGCTGCCTGCGTACGCCGCGATCAAGCCCGCGACGATGCCGAGCAGCGTGACGAGTCCGCCCTGCCGAAGGATCATGCGCGCCACGGTTCGCGGCTCGGCGCCCATCGCGAGCCGCACGCCAATCTCGCCTGTGCGCTGCGCGACGATGTACGAGATCACGCCGTAGATGCCGATCGCGCCGAGCAGGAGTGCCACTGTCGCCGCAATCGCCAGCAGGACCATCGTGAACGACGTCTGATCGGACGCTCGATCGACGATGTCCTGAAGCATGCGCACTTGAGCGATGGCGAGATTCGGATCGACTTCATCCACTGCCCGTCGTACAGCGGCGACGAGAGACGAAGGCGGCACCGTCGATCGCACGACATAGGACATGCCAGTGACGTCGGGCCCCATCAACGCCTCGCGTGGAATATCGGGACCGCCGGCGATCGACATTGGCTGGTACACCAGCCCGACCGGGGCCTCCGCGAGCGCTGTTGTCGGCGTATTCGCAACGACGCCGACGATCGTCCACCACGGCGGAGTCGGCAGCCCGGTGTTTGGCGGGACGCTCGCCCGCACCCGTTTTCCGACCGCGTCCTGACCCGGGAAGTACGCATCCGCCACGACCTTGTTCACGACGATGTTCAGTTCTCGGCGATCGACATCGGTGCGTGTGAGGCTGCGACCGTGCAGCAGTGGCGTGCGCATGACGTCGGTATAGCCGCCTGCGACCGCGCGGAACGCGACAAACGGTCTGACTCTCTTCGGGTCGAAGAGTTCGCCCTCCACGATGAGTCCGTTGCCATAGCAGAAGCCCAGCAGAGGCAGACAGGTCGCTGTCGAAGCGCCGGTGACGCCGGGAATGGTTGAAAGGCGGTCAAGAATGCGCAGGTGCGCGTCGGTCGCCAGCTGGCGGCTTGGATATTTGACCGGTGGCAAGACGATGCCGAATGTGAGGGTTGACGAAGGTTCAAACCCCGGGTCGATCGCACGAAGGTTCTGAAAACTCCGCACCATGAGCCCGGATGCGATGAGGAGGATCAACGCGAGCGCGACCTGCGCGCCCATGAGAAGTTGACGCGCGCGGTGACTGCCTCGGGTGGCGGTCTGGCCGCGTCCGTGTTCCTGCAGCGTCGTCGCCACAGGCGCGAGACGCATGAGCGGAATCAGGCCGAACGCCGCAGCCGAGATGAGGCTGAGCGCGAAAGAGAACGTCAACACGACACTGTCGATACGGACTTCATTGAGCCGCGGCAACGTCACAGGCCCGTACGCGACCAGTAGCTGGACACCGCCCCATGCGAGCGCGACGCCCACCGCTCCGCCGATCACCGCGAGTAGCACGCTTTCGGAGAAGAAGTAGCGGGCGATGTTGCGACGTCCGGCGCCGAGCGCCCGACGTACGGCGACCTCGCGTTGTCTGGTCTCGGACCGCACGAGAAATAGATTGGCGATGTTGGCGCACGCGACCAGCAGAACCAGACCGGCAGACGCCAGCAGAATCCACAACGTGTTGGCGATGCGGCCGACGACGGCCTCTTGAAGAGGCACAGCGGCGGAGGCCATTCCGCCCTGATTGGGAACGCGACGCGCGAGATCCCGAATGAGGGCCGTGATCTCGGTGCGGGCCGTGTCGACGGTTGCGCCTTCGCGCAACCGGGCAATACCCGTGAGGTTGAAGAGGAATGACGCTGTTGCTCGTGTCGATTGCGCGGCCGTCCAGACTTCGCTTCGGGTGTCGGGGAAGGTGAATGTGGGCGGCATGACGCCAATCACTTCGGCCGGCGCGCCGTTGAGCGTAATCGAACGCCCGATGATGCTGCGGTCGCTGCCAAACTGTCGTACCCAGAGTCCATGCGAGAGTACCGCCACGGATGCCGCACCTGTGACGCCTTCGGCTTCCGTGAACCATCGGCCGAGTGCAGGCGACACACGTAAGACCGGCGCCAGTGATGGCGTGGCGTACGTCACCCGAATCTGCTGCGGCTCGCCACGTCCGGTCAGGGTCATCACCGCTGAGTTGTAGGCGGCAACGCCCTCGAGCGTACGCGCCTGATCGACGAGCTGGAAATAGAGCTGCCAGGCCATCGAGGTCATACCCGACGGGATGTTGCGCGAGGGAAAGCCGTAGTCCAGCGCGATCAGTCGGTCGGACTCCGGGTATGGCAATGGATTGAGCACGACGCGATGGACGATGGTGAAGAGCGATGCATTCGCGCCGATGGCGAGGGCGAGCGTAAGCGCCGCCGTGGCTGTGAAGAGCGGCGTTCGCACGAGTCGTCGTGCCGCCTGCCTGAACTCTTGTATCGTGACGTCCATCGTTCCTGCTTTCGGACCAGAAAGTGATCGTTGACGTTGCCGTCGCATACGAGCGGTCGCACCGAATCGTTCTGACAGCGCGAGGACGAGCAGGCCGGCGAGTTCGCGGCACAACACGTACGTCTGTCGCCCTGTTCCTGATCGCGCCGCGTCGGCCATGCGGCGCGCGAACATCTCCTCCATCGCCGCTCCGTAGTCGCGCCGCAGCGCGTGCGGAGAGAGTTGGAGGAACCAGCGGTAGATCCGCATCGTTACGCCCGCTGCGGATACAACTTGCGCTGGCGCGCGGCGCGTACCAGCGCGGCGAGACGTTCGGCCTCCTGCGCTGCGGCACGCCGTCCGGCTTTTGTCAGCGCGAAATACTTCCGGCGTGGATCGACATCGTCCGGGCCGGACACCGGCGTGACCAGACCCTCGTCGGCAAGGCGACGGAGCACTTGATAGAGCGCTCCGGTCGTCGGATCGAGCCGTCCACCGGACTGGTCCTCCACATCCTTGCCAATCGCATAGCCGTGCGTCGGGCCTTGACCGAGCGCCAGCAGCACGTGAAACACCAGGTCCGGCAGGGCCTGACTCGGGGCGTCGTCTTTCATCGTGGTTCCTTAGACGGGGAGGGGCGCACCGAGGTTGGCTGAATGCTCACTATAGTTATGAGCACTATAGTGAGTGCGTCTGGACGAGTTATAAGAGCGGAACACCGTGCAGCTCTCTCTTCAACACCGCCAGGTCGGATATGTCACCGTCGTCAAGTGCCAGGGCCAGCTCGTCTCCGGTGCCGAGGCCGACGCGCTGCTGGCCCGCATCAACGAGCTGCTGCCGATGAATTCGCGGCTGCTGCTACATCTCGGTGGGATCGACTACATCGACAGCGGTGGGCTCGGCATGCTGGTGCGATGCCTGACGCGTGTGCAGAATGCGGCGGGGCAGTTGAGCATCTGCGCGCTGTCACCCAAGGTCAGCGACGTGCTGCGGATCACCAAGCTCGATACCGTCCTCAAGCCGTACATCGCCGAAGCGGACGCGATTGCCTCGGCGCACAGTGAGCCGCAGGCCAGCGACAACACCGCCGGCGCGCTTGTGCTCTGTGCGGATACCTCGCCCGATGTGCTGGCCTATCTGCGTGGATTGATCAAGAGCGCGGGACTGCGCGTGGTCACCGCGGAGAACCTCCACGACGGACTGATTCTGCTGAAGACCACGCGGCCGACGGTGGTGGTGATCGGCGCAGGACTCAACGCCGCGCGCGGAACGGCATCGGCTGAGGAGTTTCAGCGGCGTCTGCCACCCAGTGGCCCGGTCGTCCTGCCGGCAGGATTCTCTTCGCGCGACGCCGGGGAAGCCGCCGGTGTCGTCATGCGCGAGATCGCGGCCCGACTGAGCTAGCGATCGAGCCAAGCCAGACGGGGTGTTGATACTTCAGCGTGAGTGCCGACATCTCGGCACGAGCGCCTCGCGGCGCGTAAATTCCCCACGAAATCATGCGTGTTTCTCACTGGCACGGGTCTCGCCCTTACGGCGGAACGTCTGACTTAGCCAAGCGAGGATCGCATGCACCGTTTCGGACTGTTCTTCGCCTCCGTCCTGCTGGGCACGGCGACGCTCTCCGGCTCGCCGCACAGAACCCCATGGGGAGATCCCGATCTGCAGGGTATCTGGAGCAACCAGACACCGACTCCACTCGAGCGGCCTGAGGCGCTCGCCGGAAAGCACACGCTGACCGAAGACGAGGCGGCTGAATTCGAGAAGACGTCGCTCGATCGTCTGCTCACGACGTTCGCCCCGCTCGTACCGACCAGCGGAGAATTCAACGAGATCTGGCTGGAGACCGGCAAAGGAAGGGTTCCGCCGGGCCGAAGTACGTCGCTCATCATCGACCCACCAGACGGCAAGGTTCCCTACACGCCTGAAGGGCAGAAGCGCTGGGATGCGGTACCCAAGATGGGAAAACCGTTGCTGGCCAACGTCCCGGAGGACCGCAATCAGGTGGAGCGGTGTCTCACGTCGGATGGTCTGCTGATACCGAATCCCTTCTACAACAACTATTTCGAGATCGTTCAGGCGCCAGGGTATGTCGCCATCGTGACCGAGATGATGCATGAGACGCGCATCATCCCGCTCGACGCGCGACCGCATGTTGGATCGGGGGTGCGCATGTGGACCGGTGACGCGCGCGGATGGTGGGAAGGCGAGACACTGGTCGTTGAAACCACGAACTTCAACGACCAGAAACTATTCCGCGGCGCAACCACCGGCTTGCACACCGTGGAGCGTTTCACCAAGCTCGACGCCGACACGATTGAGTACCGCCTGACGGTGACCGATCCGGCGACGTTCACGCGTCCGTGGACGTTGGTGAATGGTCTGCATCGCGCGGAGGGCGGCATGTACGAGGTCGGTTGCCACGAAGGCAACATCGGCCTGCGAGGGATCCTCGCGGGAGCGCGCGCGCAGGAAAAACAGTAGCAGTGTGACCGACGGGTCCGCTCTCTTAATCGTCGCTAACTCGCCGCCGGCGGTCTTTTGTCGTCGCTCGCTTCTTCTTCGATTCGAGGCGGCGTTCCTTTGCCGCCTTCGTCGGCCGCGTTTTTGTTCTCTTCTTGGGCCGGTGGAAGGCCTGTTCCACCAGTGCCGCAAGCCTGGCGCGCGCGGCTTCGCGGTTCTGACTCTGCGTGCGATGTTCGCGCGCGTCGATGAGCAGGACGCCATCGCCGGTCGCGCGCCGCCCCGCCAGCGCAATCAGCCGCGCCTTCACATCCTCCGGTAGCGGCGACGCGATCAGATCGACGCGTAGTTCGACCGCTGTCGCGACCTTATTGACATTCTGGCCGCCCGGGCCTGAGCCGCGCACAAATCGCTCATCGATGACGAGGCGATCGAGCAATGAGTCCAGCGAAATCACGATGGTTCTGTGTCTATCATGGCATTGATGGGTTCCTCGCGCCCCATGCTGTGGTTGGTGGCCACAGCTGCCTTCATGCAAATGCTCGACACCACCATCGTCAACACCGCACTGCCGTCGATGGCGGCAAGCCTCGGCGAATCACCGCTTCGCATGCAGGCTGTCGTCGCGTCGTACGCGCTGGCCGTCGCGATGCTCATCCCCGCGTCGGGATGGCTTGCTGATCGATTCGGCACCCGGCGCGTATTCATCGCGGCAGTCGTGCTCTTCTCGGTGGGCTCGCTCGCATGCGCCCTCTCGCGCGGATTGACGCAGCTCGTGGCGTCGCGCGTGCTGCAAGGCATCGGCGGTTCGATGCTGTTGCCCGTCGGCCGGCTGGTCGTGATGCGCGTCATCCCACGAGAGAACTTCCTCGCGGCGATGAGCTTCGTCACGCTGCCAGGTTTGATCGGCCCTCTCATTGGTCCGACGATGGGCGGGTGGCTCGTGCAAATCGCCTCGTGGCACTGGATCTTCCTGATCAACCTGCCACTCGGCGTCGCCGGCGGTGTCGCCGCCCTTCGCGTCATGCCGGATCTGCGTCAGGTCGTCGGCCGTTTCGATGCGCTTGGTTACACGTTGTTCGCCTACGCCATGGTCGCCGTGTCGTTGGCGCTCGACGCGCTCTCCACTGAACAACCGCGCCATGCGGCAGTCGTGATCCTGGTCGTGTCCGGTCTGGCGAGTCTGGCGGCGTACTGGCTGCATGCCGCTCGAACCGAGCGGCCGCTGTTCCCGCTGGCGCTGTTCAACGTGGATACCTTCCGCGTCGGCATTCTCGGCAATCTGTTTTCGCGCGTGGGCAGCGGAGCGATGCCGTATCTGATTCCGTTGCTGATGCAGGTCGCGCTGGGATACTCGCCCATGCATGCCGGGATGATGATGATTCCGGCGGCGCTGGCCGGCATGTTCTCGAAGCAAGTGGTTGTGCCGCTGGTCCACCGATTCGGGTATCGACGCGTGCTGGTCAGCAATACGCTGCTGGTCGGCACGACGATGGCCAGCTTCGCGCTCCTGAAGCCTGGTCTTCCGGTGTGGGTGCATGCCGTGCAGTTCGCCGCCTTTGGTGCGGTCAACTCGCTGCAATTCACGGCGATGAACACGCTGACGCTGCGCGATCTCGATGGCGAGTTCGCCAGCAGCGGCAACAGCCTGTTGTCGATGCTGATGATGCTGACCGTGAGCCTCGGCGTCGCTGTGGCCGGCGGGCTGCTGGGCGCGTTCGGCGGTGTGGCCGCCGCCGATCCTTTACATATCGATACACTCGCCGCCTTCCGCTGGACGTTCGTGTGCGTAGGCGCCGTCACTGTGACGTCAGCCGCCATCTTCGCGCAGCTCGAGCTCACGCACAGCCTTCAGCACGCCACGGTGCGGGAGGCGGAATCGCAATGACGGTCTGTCAGGGAGTTCGTGTTAGTCTGCGCATCCATGAATCCGTACATCAAGATTCTGCTGATCGTGGTCGTCCTTGCTGCCCCATCGGTCGCTGTCGCGCAACAGCCGAGTCCCGACCAGAAGAAACTCGACGTCATGGTCGGCAAGTGGAACATCGAGATCGACACGAAGGCGACTCCGTTGTCACCGGCAAACAAGGCGTCAGGCACTGAAGAGTGTCAGTGGTTTGCCAACCGGCACGTCGTGTGTCGCAGCGAAGCCAAAGGGTCGGCGGGGATGTACAGCCAGATGCGGACGCTGAGCTATCTTCCGGCGCGCAAGCAGTACGTGGCGTACACCATCGATAGCCTCGGAAGTGCTGTCGTGGCGTACGGACAAGTCACAGGCGACACCTGGACGTTCACCACCGACCAGCCCGCGTTCAACATCCGGTTGACGCTGAAGATCGCGGCAGGCGCATACACGGCGCTCGCCGAGTTCGCGGGAGCGGATGGTAAGTTTGTGCCTCTCTCTGAGGTGAAAGGCACGCGCGCGAAGTGATCCGCCCTGCGCCTAGAGGCGTGACGCGAGCACGCGCGCGGTGAACTGCTGGGTCGCCAGCGAGAAAACACAGTACGCCGCGAACCAATAGAACCCTGGACCAAACTGCGCTTTGAACGCCACGACCGGTGGACCGGCCACTGGTGTGCTCTGGCTCGCCATTGCGGCGAGATAAGTAATAAACAGCGCGACGACGAAGACGTCGGCCATCGACCACCGCGCAATCGCTTCGACAAATGACAGCGTCCGCTGTCGCGTCTCCGGCGACGCGAACATTGCCCAGGCGACGAGCGCCGCTTTGACGAAGGGAACGATGACGCTGAACAGGAGGATCAACGTCGCCGGCACTGGGCTCCCGACCTCGTACAGACGACGGACCGAGCTGACGATGCTCCTCGTCTGCTGAAAGACCTCGACCTCGCCCACGTTCTGCTGCAGCGACGCCGTCAACGACGGCATCACCTTGTCGATGATCATCTGACGCAGATCCCCACCCGTCGCCTCGAGCAGTCCGACGACCGTGGGGTTCATCATCGCTTTCAACGTATTGAGCGTGTCGTCGCTCAGTCCCTTTTGCAGCATCATCGGCGCCACTTGTGCGATGCCGTCGCGGGTCAACACCCCACGGATCGTGAGCACGGGCGCGAGCAGGCCCGGGATGAGAAGGACGACAGAAGCGACAAGCATCGCGAAGACGAGCAACCGGGCCGAACGGGAGCTGGAAGGCGAGGCGGATGTCACACGGGATTGTGGCGGCGACGTGACCGTCACGTCCAGCTCAAATCGTGTTTCCCGTACGGAAGATCGCGGAGCCGCTTGCCAGTGATCTGAAAGATCGCGTCGCCGATCGCCGACTGCACTGACGTGGCGCGGTCATGGCCCATGCCAACCAGCCAGTGCCTGGTTGGGAAGAACTGAATGTTGATGACCGGCGGGTCTTCGTTGATGCGCGACAACGGGAACAGGTGGAAGTTGTTCTCGACGATGCGGCCGTCTTTGATGGTGCAGGCCTGATGCATCGCGTCGTTGTAGAACCAGGTGATCTGGCCTTCGATCTGCTTCTTCACCGAGAGGGGATTGACGAGACCGAAGCCGGTCTCGTGCGCGACGTCCACACGTTCGAGCTTCACCTTGCCATCACGGCTGACCGAGACGGTATGGACCATCGCGCTGATCGTCGCCATGCCGTCGCCTTCCGCGCCGCGCTCTTCGAGCGCGATCGCGCGAGCCGTGCCCTTCGGGAGCGGTGTGCCCCAGCCTGACATCTTCGCCGCCGTGTCGAGCGCGGTGAGCATGTCCTGCTTGTACGGAAGGCTGGTGCGCGCAAGGAGCTCGCGTCGATAGAGATACGGATCCTTGCCGGCCGCTCTCGCGAGTTCGTCCATGAAGCTCTCACGATAGAACTCGTGCGCCGCCTGTCCGACGCCGCGTCGCGTGCCAACGGGAACGTGGAAGTTCGTCGTGTGGTTCGAGTAGCGGTAGTTCGGCACGTAGTAGCGCGAGGTCACATGGAACGACGCCTCAGGACCGAAGCCGCCTTCCTGCATCGCGGTCCGCACGTCCATTGCGATCGGCCACCCGTCAGCATCGAGCGCGGCCTTGAGATGCGCCACGCCCATCGCCCGATACGTCGTCCCGATGAAATCCTCTTCGCGCGTCCACAGCATGTGGATGGGCGTGCCGCGATGCGCGTTCGCGATCATGATCGCGTGTTCAGCTTGCGGGCCATTGCCGTTGCGCCCGAAGCCACCGCCCAAATGACAGAGGTGGATGTGGACGTTCGTCTCGGGAATCCCAGTGATCTTCGAGGCGCTGAAGCGCGTTTCCTGTGGACTCTGATCGCCAATCCAGATATCCACGCGGTCGTTGGACACGAGCACCGTCGCGTTGCCGGGCTCCATCCGAGCGCGTGGGAGGAACGGCGTTGAATACGTCGCCTCGACGATTCGTGTCGCGTTCTTGAATGCGGCATCCACGTCGCCCTGGCTGGCGCGCACCGTGCCGGGCCGATCGAGCGATGCGAGCAGCGACTCCCGCATGTTGGCGGTCGTGAATCGCGCATTGACGGGCGGAACGTCCCACTCGATCGGCATCTTGTCGATCGCCGTCTTGGCCTGATACCACGAGTCGGCGATGACGGCGACGCCGCCACTGAACGTGCGGCCGCGGGTCAGCGCCGGGTCGGGAATCGGGAACTGCAGCGCGAATCGCACGCCCGGCATGTGGCGGACGGCGTCGAAGTCGTAGCGCTTCACGTCGCCGCCATAGACGGGGCATGTCTTCACCGCCGCCCACTTCATGCCCGGCAGCCGGACATCGATCCCGTAGACCGCCTGGCCGGTCACCTTCGAGGGCACATCGAGGTTCTTCTGCTCGGTGCCCATCAGCGTCCACTGATCTGGCGACTTGATCGTGATGGTCTCGGGATGCGGATGCGGCGTCTGCGCCGCACGTTGCGCGACCGCGCCGTAGGTCGTCTTGCGACCGCTCGCCGCATGCGTGATGACGCTGTTCTTCGCGGTCAGCTGTGACACCGGCACGTTCCACATTGCCGCCGTCGCGAGCAGCAGCCGCTCGCGTGCTTCGGCGCCCGCGAGCTGCAGGTAGTAGCGGCCATCTTTCACAGATGACGCGGCATTGGTCCGCATGCGTCGATACAGGCTGTCGGGAATGCCGGCGACGCCAACGGGATCGCGATTACCAAACGTCGGCACACCGCCGCCCTTGGGATCCTGAGCGCCATTTCCCGGAACGTTCAGCGTCCACGCGGGCGCCTTCTCGCGTGCATCGCGATTCGCCGAAGCGTATTGCGGTCGCACCTTGCTCCAGTCGCACTGGAGTTCCTCAGCGACCATCATCGCGTTCGACGTCCACACGCCTTGCCCGAGCTCGGTCTGCGCGATCCGGATCGTGACGATGTCGTCCGGCGCGATCACGATCCAGGCGTTGACTTCGCGTGTGGCTGGCTCCTCGTACCACGCGGCGCCGGGCGTGGTCTGCGCTTCCGCGCGCGCGGGCAGCCAGAAGCCGAGAACGAATGCGCCCTGCGCGGCGGCCAGCGTGGCGAGAAACTCGCGGCGATCGATGTGAGACGTCATCGTTCTCCCTTCACGCCTTCATCAACTTGGCCGCGAGGTGAATCGCCTGCCGAATCCGGTGATACGTGCTGCAGCGGCACGCGTTCGTGATCTGCGCGTCGATATCGGCGTCGGTGGGATTGGGACGCGCGCGCAGCAGGGCGAGCGTGCTCATGATCATCCCGGACTGGCAGTAGCCGCACTGCGGTGTATCGAGTTCCTTCCAGGCGATCTGGATGGGATGGCTGCCGTCGCGTGAGAGTCCCTCGATGGTCATCACCGGCTTGCCGATGGCTGAGGACGCCGGTACGCTGCAGGATCTGACGGCGCGGCCATCGACATGCAGCGTGCACGCGCCGCACTGTCCGATGCCGCAGCTGAACTTGGTGCCGGTGAGTCCGACCTGATCGCGGATCACCCACAACAGCGGCGTCTGAGGATCCGCGTCGACAGTGTGTCGCGTGCCGTTCACAACCAGCTCGAACGCCATACTGCTCTCGTTTCCTCCTCATCCACCATGGGGGGCGTGGTGAGCAGATTGTAAGACGACTCTGCCCGGACGAGCGGCAGTATCATGGCGCCCGGAGAACCGCATGCTGCTCACCGATCTTCGTTACGCCGCGCGCGTGCTGCGGAAGTCGCCCCTGGTTACCCTCGCAATTCTCTTCACGGTCGCGCTCGCCATTGGCGCGAACACCGCGATCTTCAGCGTCGTCAACGCAGTGCTGCTTCGTCCGCTGCCATATGAACAGCCGGGACGGCTCGTGTGGGTGGCCGAGCGCAACGACAGTCTGAAGCTCCAAGCCTTTGCCGCATCGGTCCTGAACTATCTCTCCTGGAAGGAGCAGTCACAGACGTTCTCGCGGATGGGCGCGCTTGGATTTGCCACCTTCAACCTTACTGGGCAGGGCGAGCCAGAACGATTCACGGGTGGGACGCTGACCGCATCGCTGTTTCCGCTGCTGGGTCTAAAGCCGATCCTCGGCCGCTCGTTCCGTGACGAGGACGAACGGCCTGGTGCGGAGAAGGTCGTGATGATCGGTGAGGCACTCTGGAAACGGCGCTTCGGGAGCGACCCGTCGATCGTTGGAAAGACGCTGACGCTCAACGGCGTTGCGACGAGAGTTGTCGGCGTCGCACCGGCCGCGCTCGTTCCGTTGTCCAACGGTGACATGTGGATGCCGCTGACGATCGAGCCGGCCAAAGAGATTCGACTGAACCACGTGATCATCGCGCTCGGGCGGCTGCGGCCTGGTGTGACGCTCGAACAGGCGCAGGGGGAGATGGACGTCGTGGCCGGTAACGTCGGCCGGCAGTACGCCGAGGTGAAGGACTGGGGCATCCGGCTCGTCACCCTCAACAATCTCTTCGTCAGCCCGCAGCTGCGCACTGCGCTGGTCGTGCTGCTTGCCGCCGTTGGATGCGTGCTGTTCATTGCCTCGGCCAACGTGGCGAACCTGCTGCTGGCGCGCGCCGCGTCACGTCAGAAAGAAGTTGCCGTTCGCACGGCGATCGGCGCGAGTCGCGCCAGGCTGCTCGCGCAGCTACTCGTCGAGAGCCTCATGCTGTCGGCGATTGGTGGCGCCGTCGGTGCGCTCGCCGCGATGTGGAGCGTCGGGGCGATCAACGCGTTGCTGCCCCCGAACCTGTTGCCGACCGCAGTCAGCGTGGACGCGACTGTCCTGCTGTTCGCACTCGTGCTGACGATCGTGACCGGCCTTCTCTTTGGAATCGCGCCAGCCTGGCATTCCGCGAAGACCGATCTGAATGCCGTGCTGATGCAGGCAACGCGCGCCTCGAGCGGTGTACGTCCGGGGCTCCGGAACGGACTTGCAGCGGCTGAACTCGCGCTGGCCACGGTGTTGTTGATTGGCTCCGGTCTCCTCACGCAGAGCCTGCTGCGCCTGCAACAGGTGAACCTCGGGTTCCAGTCCGATCACCTGCTGACGTTCCAACTTGCGCTGCCGGCGAACGCCTATCCCGCAGATCAGCGCGCCACGTTTCATCGCACACTGCTCGACTCATTGCGGGCCATTCCCGGTGTCCGTGGTGCGGCAGTGTCGAGCGGGATTCCATTCGGCAACGGTGCCTACACGACGACGCCAATCGTGACGATCGGACAATCTGCGCTGCCGCCAGAGGCCGCCGTGCCCACCGATTGGCGATTCGTGAGCCCCGGCTACTTCAAGGCCATGAGCATTCCGCTGCTGCAGGGCCGTGAATTCGTCGACGGCGACATGCCGTCAACAGCGCCGCTGACCGTCATCGTGAGCCAGGCGACTGCGCGACGCTTCTGGGGTGATACCGATCCTATCGGCCGCATTCTGCATCGCCAGGGTGATCTCAAGCGGCAGTACACGGTAGTTGGCGTCGTCGGCGACGTGCGGCACAGCACGCTCACGACCGAGTCGCCGGCGATCTACTACCCGAGCGTCGCGTTGGCGCAAGCCGTCGACGTCGTCGTGCGGACTGACGGACCACCGACGTCAGTGTTATCAGCCGTTCGCCAACGCGTCCATGCACTCGATGCGTCGCTTCCGATTTCGACCGTGCGAACGATGGACGAGTGGCTCGCCAACAGCGCCGCCCAGCCGCGACTGAACGCCGTGTTGCTGGTCATCTTTGCTGGCGTGGCGATGCTGATTGCCGCAATCGGCATTTACAGCGTGCTGGCGTACTCCGTGAACCAACGCACGCGTGAGATCGGTCTGCGGATGGCGCTCGGTGCACCGCGTGGTCACGTGCTGAAGATGATCGTGCGGGAAGGCATGACGGTCGGCGCCGTCGGTGTGGTGTCAGGCCTCATCGCCGCGCTGGCGATCAGTCGCGTACTGTCCAGCCTGGTGTTCGGAGTCGAAGTTCGCGACCCGCTGACCTACGGTGGGGTGGCGCTCGGCCTCGCGGTGATTGCCTTCATCGCCTGTGTGATACCTGCGCTCAAGGCATCGCGCGTCGATCCGATCGTCGCATTGCATTACGACTAAGGAGAGAACGTGAAGCTACGGCACATCGTTGCTGCCCTCGTCACCGCTGCGCTCGGTGTGATGTTCAGCGGTGTATCGACGCGTTCGCAAACCAATCCACTCACACAGGGGGCCGCCGTCGATGGCTCGCCGGCGTGGTTCCTTCAGGGATCGTTTCCCGACCCGACTGGGCGCACGATCGTTGACGCGACCGGACGGGTGACGGTCCCGCCACGCGGCAGCGGGCTTGGTCCCTCCGCCGCTGCGGCGCCAGCGGGCGCAATCGTCGACACGCCGGCATGCCGTCGATCGCCACTATGCGGCAAACGATCGGGCATCAGCCGGCAATCGCTGCAGCGCGTGCAGTGGCGGCAGGCGATGGGCTACACGTTCACGTATCCGTATGTGCTGCCGCCGGGATTTGGCGGCGTGCCGGCCGTTGCGCTCGACTCCAGGAACAACCTCTGGGTATTTCAACGCGCCGATCCGGGGAAGCCTCAGTTGTTCAAGTTCGACGCGAACCACAAGCTGATTCTGCAGGTCGGGCCTGATGTCATCGGCTATCAGGACAAGGCGCACGGCATGGCAGTCGATGCAGACGACAACGTCTGGATCACGGCGGCGAACAGCGCGACGGTCATGAAGATCAGTACGGACGGAAAGCTGCTGCTGACGATTGGCGAGCGCGGTCGCAGAGGTGACTGGGATGAAGCCAAAGGACAACGACTGCTCTGGCAGCCTGTGATGGTGGCGTTCGGTCGCAATGGCGATGTCTACATCGGCGAGGGACACGCGAATGAAAGTCCCAACGACGCCGAGTCAGACGATCCGTCGAACAACATCGGTGCCGCGCGGATCATTCATCTCGATAAGAATGGCCGCTTTCTCAATCAGTGGTTTGGCAACGAAGTCGGGCAGGGCAAGTTCAGCTCGGCGCACGGGCTCGCCGTCGATCCCGTTAACGGCGACGTCTGGATCGGCGACCGCGAAGAGTACCGCATCGTCGTCTATTCGGCAGACGGCATGTTCCTCAAGACGATGCAGATGAGGAATCTCGTGTGCGCGCTGTACTTCGACTCGCACGGCAATCCATGGATGGCAACGGGGCAGGACGGGCAATTCCTGAAGCTGGATCGGAACGGCAAAGTACTCGGTGCGATCGGAAACGGCATGGGAATCGGGCCCGGCCAGTTCATCGAGGCCAGTTATTGGTCGATGGACAAGCGGGACAACCTGTACGCCGGCGATACGAGCGTCGGCCGCGTCACGAAGATGATGGCGCCGTGAATGCCGCAGATGTAGTGTCCGGCTTTAGCCGGACCCTCCTCTCGTTAGCGCTCTTCGTGCTGGCCGTGTGGCCCGCCGCGGTCGCGTCGCAATCCGCCGATGCGGACAACGTGCTCGATCGCACCACAGCGGTTGTATGGGCGTGCCTGGGTCGACAAGGCTAGCGGCCGTGTGATGAAGACCGAGCTCGAGATGCGAAACCGGGTGCGGAAGTTCGCCTACAGAATCACAACAACGTTCGTGCTCGATGAGCGGCTGCAGTTGGCCGTCCCCGCGGAGATGCGCGATTCCTATCCTGGCCATCTCGATATGACGGGTGTCGCGACCTACGGCCGGTTCCGATCCTTTCAGGTGCGAACTCAAGAATCCGTCCAGCCCTAGCTCGTGTGGATCACACTTTTTGGGCGTTGACCTCGGTCAGAACGGCGACACAAGATTCCTTCTTCTCGCGGGGAAAGGGAGGGAAGACATGCGATCACATGGTTTGAGTGTGTTGCTGCTTTTGGGGCTTATCGTCGCGTCCTGTTCGCAGTACGCGTCGAATGGTCCGACACCGCTGGCAACCGGAGGCAGCCTTGCGGCAGTGTCAGGCCAAGGCGGAGGGAAGTCTCCTCTCGCTGCGGTCATGCAATTCGGTCAAGTCGACGTCGGTTCGCCCTTCCCGCCGGTCCCTGAACACGACCAGTCCGCGCATGCGAAGGACAACATCGTTCCACGCACGGTCGTGATTGCGGTCAATGGAACGGTCAGGTTCAACGTGCCGCCCGGCGTTCACCAGATCAATATCTACAAGCCTGGGACACAGCCCGAGGACGTGGATACCTCGATGGCCAATCTAACAACGCTCGCCGCGCATGCCGGGTGCGGGGCGCCATTGCCAGCAGGAGTTACCGGTGCTCCGCTCGTCATCGACGACGGCGGGGACAACTTCCTGGCAGCGATACCGGTGCCATGTCTCACGCCGACGGAAGCGACCCACACGTTCACTCAGCCCGGGCGCTATCTGGTCATCTGCGCCTTCCTGCCACACTTCCAAGTCGGGATGTACGCCTGGGTCGAGGTCAAGGAAGCCTAGCTACACGCACGTCAAGTCAGGACACGGGGGGCCAGGGCCCCTCGTGCACGCCGCTTGAGATCCCGCGCCTCTTCCGCCACACTTACAGCCTCTCAGCACGTTCGTTCCATCATTTTGAGCATCAGAACTCATATGCAGAGACTCGCGATCGCACTCTCGTTCGCCATCCTCGTGGCCGTATCAGCCACCGTGGGCGCTCAGTGGCCCTCGTATCCGACACCCGACGTTCCGCGTAAAGACGGAAAGCCGGTTCTTGACGGTCCAGCACCTCGCACTCCGGATGGAAAGGTGGACTTTTCCGGCATCTGGATGCGCGCAGGCGGAGGAGGAGGCGGTGGCCGCGGCCGGGCCGCCGGTGCACCGCCGGCGCCGACGACCACACCGGACGGCATCCCGCTCTCGACCTTTGGTGAAGTCGCGGGCCGTGGCTATCCGCTGCCGATGACACCCTGGGCCGCGGAGTTGAAGAAGAAGCGGATGGCCAACAACCAGAAAGACAATCCGGACGTGTGGTGCCTGCCGATCGGTCTGATGCAGTACCACAACCATCCGCAGCCGCGTCAGATCGTCCAGACGAAGAACCTGATGCTGATCACCTACGAGTCGAACTACGGACTGCGCTACATCTACATGGACGGCCGGCCAGCGCCCAACAACGATCCGACGCCGTGGTGGTTTGGCTATTCGCGCGGCTGGTATGAGGGCAACGACACGCTCGTCGTCGAGACGACGAACTTCTATGGTGACGAGAGAGCCGGCTGGCTCGACGTCAACGGCAGTCCGTATAGCGACGCGCTGAAGATGACCGAGAAGTTCCGTCGTCCGAACTTCGGGACGCTGGAGATCGATATCACTATCGACGATCCGAAGGCGTACACCAAACCGTTCACCGTACGCGTGAACCAGCGGCTCATGGTCGATCAGGAGATGATCGAGTTCATCTGCAACGAGAACGAGCGGTCGACGCACCACATCGATCCGCCCGAGTGGATGAAGAAGCCGGCGGCGGCGCCGACCAAATAACGAAGGCGGGTCTGAAGACCCGCCTCTACGAGCCACCTTTGCGCAACGCGTCGCGAAGCTTGTCGGCCATGGATCCAAATCCTTCGGCAGGCTTCGCCTCGTCTCGCTGGCTGTAATCCCGCACTTCGTCGGCCTCGCGCACCTTCTGAACTTCGCTCACGCTGAGACGAATGCGCCGTGCGTCGGCGTCCACTTCCATCACCACGAACTGGATCTCTTTGCCGACAGGAAAGGCCTTCTTGAGATCGCCGTCCCGGCCGATGCCGGTCTCGCTCGCCGGGATGAGGGCTTCGACGCCCGGCTCGAGCTCGACAAAGATGCCGAAGTCGGGGACTCGCGTCACGCGGCCGCTTCGCAGTTGACCAGGCTTGTAGGTCTCGCGCACCTGCGACCACGGATCGCCGAGGAGTTGCTTCAGGCCCAGCGAGATTTTTTGCTTGTCCGCTTCGACGCGCAGCACCTTCACGGTGATCTCGTCGCCCGGCTTGGCCACCTGCGACGGGTCCGCGATCCGTGCCCACGCCATCTCGGAGACGTGCAACAACCCCTGAATGCCGCCGCCAAGATCGACAAACGCACCGAACTCGCGAACTGACACGACGCGCCCGGTGATCACCGCGCCTTCAACAATTGACTTCCGCGCTTCGGCAGCGTGGGCTTGCTGCTCCCGCTCGAGCAGCGCGCGACGAGAGACGACGAGGTTTCTGCCGCCCTCTTTGTATTCGGTGATGAGGAACGGATACACACGGCCGATGTGTTGCGCCGCTTCAGTGCCTCTGACGATGTCGATCTGCGACACCGGGCAAAAGGCGCGCTGCCGCGCGATTCGCACTTCGTAGCCGCCCTTCACCTCGCGTTCGACCTTGCCCTCGACAGGAAGACCGGCGCGGAACGCCTCCTCGAGCTGGCGCGCGCTGACGGCGCCGAGCGCGAGCTTGCGCGACAGCTTCAATCCACCGGCTGTTGAGACGACGGTGGCCTGGATTCGATCGCCCACGGCGACCTCGATGTCACCCTCGTCATCCTTCAACTCGCTGATGTCGATCTCAGCCTCGCTCTTGCCGCCGACATCGACCAGGGCCGATTCCTCGCCGATCGCCACTATCGTGCCTTCGATCGTCCGGCCTTTCTCGATGCGTCGGGCCTGCTGCGACGCCTCGAACATCTTCTCGAAATCCTCTTCCTCGGGTTCGCTCACTCCTGCTACTCCTTCCGCAACGTTACTCCTTTTGTGCGCGGGAATGCAGCCTGGCTGGACCAACATCGCCACGCCGCGTCCTCGCTCGCAGTTGACGATTTCGAACGAACGTGAACGATCCGAACGATCCGAACGATCCGAACGATCCGAACGGTTCGAACGTTCCGAACGATTCGGCGTTGACCACGCCAGCGCAGGAGCGTATAAGACCGCAGCGACAGTCAACCGACTTCACTGGGGAGGGCGCCCATGCGCAGGTTCACGGCGGTCTTTGCGTACCTCGGCCTCTTGCTTCTTCCATCCCTTGCGTTCGGTCAAGCCACGATCACTGGCGTCGTCCGTGACGCCTCCGGAGCAGTGCTACCCGGCGTCACCGTCGAAGCTGCCAGCGACGCCCTGATCGAAAAGGTCCGCATCGCCGTGACCGACGGCACCGGTCAGTTCCGCATCATCGACTTGCGACCGGGAACGTATGCCGTGACGTTCACCCTGACGGGATTTCAGACGACACGGCGTGAGGGTGTCGAGCTCGAAGGTCAGTTGACGGCCACCGTCAACGCCGACATGCGCGTCGGTGCCCTCGAAGAAACGATCACCGTCACCGGCGAGACACCGATTGTGGACGTGCAGAGCGTCCGTCGCCAGACGACGATCAACGGCGATGTGATCACAGCGATCCCGTCAGCGCGTGCCTACGGCGCGATCATGCAGCTCATTCCGTCGCTCACCGTGCAGGCGAGCTTCACGCCCGGTGCGCGCGATGTGCAGGTCACGCCCGCGATGTCGGTGTTCGGCGGCCAGGGTGGCCGCGAGAACGAAGGCCGTCTGCAGGTGGACGGCATCAACACCGGCGCACCCGTGAATGGCGGCGGCGTCTCGAGCTACGTCGTCGATCTGACCAACTCGCAGGAGGTCGCGTTCACGACGTCGGGCGGCATGGGCGAAGCGGAGGTTGGCGGGCCGGCGATGAGCGTGGTGCCGAGAGCGGGCGGTAACACACTCAAGGGCACAGCCTATCTGGCCTCGGCCACCGAGGGCATGGTCAACAGCAACTACACCGACGAGCTCAGAAATGCCGGCCTGAGCGTGCCGGGGAAGCTGATGAAGTTGTGGGACATGAGTATCGGCGTCGGCGGACCGGTGTTCCGCGATCGCCTCTGGTACTACGGTGTCCTGCGCGATCAGGGATCGCATCGTTCGGTGCCGGGCATGTACGCGAATCTCAATGCGGGCGATCCGACGAAGTGGACCTATCAGCCGGATCTCACGCGTCAGTCGCGAAGCGCATCCAGCTATCGCATCGCCAATCTTCGTCTGACGATTCAGGCGACACCGCGCAATAAGTTCAGCGTCTTCTGGGACGAACAGAAGCCATGCGGTGGTGCGCCGTGGTCGTCGGACATTGAGGGCTGTCGCAATCAGCCCGCGTCGGGATTTATCTACGGTGGCGCGCCGACGTTCTCGCCTGAGGCCGGCGGCACCGGAGCAGGCGGTACAAGTGGCGGCTATGTGGACGGCTATCAGCGCGTCCAGCAGGCGACGTGGTCGTCGCCGTTGTCGAACCGCTTCTTGATGGAGGCGGGGTTCGGCACGTATCTCGCGCGCTACGGCTCCGGTGAACTGCCGGGTAATCCGACACGCAACATGGTCCGCGTCGTCGAGCAGTGCGCGGCAGGGTGTCCGGTGAATGGCAACATTCCGAATCTCGCGTATCGCTCGCACAACTGGGAGGACAACTGGAACGGCGCGCACACGTGGCGCGCATCGGCGTCGTATGTGACCGGCGCGCACAGCATGAAGTTCGGGTATCAGGGCGCGTTTCACTCGTACAACCCGAAGACGTTCACCAACGATCTCTTTCTGCAGTACCGCGTGAACAACGGCGTGCCGAATCAGCTCACGCAGTCATTGCAGCCCTTCGATCGTCACGACCGTGTTCGCTACAACGCCTTCTACGCCCAGGAGCAGTGGACGCGCGGACGCATGACGCTTCAGGGCGCTCTGCGGTACGACCACGCGTGGAGTTATTTCAATGAACAGCGCGTTGGTCCGACGCGCTTCGCGCCCATTGGCATCGTGTATCCGCAGACCGACGGTGTGAACGGGTTCAACGACCTCACGCCGCGGCTCGGCGTCGCTTACGACATGTTTGGCAATGGCAAAACATCGCTGAAGGTGAATGCCGGACGCTATCTCGAAGCCGCTGCCGCGCTCGGCATCTACTCGGCGTCGAATCCGGTGACGCGCATCTCAACCACCGCGACACGCACGTGGACCGATTCAAACGGCAACTGGATTCCTGACTGCGACCTGCTGAATCCCGTGGCGCAGAATCTCACGG
>Ga0065712_10067875_pt1 | contig 23942 bp, 48 predicted proteins | sample MisRhiReplicate1_FD_59099 | JGI IMG/M metagenome (GOLD analysis project Ga0065712, IMG submission 59099) | Miscanthus rhizosphere microbial communities from Kellogg Biological Station, MSU, sample Rhizosphere Soil Replicate 1: eDNA_1 v3... | ecosystem: Host-associated > Plants > Roots >...
CAACTAGTTCTTTGTCCTGATGCTTGACTCGGCAACTAGTTCAGGGGATGAGTCGGTCCCCTTGCTAGGGAGGGGTGGGGGTCGGTAGGGTGGGGGGATGGAGGAGACCACTCCCGGAGTACCGGTCATTGGTGAACGGGTGCACTTCATGAGCGACGATGGACACTGTGTTCCTGCTGTCGTCATCGAGGTTGGTGGGAACCACGTTGTCCGTATCCGGTCCGTGGAGACCGGTCAGGTTGTCATGGAAACCAGGACGTGGAGCAACTCGGTGGTCCGGCTTAATGCCAGCGGAACCACCTACGAAGAGTCACCCTTCTACTGGGACTATCAGGACACCTGGCTGCCAAGATCCTGGCACTGGACCATCAACTGCGAGGAAGAGTAGATGCGAGTAATTTTCACAGGATCAAGGAAGTGGACCGGCGTCTACGGGGAGGCCCGCGTCGGGGAAGTACTCATCAACCTGGAGGCGTTCGCCGCCATCATCAACTCGCCCTTGATCATCGTTCACGGGAACTACCACGAAGGCTTGGATGCCATCGTGGACCGGTGGGCGGTACGACGCGGGTACGAGCCGGAACGGTTCGATGCCAAGTGGGAAGAGTTCAGCCGGGCGGCCGGACCGATCAGGAACCAGGAGATGGTCGACGCCGGAGCGGACATGTGCCTCGGTTTCCCGTTACCAGGCGGCCGGGGCACCCCGGACTGTATGAACCGAGCCAGATTGGCTGGGATACCAACGTTCACTGTCACCTGGGACCGCACCGAGCCCACCGAACAGCTGCTTCCGCAGCAACTGAAGGCTGCGTAACCTGATCTCTATGAGAGGGAGGTATCCCTGGGGGATACCAGACACAGGAGGCGAATCACTGAGGAGGATACATGGATTGGGTTGACGCAATGTGGAGGGAGCTGGACGAGCTACCAGAAACTGAGCGATTCATAGCAACGGGCGCATGGATTACGAGAATGACACAGGAACTTCTCCCGCAGCTGGGCCTACGTCGGCGCACCATCGTGCTTGACATCCTGGCTCGGGAAGAGTGGGACGCCACCCGGCTGGCCGAGGAAACCGGCTCCCGGCGGACCACGATTACGAGATTGGCAGAGGAGGGTCGAGCCGCTCTCCGGAAAGGTGAATCGTGACTAAGCACGATCACGGATACAGCGCACACGAGGATCGACTCATCCGCAACAACTGGGAACGAATCGAGCGGGTTGCTGATCGTGTCCTGGAGATGCTCCGAGAATCCCGCAAAGAATCGTGTGCGCCATGGTGTGTACCGCAGGCGTTCGAGGTGCTCCTGTTGAGCTTCTCTCCGTACGAGCAAGTGGCGTTGACACACGTGATGGCGGCCCGGGTGCTCAATCGAGAGGAACTCGACCGGGGACTAGACGCACCCACCCCTCCCTGTTAAGCTAAAAGAGTCAACACAAGGCCCGAGGCGGCCGGGTGACCCCCAAATCCCCGGCGGTCGTACCCATGAAGATGGGCACCCTGGTCTTGGGCGCAACGCCCATGGCCCATGACCAGGGTGAGGGATTCTAAGGAGAAATATGGCAAACGGAGAACACAGCCCCACCGACTGGGTGAAGGGCATTGCTGCTGTTGCAGTGGCAATCATCCTCATTTCCATCTGCCTCATTGCACTGTCGGTGTGAGATGGCCAAAACGTATCCCGAACTGAGCTTCGCGGAAAAAGCCATCTACCACGTCCGCAAGGCGGAGGAATGGCAGATCCGAGCCGAAGCCTTGGAAAAAATTGCCGGGGATCGTGCCGCCGATGACGAGTTGGCGGCGCTCCGGCTGACCAGGGACAAGGACCTGGCCTTCCCTTACAAGCAGGCTACCGGCAACCGGAACGGTCACCAGCAACGAGCCATCATGTACAGCCTCATCGCTCTACTGGAGAGGCAGTACAAAGAGTGACACCGCTCGACCCGGAGACCTGGCTCAAGGTGAACACCATCGTGAGCCAGGCTCAACGGTCCGGCCAGGACATCGCCGAACAGCTCCACCGTGCCGGCCTGATCCTCACCCCAGCCAAAGAGCTACAGCTGAGGGTCGGGGGGATGCGGTTCCTACATCAGCAACTGTTCTCCTGGCGGCCGATAGAGCTGCTCCGCCGTAAGTTCCATGCTTCACATCCGACGTCACCAGCTGATATGTACGCCTGCATCGCAGAGTTCATCGAGGAGCACATCAGGGTGGCCGAGAAAGGACCGCAATGAGCGGACATAGTCGCTGGGAGCGGCCCGAGACCATGAAGCTGCCCATGGATGAGCACATGGCCCAGTACGTGCAGGGCTACATCATGGCCATGGAGGATGTACTCCGAGAGATCGAATCAATCATGTGTCTTAGTACCTCAACCAGGGATTATGAAATGGGGCATAGGCACGCCCTTGAATCCATGGAGCGTGCAGCCGAAGGGATACGAGAGAGTGCTCGTCGGACCCTGGACATTGTCACCAAGAAACTGGATGCCGCTGAATGATCTGTGACGACTGCAAAGGTAGGCGGCACACCTTGTGTCGCGGGGGCACCTGGTGTGAGTGTGCTCATAGGGAAGGAGTTAAATACATGAATATGTACTGTGATAACTACTCTGTGTGTAACTCTTACCTTGCGGGTGGAATTACACCAGAGCGAGCCCGAGTCAAGGGCTGGCACATGTTCGACGGCACCGATCAGGGCGGCAGGGAACATAAGGCCGTGCTCTGTCCCCGGTGCGTAGACACCAAGCGCCGGGCACTTGACCCGGCACCACCACTACAACCTGGCGATCAGGAACTGTTCGTTATCGAAGTACAGATTGAGGACCCATGAGAATCCAGCTAGTCCGGGGACTGGCCAGCAACATAATCCTGGCCGCCCTTGTCGTCATCGGATGTGGACTTGATCCACTTGGTTGGTTTGCAGGATGGTAATGAATCTTACGATAGGAAGGAGCCCCGTGATGAGTCTGGTCGCGGGGCTTTTCTGTGCCCTCATGACTCCGGCTGCTTGTGGCGCAGTGGGGAGTCCGTCAGCGAACCCTGACCACGGTGCCCCGGCGCCGGCCAATGGTCTCGGGGAACATCCAGCGCGGCCGGCGAATATCCCCAACGATTTCCTGGAGTTCAGCTGGCACGTAGCCATCTATGACAGTCACCACAAGTTGCAGGGCAATCCGTCCATTGTGCGGATTACCGCCAACAGTAAGGCGCCTGTACAGGGCAACGTTCATGGCCAGTATCCGTTCCGGATCTACACCAACACCCCGTATACCCACACCATCTGGACGCAGCCTGGCATCCAGGTGCAGACCCAGCTCACGGCGACGGCTGATCCGCCGCTGCCGGACTACTGGTACATGGAGTGCGTGGGCACGTCAAACGGTCACCTGGTTGAAGCCAACGACTTCTCCAGCGACCCATCGATCTGCATTATGTCCCATTTGATCGCAGGGTGACCATGAAAACCATCGAAGATGTGGGCCAGCTGGCCCTGAATGCTTGGTACGCCTACTGGCGTGAGCACGGTATCCCTGGCGGCAATGAGCGAGACGCCGGTATCGAGGTAGCCAAGGTCGTCGTGACTGCTGTGGCTGATGGCGGAGTGCTCTGGACCCCAGAAGATCCAATTGACTGGGCCAGATACCGGGCAGCTGCCGAACGAATCGTGAAGCAGGACGAGGAGATCCTGCACCGGCTCGCAGACAGCTAACGGTCCGGACAGTTAGCGGCGTTGTGGTCGTGCCAGGTGCCATCGACGTTGGCGTCGGTCTCACCCCAGACAACAGCGGTGGCGATAGACCAGACCACGGAGCCGCTACCGGTACGAGCGATGATGAGGTTCACCGTGGTGGACGGGGGAGTGTCACGAGTGATGATGGCCGCCCGGCAAGCGCCCGGGTCTCGGAAGTGGACTGCCGTGCCAGTGAGCCATGACATGACCTCAGTGTACTCATGATGATCAATGATCACTAGAGACAGTTGCCTGCCTAGGGACCCCTGGGTATGCTCAGGGCAACGAAGGAGTGTAGATGAGCGAACTTGAAGTTGCGTACCTCGAACCCACACCGGCACTCAACCCGCAAGACCTTACCGAACTCGGCGCCCTCCTGGCCTCAGCTGGGCTCACCACGATGGAGGCCAGGGCACTGGTCGCTGAGGTCCAGCAGATGGCCGCACAAGCGGCCCTGGGCATGGCCCCGAAACTGCTGGAGAAGATCCGCAAGATCCAGGAAGCACGGCTGCTGGACATGTACACCCAGATACGGCTGCTGCCCAACTGGGCCGGCTATGTCGCCCGGGACCGTGTCCTTGGCATCGTGCAGAGTGTGGCTGCTAAGCCACCACGACAGTAGGAGAACAAACAGAGATGATGAATCCAGAAATCAAAGCACGCTGGGTGGCCTGGCTGCGAGCCAATGCGGACAAGCAGACGCAAGGACGCCTTTGCCGCCTAGGAAAAGACGGTGTATCGGAGAGATACTGCTGCCTTGGCGGACTCTCCGAGATCGCCGTGGAAGATGGGATCATTTCCAAGAAAATTATGGAAGACCCTATGTTCGATGGCTCACAGATGGCTTCATACGGCACCGAATCAGATTCAGAAGACCTCTCGATCCGATGCCGTGCAACTTCCCATACGACGCTGCCGTCGGCCGTTGTCCCTTGGGCAGGAGTTGAGGACCCTGACCCTAAAGTCACCGTGGATGGGGTTCTTGTACCGCTCACGTATGTCAATGACGACATGAGACTGAACTTCAACCAAATCGCCGACCTCATCGAGGAGCAGCTGTAGCCATGGACATCGGTAAAGAGCGCAAGGAGATCATCGTTGTCCCATTGGGGGAACCTCAATCTGAGCCAGTACTGGACCCAGTCCCGTCAAGGGACCCAGCCCCTGTGCCCACAGAGCCCGCCAAGGAGCCCGTCGGTGTCTAAATACGACGGCACAGAAACCACCATGGTGCCCGGTACCCTACGCGGGTACCGGGTGTGGCGACTGACGCCTCACGGCCTGGGGTCTGTGTCCTTTACGAGTTACGTGTGGAAAAGGACCGAGCGGGCGCGGTGTGCACATGGCTATACCTCCGTTGGTCATCATGCCCCGGTATCTGGCTGCACCTGTGGCCTCTACGCCAAGCACACACTGGAAGCGGTCGAGTACGAGTTTGGTACCAGTAGCCTCATGTACGGCTCGATCAAGGCGCACGGACGGATCATCCTGAGTGACCACGGATTCAAGGCCGAGCACGCCGAGATCGAGGCGCTGCTGTGGCACGGGCAGCCTATTCGGTACGTAGATCCGGAGGGAGCACTGGCAACAGCCCTGAACAGTGTCCCGTTCTACACGGACAGGAAGAAGTTCCTCAAGGATTACCCACCGATCTCGGTAGATCACCTGTTGCCCGACATGCCACCACCACCACCACCACCACCACCACGGCCAGAAGATCCGATCAATTTGGATGCATTGAAACTTCAGCTTGATCGGATACAACTGGAGAGAGATCAAGAGAATGCCTACATGCTTTACCGGACGGCTCGAAAGATGATGGGATATTAGTTCAATGAATAAAACCACACGTGTACTGATCATCGGTGGGGCCGTAGCTGTGGCCGCCGTGGCGGCCTACCAGCTGATCCCCGCCCTCAAGGATCTGGCCAAGAGCCTGCGTACGCTACGGCTCATGGTGGACACCGAGGACCCAGACGAGGACGAGCCCGAAAGCTACCGGGTCAGTGACCCGGAGGTCCTGCGCCGGATCGATGAAGCCATCGAGAAGTACCCGGAAGGCTGGGTGACCCGGGAACGCCCCGTACGTAAGTCTGTACCTGAAGACGATCCGGCCGAGTAGTGAACGGATTCCAGTTCTGGGTGTGCGGCAAGCTCCTGTGGCTTGACCGCATACCCAGATATGGGCGCACGTACGCTCTGCTCCCGTCAGACCCGAGCCTCCCCAACGGTGGCCCGGCCATTGGGCCAAAGGTCTGGGAGTGGCAGTGGCGAGGACACTGGGGGATCAACCTGCTCGCCCGATTCAACGTTATGTGGACATATCTCGATGAATACGAACGGAGGAATCCTGGTGCCGCTACCGGATCCACACGCGACAGAGACAACGGTTGAGATCGACCGAGACAAGTACAAGCTGTGGCAGGAGGCTCGTGCCGCTGTCGAAGCCTGGAAGGCTGAGGCCGATCGCCTGCGCAAGGAGATCGAGGCCGAGGCCGGCGATGCCTACGCCATGACCGTGGATGGGCGGAAGGTCATCACCAACCGACCCAAGGAACAGTACGCCGAAGCCCGCCTCATCAAGGACTACCCGGACCTGGTCCAGCACTACATGGTGCCCCGGGTCCAGAACGTGTTCGACATGGAAGGATTCCGGGAGCATCACCCCGAGGTGGCTGAACAGTACCGGGTGCGCTCCTTCGTCGAAGTCAAGAGCATCTGATGAGATGGATCATCCTGCTCATCGTCGGAGTGGTGTTCCTGTCTACCCTGCACCATTTCTGGCCGGATCCCCCGTACATCGGTCTCGCTGCCGGTTGGGGGTATTCCTGCGCTGCCATGAGATGGGGATGGTGGAAGGATTCGGATGATCATTCAGGTCTACGGTAACCCGGCACCCCAAGGTAGTAAGAAGTTCATGGGGACCACAAAATCCGGCCGGGGGATCCTGGTCGAGGCCAACAGCAGGACCACGCCCTGGCGAGCGGACGTCATGACCGCAGCCAGGGCGGTTTTGGATCACCTGGGCTGGCCCATGCCGTTCGATAAGGCGGTCGTGGCCAGGATGGTGTTCAGCTTCGCCCGCCCCGCGAGTGTGAAACGAGGCAAGCGTCCCTTCTGCTCGGTGGCACCCGACCTGTCCAAGCTGGTGCGGGCCACCGAAGACGCCTTGACGGCGGCCGGAGTCTGGGCTGACGATGCCCTTGTCGTCGAGTACACGAGGCTGGCCAAGACCTACGTTGGAGAAGATCCTGAATCACTGGATCGCCCTGGAGCACTAATCGTTGTGGAGCAAAAGTGCTTTGTTCCGTTATCAAATGTGGTCGAAAGGTTGCAGCTAGAGGCTGGTGCAAACGACATTGGCAGCACTGGCGCAGGAAGGGATATCCCGAGCCCCTAACGCGCGAACAGATTTTTTGGACTCATGTGCTGGTTGGATCAGCGGAGGATTGTTGGCCCTGGACTAGCACGGTAAGCAGCAGGGGGTATGGCGTCTATAGCGTAAACGGAAGGTATGTAGGGTGTCATCGTATATCATACGAGGTAAATATAGGACAAATACCACTTGGACATGTTGTTGGTCATAGATGCCACGACCTGGATCTTTCATGTCTCGGTGGGATTCTCTGTCCACATAGAAGGTGTGTTAACCCGTTACATCTTCTAATACAAACTATAGGTGAAAATGTCCGGTCTGGTGTTAGGGGCAGGCAGGGCTTAGGGTTGGTAGACTCGATACCAGTGGAGGGACCCCTCCCTAGGAAGGATCGTGATGGCTAACGCAAGAACCAGATGGGACGGGGACTTCGCGGGGAATGAAGCAGGATATCCGATAAACCATAATCCGTACCTAGCTGAACGTGGCGAGGCCCCAGTACCAGCTGCCGATTTGGCGTGGATGCAACGGCCCGACATGCCGCCGCCCCTGCCTCCGCCATCCAGTGGCTACTCGGTAACCAATCCCAAGATGGCTAGTTCGATCAGGAACATGGTCACGCTTCAGGACGCCCTAGACCTGCTCATCGACCTATGGCCGAAGCCGGGATATCAGACGGTGACCATCGAGACTCACCAGTGGATCAAGTTACGGCGGATCCTGCTGGAGATCCCCCGCCTTGTGGCAGCCGACGAATGAACACCACGCAGGCGTTCACCGCCGGCATCGCCGTGGGGGCTACGGGGGCCTTCACGTTGAGCGTGCTCATCTGGCAGATACCGAAGGCTGTCCGGCGGTTCCTGGACTGGCGGGCAGCCCGTTGGACTGATGCCGACGAGTTAGAGATCCGAGCTTTTGAACAGTTCGTGGACGGCTACAACACCGACACTGGGGAGATAGCTCCGGTGTCCCCAGCAGTGATGACGGAGTGGGTACGTCCCGACGAGGAGCCAGGATCCATCATTCCTCAGTGGCGACCACACAACGTGTCCGTGCTGGCGTTACCTCCGTACAAAGGACCCTCGATCGTGAGGGTCCGTGACTGGGTCAACTGGAATTATGGTGATTTGTTATATAAATGGAGCATGAGTGGCAATCAACAAAACGGCGGGCGCCATCGGCTGGTGCGATAGCTGCTGGAAACTCCTGTATCAGGACCGCAACAAGGCCCGTGCCGTTGGACGACAGCACCATCCTCATAAGGGAACGTACCGCTGCCCCATCAATGAACAGATGTGGCATGTCGGCAGCGTCCCAAGAGCCGTCATCGAGGGTCATGTGACCCGAGGAGAATACTTTCAGCGCGAGGAAGAATGATTATTCGTTGCTACAACTGCGGACTACAAGGACATAAGACACAGCACTGTCCTAGCTACGGTCCCCGATACCCAGCGCCCGGTAAGACTGGGCAGGACTACGGGGAAGAGGCTGACCGCATCATGAGGCTGTTTGCGGCCGACATTGTGGCCGAGCACTCTGAGGTGAATGAAGATGCGGACGACCTGGACCAACCAGGAGCCCTCAAACTCAGGAACAAGGAGGCGGCGGCCAGGAAGTTGGTCTGCCCCACCTGTAAGGCCGAGGTGGGTACCAGATGCTTCACCAGTGGCGGGCTCCCGACCTCCTGTCACAAGTCCCGACGCCGGCTAGCTGAGATGGAGGTACCCAGTGATGGGAGTGAACCCCGTGAGGGACACTTTGCTGGGTCTGCAGCAGGCACAGATTAAACGAGAGAGGCAACTCAAGGAAACGGAACGGGAGGTAGCTCGGCGGATCGTAATGACTCATGCTGGGCACGAAGGATGGCCCGAAGAAGATCTCGAAATGGTTCTAGCTGCACTCGGCTTAGACTGAGTGCACGACGCGCGGTGGAGCAGCTCGGTAGCTCATCTGGCTCATTCCCAGAAGGTCCTGGGTTCAAATCCCAGCCGCGCTACGCAGACCCGGGGACGGTACAGGTGCGGACAGCCAGGTAACTGGTGAGGCGGTCCAGCGGTCCGGGTGGGGAAAACCCGTCACCTACTCAGAGGCCGTTGGCGAAGGCACACGCCAGCGGCCTCTGTTCATGTGTGGCTCCAGGGCCTCCCACATGGGTACCGGTACTTGGACTGGACTCTTGCCCACAGCCCGATAGCACTCCACGGCGAGCCCGGTAGCTCGCCGATGTACGGCCCACTGATCCCGGCCGGAGGCCGTGAACGAGAAGCTGAGCCGTTGGAACGGTTCACCCTCCACAGTGGGTTCGTTGAACCACCAGTTGATTTCACAGGCGTGCTGCAGTGTGGCCAGGATCCTGTCGTGCCCACCTTCCGTCCATTCGGCTGGGTGCTCAAAGTAGTAGCGCCGGTGACAGGTCATCGGACCTCTTCCGTTTTCTGTTCCTCGCCTTCAGCTGGAGCCGGCGGCGGGGTCATGGACAGGGCCAGGTTGGTGAGCTGGTCTGTGGACTTTTGGTGCATATTGAGGACCCGGTGCATATTGTTGTCCGTCTTGTCATTTAACTGGCCCAGCCGCTGATACACAGCCCCACCGAGGGCACCAAGGACAGGGAGGGCTACCAGGGCCACTAGGGTCAGGATGACGGAGACGTCCTTGTCCAGGATGACGAGCGTCGTCGTCGCAGCCACCAGGATAGAAACGATAACGACCATTGCCCAGATCTGCTGCGGCTTCATCTCCATGATCCATATTATCCGACGGTGACAGCTAGCGGACAGTTGCGAAACAGAGCACAATCTGGCCAGGAGGCGAGATGACCATATTCTTTCCAGACCTGTCGCACTATAAGACACCGTCCCTGGATGGTGCTGTCGCTCTGATTACTAAAGCCACGCAGGGTACGACGTTTGTTGACCCTACGTACGTCATCTTCAAACAAGACGCCGATAGACGGGGCATACCGTTTGCCGGCTACCACTGGATCGACACCTCGGACCCGGGTGCTCAAGCAGCCCATGCCTTCCAGGTCATGGGCAACACCCCCTGCATGTGGGACGCAGAAGCATCCGGTGCCACCGTGGCCAGGATCGCAGACATCACCAAGAGATACCGGGCACTGGGCGGTAATCCTCGCCTGGTCTACCTTCCCCACTGGTGGTGGCAGGACCATCTCGGGGCGCCGTCCCTGCAGCCGTTGGCAGACCTGGGTCTGGCCCTGGTGTCGTCGGCGTACCCGGCTGCCGGGTACAGCTCCACGGGGGTCGGGTGGAATGGGTACGGCGGCATGTCGCCGTCAATCTGGCAGTACACCGACAAGCAAATGTTCAACGGCGTACCAGTGGATTTCAACGCCTACCGGGGCACGGTCGAACAGCTACGTACGCTCTGGGGATTGACCTCGCAAGGAGATGAGATGTACTTCGTCATCAAAGAAGCCGGGCCACTGCAGAACGCAGCTGGCCGTTACGGCGGTGGAACCTACCAGTTTGCCACCACCGGTGACCAGTTCAACCGGTGGCGGTCAATGAGTCCAGGTCCAGTGATCACGATTACCCATGCCCAATTGAATACGGGCGAGATCGGGGTCAACGTCTCCACGCTGGACGATGGTCCAGGCACGATCCCGCCCCATACCCACACGTTCTCTGGGACGACTAGCGAGTAGCGGAGCCCTTCCCCTTCTTGCGCCCGATCCGGAACACGTCACGGAACATGTAGTCCGCCACCACGTTCAGTTTCTTGTCATAGACCACGATGATCGTGATGTCGTCGATGGTGTGGTTGGTGACCGTGTGACCGGTGATCGTTTCGTTCTTCACGAAGCCAGCCGCAAGGTATGAGATCTTGACTTTGTCCATGGTCAACTTTCTGTCGGGGGAGGCTACCCACCCCTGGCTACCTACGTCTAGGATACCGACATGTCAGATCTCGTGTACGGCTGCTGTGTCGGTTCCTGGGACAGGTTCAACCAGTACGTGGTGCCCCGGACACAGGGCCGGGAAGTCATCGGGATCTCGGGTCAGACGTCCATCGCGGTGGCCTACAACAAGATCCTCGAAGCCGTTGTGACACATGATCCGGCCGAGCCGCCGGGACTTGTCCTGCTACATGACGACCTGGAGGTTCTGGACCAGACCAAGGCTGAGGCCGCCATCCTGGGAGCCTTCCAGGACCCGGACGTAGCCCTAGTGGGAGTAGCTGGTGGTGACGCCCGTAGCGGACTCGCCTGGTGGAACATCGATCCCATCGGTCACCAGCTCACCGACTCTATGAACATCGACTTTGGCAAGCATGCCGGGGATGTCACCCTGTTGGAGGGCAGCATCCTCGCTTTCTCCCCCTGGGCAATGGGACATCTGACATTTGACGAGGATTACCTGGGGTTCCATGGCTATGACGAGATCGCCATGCAGGCCATAAGCAAGGGGAAGCGAGTCGTGGTCGTGGACGTCGACACACACCACCACTCGACACTTGGCTTCGACTCACTGGACAGCCATGCTGAATGGCACAGAGCCGACGAACGCTTCCGTAAGAAGTGGGGACTATGAAGCGCACTAGCTGTTCAGCATGCGGGTCCACTCAGCTAGAGCAGATCCTGGACCTGGAAAGCTCCCCCATCGCCGACGCCTATGCCTCAACGAAAACTGAGGCACTTCGATCGCAACGGTACCCACTCCAGCTGGCTGTGTGTGAGAAGTGCTGGCTGGTCCAGCTCCTTGAGGTACTGCCACAGAACCAGTTGTTCGGCACCGGGTACTCCTTCTACACCTCTGCCTCCCCGCCACTATCCGAGTACCACAAGACGTACGCAGCCCAAGTCATGGAGAGCTACTCCACCCTCGCCAGGCGCTCCACACTGGAGATCGGATGCAACGACGGCGACCTGCTACGCCACTTCCATCAGCTCAACTGTCCCACCCTGGGTATCGACCCGGCTGCCGGCCCCGTAGAGGTCGCCCGGCAGCGTGGCCTGGATGTGAGGACCAGGCCGTTCACGTTGCCGTACGCCATGGACCTAGCCGACGAGTACGGAACCTTTAGTCTGGTCATCGCCAACCATGTCCTGGCCCACGTCGCTGACGTCTCCGACTCCCTAGCCGGGATAGCCGTCATCCTTGACGAGGATGGGGTAGCCATCATCGAAGTCCAGTACTTGCCGGACCTGTTAGTTAGCAACGCTTTCGACCTCGTGTACCACGAGCATCGCAACTTCTTCTCTCTCACCAGCCTGGAAGCGGCAGTGAACCGTCACGGACTCAACATCACCGGGTTCATGCACACCGAGCGCCAGGGTGGGTCCATCCGGGTAGAGGTTCGCAAGCGCCCCTTCCATGCTGCCGGCATCAACATGCTCCGTGGTCAGGAGAACTGGCTACAGAGCATGGGCGCCTATGAGGGGCTACAGGGCAGGGTGAACCGTATCCGGACCAGGATTCGGCAGATGGTCAAGGACGAGCTGGGCAAGGGCATTACGGTCATGGGGTATGGGGCGCCGGCTAAGGCCACCACGCTGTTGAACTTCTGCCACCTGTATGACCTGCCGTATGTGGTGGACACGACGCCGGCCAAACAGGGCCGCTATATCCCAGGTACCGCCACCAAGATCGTGCCCCCGGAAGAGGTTAGCAACCGGGAAACGTTCCTGTTACTGGCCTGGAACTACATGTCCAAGATCGTCAGGGACCATCCTGAGAGTCGCTGGATCGTGCCTATCCCAGCTCCGGTGATCCTGTGAAGATCAACCTTGGCTGCGGTGACCGGTACGCCCCCGGCTGGATCAATGTGGACTGGGCCGGCTCACCCCATCGCAAGGATCAGGAGGTGGATCTGACCGGCGAGCTACCGTGGCCCAAAGATAGCGTGGAGCGGATATATGCCGGCCACGTACTGGAGCATCTGACCATAGTGGACTGTGTCTCACTCCTGACTCGGCTATATGTCTGCAGCACAGAAGGTGCCGAGATCATGGTCGTGGGACCTGACCTACCTACCGCATACCGGATGCAGGAAGAGGGGACGCTGGATGTTCCCATCGAATCCCTGCTGTACGGGGCGGAACGATGGGCCGGAGACAAGCACCTGTGGGAGAGTTCTGCCTACACCACCTTCGACTTCTTGACGGAGGCGGGCTGGTCGGATGTTCATGATGTTGACTTGGACGAAGTCGCCATCTCCTGGCCGATAGCTGATGCTCGTCCACGGTGGCAGTTCGCCCTCTGGGCAATCAAGGAGACCTATGCTTAACCCCAAGATCGCAGTCATCACACCCTCCATCCCAACCCGGAACTTTCTGCTAAAACGTGCTCAGCGCAGCATCGACATGCAGACACTGCCAGCCTGGGAAGCTCACGTTTCCCTGGACCTTGACCGCGTCGGGGCAGCCGTCAACCGGCAACGAGCCCTGAGCATGGTCACGTCAGCATGTGACTGGGTTGCTCCCCTAGATGACGACGACGAGATGATGCCGTTCCACCTGGAGGCGCTCTACGAGCACGCCATGGAGACCGGGGCCGACTATGTCTACTCCTGGTATGAACTAGTGGTTCTCGGTAAGCGGATGGGGGGTCAATACACACGAAAGCCAGATGGAACGCTTACAGATGGCGCTTTCCCACCCGGTCACTTTCTCAACCCGTTTGACCCGGAGAACCCAGTCGAGACCACCATCACCATCCTCATCAAGCGGGAGCTGCTGGAGTCGGTGGGCGGGTACGAGGCCCTCCATCGGCCCGAGGCGTACGCGGCCGGGGCCAGTACCGGTGAGGACCGGAACCTTACCCTGCGGTGCATTGAGGCCGGCGCCAACATCCAGCACCTGGTCCGCCGAACCTGGTACTGGCACCACCATGGAGCCAACACCTCGGGGAGGCCGGACAGATGGTAGAACGAACCGCTGGACTACCGGACAACTCTGTCACTGTGGTGATCCCACACATTCCACCACGCCGTATACCACTGCTGCGGGCGGTTCGGTCAGTCAATGATCAAACCCACCCGGCTGACGCCATCAGCATCTTCACCGACAACGAGAGACTGGGAGCGGGGCGCACCCGCAACATGGCCCTAGCCATGGCTAGGACATCGTGGGTGGCCTTCCTCGACGATGACGATTACCTTCACCGGGATCACATCGAGGTCCTGTTACGGCATGCGCTGGAGACAGATGCTGACGTGGTTTACTCCGCCTGCCGGGTCATCCACACGGATCTGGGCGAGATCCCCGCTGACCATCCGGCTTGGGAGGAGTGGGGACGGCCGGGGAAACCGTTCGACCCTGAGCTGCTTCGGGAACGCTCCTACCTCCCGGTGACCAGCTTGGTGAAGACCAGCCTGGCTCAACGGTCATCCTTCGAGCCTCCGCCAGGATCACACTACGACGACTGGGGGTTCTACCTCGGCCTACTGGACCTGGGGGCCAGGTTCTCACACATCAACGAGGTCACCTGGACCTGGACCCACGGAGACCACAACACATCAGGCGACCCTGAGCGCTGGTAAGGAGACGCGATGAAGCCAAGCGTGGGACGAGTTGTGCACTACGTCAGCTATGGCACGCCAGGTGGTGAATACCCGAGCGCCTGTCGAGCGGCCATTGTTACCGATGTCGACGACTACCAAGAGCCGGCAACCAACGACGCCGGACTACACATTGGTCACGTCAGCCTCGCGGTGCTCAACCCTGAAGGCATGTTCTTCAACCGGTCCGTACGGCAGGACGAGGAATTGAAGCGCGGCGGCACCTGGCACTGGGCCGAGCGGGTCGACGACTAGCTCTGGGTTCCTAGGGTATTTACTAGGGCATGGCCATATTGATAGTAATTCTGCTCGTAGCGGCAGCAGTGCTGTTCCTCCTCGCTGCCACAAACTGGATCGGCACCACGGTCAAGGTAAACCTCATCGCTGCTGGCCTACTCTGCTGGGTGGTGACGGAGATCCTTGCACGTGTCTAACACGGCAGCTCCCGGTCGCTTATGCAGAACGGGTGGCCGGCTGGGTCGAGCATCACAACCAGTCCGGCGTCGCGGTGTGGTTGGTGCTCTGGCGTCGTGGCACCGTGCTGGTGAAGGAGAGTTTCGGCGTCGTTGACGTCGTTGACGACGAAGTCCAGGTGTACCTGCATGGGAACGTCTGACGATGGCCACGTCGGTGGTCGGTAGTGTTCGACCTCGCGGAAGATCACCGTGGTTCCAGCCAGCTTGAGCCAGGCGGAGTCGCCGTCGCTTCGGACGACTTCACCGCCGCATGCGGCCTGGTAGAACGCGGCCATGGGACCGGCGTTTTGGCAGTCGACGATGACTGCTGCGATGTCCATGATCGCGGACATACCCTCTCCTCTTCGTGCTAGTCCCAGCTGAACCAGGCACCTGATTTGGACCGGCCCATGTGACTTGTCATGCGGGCCGGTTCTCCATTTTGGAGCACGATGTGATCCCAGGGCAGTTCACAAACTGTATCTGTGTCAGGGGATTTGGCCGTGTCGCAGTGTGGCTGACTCTCGGTGAGCACCCACTCCAGTTTCATAAATCGAATTCCCCTCTCTTCACTGCTTCGAGAAACGTTGACCACTCCTCGTTGTCGAAGACGATAGTGCGTCCAGGGTCTTTGGAATTGCGGACGAATATGTTGCCATATTCATGTGAAACCTCAACACACGCATTGCTTTCACAGGGCCTGATCCATTCATTCACCACGGCATAACACCTCCATATATTTCACTAAATAGGGTGGCATCCCGGGAGATTTGCTCCTGAATAGGACCAGTGACCTGAGCATTGGGATACAGATGGTTGACCGTATAGCCGGGGATGATCACCATGCCCCCCAGCTTGCGGGACTCCCAGTCCATGTAGTCATCGGTGTAGTACCACTTGAGCCGCTCATCCCCCCGTAGGCCCTTCTCGCCGGCCACGATGAACGCAGGGCCGTACATCCGGGTCATGATGGGGACCGGGCCAGGCTCCCGGTGAATGGCCATGGCTCCGCCACAGGAGCTGGCGGCGGCACAGTTGTTCTCCCGCATGGCTGAGGACACGGCATCAAACCAGCCCTCGGGGACGATGGCGTCATCGTTGAGAATGGCCACGTCCCATAGCTCAGAGTCCATGCGCTTGGCGTCGAGCTTGATGAGATCCAGGGCAATGTTCCAGAACAGGGACAGGTTGGGAACCTGGCCCTGTTTGTCATACTCGATCACGTAGACGTTCGAAAGTAACTCATCAGGTTTTAGTGGCTCATTGTCACTGTTGTCGACCACATAGACCACGTCCACCTGGGGCGCGATGGCATCGAAACATTGCATGGCCACCTGGGGACGGTTGGCCGTGGGGATGATTGCGTAGCGAGGAATCATTCGGCCAGCATTCTGAAGATCGGGATGCCAAGGGACCGTGCCACATGAGCCTCAGTGGAGGCGCCCGTGGACTGCTCCCAGCCAGGAAGGAAGGTGATTGCGTCGCACCACATAAGAATCATGATGTCGTTGCGAAGAAGGCATCCGTATCTGTGCTTTGACTCGTGGTAAACCTTGTTTCCGATGCACTCGCCCGTGTCATGATCCGCTGGAATGTCCCATGGGTTCACCGGATCGTGCCCGAGCGCCTCCAGCTCCTTGGCTCGCTCAGCAAAGGCTTCCCGGTTACCGTTCTCTTTTCCCGCAATAGGGCCTGCTATATAGATCCGCACAGACTTCCTTTCTAGAGATCGATCCAGATGATGTCATCAGGATTGAGGACCGAGATCGGGGTCTCGTCACAGGCTTGGATGCCACAGGTCAGCTCAGTGACCCCGGCAGCAGGATGACCCAGGATCGCTACGTTACGGACAGCTTCGGGCCCCTCTCCGTCTCGTACGCTCTCGTCCATGCTTCCGCCCATCGATACGCCTGTGCCTGATATGTCTGATCCGCCATGAAGGCACGGCCCATCTCGGCCTGCTCCTTGCGCAGTACCTCATCATCCATCAACCGCTTGACCTGCGTGAACCACTGCTTCGGGGTATCCGCAGCGAGCCCACATCCGGACTCACGGTTGAGGCGCCGGTACTCCTCCCTGGGAGAGTAGACGAAGGGCACCCCGGCCGCTAGATACTCAATTCCCTTCAATCTGGACTTGGCCGCGTTGAAGGCGGTAGGCGCCAGCGGCACCATGCCCACATCACAGTGCTCGGCGATCGTGCGCACCCACTTGTCCAGGCCCACGCTGCCGGTGAATGGTGGCTGCTCCTTGAGCTTGGCCACCGCCTGCACCTTGGACCGGCCCCCGATCACCTGGAACGGGTAGCCGGCGTCGATCAACTGCTGGATGGCCCGACCAGTCATCTGCAGGTCGTTGGGGTGCGAGGCCGTGGTCCCAGCCCAGCCAAAGTGTCCAGTCTCCAGCTTGTCGTACTCCAGGCACCGGGCCGGGACGTAGTTGTCCAGGACCACACATCGACCATGTTGTCCGTAGGTTCGCTTCAGGGCCGGCGTGGACACTGTGACCAGGGTGGCCTCTTTACAGGACTCCGCAGCGTGGCGGTGTGAAAAGTCGGTGCCCGAGGTAGGTCGGTACATGTTGAAGGCGATGTTGTTGGGATGGATAGATGACATGTCATCATCCATGTCCACCACCACGGCAATGTGGTTCTGTCGCATCATCCGGATCAGCTGCGGCTGTAATGGATGAGCAGGTCGCTGCATCACAATAACGTCAGCATCTTCCGGAACCTTGGCCCCGACAAGGCGCCCTTCCTGGACGTTGACCTCGAACCCACTCTTTCCATCGGGGGGAATGATGGTGACGTCGAATCCCTGCGAGCGCAGGACATCGGCCGGCCAAATGACGCGGTAGTGGCCACAACCGAAGGCGTCTGCCGGGAGTACGTAGACTTTCACACCGTCTCCACGGCACTCATCGAGATCCAGTCGTCAGTACCAGTGGTCATGGTGCCGCCACCGGCAATACGACGCCATCGAGCGATGATGGCTACCGGTCCAGACAGAATGCTGGTGAAGATCTTTGTGCCGGACAACTGTAGGTGTGTGTTGGCCGGGTTTAAGACCAGGTGAGCTATGTCGTTGTCGGTTCCGCCAATGCTTACGGCGCAGCGAACCGATGTGTTTGCCAGGGTCGTTAAACACGTCACATGGAAGTCGATCTTGATATCAGTTGTCGTAAAATTCTTGGTCAACGTGATAGTGGGCGAGCCAGGCATGTCCACATTGACGGCAGAGACCGTGGTGCCTGCCGCAATCGCATTATTCAGTGACGTTGAACCAAGAAACCAGGGTGCTCCATTGGTGATGGCCACTCCCACGATGAAGTTCCCCGACGGCGGAACCATGTCCACGTAGACCCGAGCGTCAAGTGGTAGAGGTCCGACCATGGACACTGCTGTGACAGGGACAGTGTCATTATCAAAGGTGATGACACAGCTCGCTGGGTCGCTGCCGTCATTGACCGTGGCCAGTCGTCGAGTCCAGACCAGCCCAAGGGACTTTGACCTGTCAACAATGGACTGCGCCCCAATGCTGATCAGCTCGGGAGCGTCAGTCGGGTTCGGTCCGGTCATGTTCCCCCATATACCTTTCGCAACAGGTGCCCCATCGCGCCACCTTCAACCAGTGCCATGGACCAGGCCAACTCCAGCCACAGACTCTCCTGCCAACGGATGACGTTGTACGAATCGTGGCGTGGGTCCGGGGCCGTACTCAAGGCCACTCGTTCGAAGATGGTCTGACGGTTGGCCAGGTTCTGGGCAACTATTGCCGCCTGCGCTCCGTCCGCCAGTTGAAGATCCTCAACCTCTGGCACTTCGAAGCCACGGTTGGCCACCGAGTGAGGGGCGGCGGGGTTTACAAACGCTTCCCCTACAACCGGGATAGATGGATCAGTAGGCGAATTGGAAATGACCACAAACTTGTTTGGTGCCGTAATCAAGTCTGAGGTTGACACAATCGAGGCCCGAAGCACCTTGTGACCGTGGTCGAAGTCAAGATCTGGAAGGCGCCCATCGCTCGGATCGAAAGATCTGATCCAATGCATCTTGGCGTCATTCCCGAACCAAGGAGAGAAGTAATCCCCGGTTTTCGCGAGCGCCTCAACGATGGATCCGCGCCCAGCGCCCGCCGTCCAGGAGCCCACCGCCGGCAAGGCACTCGGCTCCATCACGTAGGTGATCGGCAGGTCATTTAAGACGCTCTGTACAACCGTCATCGTGGGGGCCTTGTCCCCAACAATGCCTCTGGTGATCTGTTGGTCCACCAGGAACATCTCGTCATTGAGGGCGACACTGCCCAGCTTTCCCGAAGTGAAAACCTGCTCCGAGAGGTCGGTGAACATGTACTTCCCCAGCGGGTACTCCGTCCCATTAGGGAACACCATGAACAGCAAGATACGGTCAGTGAGCACGTTGATCGACGCCGTATCAACGACACCAAGAGACATACTCAGCTGACGCTTGATGGTCCGAGTCGTGTCATGAGTCAGAGTCGCTCCCCGCAAGGGATGAATCTCACCCAGGATTTCTCCCGTGACCCCATTGATTCGGTCAAACCGAAACGTGCACTGACGCTGACCTACCCACGGATCAAGATCCAGAAGAGGATCCTCGGGGAAGTTAGTGAGGTGTTCATGACTCACGTCGGATCGGCCTCGCTCGGAGTATCCGTCACCTCAATGACCTGAACCGGAGCCATGTACAGCTTCCGGTTATGCAGCACCCGACCACTAGGCACGATGACGGTAGCGAACCAACGGTTTCCACCCTCATCCCGGACACAGATGTAACTCACGTCATCCCAGGCCATGTCCCGCAAGCTGGTGAAGTCGGCCAGGGTGGGCGGGGATATCGCAGCCGCCTGCACCAGGACCGTGCGCTGGAACTGTTCCCCGCCACGTTCCGTTGGTCGGAACGCCGTGAAAAAGTCCTTGTTGTACATGGCCTGAAGCTGGACAAAGCTCGACTCAGGGAACGTGAAGTCTTCAGAAACCTGCCCCTCCCACACCGAGGAGTACGCCAGGTTGCTAGAGCCATCCTGGCGCTCATTGGTAGAGAACAGCAGCACATGACCTTGGGAGATACAGCCGCCCGAGGCCCCAGGAGACGGGATGGTGATGGTGACTGTGCTGGACCAGGGGCCAGCGAAGTCGTAGACATCCACGCCCCGGATGCGGTAGCTGGTAAGGATCCCCACCCGGGCCTCGTAGTCACTGAACCCCGTCACCGAGGGACCGGTGGCCCGCATGATGGTCTGCCAGTCGGTGTCCACGGTGTCCATGCGCTGCAGCTCGTAGGATCCGAACCAATAGTCCGGCGCCCGTACGCTGAAGTCGTCGTAGTAGAAGATCGTTGGCGTTGCTGCAGCAGTGTCATCTCGGGCTAGGAACCCGGCGTTGTTACCGGTGGTCAGGCTGGTGTCGGTGGTAAGGATCATCCAGTCTGGCTCTGGGTCGTTGATCCCCCACACCTTCCCCATGAGGATGTTTCCCCTGATCTGGAAACGCATGAGCCGGTAGGCCGACGTATTGGGGTTCAACTGGGGGACCGTCATGGTGACCAGGTCTACGTCGACACTGGCTACCCGTCTCGTGATCACTAGTTGGGTCGAGCTTGGTCCATATTTAAATCTGAGACTGTAGAAGTTGCTGCTGTCGGTAAGTCTCCCCACAATCCCTGTACTCAGTAACCCTGACTCGGCAGTATCAGCGATACGAACCGTGCCCCTAATGTCCTGGTCGGGACCGCCAACATTCACCCAGACGAACCGACTAGAGGCAGTCGCATTTGGAGCAATCAGACCCTGGGTGCCGTTCACGGAGAAGTCGGTGGCGTTACCAGACGTGGTCCAGGCGTGTCCATCCGAGGCTGTACCCCAAGCATTTGACACGGTGCGGGTGAAATCATCTGTGGCTACGCCGGTGTTTACAGGCAGCGCCCAGGTGATCCGGTTGTAAAGCAATGCCGACGGGATACAGCAAGGATTCAGGCCGCAATCCAAGCCGATACCGGTCAGGGTCTGGGTGGCAGTAGCCACTGTGAATCCGGTGATAGTGGGCATGCTCTGGGCGAACATGAGGACGGCGTCGGAGCTGTCATCATCCGAGGCGGCGGTCACCCAGGGAGAGCCCACACCTTGGGGGCTCCAGTTGAGTTCAGCCTGTGACCCGCCCGGCGGCTGGTATGTGGCCTCGTAGAGCTGGTTCGGTGTGGGGACCAGGTTGTAGTAGTTGCCAGGTATGCCAGACAGGGCCGGGGCCGAGGCGCCAAGCACCTCCCAGCGGTTGCCCGCCAACTCACCGGTGGCAGTGAACCTGAACCGAGGTGCCGGCGGCGCCAAGGCGCCCATGGTGGAGGTCGGGCTCAGGGGGAGAGTGACTTGTTTCCAGCCATGGATGATTTCTGTCAGGGCATCGAAGGTGGCTGGTGTGATAGAGGCGGCGCCGGTGGTGCCGCTGACCCCAGTAATCTCAAGCGGAACTGAGGTGTTGCCAAAGCGGCGGGCGTAGAACCGCACCTGATCAAAGACCGTGGCCCCAGTCAGAAGATCGTCATAAATCTCCTGCTCGGGCGTAAGAGAGCCATAGACGGGGAAGGCGACCTGGCGCCCGTAGGCATGTACCGCAGTGAGAGGGCCGCCAGAACTGTGCAGGCTGATCTGGGGAAGAATCTGGGTCTCTTCTGCAGTGAAGGTTTCACCAAGGTGATTCTCGACCGGGGCCGGGATGTTTACCTGTACGCCCCGCTGCTCAGGTAGAGCATATAGCTGTCGAAGGCCATTGATCTTAGGAAAGTCCGAGACCAACCCCTGACCAAAACTGACAGCTCCAGGATTTACCCAGGAGAGAGTTACCGTGTAATCCCCAGCAGACAGTATGGGGTCTGTATTAAAGCTACGGTCCCTTAGTGGGAATATAAGAACGCCGTTATTGTAAGTGCCGGCAGCGGCAACGGAAGGGCCCGGCCAGATATTTCTACCGCCGTAGACAACGCGGGTTTCTTCGCAGTAAATGACTCGGAGAGCCACGTAGTCGAGGAACAGTGTGGCACTGCCCGAAGGTAGGGTTGGCACGTTAAAACTTACATTGACCTGAAGTCGACTAACACCAGCAGATGCCTGGAAACGTTGTAAATCAACGTATCGCCACGGCATCACCGGTGCGGCATTAGCGAATGAAACTGTCGGATCCCAGAGATGGTTAACATCTCCGAAGTTAAGGATCTTATACTCCTGTGCAGCCCCCGTACCATTACTCAATGGGTCAACGGAAGTGTTCAGAGTTAGGGCGCCGGTGTTGGCTATACTGACTTCTTCTATCGTCAAACTTGAGCTACCAGAATCGGTAGTTAAGGTCACGCTAGTTACTGGCGTAGTCAATTCCGGGTCGACGAAGGGAATGGTGACGCCGTTAGCGTCAATCGCAAGGATATTACCGCTATACACAAGGGAAACGTTCAAGATTCGCTTGTTCGCAAGCTGCGGATAAGCGTCAACATTAAAGAAGAAGGATGCAAAGCCCAAAATCGCGTTGTGCACAGCAAGGATGTACTTCGAATCACCCGAGACCGCCACCGCCTCCGCTACGGTGTTAGCGTTTGAGAGGCTCATGGCGGCTCCGGTAATGCCACCGTTATTGCATGGTATAAGCACTTGCTGAATTGGTCCGGTCATAGCCTCCATTCCTCGGGGATAGATTCCAATGACGGCAGCCTGTCCGAGGCATGGTTGCGCTGGGACTTCGTTGATGTAGCAGCGTCCATCCCTTACTTGGCTAGTCTGTGGAAGATAGAACTGGTGACCGATTTCCCGTGAGTTGACAGCTGGCGAAAAGATGATGTCTTCATCCCTGATGGGCACCCACTCCTGACCAAGGATCATGGGGACATGAGGGTTGTAATTGCCCATCAGAGTGTCCTTACCGCTAGGCGCGTGTCCCGAGCTGCCAGCTGTCGGTTAATCCCAGCCCCCACTGCAGAGCCTGTCTGCTGAGCCTGTTCCTGGGTCGGGAGCTGTCCGTTGAAGTCAACTCGGATAGCGCCAGGACCGAACACAATGTTGCTGACCATGTCGCTGGATACGGATCTCAGCTCAGGGATCTCCAGCTTCATACCTTCAGCGAACCGTTGGATGGTCTTCTGGCCAGCGATCATAGGGTCACCAGTGCCGGACAATGGGCCAGTTTTGGCTGGCGAGAACGGCCAGTGGTCGCGGATGACCTGCGAGATTGAGCTAATGGCTCTGCCTACGGGTCCGAGTTTGCTCAACATGCCGTCGATGAGACCCTGGATGAGGTTGCGCCCGGCATCAAAGAGTAGGTCACCGAAGTGGGCTGCCGCCGTAACAATGCGGGCGCCGATACCCTTCATGGCCCCAATTGCCTGGTCAAACGTTTCAGTAATGCCACCGAGAAGCCTGGCGAAGAAGCGGCCAATAGCTTCGGCCACATTCACAGCTCCCTGCCCAAGGTCATTCAGGAACTGGAGTACTGCTGGGCCACCGGTGTGGACCACCCATTCGCCGACACGCTCAAGCCCTCCGACAAGGAGGCTAATAGCTATGGCGATTTCGATAAGGGCGCCGGTCAAGAATTCTGCTGCATGGGCAAAGCCCTCAATCGCCTTTTGTCCATTTGGAGATGCGATGAAGGCGGCCAGGAGGTGGATGTCCATGGCCAGGTCTTCAATGACGTTGGTACCGCCAGCCTCGTTGGTTGACTTGAAGAAGGCGGCAACAAGCTCGATGACAGAGTTGAACAGGTCCCCAAGAGCAAGCAGCGTGTCGCCCATGTCCTTGAGGAACTTCTGGAATGAGGGATCCTTAGAGGTTCTTAAAAGGAAGGCGCCGAAGTTGAATAT
>Ga0065712_10067876_pt1 | contig 23926 bp, 28 predicted proteins | sample MisRhiReplicate1_FD_59099 | JGI IMG/M metagenome (GOLD analysis project Ga0065712, IMG submission 59099) | Miscanthus rhizosphere microbial communities from Kellogg Biological Station, MSU, sample Rhizosphere Soil Replicate 1: eDNA_1 v3... | ecosystem: Host-associated > Plants > Roots >...
CGGCTGAGTGCTGTTGCACTCGGCCGGCATGGTCCGTTCTCAGGGGGTTTGCTAGTTCGTGACCGAATGGACTTCGGAGCGTCCGGCGCGGATGATTTGATCGGCGGCACGAAAGATTTTTTGAGCGCTCTTCTCTGGTATCGCATCGGCCTTAAAACCACTTTCACGGCTCATCCAATTTTGAATATACCCGCGACAATAGTCGGCTCCCTCAAGGCCCAAAGATTCACAACAAAGTAGCGCCACAGATTCGGCTTCGACTTCACATAAACTGCGCGGCGTGGTTTCGGTATCTGTGAAATCGCCCTCGGACGTATGGAGGATCACGTGAGCCAATTCATGGAAGAGTGTCTTGTACGGGAGTTGAGCAAGTGGGTTAATTGCGATCTGGCGCCTGCGCGCAAAGCCTTGAATATTTCCGTCCGTGTGATCGAATGAAACGCGCTCAATACTCAGAGTTTTGATCGCTCTCTCGGCATCCCAATCCGGGATCGTAATCGGTTCAAGTTCTTGTCCGTCAGTTTGGGCTAAAACAAACCAGCGCGCCTTGTAGACAAAGCTAGTAAATGTGTGTTCTTCGTCCGAATGTTCGTCGCGGCGTTTGCAAGTAATCGGCATGCATAAAGTCAGCGCTCGCTCGCCACGTTTTACAAAGCGTCTCAGGTCTTTCCACTTCGGAAAAGTGTTAATGGGACCGGGCTGTAAACCGCGCATCTGACATTGCACAAGGGCGAGGATTTGATTTCCAACGGAATACTGATGGAACGCACTATATGCTTTCATGATTAGACCTGGCTTTGTGACAGCTTCGACAAGAAGGGCGGACCATTTCGGGATTGCGGGTGATTGGTTGGCGTGATTTTCCATTTATCGCGTGCTCCTTTTCGGTGTTTTTTGAGGGGAGTTCCCCCTCGTAACGACCGGAGAAACACGACTGGACCGCCCACTCCGCACACCGCAGGGCGCAATGCAAAGGAGCACTCAAAGCGCAGCGGAGAGTTGTGCGGATGGGCTGTCGTTTACGATGGAAGCGCAGAGGGGGAATGGATTGAACTTGCTCCTCCGCCGAGTTATGCGTGAATTTCTGAGCAGACTCCCAAGCTGCGCTATGTGATTAACGAACCAAACTAAAGAGGCAGTTCGTCGTCTACGATTCTCTCCATTGGAATGTCTGCGGCGCGGGAGTAGGCAAGCAGCACAACGAGCGGCGGTTCGTTTTTATCCAATTCATATTTTGAGATGTCGTTGTAAGCGCGGACGCCTAAGACCTTCGCCAGTTTAGGTTGAGATAATTTTAAGCTATGGCGGATCTGCAAGAGCTTAGCAGCAAGATGTTTTGGACGTGGTCGCGCGTATCCCATGTTAGCTATATCCCGACGCCTTAGGATCAGAACGGTAAGCTAGGAAAACTTCGATACCCTACGGATGGTCGAGTACTTGCGGATTTGGTAACGCGTGTGCAAACTCCGCTATAAAGTCCTCTGCCTGTTTCCTGTCTTTGAATCTGAAAGCCTCATTGCAATCGTTTGTGAAAAACTCAGGCATGCCAGAGATATAGCCTTCGAACGTGACTATCATCGCTCCTTCCTCTGTTCCTTCCCCTGCGGCATCGCCATGAATCTGTACTAACCGCGCCATCATTGCAGCGCGTGGTCTAAGCACACTGCTGTTCTCGGTTGTATCCATCAGAAGTTCACCCCCAAACTTTCCATCAATGCTTCATCTGACCTGGTGGCGCGGCCTTCTATGTAAGTGCGGTAGAGGTCGTGCGCGCTTTTATGAAAGCTAGTGAGCGGAAAGAGACTGTCAGTCGCTTCGTTCAATGCTGTGACTGCTTTCGGCACGTCGGGCGGTGTGGCTTTGAGATACTCTCGGATAGTCATTAAGTTACGCGCGAGATCGAGGGCCGCATCCGGATAAACGAAATACGGCTTAAGCGCGATCTCCCAGTCCTCGGCGTCAAGCGAGGCGCTCTCATTCTCGTTGTCCGTGTTAGGATGATTAGGCATGGTCGATTCCTTTCCCTAAACCAGTCAGGATTCGGCTGTGTAAGGGCTGGTTTTCGTTACCGCGAAAATCAGCCCGCTCCGTTGATACGTATCGTATCACTAATCCTTGTGATACGCAATGTATCAATTTGACGTGCTAGAATAATGGACCATGAAGGGCGCTAAACTTCGAGAACGGCGACTCGCGTTGGGTCTAACTCAGCAGGGGCTTGCAAGCAAGCTAAAGGTGAGTCGAAACACCGTTGCCCGATGGGAACGGGATGAGATGGCGATCCCCGGTTTCTTACATCTTGCGCTCAAGACTCTTGAATGTGAGGCTGCGAAAACAAATAAAAGTTCTGGCAAGCGTTAATGAGCTTCTGACTTCTGGATGAGGCTTAGGGCCGATCTCGTATCGGCTTTCGGCTTTTAAGGTCACTTCACTCCCTTGCCACGGAAGGAAACTCGCATTACAGGCGGAAATCGAAATACCCATCAAACGGCTCGGTCGCCTTCCGTTTACTAAGGCCGCGACCCTTCCGAACCCGCACCAGGGGCCCCCTCTCTGTGAGGAAATTCGCCCAAAAGACAATGTTCTCTTGACATGATCCCGCACACAACGATATTGTTGTGTCGCAAAGGACAAGATGATACCCGCGTTCGATGACAACGGAAACCTCCCCCCGGGAATTCACGAAGGTGAGTGGGATGAGGTCGAAGACAGATTCGCAACAAACCCGCACCGCCGCCGACTGTTTGCTGGGTTTAAGGCAGTCGCGGCCACGCTTGCTGATTGCGGCTGTGGACGGGTGTACTTGGATGGAAGTTTTGTTTCCAATACACCGATACCGGGCGATTTCGATGGAGCTTGGGAGTTGTCGGGCGTGGACTTGCGAAAGCTCAGAGCAGTTGAGCCATTGTTGTTCGACTTTAGTAATCGGCGCGCGGCCCAGAAAGCCAAATACCTTGGTGAGATGTTTCCGGCCGATGCTCAAGAGGTATTGACTGGACGAACGTTTATTGAATTCTTCAAGGAGGACAAGACTACCGGTGAGCAGAAAGGTATCGTGACGATTGATATTAGGATAACAAAATGATCAAAAACGACCGGCAGTACAAGATTACAAAGGCTCAAGCTGAAAGATTCAGACAATCCGCCTCCGAGGTTAGAGAAAAGCTCTCGGCTACCTCAAGAGAGGATGATTTGATGAAGCAGGAACTACAACTGTCGGCCTTCGAAAGCCAGCTGGCAGATTTGGAAAGTGAGTTACGCGCCTATGAAAGTCTCCAACAAAACCGAAATGAATCGATGGAGATAACTTCACTGAGCGAGCTTCCATGTGTTCTGATCAAGGCTCGAATTGCGAGCGGCCTCAGTCAAAGACAGCTTGCCGAAAAACTAGGTATGAAGGAACAACAAATTCAACGTTACGAGGCGACAGATTATGCCGGTGCAAATCTTCAGCGTATAGATCAGGTTATTCAAGCACTTGGTATTAGGTTACAGAAACAACTTTTCATTCCAGAGGTGGCAGTAACGCCTGATCATTTATTTAGTAAATTGGGCCAAGTTGGTCTAAGCAAAGAGTTCGTTAGAGATCGCTTACTCTCGCCGAAGCTTCGAGCATGCCTAGAGACCGGCACATCAATTAATAATCTCGAGGGACTTTTATTTAATAACGTTGCGACTATTTCTCGAATATTCAATTGGGAGCCAAGTAGAGTTTTATCCAATATGCCTCTTGAATTAGATCAGTCTGTCGTTTCCCAGACGCGATTTAAGATGCCAGCTACAGTGAATAGAGAACGAGCGTCCGCTTACACTGTTTACGCACACTATTTAGCGCTATTAACCCTCCAAGCGACCCCGAGTGTTGTGGGAAAGCCAATACCCATTTCGTGGCGACATTTAAAGGCTCAACTAGACAACTTCGGAGAACTCTCGTTGCTCAATTTAGTTAAATACGTTTGGAGTTTAGGGGTGGTTGTACTCCCACTAAAGGACAGTGGCCAGTTTCATGCCGCAACCTGGCGAGTAAGAGGACGAAATGTCATTGTCATTAAGCAGCAGACGTCATCGGAAGCAAGATGGATAATAGATCTACTTCATGATCTTTGGCATGCGGCACAGAGTCCTGAGCTATCTGAGCATTCAACAATTGAAGATAAGCCGCCATATAGTGATGAAAATCAGCTCCTGGAGGAACAGGCAGCGACTGATTTTGCGGCCGACGTAGTATTTAGCGGAAGGTCTACGGATCTCGCGGAGGAATGTGCCATGGAATGCAGCAAGCGGTTGGAATGGTTAAAGTCTGCTATTCAAAGAGTCGCAAAAAGGCGTGGTGTTCGGGTGGATTTACTCGCGAATTATCTCGCATACCGATTGGAATTAGAGGGGGAAAATTGGTGGGGCACCGCAACGAATCTGCAAAGTACCGCAGTCGATCCATGGCTCCAAGTAAGAGATTTTGTAGTAAGCAAGCTGAACTGGGATGCGCTAGTCGATGAAGATCGAATGCTCTTAGCTCAAGCTTTCGAGACGCGGGAGTTCTAATATGCAAGCCGAGATAGATAAGGAATCGAGTAAAGCTGGTTTTGTTCAGCAAGGCGGATTAGTCGTGCCTGTCTCCCATGAGTATATCGAGACTGTCTCACAATTAACGCCTGAGAAGGTTGAAAAGCTGAAGAGCGTGAAGTCATCGGTATTGGGCATCAGATGCCGGCGTTCTGACTGCAAGAATAGTAACCTGCATTGCTTCGATACCACCGTTTCGAAACCGCGCTACGCATTAGGATGCTGCCAAGATTGCGGTGCGGATCTAATCGACTGGACAGTTTTTCAATCTCGCTCGACTGATAACTTCAAGGAAAAGTTCGAATACTTAAACAAGGAATGGATTCGTCACTTCTTTTTCAACCTGCCGATTCCTGACCGAGTTGAAACACATGCCCAGGAGAAAGGTCGTCTAGGCTTGGTAGAGCTACTGGAATCCCGTTTTCATCGAAAGAGTATGCAGGTGTTTGATCGTGACTGGGATAGAAGACAAACTCCAATGCTGAAAGGAACTATTACAGACTGGGCTAGACACGCGACTGGATCGTGCTGTCGGCGCTGTTTAAGTTATTGGCATGGGGTTTCGGTGCAGGACAAGTTGAAAGACAGCGACATTGAATATTTGACCGCTCTGGCAATGAGTTATGTCACGTTGCGCGTTCCTTCGCTTTCGACGTGACCTGTATCTGACCTCAGATGCGAAAAGACGGCGATGATCTGGAGACAAGAACATGCCCTTGCTGAACAAAGAAGATATAGCAGCTCGCATCGCAAGGAATGAGCTCGTATTAAAGCCAGCGAAAGACGAGACAGGTGCAGTTCGGGTTGAGCCAGCCTCGTACGATCTCCGCGCTGGAGCGGTACTGTGGAAAGAAGACAGCACAGGAGAAATCAAGCAAAAAGTTTTCGACGAGGTGAATCCTGCGCAGGATAGTTTGGTCACCCTTAAGCCTGGGCAAATGGTTTTTGTTCTCACACATGAAGATTTGAAATTACCTGTCGATGTCGCAGGAACCGTTTATTCACGGAATAAATTGCAAAAGAAGAATATATTAGCTTTGAACGCCGGCCACATTGATCCCGGCTATCAGGGTCCAGTGATAATTCGTCTAATCAATCTAGGCGCCAATCCATGGAGCATCAGCCTGGGGGAAGCAGTATTCACAGTCACCTTTCACACAGTGATGCCTTCCAAAAATGCAAAAGGCCATGCGGCTCGAAGTCGAGACGAGATGTTAGAAGTCGCTAGGAATGCTGCTGAAAACGCATTTAGCAATCCGTTTCACGATTTATACAAGACACAGATTGATGAACAACTTGGTCGGTACTATTCACAGGTCGAGGACAGGTTAAGAAAGTCATTCTCCGATGAGTTTTTCAGAAAGAACCAAGTCAGCCAATTTGGGTTTGCGTTCCTTATAGCCATTCTTACAATCATGCTGTTGGTAACGAAACTCCCTTGGAAAGAAGTATGGGACTACCTGAAAGAGAATCGTTTAAATGTCGTATTAATCATCGTTGTTTTCGGAGTGCTCGTCGGCCTTATTATTCCATGGGCCATTAGAGTTTGGCGCGCGCTAAAAGAACGCCGACGCAAAAAGGACGTGAATGAAAACAGTAGCGGGGCCATTAATACAGACTGACCGTTTTGGCGAGGCGCTCCGACGGAAAGGCGTCGACGTAGAGCACCGAAAGGTGCTTGTAACGAACTATGTCGAAAGCGATCAATCAAAGGACTTTACGGTTCCAGCTAATTGCGCTGGATTTGGGCGCATTCATCATTTCCGCAAGACTCAGCCATCTCCCTGGCCCGAGAATCCTTTACCGATGGAACCTGCCGCGAAGGCCTTGAATTTAAGCGACTGTGACGTCATTCGGGCTCAGGTCTTTCAAAATGCAATCTGCAGTTGGAGATGCTGGTATTGCTACGTCGATTTTGATCTACTGTCAGCCAATCGCAAATTCTCGGAGTACAAGACTGCCGATGAACTGATTGATCTTTACCTTCAAGAAACAGAGCGGCCAAAGATAATTGACCTGTCAGGAGGTCAACCAGATCTCGTACCAGAATGGGGTTTGTGGTTTGTTCAGGCATTAAAGCGTCGCAACCTACAAAAGTCAGTTTACCTTTGGACGGATGATAATCTGAGCAACGATTACCTATGGCGATATTTGCAGCCGCACGAGTTGGAAGAACTCGTGGGCGCTCAGAACTATGGAAGAGTGGGTTGTTTCAAAGGATTTGATGCGGAATCATTTTCCTTCAACACCGGCGCAAACCCGTCCGCCTTTGACCAACAGTTCGAAATCATGAAGCGCTTGGTGCGCACTGGATTCGACGTTTACGGTTACACAACATTCACAACACCTACCGCAACTGATATCGAAACCAAAATGTCATTATTCGTGGATGCGCTTCAAGATCGTATAGACCCCATTTTTCCGCTTCGAACTGTGCCATTGCGCATTGCAATTTATACGCCTACAAAATCCCGACTTGGACCAGAGCAGAAGCTGGCTCTGGATCTGCAAAATGTCGCGATCGAAGCGTGGAACAAAGAAATCTCACAAAGATTCCCCGCTGAAGTCCGCGAAAGAAAGATCACTGAACATCTACTAGGTAAATGGTAAATCTAACACTTCAGTTGTCGGATCATCCTAAGCTCGAAGAGAACTTTCGCTTTGAGTTAAAGAATGTTCTGCTGAACAAACTATCACATGGACCAATGTCATTAGAGAGCTTGGTTAGTGATGCTGAGGGAGCATATCCTACTGACGTCATTTCGGTCTTACGAATGCTATCTGCGAATGGTCGTGTCTTGGAAGCGGATGGTCTGTGGTGCTTGAAGGATGAAGTGATTGCAACACCAGTCAAGTCCGTCAATCCTGCTTCAAAGACTGGCCCATTGGAAGGATTACCTGAGCCTCATCCTTTAGACTTTGACTGGAGATTTACCTCGACAACTCTTCCGTTCTTGCGAAAACTGATTAACGCGACAAACCGGGAGAGCGTAGCAGTTCTGGGAGCCCCGAGCTTGTATAAGCATTTGGCAGATTCGGGACTAAGCGTTTGGCTTTTCGACAAAAATACTCGTATTGTCGAACATCTAAGAAAGTCCGGATACTCTCACTTAAACGAAGTTGATTTAATGACTCCATTATCATTCTCACCTCAGTTCCACTGGGTCATGGCAGATCCACCTTGGTACCCGGAGCACTACGAGGGTTTCATGCGTGCGGCGACGCAGCTTATGCTCCCAGGGGGTAAACTTCTTCTGAGTGTGCTGCCCCGGCTAACTAGACCCACAGCTTCATCAGATCGCGCTTTCATAATTGAATTGGCCCAAAACTTGGGCTTTGATTTAGTAGAAATTCGCCCAGCGGCATTAGGCTACGCGTCTCCACCGTTTGAAGCAGAAGCCTTGCGTGAAGAGGGCCTGGTGCTTGGAAACTGGCGACGAGGTGACCTCTTTAAGTTCCTACTGACCTCTAACAAACCCTCTGAATCTGCTTTTCCAGCGCCTTATGACAACGAAGGCGAATGGATAACAATTTCATTAGGTATGACGACCGTTAGGATAAATTGCCGCACCGCTGACGAAACGTTAGCCTTTAGTTTTCGACCGGCGTCATCATCAGGGACAGCGCGACTGCGGTCTGTCTCGCGCAGGTCTCCTTCAAGATCCGAGGTAAATGTTTGGACATCTCGCAATATTGCTTTGATTGTTTCGAAGCCAAGAGTGCTCCGCGATGCACTAACGGAGATCTCGCAGGGATCGATACCATCGCAATCACTCGCCACGGTTGGACCTACCCACAATTTAACCAAGGACGAAACGACTAAACTTCACGAACTCTTGGTATTGCTATTGCAGGACGCGGGCCTATCGTGGGAATAAGTTCGCTATCACAGACGTGGAAAGTAGATCTCTTAACGCGCTTATCTCTTGAATGCGCGGGAACCCCGTTCTCTGATTCATTTTGCGATACGAGTGCCAATGGTATCCACTTGGCTGTCTTTGTGGAACCTTATCTCGAATATCTATTGGAGGGAAGAAAAACCATTGAATCTCGATTTAGCGTAAATAGGACAGCTCCATTTCAGCAGATACAGGTTGGAGATTTAATTGTCTTAAAGAGAACAGCAGGTCCAGTATGCGCAGTTTGTAGAGTCGCGAATGTTTGGTTCTATCGATTAGATCCAGACACATGGCCGGAGATAACTCAGCATGCCGAAGCCCTATGTATGGATAGTTCCTCATTTTGGCAAAAGAAATCATCGGCTTCTTTTGCCACTTTGATGGAAGTACAAGATGTTCACAGACTTCAGGAATTTGTGATTTCGAAAGCTGACCCGCGAAGTTGGGTGGTATTACGAAGTTCGTCCGAAGCTAAGCAGGGGTCTCTTGTATGACTTGTATAATAGCATTTAGCGGATTGCCTCAAACCGGAAAGACGACACTTGCCCGGCTATTAGCGCACGAACTGCAATGTAAGTTTGTTAGTTTTGGAGATTTTGTTAGGCAAGAGGCGTTCAATAGAGGAATCCCGAATGCAACCCGTCAAGATCTTCAAAACATAGGACAAAGTCTAGTAACGGAAGATGTCAGGGACTTCTGCCGCAGAGTTTTGAGGACCGTAGACTTTTCTGCTGGCGAACAAATCGTGTTAGACGGAGTCCGGCACAAAGAGGTCCTGGAGGTAATATCTGAAATATCTCAGAGGCAACCCATTAAACTCGTCCTTCTAGTTGCTTCAGAAAAGACTAGACGTAACCGAAGCCTTCAAGATATTGACTCCATAGATTCGCATCGCGTTGAGTCGGAAGTTAAGGCTCAATTTCGATCAATAGCCGATCTCGTTATTGACACTGAAAATGATGAGGCTGAATCTTTGCAGACGCTAATGGATTGGATTCGCAAGGATCCCGACTGTAAAACTCATTAGTCGGTCTAGAAAAATTCGTTTCGTATTACGCTTAGCGTGTGGATCACCGTTTCAGCGGCGCCAAAGAATTGGCCAAAGACTTGAGGAGTTCCGAGTCACGATCATTGAGTTTTCTCAATGTTTGAAATGACTGAGCATAGCGATCGATATGATCGCCGAAGTGACGGATTGAAGTAAGGTTCGAAAGCATCGGCGTTAGGGCTTCTCCCTCGATAGAAAAGTACCTTGATCGTTTCTGGTTGGCTAAGATTCTATACTTACCGTATTTATTATTACCTGAGTTAAGTGACTTGCCGCTGATTACCAGGTGCGCGACAAGATAGATTTCGAGGCCCGACTCTCTTCTAACCCCGCTAACAACAAAAACATCTTCGCCGATTTCTGTTTTTGTGTGCAGCCGGCTCTGCTTAGAATTGAAGCTGAAGCGCAAACCGTTGGCTATGTCTGACCTATAGTTCTCATATTTCCAATAAATTAAGATTGCCATTCCGACCTCCTCCGCAAAACACTGCCAAAATAAAATAGAGAAAAACAGCCAATGACACCTCCTCGATTATTGGACCAATTCGGGAGTTAAAAATCCAGCCGCCTGTGTTCACGAGTACGATAAATAAAGATTTCTCGTTGCCTCCGGCTCTATTTCCGTTTACTATGGGCCGTCCTCGTTAGCCAATTGGCTCCACTCCCTCGCGCTTGCTTTCTCACGCATCGAGTGAGCCTCGGGTACTTCCGTTCGATTCGCTTGCCACGGTAGCCTGTTTTTAACTCAAGCTATGAGGATCAGTCATCTTTAAAATCGAAGAGTAAAAGATGTGCTGAAACGCACGGCTGATTATTACAACTACGAGCTGGCTGTAAGTCCAAAAACGGCACAAGTAACGTAATTATGAGATGTATGAGGATCTAAAAATTGTCCCCCTGAGCAGTTTGGATCCACAGCAGGCGCGACAGTATGGCGCGAAGGCCACCAATCTCGGTGAACTCGCTGCTATCGGGATGGCCGTGCCTTCTGGAATCGCAATAGGACGCGACGTACTGTCCAACTTCCTACGGGAGAATGGAATCGACATCGTCGCTCTACACCGGACTCATAATCTGGGAATGGTTTTTTTCGAGTCTGCACTAAAGGAAGCACAGGAGCACCAAGCTCGCATCATCGAGGCGTTGATCGAAGGTACTTTTCCGCCCAACATCCTTGAACGGCTCGATGAGGCATTAGCTGACTTACATACCTATCCTGTCGCAGTACGTTCCTCCTGCGTAGTCGAGGATGCGGCAACGACATCGTTTGCGGGTCAATACGATACTTTTCTTGACGTCAGCGGGCGCGATAACGTGATCGCCGCAATCCGGAGGTGTTGGGTATCTCAGTACGATGGTCGGGTTCTCAAGTACGCTATCTCACGGCGAGGGCTTCCAGTTCTCGTACCCTCAATGGCGGTACTAATCCAGCAGATGCTGGTTCCTGAATATGCAGGCGTCTGCTTCACCGAGGGCCCGACACCAAAAACTCGTCATGTAAGCGTTATGGAATGCGTTGTGGGTGTTGGCGAACAACTGGTCAGTGGTTCGAAGACGCCACATTACTTCGAAATCGATGCTAGTGGGCTTATTGTGAATCGCCGAACTCCAAAAGGTGACACGAGTGTTCCACCCGACGACACTGTCGTTAGTGACGTGGCTCAAGCGTCACGGCGGATTGCCGCGCATTTTGGTACGCCACAAGATGTGGAATGGGCAGTGACCGAGGGAGAACTTTACATTCTCCAGGCAAGGCCAATTACGGTTTTGGGTGGCGGAACTCGTAGGTCGACGGTCATTCGTTCGACGAGACCGACGACCCAGGACTCAACAGCCCCATCACGATTCCCACCGCAACCAGAGGCGATGATACTTCTTGACGATCTTCACGATTGGCTGATCGAGCAGATCGATCCGACCCTTTACAGAGGCGCTGCCTTCATTATCGAGAGTCAGAAACAGAATGGATCGTGGGAAGTCGATGCGTATCCTGAGTGGAATGTCGTCACAACCGCACTGATCATCTCGTTGTTAATGGACGGAGGCGTCCCGCACATAAGCCGATGGATTACTCGTGAGGGCCACATCGGAGGTCCAGCGATTGCAATTTCATGGTTGGCTTCACAGGCAGCCGCTAACGATACATGGGGCACCGATCTATGGGATACGTGTCAGGTAGTTCTAACTCTTCTTCGCTGCGGTGTATCTCACGAAGATTCCGTAATTGCGCGTGCGGCTGATCGCGTTCATAAGAATCTACTCGACGACACGTACAATACAAATGATCAAGAATGGTTTGGTGCTGGTTTCTATGCCGTGGCACTGAGAATGTTCTCTACACTCGAACAAATGGAGAACGCAGAACTATGTGTAGAACGACTGCTAAGCTTGCAGGCCGCTAGCGGTGATTTCGCAGGAACGAATAGCGCTTCCGTAGGCGCGCGAGTCCCATCCGAATGGCATACATCTCAGGCAATCAGCGCTCTCGCAGGTGTCAAACACCTGAACGTACAGAAGTCGGTAACGCTTGCACAGGATTGGTTGCTTTCACGTCAGCAGGCAGACGGATCATGGGGCTCGCCCGAAGGGCCATATAAGTATTTCAAAACATTTTTCACTGCATATGCGATCCTCTCCTTTATTGACTCGCAACAGCACGACCACAGCGCCGTTGCAAAAGCCTGTCGCTGGCTTAAGCAACGACAAACGGCGGCGGGGAATTTCGGAGATGTTGCCTCGTCGTTAATGGCCATCAAAGCTCTTCAACGCTTTCATGGTCCTGCCTTCAGTCTGACCATGCCAATTCCAATGTTCATGCGAATTCAAACCTACCTCTCCGCGGCAGTCCAACTTTGTATACAGGAGGCGAACAAGTGACTGCCTTCGCTCCACCACCTTTACGGAACATTAAGGCAACTTTGGATGCGATACCATGCAGTGAACTTCCGTGGATTGCCCACAAACATGTGCAGTACCTAGATGATAGGATTCATAAAATCGGTACACTTACCGAGTATCTCGCTGGCTGCGGTCAAGTGGCGAAAGAACGAAGTGAGTTCATCGATTTCGTAGATCAGTACACCAGACGCCCCGATTCCGCATTAGTCGAATATGTTACGGAGTACACGAAGCGGTTTGCTCGGGTCCGAACAGAGGTGGAGCAACAGTGCGACACCATTCTGCGAGGAGAGATGGGTACGACGCGCACTGCACGCGTGGCGTTCTGGGAAGCGTTCGCATACATCAATGAAGTCGATAGCCTTCATGGTATGTTTTTGACGTCTGGTCGCTGGTATGTGAACGTCATGCTTCCCGTGATTAAGGAACTCGTGTTCTGCACGCTACCTGACTCGATTCCTGATTCTCAGCGACCGGCTACGGCCTACGATATCGCACGACGCATAATTACACCCCAATTCGCGAAGCCAACGACCAACTACGATATCGGATTAGAACAACGATTTGTCAAGCTTCTAATCCCTGTGCTCCAGTACTACGACCGTAAGCTTCTCTTTCTCTTTGAAGCACTGGCCGACACTCCCGCCGAAGCTGGGGAATCGCTGGATCGATTCGTTCGTCTTGTGGATGAACAATTGATGTCATTCGCGCCACTGCTCGAGATGGGTATTTACCCGCCATTCGCGTGGCACGAACTCCACTCGAGCCGGCGCGCACGACGACCAAGCGTCACGTACGAAACTGCACTAAGCCCGCTTATGAAGTCATTGGCTTCGGGGCTCGAAGACCGCGCAGAGAGTGCGTTGAAGTTCTTGAGCATCTTCAAGGAACACGAACTTAACTACAACAATTACAACTATAAAGGCCGTTTTGGCCTTGTCTCTAAGTATTTTTATCATCAGACGAGCGAACGTCTCGCTGACAATAACCGTGAGCTTTTTTTGGACGCGATTTTAGGTGACCGATTCTTTGAGGCCCTAGAAGTTGTCAAGTCGGCACCTGAATCATGAGGAGAAACTATGGCTATAGAAGTGACTGGTGTCGGCGCATCCCCCGGGACTGGTGAAGGCCCAGCGCATTGGATTCGATCAGCTGACGATGTTGAGGCTTTCTCAGTCGGTGAGGTGCTACTAGCGGTGATGACATCCCCCGACTGGGGCGAGGTGTTCCAAAAAGCCGCTGCAGTCGTCACTGAACAGGGTGGAATGCTCTGCCACGCAGCCATCGTTGCGCGCGAGGAAGGTATCCCGGCCGTCGTTGGAGTAGGTGAGGACCTACAGAACATCGTCAATGGTACCTTCGTCATTGTTAATGGGAATGACGGTCTCGTCTCGACGCGCAACAAGCCTTAAGGTCGTCCCGCATATGGGAAGAAGGAGGAATCATGTCTACATCAACAGCTCTGCTCATTATCGACCCTCAGCGAATATATACCGATCCCAGATCTGAACTTCACTGCGCTGATGCAGCAGAGACCATTTCTCGAATCAACCGTTTGACAGACCTAGCCAACCGGAAAGGATGGCTGATTATAGCTGTCCGACACGTACACAAGGCCGACGGGAGCGATCTTGGCCGAATGTTCGACTACGCTGGCGATGAAAGCGGCGAATTCAATTTTCGCGAAGATTCGGATGAAGTAGCTTATGACGAGAGACTGGTACTTCCACCGAATGCAACTGAAATCGTGAAAACACGCTATTCAGCGTTTCCCGGAACGGCACTGGACGAAATACTTAAGCGAAACAACATTTCACGCGTGGTTGTTGTGGGCTTCATGACAAACTTTTGTTGTGAGTCAACGGCGCGCGAGGCACATGACCGCGACTACTATGTCGACTTCATCACCGACGCCACTGGAACACCTGGAACAGAGAACATCGGCGAGGAAGAAATGCGCTCGTTCGTCGCCGACTGCCTTGCCGCCGGGATTGCTTGCGTGTTTTCCACCGAGAACTATCTCCGTTCGAGCTAATGCGCGCTTTGACTAAATGTCTCATCACTTCATTGGTAGAAACCTTCTCAGATAATTTCTGAGATGCCACGGTCATAGTTGCCGATTAGGACGCGTAGTAAGCTTAACGGGCAAGGCCAATACCACTCAAAACCAAGGCCGGATAAACGTAAAAGAACTGTTCAACGAACAGCAGGATGCACAAGATTGCTCTCGTTCTCTTGAGGACTAGGAGGTAGTTATGACCGGGGTTGAAACCGCAACCATCATAGTGTCTTTTGTGTCTCTCGCAATATCCTTAATAGCAGCCTATAAAACGTACACTTTTAGCGAATATCAACTACGATTAAGCAATCGAACAGAGTTTCAAAAGTTATTAGTTGATATCGATAAGAGCCTGATTGAGCATCCGGAATTGTGGGCTATTTACGACTCTTATTCCGCACTCCGCGAAGCCGATCCAGTTGGAAGAGTTAGGTTGCAGGCATTCGCTCATATGGTCCTAAATATTTTTGAATGCGTTTTTGCCTTTTATGGAGATTCGCCCAAGTTAACAAACGCAGAACAAGAATCCTTCCAAGCGTGGAAAGGCTTCCTCAAATTTACGCTGCAGGAGAGTTCATTAACGCGTGAACTATTAAACACGCCAAAGCTGCGCGCAATGTATCATGCAAAGTTTCTCGAGGAGATTGATTCAATACTCGAACCGCAAAACATTCATTCGAGTCTACCAGCCAAGTACAAAAACCATGCAAACTGAGCTTTTCGCGCATGTCGGAACAATCAGTGTGAAGTAAGACATAGGGTTCCTTACCCATTGATGCATTTGTAGAGACATAGCAGGATTAATAGCTGGGTAAATGGAATCGGAAATAAGATGGGATAGGAATGTGAACTCGGAAACGATCAGCATGTTGGATTGTCCAAGGTGCGGACATTCATCCTTTCGATGGGATGATCGGCTGTTTCCGTCAATTCGCGGTAAAGACGTGGAAGAGGGCGTTCTCTTGTGCGATCAATGTGCCGCGCTTTTTCCTGTTCTTGGAGGTGTCGTTCTTTGGCTCCCCGATTCGCGAACGTATTTGCTCAAACGTTACGCTGAACTGCAATCGCTGGTTGCTAACAGCGGCCTGATGATGTCGGACCGGATGCGGCAATTCGTGGACGGTTTTGCTCCGGCGTTGCAATCAGTTGGATTCACTCCCGAATCTTGGGAGAGCGATGCTGGCATTCAGATCTACAAACGCGCTCAGTTCGGAGCACTTCTTCCTAGACTGAAATCTAGCCGTGGGCTTGCTAATATCGAGTCAATGCCTGGTTACCGCGATTTCTATGAGCGGTGCCTAGACCTCATCGGGCCTTGGTGCAACTTGGAGCATCAAGCTGTCGACATTGGCTGTGGTGTCGGCGGCTTCACGTACCGGCTCGCGAAGCTTTCCTCACGAGTTCTAGGCATGGATTATTCTTTAAAGGCTGCCCATACTGCGCGACGGCTGCTGAGTGCACACAGTCAAACTGCCGTTCCGAATCCTTCAGGAAAGACTATTGGCACACATACGAGCGCTCTAGCAACTCCTGAGGGTGAGATCGAAATAATCGCCGGTGACATTACATCTATGCCACTTCGGGCGAACACCTTTGATGTCGCAGTTAGTCTGAATGTAATTGAAGTGCTTCGCGAACCTGAGTCGTTAATCCGTGCTGCGGCAAAGACTGTCAAACTGGATGGTGTCTTTTTGCTGACTACGTGTTTCTATTGGAGAGTAGACCGCTGTGATTTTCGAAAGTGGTTGCCTGCAGCCCCCGATGTGGAACGATGCCTTATAAAGTATGGCTTCAAGGTGCTAGAACACCACGAAAATGTCCCGTGGGTACTCCCCATGACCGAGCGTTACACCCAACTATGGGATGCGGACATATTCCTGACCAAACGGACCACTTAAAGCTCATGTTTATAGCAATCGAAGGCATTGATGGGCTTGGTAAGTCGACTTTGTGTAAACGCTTGCTTCCTGTCTTGCGTCAACGCATGTCGCGGACGGTTGTCCTCACTCGCGATCCAGATGATTCGCCCTTTGGAACTTTCGTTCGCGATCTATGGCGATCGTCGCGAGACGCCGAGGCGGTGTATTGGCCACTGATCTTCGCGGCGGCTTCAACTATGGCCCAGTCAGATAATAGCGGCTTAGGCAGGGATGTGGTTTTACTTAGTGACCGCTGTGCTCTTTCGACTTTTGCTTATTGTCACAGTGCCGAAACACCATTGTCGTGGATTGAGGACCTTCACACGCGATATCGATATCCTGGGTTGACGATCTTCCTCGACATCGACCCGGGGATTGCTGCAAACCGTCTTTGGGCCGATGGCCGTGAATTCGAAGGAAGTCCCGCTCGCCTACAGACGCTTCGAGAGAGGTATCTTGTGGCCTTGGACTTTTGGAAAGCCCGTCACCGCCCGGTCGTGACATTTGCTTTGAACAGCACAGTAGATCCGGATGAGTTGACGCTTAGTATTGTGGAAATCATTTTGAACTTTGGAGAAATCAAATGAATGCGCTTGTGGCATCGATTATGGAATGATTCTCGCGGTGTTTGAGATTTTTGCAGTCTTGTCTACTGTCGCACACGGTGCGCCTTCAAGATTCGGTTTGAGGGTACTGGCATGAAGACAATAACGCGCCGTTCACATAAGGCGAATTCCCAAGAAACTGGACCACGAAGTGTCAATAGCAAAGTGTGTGACAATTATTGTAGAGTTGCCCGCAAAAACTGGGATGCATTTGCTTACAACACGCCTATCGATACCCCAAACATTCATTCCGAAATGTTGTTGACTTCGGTCGAAATGTACTGCGGGAGATGCCGGGTACTTTCAACGCATATTCCTTTTGAACTGCTTACAAGGACATGAAGCAGGTCACCGCCTCGTATGATGCGTGTGCCCATGCACATTGGATTTGCTCGATCAGAGAATTGGTCAGATGAGGAATAGGCGGTTAGTTTACGTAGTCCGAAATCCTTCAGAAACTGATCTAGCGGCAACATCGAAACTTCGATTCCTGTAGTTCGAGATCAAACACTTATCTGATCACTTCTTGGGCCGGACCGAAGCCAGCCTCGTCAAGTGTTGCATCAAAAAAACCTTTCATGACTTCGACGACGTGACTGCAATACGCATGGCCAATTTGTACAAACCCTCTTTCATTTAGCGATAGTCCTTGGCCGGCCTTTTTCTCAATGATCGTCATGATACTTGCCGGCTGATTGAACGCCTCTACGTCGCCGTTGACATGAACGATGCAATTACGCAAGCTGTTGATTTCATCAAACTCGGACCAAATGCTTTCGCTCATAGCAATGAGCGGTTTTGGCAAACGTCTTAAAAATCTTTTCACAGCTTGCGGGAAACTCTCTCCCGAACGTTTTTTCAGAGTAAGGCCACCTGCTTGTCCTCGATCGCTTAACTCTTTCGCGAGTTCCTTACAACGCGATTCGAACAGCATATACGAGAGCAAAATGAACGAGTATCTGAGTTTCGATGGAAAGTCTTCTTCAAAGAGCAATGCGTGGAGGTGCAGATGCTCCCGCTGATTGTCGATATCATCTGCAGATGTAATCTCGATCTGCTTGATCCTATCTCTGTCTTCCTGGCGGACCGAATCTATTGCGGACTCCATAGACTCCAGATAGAGATCAAGTTTCTCAAACAACCACTCTGTGTCTGCTCTAAATAAGTCTGACTTGAGAATCATTTGAAGTGTGTGGCGCGATCCTGCGTTCCAGTAGCGTTGCGGACGATTGCTCGTAAATTGGGTTAAGTTAAACTGTCGCTTGGAATCTAACAGATGGGCGTCGTTTCCACCATTGATGGAGGGTAGACTTGAGTCAAGATAGCGTCTTTAAGCTGGATCGCAAGTTCATCAAACAGTTACGTGATCGATTGTTAAAACCGAACCAGTTTGGATTTCGATTTGAACCATCGGAGATTCCAACCATCGAACAATTGGACCGAATTATATCGGTCATGATTTGGGCAAGCAGCAAACATGAGGAAGGTCGCCTATCCCGTTTTCGAGTAGCGTTCGGAGAGCCTTTGATTTTGGATCACTTGGCGCTTGAATTCGAAGTTCACAAAGCTTGGAGTGTTAAGGAAGTGCAGAAGTTAGCCCCAGCTCTCGTTCCGTTAGAGGGCCACATCGGCGTTTGGCCGACCGAGGCCGGTGAACTTCAAATCTGGGGAGTTCTAACAAACAGTCTGTTACAACTAACCTTTGAAGTCATCGATCCAGGGCGCATAACGGTAACAATGCTTCCCAATCAGAAAGTCTGTGAGATCGCAGGCGAACGATCCGGTTTTATTTCCTCAAGTTGGAACAGTAGCGCTTTTGATTTGCTTAGTCCCCCAACCAGCAACATTGAAAAAACAACTTATGCCCTAGCGACTTCCTCTTTTTCTTTACACGCGACTCAAGAAATGCTTCGCCAGATGCGACTTCTGGGACACGGCGGAACGGTCGTTTTCGTTACAGATCGCAATCGATGGAAAAGGTTTGTTGAGCCGCCGGTATATTCTTGTAGTCAGCCCCTCAATAAGATGCTGCCTCTGATGGAGCAATTTCGAAAGGAAGTTCTAAAGATTTCCGGTGACGAGAAATCTTTTGACCAAGACAAAATCAAGCAGGCCTTTGAATTGTTCAATGAGCGATACAAACCTTGGGTCAATGATGCCGCAAGAAGTATTGCCAGTCTGACGGCAATTGATGGGGCTACTCTGTTAACTGTTAACTTTGAGGTGTTGGGATTTGGTGTAAAACTCAAGGGGTCGCAAAAAGGCGGTGCAGACGAAATGGTGACTTCGATTTCGCCTTTAGACGATCCGTCAATGTCATCAGTTGAAATTCCAATCGATGAAGAGTTTCGAGGGACTAGACATTCATCTGCGGCAAGGTTCGTCCTCAAAAATTCTGGCTCAGTTGCTCTTGTTGTTTCGCAGGACGGAGGTATCACCGGCGTTGTTGGGCGCACAAATAAGGATACCCCTCCTATGCAGAAGGTATATGCTTATAAAAGCTTGGAACTTTTGATCTGAAAAACTATTCGGTTTCGATCCCGAGCGCGAACAATACGCGAACATCGAACAGCCGAAAACAGCCCAGACGAGCCTGCGTGCTCCTAAACCATATTCAACGTAAGCCTTTGATCCTCAGTGAGTTCCGTTGATTTCAAACCACTTCCGCGATTCGGTAGGCGGCCCTGAAAAGGCCGGCGTCGGTTTCGGTTCCGTCCCTGGCCACCATTACTTCCCAAAAACTTAGCGATAAAGAGCAGCTAAGCACTTGAATCTGCACGACGCTGGCGATTGGGGCTCTTTTGCTCAACTTTCAGAATACGAAACTGCGCCTATCAACAGCTTTACGAAGGAGTTGAGCGGTTGACACTTTGGCTACTTAATTAACCCAATAAATCAGTGGGCACTGATTCCAAGAGAGCGCGTGTGTATGCCGATGCAACGACTGCGGCGAACTCCTGCCAGAGATCGGTTTTACTTGTGTCACAATAGTCGCAAATTCCGCGGATTACTACGTATCCAACCTCGTAATTCCATGTGGCATCGGCAACCCCAGAGCCTTCCATTTCAATGGCCTTTACTCCATACACATCACGTAGCATATCTCTTTTAATGGGATTCTTAAGAAGCTTGTTCGCGGATGCTATCGGTCCGATGAATATTCGGGGCTCGCCTCTCTTTCGTAATCGGTCAGGAGGGTGAGCAATCCTTTTCCTAGGCAAGGCAGAGCGAAGCAAGATATCTGTTTTCGATGAGGGTCGTTTAATCCCTAGTAGGTTCAGTGTCGCGTCAATATGCTTCAGCCATGGACGGTGACCTGCCATTTCATCTGCTTTCAGCAATCGAATTGCCTCTATCAAGCGAGCACTTGGCGGTCGAGGTGGGAATCTTAGAAGAGTTTCCGTAGGCGTTTCTTTGTCGAAATCATATTGAATAATTCCGCGTTGATTTGAGACGACGACATCTCCCAATCGCACGTGTTCGTCGGGTTTTTTCGGACTAGGTACGCCCCCAGCGATACCAACCATTGCAATTTCTTGAACGTTTGGAAAGTGTTCAAGTAAGAGCGCAGCACGAGCCGCGGCAATATTGTTTCCCATATCAGCAAGGGAAATCGCCACGTGATGATTATTGCCGTTGATTGAGGGAATTTCTCCCAAAACGTATCGACGCCCTGCGCCACGGCCGGGAACCACATGTTCTATTTCATTCTGCAGTATTGTCTTGACCGCCGCATACTCCTTTTCTAAAGCAGTTACAATACCGATTGTCGGACGAACTGATCGCGACGTGATTTCGCGAATGCGTGCCTTTCGAATAGCTTCACACGCAGTTTCTACAAACTTGGCATCATCAAAATCGCTCTTATCAATGACATCATCCGCGGCATAATCTCGGAATGCCACACGCGTTCGTTCCTTTGTCGCATACCCAGTCAAAATGATCAATCCGCAATTACCGTTCAAACGACTCATTCTCAGCTCGCGGCAAAGATCGATACCTAGTTGATCGGATTTCTCTGGTTCATTTGGCTCTCTCAGTAGTGCTAGATCAATTACGGCGAGATCAAACCGCTCCTTCTTTAAATACTTCATTGCAGTCTCGAAATCAGAGGCTACATTGATCTGCGTTCCATTCTCGAGATTAATAAGGAGCCGTCGCAATTCGTCCTGCCAGCTGATTCGGTTTTCTACAATCAAGATTCGAAGATCGCTCATTTGAGACTCAGAGTCCCAAGCGATCAACTAACAGACATGCGGACAGCAATGCATGCTCGCGTTGGACGGTTGGGGTGGAATAGAAACGAATAGAGTTGAGAGCATAGTAAGTCAATGCAGCGTAGTATTCGCTAATCTCATTATGCGGATTGCGTGCCACAAGTTTAGCAGCCAACAAGCGCAAATTGAGTACGGTGGAATAAGCTTTGGCTAATGCAGCATTTTCCGTAAGCAAATTCACGTCCAGATGCTGGAGATCATCGAACTTTTCCGGCTTGCAAAGGGTCTCTTCGAGCTTCAAGCGTTCATCCAGCGAAGCCTCTTCCGACGCGAGCAAGTTCAGTCTTACAACTGAGTCCAATTGAGCGACGTCGCGCAAGATATGACCTCGTCCCGTTCGAAGAAAGTCAATTAACCAGGTCTCTCCGTTTTCGTCTACAAGGATATTATTCTCGTTGAAGTCTCCATGAGTTATGCAGACATAAGTCGACCGCCTTACATGTTGGTCGCCCAAAGCGAGAATCGGATTTGTGAAGCTTCGGTTGTCGCCAAGCGCTTTAAAATAAAGATCTCGCTTTCCTTGAACAGACTTTAGATTCTCGAAGAGAGTACGACCCAAGTTTTCGAGAGACAGATTAAAAAGCTCTTCATAATCGGCGGTTAGATCATGGAGTTTAAGTCTACTAGGACTTGCATACCAATTAGCACATGTGTCAAAGAAGAGACGATCGAGCGTTTCTGATATCTGAGCCACACTTGCGCGACGGTAGAAGCTCTCAAAACTTTCAAGCTGCTCGCTAGTGGTCCCTAATAGAGAATATTCAATTCCGCCGAGCCGTGGTGTTCGGCGCAAACCTAACACAGTCGTAGTGCGGCCCCCGCCGATGAACGGCTCAACGTACTCCTTAAAATTTCGGTACTCTAGGTCTATTTTCCTTTGGTCTCCAAACTTTACGATGACCCGCCGGCCAGCCCCTTCCTCGTTAAACGGTTCCACCCATAATACGCCAGCCCCACTACGTCCTGGCGTCATAGGTCGAACGCGTAAACTTTGAGCCTGAAAAAATAGTCGACACAAGAGATCATCAAGCTCTGGGGCGATCTGCTCACTCAATACTGAATCGCGCTTCACGCGTTCATTATCAATAATAAGATTAATGACGGCATGCATCGTGGAACTTCCTTCCCAGTGCACGTCGAGGGCGAGGTTGATGTTCGACTCCGAAAAGACTTCGCGCACGGATTGCAGAAACGCGTGGTTGTCGAATTCCTCCTTTTGAATAAAGTCAGCTATCTTGTAGTCCTTGAAGGCCTCGCGCATTTGCCCTTTTGTCCCATGAGCTGAAAGGACCACAATCTTCATAGCTTCGCCACGTTCATCCAGGCTTCGCAAAAAGTCCATTCCTTCGACATTATCGGGATCGGTTTCCACCATGCGAATGTCGAGAACCATCAAGTGATAAAAGGAATCTGATAGTCGCTGTAAAGCGGTTGCAGGAGAGTCCACTGCATCAACATGAAAGCCGGCGCGTATCAATGACGCACTGACTTCATCTCGCCATTTCTCCAAGTCGTCTACGACAAGAATGCGGCCCTGACGGTTCATGATAGCCCTTGTTGGAGTACTGCTTCATAACTGCTGCGAGGTGAGCTGCTTTCTAAAGTTTCTTTCACAATTTGCAAGAGTCGAGCAGGATCGTAAGATTTGTCTGCCACGTCTGCGACTCCCTCACGAAACAAGGAGTGAAGTACTGGCCAGGTTGGCGACGTACACACGACTAACAGTTGTACTCGCAGGCGCAAGATGTGCTTAATTATCTCTTGATCAGGTGGCTCCAGAGTGGAGCAGCCAAGTACGACCAAGTCTGGCGTCGACTTAGTTACATACAAGTCCAGCTTCGAGTGATCGTAAACTCCAAAACTACGAACCGAAAATCCCTCACGCTGCAGGTTTTTGGAAGAAAAGTCTCTCCAGGACTTCTGCCGATCTACTATCAAAATGCGCTTTCGTACGAGAAGTCTCTTCATATACGGTGCTCCCTTCCTGTTCTCGCCCTCGGTAAGGACAAGGTGAAGACACTGCCAATTCCTAAATGACTGCGAACCTTCAAATCGCCACCATTTTTCAGTGCGTTTCGACGCGAACTCCAGAGACCAAAACCAAAACTCCCTTTCGTTGAATAGAACAAATCAAAGACCCGATGCTGACGCTCCAAAGGAATTCCGATCCCTGTGTCTTCAATGTCAATATTCACGTGCTCACCCGAATTGCACGCACGAAGAGTTATGGAGCCGCCTTTAGGCATAGCCTCAACTGCATTAAAGAAGAGATTGCGAAGAGTGTTTTTCACCTGATCGAGTATGGCCTCCACCGCACCAACCTGCCCATCAACTTCAACATTAACCTTAATACTACTTGGAAGGTTTGGGTTGCAACGAGCAATCTCGTGCAATAGGTTATCAACCGTGATTATTTCTGGCCGTAGTGTTTCCTGGGCATCCTCCTGCAATTCTTGTTTGAGTCGCTTGCTGAGTGTTAGAACGCCACCAACATCAGTGACAATCTTATTTAAATATTCATCGGCTTCATCTGGCAATGGCAAGTTGTTCGCTTTAACTGTAGAACGAATATTGTTGACGTAAGATTTAATCAGACCAAGATCATTACCTAGCCGATGGGACAGCTCGAATGTTGATTGTCCGATTGAGCTCATAACT